>Ga0172382_10002387_pt1 | contig 31606 bp, 29 predicted proteins | sample Leawel138RmetaG_FD_122245 | JGI IMG/M metagenome (GOLD analysis project Ga0172382, IMG submission 122245) | Leachate microbial communities from a municipal landfill in Southern Ontario, Canada - Leachate well 138R metaG | ecosystem: Engineered > Solid waste > Landfill > Unclassified | place...
TCCACATCTTTTTCAATATACTCTCTGGCTTTTGTTCTTTTCCATAACATAACCATACTTGCGCCTATTAAAGATGCTGCTAGAAGAAGTGTATTATGTGGAAGGTCAAATAAAGATTCGAGTCTTTTGTGCATAGCAATGAGCACTATTGTGGATACAAATATTGCAACGCCTATCTTAAACTCTTTCTTGTCTGGTACAAATTCCCATTCGTCCTGGAATGCCAATTTTTCTGTTGTCCTCATTTTTAATCTTATTTTTGACCTAAATAGTGCTATATCTTTTCTATACCAGAACAATACTATTATGATAGTCGCAATCAAAGACATTAATGCTACTGGAAATGCCCATATAATAAAATCTTCAAATGATAATTTACCCCTCATTGCAATCAATATGCCAATGGGGTTTCCCAAAACTGTCCCAGAGCTACCTATGTTAGTCGCCATAACACAGGCAATAACATATGGAACGGGATTGACATCAAAATAATCTGTTATTTCTAATAAGACTGCTGTTACAAAAATAATGGAAGTGACCTCATCAATGGCCATTGCAAGGACTGCAGATAGCAAACAAAAAACAATCAAAAGGGGGTGCGCTTCAAAGTTAGTTAGTTTAACGATTTTGATCATCAACCACCTAAAGAATCCAACATCTTTCATCATCCCAACAAGGGTCATCATCCCAACAAGAAATAATATTACTTCAAGCGATGCAAATTCAATAAGATGAGGGATATCCAATGTCCGCGTTAACAATAAAACCGATATCCCAAGAAAAGCTATGGCGACTCTAAAGCTCCAAAAAAGAAGAGTTCCAATGACAGTTGCCGCCAATATTGAAGTCGCTATAATTTGATTTCGTGTAAAACCGACATGATCGAGCAGAATGGCGATACCAATAGTAAATCCTATTAGGATTAAAACATCTCTTCTAAAGTTTAAACTACCACTACCTTCGTATTCTTCAGCCATCGCTTGACACCATTGGGATAGAGCCATTTTATTTTGATTAGGATTTAAACTTATCTGAAGGCCTTGTTTGAATATATTTATAAATTAGGAATAAGAAAGATATACGTGGTCTGATGAGAGAAGACATCCTTATTAAGCATTTGAAAAATCTTATCCTTGAAAATAATAGTATAAAAAATGCTTTTATAATGGGGATAGATGGCCTTTTGATATCTGTTATGGAGGAAAAAGAGGATAATCAGATTATAGCTGCAATAATGGCCGGGGTAATTGACGCAGCTAAAAGGATAGAAAACAGAACCCCTGAAGCCTTATCAATAATGGTCAAGGATTGGAAGATTATAGCAATCCCCCTTTCAGAGACTTTTTTGATAGTTTTAATAGCGAGCAAAGATATTAATTCATACAGTGCTATAAAATTGATCGATAAGTATAAGCAGAATATCCTTAGCATGATTGAAAAAAGAGAGTTTAGTGACCTCTTCTCATATAATCCAGCTGAAGTGGAAGGGCTTGACATTTAATAAGGTTATAAAAGCGTCATCCAAGATGCAACTTTTATCAGCTCTGATCCTGAGCAGAACGCAAGTAAGCCCAGAGGAGAAGCGCCAAGACCCGAAGAAGCAATGATAGGAACTCGGCACATGATTGTGACAACGCTGCCAAGGGTCGAAGTAAAGTTGATGTTTGTATGTTTTTCTTTTAATCCATATCAGCTGCAAACACTTGTCAGAATGGCATAGCATCAGCTATCGAAAAATTTTGGGAAGCGGCCCAATATTTGATTAAAAGAGTTAAGAAACACGATAAAGTGCCCTAAGATTTATAAAATTGAAAAGAAAAAATAGAGATTAATCGTAATTCTCATAATTTATTTTTATCTTTATTGATTATCATTGAAATACAGTTTTGTGGACAGACCATCTTACAAAGCCCACATCCTACACACTTTTCATAGTCAACATCATTTAACTTTGGATTTTTCATTGCGTCTGTAGCCCCGTCTCTACAAGCAGTGACACATCTTCTGCAGTCAATACATCTTTCAGTATCAACATCAGAATAGACTTCAGTTACATAGTCAAGTTTTTCAAGTTCTGTAATCTTTGACAGTGTAATCCCTTTCAAGTCAGCAAGTGAGTCGTAGCCATGCTCTTTTATAAAAGTTAGAATATTCTCGTTCCAGCCTTTTACTATGTCAAATCCATACCACATAGCAGCTGTTGCAAGCTGCACTGTACCTGCACCCATCATCATGTACTCAATTACATTTTCCCAAGACTCAATTCCACCTATCCCTGAAATATTGATCCCTTCTCTTGCAATCTCTCCGACCATCCTGAGTCCTATTGGCCTCACAGCAGGCCCCGAGTAACCGCCAAATCCGCCCTTGCCCCAAACATCAGGTAAAGGATTCCCAGTAGTAATATCAACGCCTGATAGAATTAAGACGGTGTTAATTGCTGCAACTCCTTTTGCACCGCCCTTTATCGCTTCCTTTGCAATTGATGCGATGTCAGTTACGTTTGGAGTTAGTTTTGTCATGATAGGAACGCTGACGGCCTCTGCTGCCGCCTTAGAAACTTCTCCGGTCAAAGGACAGTCCTGACCTATGAATGATCCCATCGCACTGTCTGACATGTGGGGGCATGAAACATTTAATTCGATTATATCAGCGCCCTGCGCCTCAACATCTCTTGCCAATTTTGCCCATTCGTCTAGATCTGTACCTGCCATGATACTGACAACAATAGGGGTACCGTGAGTTTTCTTTAGCTCTCTTAGCACCTTAAACTCTTTTATCCACCTGTCAAAGACATAGGTGGAAACATGCTCTATATTTTGCATTCCAAATAGTCTGTTTCTACCTTTGACCCCTTGAAATCTTGGTTTTGGATCATGGAATTGCCTGTAAGATATAGTCTTTGTAACTCCACCGCCAAATCCCGCCTCTACAGCCCTTTTAATATGATCTGCATCCAAAGTTGGCGGGGCCGAAGAGAGGAGAATCGGACTCTTAAATTCAACACCTAAAAATTCAACACTTAAATCTGTCATTAAATCACCTTCCAAACTTTAATCCATATACTTGCGGAATAATAGAATATTTAGAACCTGCAGCTCTTTTCAAGAATGAAGGATCATTTGTAATAAACGGATATGCCCTCCACTTCGAATCGGTCCTGGCAACAATAGCCTTTGAGAATATATCATTCTTAAGGCCGTATGTTATTAAGGCCGTTATCACGCCACCATCTTGGCTATGGGATGATAGATTATTGGCCCTTGCTGCAACAATCTCAGGTTCTTCCTGATCCTTCAAGAGTATTTTCTTAAAGGAGTGAGTTCTTGGACACGCCATATAGCAACAGCCACAGCCCAATAGACAGCCTCTGATACTGTAGGGCCTCCCATCCTCAAGTATTTCAATATTATAACACGGACATGCAAGTGCGCATGTTCCGCATGCAACGCAAAGCCCCGGTTGCAGAATTTCTTTTTCTAAATCCATAAAGTCTTTTTTATGACCCTTTTCAACAAATCCTTCTAAGTTATCATCTTTTTCCAAATCTGCAAAAGGAAGTTTAAATCCCTTGTCTTGGGCTAGCTTAATAGATTTTTTGGCCTGTTTGTTGTTTAGGTCTATAATCTTGTTTAGCTCTTCCATTTGCACATTTGCTGAAACTTCAATAAGCCCCTGATCGACAAGTTTTTTGAATAAATCTTTTGCTTCTTTTGATCTCAAGATTACCGTTGACCAGCCTGCTTGTGTTCCAACACTGCCCACAGAAATATCTGAAAAATCACCAGTAAAGTCAGTACACTGCCTACAGTTTCCCCTTGCATACTTTGATATTTCTTTTATCTTTCTTGATCTTACCTCTTTGTCAGTGTATGCATAGAAAACTCCGTTAGAAATATTCATTTTGTTGACTTCTTCGAGGGGTAATCCCATATCCTTTTCAACATAAGATGGTATTGACTTTGGAGAAAAGTTTTCCTTGCAGAATACCGCTACGGTGAACACTCTTTTTGGCCAGTGCGGATAGTCTGCGTCTCGGTCTTTATAAAACTCTTTGAACTCTTTTGTCAATGCCATTATTTTCTTTACGCCGTTTATCTCGCATGGGTTTCCGACGATTACAACTTGTGCCCTGGGATCATTTGGTGTCTGAGAGAAACTAGCCTCTTTTATAATAGCTCCACTCGTTTATATCCCTCCTATCATTAAATTTTTAAAAAACAGAACAGACAGAAACATGATGCCTATACGATTTTTATATTTAAATAGTTTTCGTTATATATTCGTTTAAATAAATAAATAGTAAAATTTATGCGAATAACGCCATTATTAGCGAATAATATCCGCTTTTCTTTTAAGAGCCCGTTTTTTTCTTAGGTAATACATGAACGGGTTATTTATCCTTCTGGCTGTGACTGTTTTATTTTTGACAAATGCTAAAAGCTGCTTTTTTACTTCATCTTCAGGTTCACCAGTTTTTTGAATGATTTCATTTACAGTTCTTATCCTATCTTTTAAAACAAGTAATATTTTTTCACCGGTGGTGTTGCCTTTGATATTTTCAAGTATTTCTTTTTTTGTTATCTCGTAAAAATACATCTTACAGAAGCCGTCAGGTTCACACAGTATTGGTGCATTTTCCTTCACCTTAGCGCATCCTGGAGGGATGTACCATTTGCTTCTCCCAAAGTTATCCAATGTAGGGTAAGCAAGACCAAATCCAAGGTGGTAGTATATATTTAATTCCTCTTGGGGTTGATCTTCGAGTAGGGGGGGGTTACACTTGTTTGCAGCAGATAAAATTAAAGGTATGACTTCATTTATCAAAATATTAATCTGATTTTCATTGAGAGAAGGTTTTTCATCTTTTGAGAAGATCTTTGTTGAAGGCAAGAGCCTTGAATAAGATAAAAAAGAAGATAAAAATAATGTGATGGCATAATTTCTGTCACCAGCTCCAACACCTGATAATGCTTTTATGACACAAGGGGGATAAACTTCAGGGTTTAACTCTTCTGATTGGACTTCAATCTCCGTCAGAGTTCCTGATATCCTCGATACTTCCCGAAAAATCTCTTCATATATTGGAAGTTTCAGTTCTTTTGTTTTTTCAGCTATACTTTTGATATAACTTAGAATTCTCTGCTCCATTTTTTTCATGAACGCATTGAGAAGTTTGCTCTTGTCTACAAGTATGTAACCATTAAGGATGTAGCTATCAGTGTATTGGATTAAAGTTTCCGCATCGGTCCATTTAATGAAATAATACTCTGGAAAAAGTCTTGGGTCCCTTGATTCTCCTGATATTTTAAAAAATCCAAGTTTTTCTAAATCCCTTATAATCTCGTCAGTGATTTTAAGATCGATTTCTTTAATGATAGAAAACGATTCTTCAATTGACATCTCTTTTGCTTTTTTTGCCCTGTATTCAAGTATCCTGTTTATATCGGGCATGCGAAATGGTATGACTTCAATTATCTCCTTAACAGTTTTTATGATCTCGTCCTTTATTTGCTTATTATCTTTTTCAATTATCAATGCTTCTGACAATCTTGACCTGTATATCTTTGAATTTACAGAAGCGAAAAGTCTTGATTCACTTGAAAAAGGTCTTTTAGAAAGAGCCTGACAGAAAAGATAAAAAGATATAATATCTGTTGCCTCGTCTGATCCGCTAGGAAGTAGATATTTCCTATTTTTGGTATTTTCTACTTCGGCTTTAATTTTATTAATTCCAAAGTCTAAAAGATCTTGCGATACCTCTTCAAAACTAATGCCAAGGTAGTCTTTTGCCTCCTCCCGGAAAGGATTTAGAAGGAGAGGATTCATAAAAATAAACTATATTGTGATTTAAAATAGTTTTCTATGGTAAGTTATAAGTTTCGATTGAAGGCGCTATTCCACCTATTTCTAAATCGCCTTTTGTGCATCTCGTTAAGAGCTCTTCTAGTTTTCCAATATCTTCCTGATTTCTATTTCCTATAAAGATTAGCGGTTTATTCATTATCTCTGATGCCTGCCTAATTAATTCTCTGTATTCTTCTCTGGAGCCTCCTTTAAAAAATACTATAAGCTCGTACTTGTTAATGAACTCTGCGACTTGAGGTATAAGTTTTTTTACACCTTTGAAATCAAGTATCTGCTCGTAATCTTTTATTATTTTATCTGGGTATAAAAGTCCGTATTTAGCACTTAAAACAGCAAAATCAGCACCGTTTCTTCTGTTATAAACAGATTTTATCCTTGAGGATTTGTATAGATTTATTGCTGGCATCTTACCTTTATTTTTTTTTGCCCCGCAGGCAGTTGCAAGGAGTATCTTCATCAAAACTCAACTTTTTTTATCAGATTTAATACGTTAGATCTTATATCGCTTACATCTTCAAAATCAATTAAAATTTTTCCTTTTTTCATTAAGTTTATCTGAGCGGGTTTCATTTTTTCTCCACATGCACATTTTTCAGTTGTTTTGCCATAGACAATCTTTCCAGCCATGCATTTTGGGCATCTAAGAACTGTTTTTTTACCGCTTAGTTTTCCCCTTTTAGTAAAGGGTGTACCTTCTACCTCAACAATATCAAGTGCAAAATCAATTGTTTTGGCATTTGAAACTGAGGTTCCCACACCAAAAGCATCTGCATCTTTAAATGATTTAAAAGATTCTTCGTCTAGTCCTCCAGAAAGGAATATTTTTACATCTTTATATCCCCTAATATCAAGCTCCCATCTGACTTCCTGTATTATCTTTGACATATTTCCTCTTCTTGAACCAGGTGTGTCGAGTCTTACACCATCAAGATTTTTTATATTCTCAGCTGCGATCAATGCCTCTCTCTTTTCATCACAAAAAGTATCTGCAAGCATTATTCTTGGTATGTCTTTATCTATTATCTGATCAAATAAAATAAAAGCCTCTTTTGAATCACCAATTATTAATGCAAGGGAGTGTGGCATTGTTCCTGATGCCTTCTTTCCTATAATTTTTTCAGCCCCTATACAAGAAAATCCATCCAGCCCGCCGAGGTAAGCGGCCCTATCAATCATCGGAGCTATTGTGGGATGCATCCTTCTTACACCGAAACTTAATATTGATTTTTCACCTGCCATTTTTTTAAGTCTGGCAGATTTTGTTGAAATGCCTGATGATTGACAGAGAAAGCCCAACAATGCAGTTTCAAGATCACAAAATTCCCTGTAATTTCCTTCTATTGTAAGAACAGGCTCTTGTTGATAGAAAAGTGAGCCTTCTCCAAGACCACTTACATCGATATTATAACCTTCAAGCAGTAAAAGGGCCTCGTATAATCCAGAGAGTATCCCCCATCTATAATTATTTGGGAGGCCAGAAGCCGTAATTTCAACGACGACGTTTTTATCGATGTCCTTTGCTTCAAGAATCTTTTTTGTGTTGATAAAGTAAAAATCAGTTGTTTTCCCTGATTTAATATCCTCTTCAGATGCTGTGTAAAACATTATATCCCTTCAAATTCCATATCAAACGTAGTATAATCAAATTTAAATCTTTCTTCTTCAAATTTCTTCTCTCTGCCATACCTTAAAAGGGGTTTTGATAGGTGACGTTTGGCACACAATGGTACCTCATATATCCCAATTTTAATATCTCTTGGAAGTTGAATAATTGAAACTTCTCTGTTTTTTGTATGGCACTTCTTGCAGCGGTAACCCTTCTCTTTGCCAATTGATTTCATCTGATTACTGCATATAGGACAAATAGGCTTTTCTGTTTTATAGAGTTCTGCTAACTTTGTTATTTCAATCTTCTCAAGATTAATTGTAAGTCCGTGCTCTGTTTCTAAAACACCGCCATAAGCCGTTATTTCATCACCTACAGTAAGATTTCTTACTATGTTTCTAAATCCTTTCGTGGGTTCATATGCTGCACATAGAATTTTTTTACCGTTTGATATTTCAAAAAAGACATGCCCCCCATAAACGGTATATGGATTCTTAGAAACAGTACCCTTAACTATAACTGAAGAGAATGGACGCACTTCTTCAATACTACTTTCTTCGAGGTGCATATCTGTACCCTGGTTAGTTACAAAGAGATTTCGTTTGAAAGGAAGTTCTGATTCTATCATTTTTGCAGCTTCCAATATGAGTTCTGGAGATTCACCTCTTAAGCCATATAATATGGGACAGTCCGAATGCGGTGAAATAACCATTCTCCGATTTTCAAAATCATAACTTGAGAATATTTTAGGCGGATATTTTTTTTCTATTTCCATTGCCCCTAGTTCGCTGACAAATTTTTTCCCTCGTTTATTGTGACTTCTATATACAATCAGTTCATAAGTAAAATCTTCCAATTGCAACGCACATGATGCAAGCGCACCTATGAGCCCTCTACCATTTCCAATAAAATTATAATCTGCCCCAATTTTGTTTAATAACAAAATGGCCTCATCTATTGAAAGCATCTCGTGAAGCGCTCTTTTGGCAAACAATTGAATTTCTGGGGTAATTGAATTATCTTTGAGGAAAACAATTGCTGGATTTGTATTGTCTCCTGATTCGGAATACTTAGTTACGATGTCAAAGGAAACAGATTTAATTTTTTCAAGAATCTTTGGGCCAGGGGTGTTAGTTATCCTGATTGAAACGGCCCCGTTTCCCCTTGTTTTATATGGATTATTTGGATTCAAACGCAATAATTTTGGAGGTTCCCTAATAATATTTCTATCAAGGTCTCTTATAGCATCTACGATAAGTGTGCCAATATAAGTTGTACACATTCCGTCAACTGAATCTGTATCATCAAGGCCGATTATCACGAAAAATTGAAGGTATATATTTATATAACCTTTCTTATACCGTTATACGATGGAAAAGCAAGAACTGTTGGATAATATTGTTGAAACATTGAAAAAAAGTGGTTTTGAGGTAGCCCTATCTAGGGTTCAATGCTCTTTTGACATTGTTGCAAGAAGAAATCTTATAGTTCTAATAATAAAGGCTTTAGTAAACCTTGATACATTTTCTGATGAGCATGCTTGGGATCTTAAAATTCTTTCTAAAGCTCTGAAAGCGATACCGCTTGTAATTGGGACAAAGACAAAATTAGGCTCAATTGAAAACGGTACTGTCTATTCAAGACACGGGACAAACTGCATCTCACTTGAAACTCTCGAAGACCTATTCATAGAGGGCAATCCTCCTTTGATATATGCCGATAGAGGGGGGTTTTTTGTAGAGGTTGACGGGAGTATAATCAAGGAAGAAAGGGAGAAGAGAGGTATGTCTATAAGCCATCTAGCAGAACTTATAGGAGTTTCAAAAAGTTCTGTCTATGAGTTTGAAAACGTAGACAAAAGGATTAGTATTGATTCTGTTCTGAAGATAGAAAAAGAGCTGGATGTAGGCATAACTAAACCGATATGTATAATTAAAACAATTGACAAAAAAGAAATTAATACTATTCAAGAAAATCCTGTTGACGCTGCTAGATCTGATCTTGAAAAAACTGTTTTATGGGATCTAAGTGACAAAGGGTTTGAAGTCTTTCCTACCAAGAGAACCCCTTTCAACGCTCTTTTGAAGGAGAGGGAAATTTTAATCACAGGGATATCTAATACTAAAACATACATATTTGAAAAGAAGGCAGAGATTGTGGCAAGTATTTCCGATATTACAGAAAAAGATGCAATGTTTGTAGTAAATGTTAAGAAAGTAAAGGAAAATATCAAGGGCGTTCCCATACTTACCCAAAAAGAGATTAAATCCTCAAAGGATGTTGAAGATATTCTCGAACTTGTTCATGAAAGAAAAGTTGATAACAAACGTCAGAACTGAGATTTTTTGAACAAAAGGTTATATATTTCAAATAGTAGTTTAATAAGCGTGATGAGAAAGCTAATCTGAAAAAAGATGATGAGGCTTATGAGCTCTGAAATGCTTTGGGGTGTATTGTATGAGATATAAATATTTAATAATATTTCTTTTTGTACTCTTTTTTGTAGAGTTACCCCTAGCATATATTTACTACTCAGGACATGAAAAGACAGTTAAACAAAATATCAAACAGATAGAACTAAGTGAGAACTTTTTTGTATCCAGAGATAATCCTAAATATATAGCCGTGCCGTTAGAAGGGAGGAGGACATACCAAATAGTATTTTCTTCCTCTGGCAAAATTAATATTTCATTGACTGATATAGAGGGTTTTTTAGTCTGGCAAAAAGAGCCTGATGATCTAAAACCTATAGAATATTTCTATCAGACGGATAAACTTAACTTCCCCTATGCTCCAAAAGAAACGAAAACATATTACTTAATATTTGAAACTGATCCTTTGCTATCAACAAATGCTTCAGTAAATATTGAGGTATATACTATAAATGTAGAAGTTACCCAAGAAGATGTCTTAAATACCATAGAGCCTATACTACAAGGAACTTCAGTTATAACTGTCCTTCTTTTTATCTTATCAATATTGCCAAAAGGTGGACTCTCGAGAAAAAAACTTATGAAGACTTCTTATGTTCTTTCAGAGGAAGCAAAATCTCATGATATTGCTTATTTGAAAGAGATTGGAGGATTTTCAGAAAAAGAAATCAATGTGTTTTTATTAATGCAAACAAAAGGCAGGGTGACTGAAAAAGAAATTCCAAAACTTTTTGATATCCCTACCTTTTATAGGCTATATAAAATGGGATTCATTGAAAAGATTACAGAACTTTAATGAATATCTCGCCGAACATCTCTTCTTGGGTGACATCTATCTTTTTATCGCTGTAAAGGAACAATATATACAAAAATATTCTTGCTATTTCTCTTGTTGTTTTCTCCTCAAGTAAATCTCTAAAATAGATAATGTCATTTATGCCTTTAAGCTCCAATAGGTGTTGGTATAATTTATCTACCTGTTTTCTTATATCGGCCTTGATTTCATCAATTTTATAAATCTGGGGGCCTGGTTTAGCTATAGTCTTCCTCTTCGGCTTTTCCCCTTCTTCTAAAGCATCAATTAGTGCCTCAAAAAGTTCTGGGAGGGTCATCTTGCCAACGCTTCTTCTTCTTAATGGTGGCTTAATATCGTCAATTTCAAATTCAGCGTTTTCAATATCTTCCCAAAAATCAAAAAATTCGTCGTCTTCTTCTTTTTTCTCATCTTTTCTCATCAATTGTTCACTTTTCATTCTCAAAAGAATGGAGGCTGTAAGTATTGTCTTGCCGGATATCCTTAGGTCAAGATTCTTTAATTTTCTAATCCTGTCCAAAAATTTATTTGTAAGGTCTATTATATCAATGTCCCACGGATCTATTTCTCTTGACAGGACAAGATCCATAAGAACGTCTATTGGGCCTATCTCAGGTATCAGAACATCTTCTTGGATCAGGCTAATGCCTCCGCCTGTTTAACTACTTTCTCGACTTCAAGTGAGACCATTGATGAGAGTCCCTTCTTGTACATTGAAACCCCAAACAATCTTTCTGCTCTGGACATCATCCCTTCTCTTAAGGTAATTACAATAAACTGTGTCTTTTCAGCTTGCCTCTTTATCATTTCAGCAGTTCTCTCTACATTTGCATCGTCAAGATTTGCATCTACTTCATCAAGTATGTAGAAGGGAGATGGTTTGTGGCGTTGGATAGCAAATATCAATGACAGTGCAGTAATAGCTTTTTCTCCACCACTTAATGATACAGCAGCCTTAACATTCTTACCCAAAGGCTTGGCATCTATTATTATCCCGCCTTCAAAAGGATTGTCTTCTGTTTCAAGGAGAAGTTGAGCTGTTCCTTCAGGAGATATGTCTGAGAATATATCTGAGAAGTTGGAAGCAATCTCATTAAATGTTTTGAGGAAAACTTCAGATTTCTCTTTCTCTATTTCGGCTATGAAGTTAAGAATTGCATTCTTTTCTTCTATAAGTGTGTCTCTTCTAAGTTTTAGGATATTGTATCTGCCTTCTTCTTCCTCGTGCTCTATAATCGCCCTCATGTTAATTGGCATTAATTTCTCTCTTTCCTTCTCCAACGACTCAATCTCAATTTTAAGTTTGTCTGGGTGTTTGGAAAATTCTTTAGGCGCTTCATAATCTGAAGCGTGTCTAGAAAATTCGGATATATCTTCTATTATAGTCCTTTTTTCTGAAGCCCATAATTTAAGATCAGATTCTAATTTTGATATTTTCTCAATTTTGTTATCTTTTTTGATTCTTAAATCAGAAGTATCAGTTGAAAGGCCCCTTTTTTTTTGATTAAATGAAGATAATTCTTTTTTTATTATAGAATCTTCTTTTTCATTTTCTTTCAGGGTTTCATTAAATTCTTTTAGGCTGTGATCTAAATCAGATATTTTTTTCAAAGCCACGTCTTCTTGAGGCTTTCTTAAATCGATTTTTTCAGAAGATTTAATATTGGATTGTTTAAGGTATTCAAGAGTTGAATTAATTGATGATATCTGTGAGGCCATCTCAGAATTTTTCTTTCGAAGATCTGTAAGGTCAAGCTCAAGAGCCTCGCCCATTTCACCCGCACTAGAATCCTCTATGCCTCTCTCAACGTTTGCCTTCTCTGCCTCAAGTTTTGCTATTTCTTTCACGATAGGGTCAATTTTGATTTTTGTATCAGAAAACAGACTCTTTTGTTTTTCTAGTTTTTTTGTTAGCTCTTCAATATTTTTCTCAAATGCCAATTTTTCCTTTTGTAAGGAATTCTTCTCTTTTAAGAGTTCATCTTTTTCTCTATTAGTTGTAGCAAGTTCAGAAGCCGACTCTGCTTTATTTATGCTGAGATTTTTCAAAGTTTCTTCCAGTTTTTCTATTTCTGTTCTAAGAGATTTTCTTCTTAGATCGTATTCAGATAACTTTTTTTCCAAATCTATTAATGAAACGTTATCTTCTTCAATGTTAAAAGAAACAGAAAATTTCTTTCGGGTATAATAACCACCAGTTATCGCACCTGATGATTCTACTAGATCACCATCAAGTGTTACAAGTCTTGTATTGTCTATTGTTTTAGAAACATCAATATTTTCAATTATGTAAGTTCTTCCAAATATATACTCAAATGCTTTTCTAAATTTTTCATCAAAAGATACCAGTTCAATTGCAAGCCCGACTACTCCTTTTGTCTTTGGAGCATTTAATATTCTTGGAGTAACGAGTTTATTTAAAGGCAAGAATGTTGCACGACCAGCTTTTAAATTCTTAAGGAATTTGACACATTCCCTTGCAACATTATCATCTTCTACAACAATATTTGTAAGTCTTGACCCTGCTGCAACTTCCAGTGCAAGACTATATTCCTCTTTAGTAGTTCCAAGCTCAGAAATAGTGCCATAAATTCCCGGAATTAGTTTATCCTTTTTAGCCTTTAGGATCTCTGCAATTGCTTTTTGCCCACCGGTGATATCATTTTGGGCTTCTTTCTTTACATTTATTCTGGCTTTTAAGTTTTCAAATTGGGATAAAGCCTGTTTTGAATCAGACTCCACCTTCAATAAATCACTTTTTAGACCTTGATATCTCTGATTGAGGGTTATACTTTCATTATTGTTATTTTTAAGATTAGAGTCGTAAGCTGAGGATTTTGATTCTTTTTCTTTTAATTTTTTTTCGATATCAGATAATTTATCGTCTATTTTTTTGATATCTGTTGTAATTCGTTTGGTGTCTTGGTCCAGAAGTGAAACAGATGCATTGTAGGAATCAAGTTCTTTGTTTAGTGCAAGATAGTCTTTTCTATTCTTTTCTAGTTTTCTATCAACTTCAAGTAAACTCTCTTTAATTTTTAAGAACATCCCGTCTTTCCCAGACAATGTATCTAGGAGTTTTCTATATTCGACTTCCTTGCTTTTAATAGTTGATTCAACTTCAGCACTTTCCTTTTCTAGTTTGGATTTATTTTCTAATAGTTCTTTGATTTTTAGTTCATTGCCAGAGATCTCTTTCTTTAGTTCATCAATCTCTTTCTTTACTGAAGAAAGTTCCTTTTTTTCATATTCGATCGATTGATTGATTGAGGAAATATTTCCTTTAATTTTTTCAATTTCTCTTGTTATGTTGATACTGTCCATTTCCATTTTGCGATTGTATTCGTCATCAAGTTCTAATAATTCTTTTTCTTTATTGGATATATCCTGAACAATTTTAGAAACTAAAATTCGTAACTCTTCGATGTCTTTTTGGCCTTTTTCAATATTTGCCTCAAATTTTATTTTTGTATCCTCTAACTCATTTAATTTGCTGTGATAGTAAATAGCCCATTTATTTTTTATTTCTTTATCGATCTCTTGGTATCGCTCAGCATCTTTTTTGTCGCGGAGCAGTCTATCAAGACGATTTTTAACTTCGGAGATTACAAGCTCAACTCTTGTTATATTCTCCTGGGCTTTTTCAAGTTCTCTTAGCCCTTTATTTTTTTTATCATCAAATTCTGCAATACCAGATATTTCCTCTATGATCCCTCTTCTCTCAACAGGGTTCATATTAATAAAGTGTGCAATATCTCCTTGCATTACAATATTATGCCCATCGGGCCTTACACCTACATAAGAAAAGATATCTAAAACGTAAGATCTAGTGGCTCTTTTTCCATTTACCCTGTACTCCCCTTCTCCTTTGAGATTGACCGCCCTTGAGATTGTAACTTTTTTCTCATCGATTGGAAGCCCGCCGGCTTCATTGTTGAAAGTGATTGAAACAATTGCTTCTTCGGCTTTTTTTTCGTCTTCTGTTCCGTTAAATATTAGGTCTGAGAGTTTCTCCCCCCTCATTGATTTCGCAGATATCCTACCGACAACAAAACAGATTGCATCTGTTATGTTTGACTTTCCGCTTCCGTTGGGCCCAACTATACATGTGAACCCTTTAGAAATTGGAAGTGTCAGAGTTTTATTACCATAGGATTTGAATCCTTTCATTGTGACTTTTTCTATAAATACTATAGGACCACCTCTAGGTCTAACAAACGATATTCATTATCTATAGCTTATAATAGTTTTCGTTAGTTGAACATCAATCACGATTAATTTTAAATAAATACCTATGTTTTTAACATTTGTGGTGTTCCAATTTAAAAGAAATGTGGTTATTTTTCTAAGTCTAAGTATTATAGGACTTGTTATTTTTAGTGTTGTTTTTTACAGGGATCCAGAAAGATCAATTCCTTTTGAAAAAAATATTATTATTTCTCCTGCCGATGGAAAAGTAATAGCTATAGATACTGTGAAGGATGGTGAAATCCCTTATACAGTAAAAAATGGTGAAATAATCTACTTGCCAGAACTAAAAGGAATTATTGAAGGAAATTTTACAATGGTCTCTATTTTTATGGGGCTTTTTGATGTTCATGTAAACAGAGCGCCTATATCTGGCCAGGTGATAGATATTATTTATGTTGAAGGGGATCATTATCCTGCTTTTAGAAACGTCCTTGTAGAGAATGAGAGAAATATAGTCGTAATTGATGGGGATATAAGGACAGTTACAGTTCAGATTGCCGGAACAGTTGCACGAAGAATTGAATGTTATGTAAATGAGGGCCAAATTTTGGACAGGGGTGATAAAATAGGCATAATAAAACTAGGGTCGCAAGTAGTTGTTATGTACCCTTCTGATTCTTCAACAATAATAAAAATTGGGGACAATGTAAAGGCTGGGGAGACTATAGTAGCAGAAATCTAAACTACAGTAGATTCTCCATCTTTTTTCTTCCTGCCTCAAAGGCTTTCATGTTTATCTCTGCTTTTTTAGATAGCACAGATACTATTGTTTCCAAAAGTGTTTCATTTTTTATTGGGGTTTCAAGAAGGGATAGAGCCCCCATCATTACCATGTTCATTGTGACCTGATTGCCTAAGCCTTTTGCAATTTCAGTTGCATTGAAATGATAGACCTTGCCTTTTTCTGAAAGATTAAACAGTATCTCATCTATTGGAGGATAATCACATTCCCCTAGTGATACAGAGATTGGATTTATTCTCTCGGTATTTAGTATGGTCTTCCCACCTTTTTTAAGATAGGATACATTTCTTAAAGCTTCGAGTGGTTCAAATGCGATTATAATATCTGCTTTCCCTTGGGGGATAACAGAACTGTAGACCTCATCGCCCATCCTTACATGAGAAACAACTGACCCCCCTCTCTGGGCCATGCCATGAACCTCACCCAATCTTACCTTATGCCCATCTTTTAATGCTGCATTTCCAAGAACATATGAAGCGAGAATAGTTCCCTGTCCTCCTACTCCGCAGATGAGAATGTTAAATTCCATAAAAATGAGATAGATAAAAAGTATTTAAAGTTATTGAAAAGTTATTTAAGATAATTTAATCTTGGTATATATATGAAAAGAGAAATTGTAAAGGATATTGATCTTAATAAAATAAAGACAATGAAAGATCTTACTGATCAGATGGCCTTATCTGGAGGTTATGTAGCAAAAAAAGTCGGAGATGGTTCTCAGATTTTACAAAAAATGACAAGAGACAAAGATTGTAAGAGGATTCTATCGTTTCCAGCTTCTTTAGTTGCAACAGGAACAAGAGGTATAATCAAGGAACTTGTAAAGAGAAAAATCTTTGATATGATAATCACAACACCTGGTACATTAGACCATGATATTGCAAGAATCTATAGGAACTATCATCACGGCTCGTTTGAAATGGATGATAGACAACTTCACAAGGAAGGTGTAAACAGAGAAGGTAATGTATTGATACCTAACGAGTCATATTCAGAGATTCTTGAGGAGAAGGTCAGAAAAGTTATTGGAGATTTATACAATAAAGGCGTTAGGGATGTTTCCCCTCACGAACTTGTGTGGGGGTTTGGAAAAGCCCTAGAAGGAGAAAAAAATAAGGAAGATTCTATTATTTACTGGTGTTACAAAAATAATATACCAGTTATACTCCCAGGACCTCTTGACAGTTCTTGGGGATGGCAACTTTATTATTTCTGGCAGGATGAACATAAAGACTTCAATCTTAATTTAATGAAGGATGAGGATGTTATAAGTGACCTGATTTATTCAGCAGATAAAACTGGTGCATTGATGATTGGAGGGGGCATATCAAAGCACCATACGATATGGTGGAATCAGTTTAGAGGGGGCCTTGACTATGCGGTCTATATCACTACTGCACCTGAATGGGACGGTTCTCTTTCAGGAGCGAGGATAAGGGAAGCTATTTCATGGGGAAAGGTAAGGGAAGATGCAGATTTTATTACAATAGAAGGGGATGCAACAGTAATATTGCCGATAATGATATCCTCTCTTCTTGAAGTGATCTAATGAGCAGAGGTCTTTTTATAGGCAGATTTCAGCCTTTCCATAACGGCCATTATATGGCGATAAAAGATATTCTGAAAAAAGAGGATGAGGCGATAATCTGTGTTGCATCCTCCCAAGTATCATACACTATTTCAAACCCCTTCTCATGTGGAGAACGAATTGAGATGATCTTACGTTCTACCAAAGAGATTAGGAATAAAGTAATAATTTTGTCAAGCCCTAATACAGAAAGTAACTCTATATGGGTGGAAAACATTATTGATACTTTTCCGTCCTTTGACAAGATCTATACTAATAACACTCTCGTAAGACTACTTTGGGAAAAACGGGGTTACACTGTATCTGAAGTTAAGTTCCACCAAAAAGAGGAATTCAATGGGACGTTGATTAGAAAATTAATTTCTCTGGATAAAAAATGGAGTGATCTTGTATCAACTGAAACAAGAAACTATATCAAAGAAATCGGTGGAGAAAAAAGAATAAAAGATATTCTAAACATTGAAGAAAAATTAAGAGATGGCGCTGTATAGACTACTCTTGCATAATATGATAAAGCTCTTCAAGTGTTATATAAACGACTTTTTGATTGTCGAGATAATCTAAGAGGGAAGTCAAATTTTCAATTGTATATTTCCCACAAGCTCTAGTATAGCTCTGATATTGTTCTGGTGCTTCAATTTCAACTAGCTCCCAAGGGTGGAGTCCTATGACTACAATCTTAATGTCCTTATCCGATTGCTGGCTTACTGCCTTATTAAAACAATCAATCCATGATCTATCGTAGGTAGTTGGGGGATAGAAGTATGAAGGTGTGTGAGAAACTGGTACTCTAAGGATACTCATATTACCTTCAGAGATCCAGTCATTTACATCCGGATGGTAAGGATAAGAATTAATTTTTTCTGCAGATGCTTCAACAAGATATCCCTCATCTTGGAGTATAGTCATTAAATCGTTACATACGCTGTGCCCAGGAGCCCTAAATGAAACTGGTCGAACTCCTATTGTTTTCTCGATCGCATTTGTTGAAAGAATAACCTCATTTTTTATATCAGAGTTGGTCTGCGCTTTAAGTGATTTGTGGTAGTAACTGTGTGACCCGATCTCATGGCCTCTTTGGTAAATGTCCTTTAAGACATCTGGCCTATTATCTGCCACTTCGCCGGTCACAAGAAAAGTAGCTTTTACACTGTGCTCTTCAAATATAGAGAGTAGTACAGGGATGCCCTCGTCAAGGCCTTTTTCAGTGTTAAGTACTGGTGGGAAATCGTATTCTATATCTACAGTGAATAACACATAAGTTTCTTTAATCTCAGCTTTATTGAAGAGCTCAGGATTACCAATCAAAATTAATAGTAAAATGAGGACAGCAAAAATAATTAGCTTTTTCATTAAATCTACTCAATGCCTTTTCCTGTGGATACGATAATAAAATCTCCGTGTTTTATACCTTTTATTGACAGAAGATATCTCGCAAAGTCTCTTATCTTTTCACTGTTACCTTTAATTATAATGACCTCAAGGCAGTTTTCTTCATCAAGATGTACGTGAGTAGTTGTTACGATTTCTTTTATGTGGTGGTGCTCCACATCAGTTATCTTTTCAGCTACCCCTCGCTTGGTGTGATCGTATACCAATGAGATTGTGCAGACGGCGTCCTCTTCCCCAGAAATCCACTGACGTTTAACTATGTATCCTCTTATTATATCTCTGATTGCTTCAGAGCGACTGTCATAACCCTCCGCCTTGATTATCTTGTCAAATTTTTCCAAAAGGTCGGGAGGGATTGAAACGCCAAATCTTAAAACACCATTCATCGAACACGCCTCTGTTTAGTTAGGGCTATAATTTTATATAGTTATGCTCAAATAAGATATAAGTCAATATTATTAATAATATATTGTATAGAAAGATTTATTAGTATATAAGTATATCTTATAATATAAGGTGATGAAATGAATAGTAATGTCCGACTTGATGAAAAGGATAGACAAATAATAACACTTTTTCAAAAAAATCCCGAGATATCACAAAGTGAGATAGCTGAAATAATAGGTCTTTCACAGCCTTCCGTTGGGATGAGAATAAAGAAACTGAAGGATAGAGGAATACTCTCTCATATTGTAGGCATGAACTTTAAGAAGGTTAATCTCTTCCTTGCTAAAGTTGAGATAGCTGCAAAAAATTCACAAAATATAATTGATACTTTTTCCAAATGCCCATTCTTCATTAATGCTCTTATGATATCGGGAAAATATAATATGACGCTACTTTTTATGGGAGAGAATATATCAACCCTCGAATCTATTGTTGACTATCATTTAAGACAAAATTCGGATGTAAAAGAAGTTAATTTTAATATAATTATAAGCCCGGTAAAGGATTTAGTGATGCCAGTCAAGATAACATTAGAAGGTGAAAGAGGGTGCGAGCTAGATTGCGATGGATGTCCTTACTACAAATCCGGGAGATGCCTTGGGTGCCCAGCAACTAGTGCTTACAAAGGAGACTTCTGGAAAAAAGATTAATCATTTTCTTCCTTTCTCAAATCACTGGAAGATATTTTTTTATTATCTTTAATAATTAAATCTACTTCTATTATATCAAGGGGGTAAATCCCTAATTCAGCCCTTATGTCATTTATTTCTTTTGCTGTATCCAGTGTATCAGAAGTTACAACAATCACATCAGCTTCCATAGACTCAATAGCAAATCCATACCTATCGTTTATTTCTATTATTTGGTAATCATAATTATTTGTTTTCCCTTCTTCTGTCAAGCATTGAATTAAATTATTCTTTCTAGTCTCAAAACTTTGGATACTATTTGCGTATGGTTTATTTTTAATCATGTTTTCAGATGTTAATCCGATGTAAACATAACCGAGTGAAAATGCGGACGTTAAAAAATGTTTATGGCCTTTGTGGAGCCGATCAAAAGTTCCTGATGCTATGACTTTCATGTGCCCACCTTTGGTTTTGTATACCCTTTTAGATTATTAAAATTGTTAAGCGATCTTTGGACTAGCAAATAGAGTTCATTTTTACTGGTTATAGCAATCATGTGTGCAGGAGGATGAATCTTTCGAAGCCTGTCTATTATTAGACCGCCCTCGCCCTCAACAGATGCTATCACATTGGCTTTAAACTTTATTTTTACTTCTTGTTTTAAAGTTTTTTTCAAAAGTGTCTCTGAAAACTCCTCTGTGATAACTTTAGGTTTTCCAATTACCTTTAGGTCCCCATATCTCTTCATATCGGAAAGAGATGTTAATATTTTATCAAACGATTCAGCTCTTAGAAGCACAAAAGTAGTTTCCACAATTTATTTAGTGAACAATGCAATAAAAGTTTTTGCCTAAAAACTAAGAAAAAAATAACCAAAACCTTTATATATATTTTTTAGGAGTAAAAAATACTCCTTCACATGCGGTTGTAGTGTAGTGGCTAGCACGCGAGCTTGCCAAGCTCGCAACTCGGGTTCGAATCCCGGCGACCGCACTTCTTTTTATTACAAATGCGTATTGATTTTGGGCCATTTTTACCATATTTTAATTAATAGAATAGATTTTCTAAAATAAAGTCTAATTATAATCTATTTGGCCTTAAAAATAAGGCCAAATTCTAAAATAAGGATATTTTTAATATAATTATCATTTGAAATGCAACTATGCCGAGATAAGGATAATCAATGGCTCAAAAATATTTTATCCATGTTTTCAATAGATGCTAATTTTAGGGCCAAGATCCTAATAATCACTAAGGCCTTCTGTAAGGTGGCCTGATATTATGCTATTTTCTTATTGGGAAAAGAGTGGTATAGTTAAGCATGAAGGCATAATTCACGACGTCTACTTTGATGATAAAGACCTCGAAAGCTATCTAGAGTATACCAGTAATTATCCAGTTTCGCATACTTGTTTAGACTACCCCATGATAACTAATGAGGATAGAGAAAAAAAGTTTCTTGAAGATCTTAGGGCATGCGCAAAGGACAAGCGTTTTCAGTATCTTGACCTAGATAACGCCGTACTTGTGTATGAGAATCTAGAGACCCTAAATTTAGGGCCAAAAACATCGATTGAAAGATTGTTCTTCCTTAAAGGGTTTCACTTAGCTATGTTGGAAAGCTTCGATATAGCTTCAAACTGGCAGCAGCCAACTTCTATCGAACTGGTCACATTGAATTGGGAGACAAATGAGCTTTCAAGAGTAGAGATTATTCTCTTTGAACTAATCTACGAAAAAATATTCACGCCAGTGCTAAAGAGTGTACACAAAAAAGGAAATACATGGCGTCATGTCCATAGGACAATTTCGAAAGAAAAGGCCATTAATTTTTTGTGTAAGAATTCTCCAATAATTTATAGAAATCAGAAGGTTCCAGAAACTATCCTGACACTTTCACTTAGGTTAAACTATCCTCTAATTGATGAACTGGCCCAAAAAATATATCTCAAGGAAGTCTTATTCTTAGAGGATGCTCCTAACTTTTACGGAGACGATCTAAAGGTTTATGGCCCTTATAAAAAAGGAGATATTGGAAAGATACCAAAAAGAACATATGAGATTCTTATCGAAAATGCCGTTGTAAAAGATGCAGCTTGTGGCCCAAAGACGCTGATGGATTGGGCTTTGACCTATTATGACGCAGGATTAAACATTTTGCCTCTAGTTCCACGTGATAAATTCCCAATGATCAAATGGGGGAAGTATGAGAAAGAGAGGGCAAAAAGAGAGGATGTCATTTCTTGGTGGACAAAACAGCCTGAAGCAAATATTGGAATTATAACTGGAGAAATAAATAACTTAGTAGTAGTCGATGTAGATAAAGAACAGGGTAAAAAATCTTTAGAAATACTTTACAACAAGGAAATGCCATTAACGGTCGTAACAAAGTCAATAAGAGGAAAACACTACTATTTTAAAAACACAGACAAATGGGGCAGTCATATTGGGATCTATCCTGATATCGACATAAGAGGGGAAGGGGGGCTTATAGTAGCACCTCCAAGCATACACCCTACTGGAAAAGAGTATAAGTGGATTAATCCCATACTTGAAACAGAAATTGCTGAAATGCCTACCGAGCTAGTTGAGGCTTTCAAGGAAAAGATTAGAAGTAAGCCCAACATATTTGAAGGTAAGATAAAACAAGGGGAGAGAAATAAGGCCTTAACATCAATATCTGGAACTCTGAGAAACATCGGTCTTGATCCAGAGCACATCCGAGCCACACTCCTTGCGATAAATCAAGTTAGAATGCAAGAGCCGTTACCAGAAAAAGAGGTATCTAAAATAACTACAGATTTTCAAAAGAGTTTTTTCACTTTGAGCGATATGGGAAATGCAGAGCGCATGGTCAAGTACTATGGCGAGACTATAAGGTATTGCAGTTCTCTTGGAAGATGGTACATATGGAACGGGGATAGATGGGAAGAGGACTCGGTAAAAAAGATTAAGCTCATGGCTATGGAAGTTGCAAGATTTATTTTTTCAGAGGCTTCTATGGAGCCATATCTAGAAAATCAGAGAAAGCTATCCAACTGGGCGTTAACTTCTCAGATGGAGCCAAGATTAAATGCAATGGTAAATGCTGCAATGGCTATGGTGCCTATAACTCCAGATGATCTTGATAAAGATCTATTTCTTTTGAATGTTCGAAATGGGACAATAAATCTAAAGACAATGGAGTTTGATGAAGCCCATTCTAAAGATAGCTATATCACAAAGATTGTCGATTTAGTCTATGATTCCGAGGCAAAATGCCCTTTGTGGGAGAATTTCCTTCATGAGATCTTCGAAGGTGATATGGAACTAATTTCTTATGTCCAGGAGCTCGTTGGATACAGCCTTACAGGAGATACAAGTGAGCAGATACTTCTCTTTCTTTATGGCGGGGGCCAAAACGGGAAATCTACCTTTATGAATGTTCTAAAAGCCTTAATTGGTGACTATGCAAAGCAGACTGACTTTTCAACTTTCACTGTTAGGAAGAACGATTCTGGCCCTAGAAATGATCTAGCAAGACTCAAAGGATCTAGGCTTGTAAGCACGATAGAGATCGAGGAGGGAAAGCAGCTTGCAGAGAGTCTTGTTAAACAAGTAACTGGTGAGGATACGATTAAGGCCAGATTTCTATATTCGGAGGAGTTTGAGTTTCTGCCAAACTTCAAGATCTGGCTAGTTGCCAATAATAAGCCGATAATCAAGGGCGGTGACTTTGCAATATGGAGGAGGATAAGACTAATACCGTTTAATGTGAAAATCCCAGAAGAGAAGAAGGACAAAGAGCTTGGTAAAAAACTAAAGGAGGAGCTCCCAGGCATTTTGAACTGGGCGCTTGAAGGGTGTAGAAGATGGCAATCTGAAGGGCTAAAAACTCCAAAATCAGTTGAACTCGCAACAAAAGAATATGAGGAGGAGATGGATCCTATAAAGGAGTTTTTAGAGGATATCTGCACGACAGAGACTCTAGGCAAAACAAAGACCGGAGAGCTTTACCAGACCTATGAAGAGTACTGCAATTTTGTAAAAATCAATCCAATCCCAAACAGGGTATTTGGAAGAAGACTTGCCCAGATAGGAATCAAAAGATCAAGAGATCACAACGGCAGATATTATGAAGGGATTGATATTGATAATGATAAACTTGAAAGGATGAGAAATAGCTTTAGGCCAAATTTATATTAATCTAAAAATGTGACATTTGTGACATCGATGACACTATTTTCAGGAAACTTTTTTTAATGTTTATATTATAGGAACTTTTATTATTTTTAATATTTTGATGTCACGTTTGACACGGATTATATTAATATAGTATATTTGGCCTTAAAAATAAGGCCAGAATAACTGTGAGCCTTTTCCCTATTTTCCCTATTCTTTTCGGCTGTGGGACATATTAACCTGCATTTAGATTCAAAAGATTGTGCCAGAGCGCAATGCATGTGACAGCAGAATATATTCTTGCAGTACGCCTCTGCTCTATCTTCCAGCCAAAGCGCCTCTTATCGGCTGAAAAAGCTGCTTCAGAGCTTTCTCTTCTGTAGTACTCTTGGAGGTAGCTTTCCGTATCCTTCAGAAACTCTTTCAAAGTGCTCTTCCATTTCTGCGACCCTTTGATCGTGCAGTTAGCCTTTGGTATAATGTAGACTTTGGCTTCCTCAAATCTGTCAATGTATGATGGCTGGCTGTAGTATTTGTCAAGACGAACGCTGTCTATAGTTATGTCAAGAGTGCCCAACATTTCCATTGCTTTGTCAAACGCTTCTTTTTCGCTTTTGAGACTTGCCCCGTATGCAACGTACATGAAGGTGTTTAGATCGAGAAGCGCAAACTTATAAACAAACTCTCTTCGAAACTGATTTTCCCCGTAATCAACTTCTTTTGCCTTATCATGTCTTTTCTGAACTGCTGAAGAGTAATGCTTAGACACTGTAAGAGAATAACCTGTTCCGTCTCCAGATGTGTCGACATGTGTTATTCCCTTCTTTTTTAACATGACAACATGGAGATTATGGATGGCAAGCGCCACTTCTGGGTCAGAGTAAAGCCTTTCTATCGTTTTGTAGCTGACATCTATGTCATTTAGCATTGAAAAAATAATGAGCATGTTGGCCATCATCCTGTTGCTGTGGCCTACGAGTTCTTTTATCAGAAGAAGAGTTACTCTTTGTTTCAAGGTGAGTTTACGGATAGGGCCTCTGCCTTTACTTATGCGCATGTTAGAAACTGCTTCATCTATTAAAGGGCCGATTTCCGTAAAAGCAGAACGAATGCTGTCAGATAACTCTGCTTCATACTCGGGCCAGTTGCGGCCTGCGCTAGATTTGATCTTAGGGCCAGAGAAAATGCCAGCTTTCACATCTCTGACACGTCTTCGGACAGCTTCTGTCGTTAGCATGTGGTACTAGTAACCCAAAGCTTTATAAGGCTATCCATGGATAGACTAACCATGCCAAGAAAAGTTGAAGCTATAATGAACGGCCCGCTTAATCTAAGCGAGGAAGTTGTACAGATATATGAGCGAAAAGTCACAGCGTATGGAAATAGTGCAAAAGTTGATGCCCAGAAGAAATACATAGGCTATCGAGCCTATGTGATCATTGTAAAAGACTAGTGCTTAAAATAAATATGTCCCACAGCCATTCTTTTCCATATTCTTATAAATTAAAAAATATAATAATATTTGATAAATTTGAATGCCGAAGGACATTTATTTGTTAGTGGAGTGTTCAATATACTCTTCATATGTATTATGTATTTATTAGGGATCAATGTTTTTCAAATGGATATTCTCTTTCCTATCTTAATCATATTTGGAATATTCAGCTTGTTGCCAGACATCGATCATTCAAGATCCAAAATAAGTGGATTACCTCAGATAGCCATGGTACTTATAATAATTTATTCTCTAATAATGTTTTTTTTAGCTTCAAAATACTTTAATTTAGTTTTTGCTTTGTTAGCGGTAATTGTTCTCAAAATTCACAGTGGATATGCAGAAGACAGCTACGATCATAGAAAATTTCCTCATACTATTACTTTCAGTTTAATATCATGCATTGTTTTATTCTTTCTTTCTTACTTAACTCTAAAAAATAATGCCAATGCCTTAATATTAACTGGGATAGGCACTATATCTGTTTTTTCACATATTTGGGCAGACAAGTATATGTATGAAACATTTATGCTTTTTAAGACTAAAAAAAACTATTTAGTTAATGTAACTAATATGATTGCTTTAGAAAAACAAATTCCTTCCCAGTTTAATGCTTTGATACTTAGAACTACAAAAAAATCAATTACATTCAAGCTTTTAGAGTCTGGCAAAAATGTATGTATTCCAAAAAGTCAAATTGAATACTTACAATGCTTAAGTGATTATAATTCTCCAGTAATTATTAATTCATATGGTAGTTCAGATAATGGTCTTTACGAATACAACAATGGAGAGTACCAGGAGTATGAGGAATCTGGAGAAGATGAAATGATTTATGAGAATGGCCTGGGGTATGAGGATATAAAAGAGATTATTTACGTTTTCATCCAATCGGAAGCTGAACCTAATCTATTTTTTGGAGACATAGTACAGATGCTACAATTTGGGGAAGTAAATACAGAAAATGCACTCAACGATTTAATACAAGAAGGTAGGATCCGACTAGGGGCTAATGGTTTTTATGCTACTTAAAATATTTTCACAATATTCTCTAATTGGTAATAAACAGATTTTTCCAATCAGTTTATTTTCGTCTCATTCTTGAATCCTTAGTTTTATATCTGTATATGGAAAAGAAATATTTTTCCATATCTTTATATATATACAAAATATTAAAATCTTGACTTATATGAAAAATCTAAAAACATTATTTGGATTATGTTTATTGATTATTATTACAATTGTTTTTATCCTAGAAAGTTATGCAGGCTATCCTGCAACTGAAACATACGTTGAAAAAGAGCCGTATACTGTCACTGAAATCTATACTGAAAAAGAACCTTATGTCGTCAAGACACACACTACCAAAAAACAAGATTTTATTATTTGTGGAAATTCTGAATTTGATATATCCAATACTTCAGATTATAATAATTGTTTAATCGAAGGATATTATAAATATAAAGAAAGGCGTGTGGGCAATTTGAATGTTGTTTCAGGTTCTCGCGTATATGAAATTAAACCTGCTGGGTGGTACCATATTATTACTGATACACCTTTATTAGAGGAATATAATCCACGCCCACTCCCCGAAGTAGAATTTTCCCAAGAATCAACTCTTGAAGAACGATGGGAAGCAATGACTAATAATACTTGGTCTATAATAACAGTAGATTTGTCAAATCATTATATAAATTATACCCCCAAGTTATCTTTCAAATATTCTTATGGGTTATCCATACCAAGTGAACAATGTATATGTGAAGTAATAGAAAAAGATGTGACTGTATATGAAAATGTAACAATGTATAAAGATGTAAATAAGACTCGAACAGTGACTAAATATCAAGATGTTGAAAAGACAATAACTTCAACTACTAGTAGTTCAAGCCCTTTTTCTTATTTTCGATATATCTTTCTCGTGGGGTTATTGTACGTTACATACAAAGTCATAAAAAAATCAGATTCGGAACGAAATAATGGGGAGAAAAATAAATCTGGAACTAAACAAAAAACAAAACAAACCAATACAAACTATCAAGAAGATGAAGCTTTCAGAATGGGACAAGAAGAAAACAGAAAAAGATACGAAGAATCGAGAAAACAAGAAGGTTCTAGGAGAAGAGAAGAAGAAAGAAGTCGACAAGATCAAAGTAGAACTAAAAGACAAAGTTCTCATTATTCTTCTCCTAAGACAAATGACTTTCCTCCGGAGATAATATCATTACTTCAAAAATATGAGATCAATATGTCAAGCCAAGTTACATTTGACATGGTCAAAAAGAAAAGAAAATATTGGCTAGAGCTGCTACATCCCGACAAGAACACTAACAAATCCGAAGAAACAAGAAAGATGGCAGAAGATAAGCTAAAGGAAATGAATGATGTCTATCGGCAACTAAGGGATTACTTCAAGGATGTTTCGATCAATTAAAATGGAAAAGAAATATTTTTCCCTATTTTCCCTATTTTTTTCCATATTCTTATATATGGGGAAAATACATAAGATCTTTGATGATGTTATGGAAAAATTAAATTATCATTTTATTATTACATTATTGATTCTAAGTTCTATTATTATATTCCCACTGTGTAACGATATTCCAAAAGTAGATAATTCTCCCCAAAATATTGCTAAATCATCTTCAGATTACTTTGAAGAAGGAGCTTCATTATTTCTTGAGGAAAAATATACTGAATCAATAGAAAAGCTTGACCTAGCTATTGCTATGGATCCAAATAATAAAGATGCATGGGTAACTAAAGGCGTTGCACTTCTAATGCTTGAAAATGATATAAAGGCGGTAGAATGCTTTGACAAGGCTATTTATATTGATCCAAATTTTGTTTTAGCTTGGAGTTATAAAGGTGATGCTTTGTATAATCAAGAAAAAAATAATGAAGCCTTACAATGTTACAATAAAACTATATCTATCGATCCAAATTATGCACCTCCTTGGAGTAAAAAAGGAATTATTCTTAATGAACAAGGAAGATTTAGTGAAGCGATATCTTGTTTTGATAAGTTTCTCTCTATCGAACCTGATGATGACTATATCTGGTTTGAAAGAGGAAATGCATTATACCAAACTAAGAATTATTCTGGAGCAATACAATCATATACTAAATCTATTGAGATTAATCCGAATAATCCGTTAGTATACAACAACAGAGGACTGAACTATCTTTCTTTGGAGCAGTATAGCAAGGCTTTACTTGACTTAAATAAAGCAATTGAACTGGCTCCACTTGATTTTCATCCTTACTATGTTAGGGGTATGATTTATTATAATCTAAAAGATAACGAAAAAGCGATTGCTGATTTTACAAAATCCATACAAATGAATCCTCAATTTGGGCCTTCATATTTTATGAGAGGTTTAGTATATTATACAACAGGAGATTATGATAAAGCTGAACTAGACTATAATAAGGCTTGTAGGCTTGAACCAAATTTATGTAATTAAAAACAATATAAGGGGAAATAATATGTCAAAAACCGAATCTGTAATTAGACATGGATTTAGATATTTTGCAGGAACAATAGCTCTTGGTTTTGGGGTTATGGCAATTCTTTTTATTAATTCGTTTATTGGGATGCCAACATCATATTTAATTCCGTATCAAATACACTCAATAACTTATTCAATTATTTTAATTGCATTTATGCCATTATCTCTTTATACAATCATAAAAAGTGGCAAAAAAGAAATGCCATTTCGGTACATGTTGATTCCATTTTTTGTAGGAATCGCTCTTTATACCGGATTTAGGAAATATTACATTGATAAATTTAATTCATTTGATATGCCAAACTTGCTTGATTTGAATATAGCAGTTCTCTTAGTAATAATCTTATTTATTGCTACTTTATTTTATATGAAAAAAGTTAAGAAAAATCCAAGAACTAAAGATTTTAGGCTCGATAATACTTCGGCTTCAGCATTAATTATAGTATCAATACTACTAATTGGAGCACTTAGCCTTAATCTAGATTATTATACTGAGAAATTCAATGATGTTGCAGGAGATGATTCATTAAATATTGAAGAGATGAGATCCTCAATGGCTAAATCATTTTGGTCAGGATGGTTTAGAATTTATAGTTTTTTTGGAATAATAGTAGGTATAGTGGCCTTATATGAAAATAAAAGAGAAAATAAACTTAAAAAAATATATGCTTAATCATGAAAATTATTCCTCCTAATAAAAATTATGTGATTTGGAGGAAAAATAGTAACTGGAGTGTAGGTATGGGTAACTATAGATACTGTCAAAATTGTGGCTCAATACTCCCTGAAGAGTCTTACCATTGTATTTATTGTGGAAAACAGATTGGGCCCAGATATTCAAACAGCCAATCTAAATCGCAAAGTATTTTCACAGGTAAAAATATTCTCTTGGGACTTATTGTAGTAGGAATACTTCTTTGGGCATTTAATAATAATTTTTCAGATTATGGGCCATATAGCCAATCTAATCAGGTATCTACTCAAATGAAGATGCCCGCCCCAGCCTATGCTCTTGAAGTTGGCCCTACCCATATTAATGCTTACGGAGACGATAATTATAACTTGAATGATGAGTGGGTAAGCATAAAATGCACAAAGGGAAAAGTTGATCTTGGTAGCTGGTCAATAAAAGATGAATATGGTTGGACTTTTGTATTCCCAAAAATTACTTTATATGAGGGGGACATTGTAAAAATATATACAGGGTATGGATCGAATACTTCAAATTCTCTATACTGGTGCAGAACTGGGGCAGTGTGGAATAATGGTGGAGATACCTTATACCTTTACAAAGTTGATGGAAGTTTGTATGGGTCTTGGTATATATCTAAATAGGTGATAAAAATGAAAAGTAAGAAATTTTGTATAAAATGTGGCGAAGAAATACCAAAAGATTCTTTTTTTTGTCAAAAATGTGGTGCAAAGACCTCCGAAGTAAAAGAAGATATACCAAACTCTATCCCTCTAAAGGCATCACAAAATAAATCTAGAATCGCAGTGGCATTAATTATAACAATTGTAGTTGGTATTGCTGGAGCATATTTCCTTTTAATGCCTCACTATGAATGGGATAAATATAATGAACTTATTGATAAGGGTAACTTCGAGATAGACGAAGGCAATAGGATAAGGGAAGAGTATGTCGACAAATTAGATGAATGGAATAATAAATGGGATAAAATCTATTGGGAAACTGGCAGTGCTTATGTCCAGGAAAATAACTTGAAAATATTGAATGATTATGATAACGCCATTGATAATTTAAATCCTTTATTAGTTGAGTCTGGCAGGCATTATGGAAATGCAGAAATTTATTATAAAGAAATTAAAACTTTAAATCTGCCTGATTGGACTTATGAGTATATTGATTTGAGGATACAATCTCTACAAAAAAGAAAACAAGCTTTGTCTAAAGAAATCGAAGTGGATAGTAAAAGAAAAATTGGTAGAGAGTTTGTAATAGCGTATGTCGATGGGCAGATTGACGGACTTAAATTCTCAGAGGAGATGAACAAAGGATTAATTAATATAAATTTGTATAACTTTGATAAAGCTCAAACCAACATTAAAAATTCTCAAAAATATCTTAGCTCTTGGATATATGACTGGAACAATGCATATAAGAAAATACCCATTAATTCCCTGAAATCTAACATTACCACTCTTCAATGCCTTGATAGCTCTATGGATTATATGAGTAGAGGATTGGATGCCTTCAATAATATGAACTATAGTGTGGCTACTAACTATTTCGAGCAAGGAACTAGTAAAATGAGTTTATGTACAAATACTGTCCGATCTCCTGAAGATATAGTCCTTGACCTTTCACTCTGGATTGAGAAAAATATTGAGCCACTCCAAAACCAAGCAGATAACCTCTACGAAGAGTCCACAAAATTAGAGGAACAGTCCGATAAAATTTGGGAACAAAACCATACAAATTAGGGATCTACATATTTAATCAAAGAGAGAATATTTTCTTTTTAATTTTTTATAGTATCTGACATTCTTCCTAGTCCAATCTGGCCCTAAGTTTAATCCCAATCCAATTGTTTAAAATAAAACACGAATGTATAATTATTTCGCATAATTAAGCTTATGCGCAATACATACAGATAAGAACAATAAAAAATATAAATGCTTTGTAAAAATGAAATTTACAAATGTAA
>Ga0172382_10002388_pt1 | contig 31603 bp, 33 predicted proteins | sample Leawel138RmetaG_FD_122245 | JGI IMG/M metagenome (GOLD analysis project Ga0172382, IMG submission 122245) | Leachate microbial communities from a municipal landfill in Southern Ontario, Canada - Leachate well 138R metaG | ecosystem: Engineered > Solid waste > Landfill > Unclassified | place...
GGAGGTAAAATGGACTCATCATAACAAAAATATCATCATCGCCAACCGGCCACATCGGATCGGTCTCGAATAGGTATTTCTAAAAAATCGGGCATAAAACCGGGATTAATGAAAATTGTCTGTTGTTCAAAGGTCTCGATCCCTTTACCTTGCGCACCGTCATTGAAACGCTCTGCACACGCTTTCCATGTTCGGCCTGACGGCGGCGGCCCATATTTATCTCTATCGCGGCCCCTGCGACATGCGCAAGTCCTTTGATTCTCTCTGCGGCATCGTCCGCGCCGAACTGGACGCCGATCCCCTTTCCGGTTCGCTCTTTGTGTTCGTCAACCGGCGCCGGAACATGGTCAAGCTCCTCTACTGGGACAGAGATGGATACGCCATCTGGTCGAAACGCCTGGAGCAAGGGTCCTTCGTCCTTCCATCCCGGCAGTCTTGCGACGGCCATATCGAGCGTCGGGATCTGGCTATGCTGCTGGAAGGAATCGTGCCGAAAAAAGTGGGAAAACGCTATAAAATATGCGCATAAAAAATAATATAAATACTTGACATTATTATAGTTATGTGCTATACGCCCGTTCATGTTACTAACGGAAGCAGAAGAGATTATCGCCCATAAAGACGCCGCCCGGATGCTGGATTTGGTTGCCCAAAAAGACGCTCAGATCGAAAGTCTTGTCCGCACGCTCGAATCCACCCAGCGCCAGTTGGCCACGTTGCAGCATCAGGTGGAGCAGCTGCTGAAACGGCTCTACGGCCGCAAGTCCGAAAAGATTGATCCCGGCCAGTTGATGTTCGACGACATCGTGCTTCAGTCATTAGCCCAAAATCCGGCGCAAGAACCGCCGGAAGCGGCTCCCACACAGAACCTCAAGAAGACCCGCAAGGCTTCCCGCCATCATGGCCGGGTTCCCATTCCGGAGCACCTCGAACGGGTGGAGATCCTGCTGGACGTGCCTGCGGAACAGAAGGTCGATGCAGAAACGGGCGAGCCCCTGAAGGTTATTTCTGTGGAGGTTTCGGAGAAGCTGGAATACCGGCCGGGAAGACTCATTGTCAATGTCTACAAACGGCCGCAGTATGCGCTGCCGGAATCGTCGGAATCTTCCGCCGGCGTCATCGCCGCCTCCATGCCCGATCATCCCATCGCCAAGTGCAAAGCCGACGTGGGGCTGCTTTCTCATCTGATCGTCAGCAAATACGCCGATCATCTGCCGCTCTACCGTCAGAACGGCATTCTGGAGCGGGAGGGAGTGGACATCCCCCGCGCCACCCAGACCAGCTGGCTCATGCAGGTCTACGAGAGCGTCAGTCCCCTGGAAGCGGCGCTTCAACGGGCCGTTCTTGAAGGCGACGTACTTTTTACCGACGATACGCCCGTTCCCTTGCAGGATAAGGGAAACGGCAAAGTAAAGAAGGCCCGGCTTTGGGTCTACGTGCGGGGCGGAACGGGACCGCCGCTTACGGCCTATGACTTCTCTCTCGATCGCAGCAAGAAGCGTCCTCTTCATTTCCTCAATGGTTACGAGGGGTACGTCCATGCCGACGCCTACAGCGGCTACGATGAACTCTTCAGAAAAAAGGGCATCATTGAAGTGGGCTGCTGGGCGCACGCGCGGCGGAAGTTCGACGAGGCGGTCTCATCGCGCCCCAAAGAGGCCACGGACATCCTTGCCCGCATTGCCCGTCTCTACCATGAAGTGGAGACGCCCTGCGCCGACATGAAGCCTGAAGAGCGATGCCGTTTTCGGCAGGCGCATGCAACGCCGTTGCTTGAGGGAATCTTTGCGACACTCGATGAACTGAAACCTCAGACAACGCCCTCGGAGCCGCTGCGGACTGCCATCAATTACGCCCTGAACCAGAAAAACGCGCTCTGCCGTTATCTGGAAGACGGAAGGTTAAGACCCGATAACAACCTGGCGGAAAATGCCATCCGGCCCATCGCCCTTGGAAGGAAGAACTGGCTCTTCGTAGGCAGCGAACGGGGCGGCCGGGCGGCGGCTTTGTACATGGGCCTCGTGCAATCCTGCAAGGATTGCGACATCAATCCCTGGGAATACTTCGACGACATGCTTCGGCGGATCATGAGCCATCCGGTCAATCGCCTGCGGGAGTTGCTTCCCGATCAGTGGAAGCCCGCATCCAGGGATGAACGGGGCTTGATCATCTTAGAAAAGCAGTAATCAAAGAGCCGTCTTTCCGGCGTTTGAATCTCCTTGCTCATATTTTTTCAAAGAACGATCTTTATGCCTCATCAGGCACAGCGTACTGAATATAAAAAACTTTTGCGATACGAGTTGGTCGTACGCTTACGCTCCTACTCGATCAGGGACTTTTGTGCCATTATGATAATGGAAAAGTCTTGAAGAGACATTGTCTGTGTGATAGAAAACACAAACTACAGGAAGAGGGAAAATGGATCGCGATAATTACCAAAGCAGCCATAATGATAAAAGGGCGAAAGACTTTGAAAAGAGAGAAGAATCAGACGGTAATGATGCCAATAGTGCGTCTGATCAACAAGGTGGCAATGATTACGAAAATAATTATAAGGTTATAGATCTTGTTGATGCCATCGATGAAAATGACGATCAAATTCCTGGTTTCGTTGTTGACAAAGACATCGAACGTAAAATAGTTGAAACGGCTGAGCGGATAGCAAGAGAGATGTTTCCTTCCATCGCAGAGCGAGTTATACGAGAAGAAATAGAAAAGCTTAAAAATGAGGATTAAAAAAATATACCCTCAAAGAGAATTCATATAATTCTGAAACAAAATATCTTTATTAGGCGTTTGCTGTCGGCAGTTTTTGTTATTTACCGTTCGGCTGATGTCCGGCCGGACTTAAAAATCACTTCCGTAACAGCCAGGTGGAAAAGTCTTGAATCAGATGAATTGAAATTCAGTGAAATAGAAGATAAATCGTTCCTCGGGTACGGGAAATGATTGGTATCTTTCAAAATTTACAGGTGAGATCAATTGTTTAAAAGTCGGTATCTATTACTAAGTTTCTTTGTACTCACTTTTTGGGGGTGCGCGTCTAATACTCCATATAAAATAGTTCAAGATTTTAAGCAGCAGGATATACGCTTAATCGCAGTTATGCCTCTTGAGAACGAGACAGGCGATAAGGAAGCAGCTGAAATTTTAAGGCGTGAAATTCTTGAAAGCCTCTATTTTAAAGGGTATCCAAAGATTCCTCTGTCTTTGATAGATGAGCAGATAGTTCTTAAACAAAAAGATCAGGTTAATAAAGAAAGTTCCGCTCGTATGATAGGAAGTGCTCTGGATGTCGACGCTGTTTTATTTTGTACGCTGCAAAAATGGAAATCCTCTCTGTTTCTTGTTTACGGTTCAAGTTCTGTTGCTGCAAGTTTCGAATTAAGAAGTGCAAAAACAGGGGAAACACTTTGGAGTACTTCACTTGGGTTTACAAAAAGGCATGTTGGAGTTACAAACAAAAGGCTAGAGGGAAAATCTTTGATTTCACTCGAACCGATGGCACATGATATTGTTGCCGAAGCAATTGCAACTATCCCGGACGGGTCCGAATCAGTAAGCAGCAAACCTCCTTCCCGGAAATTCAAGCTCCGAAAATGGCTCAAACCCCGAAACGATTCGATATAGTTGTGGCCCCGATGAGTAGCGAAAGATACAGATGAGTATTCCTAACATTCTCACGCTCATGCGTATTATTCTAGTACCTGTCATCGTAATTGCCCTGATGCAGGAATCGTTTCAAATGGCTCTTTATCTGTTTGTAATCGCGGCAATAACTGATGGTCTGGATGGCTTTCTTGCCAGAAAACTGCATCAAAAAACTGTTCTTGGAACATACCTTGATCCATTGGCAGATAAAGCATTGCTTACCTCATCTTTTATTACGCTTGCGATTCTGGGACCTATTCCGAGTTGGCTTGCAGTGATAGTTATCAGCAGGGATTTAATTATTCTTTCCGGCATATTGATATTTTTTTTCATGTCAATATCTATTGAAATGAGCCCTTCTCTCGTAAGCAAAATTACTACGTTGCTGCAATTTATAGTTGTGTCCGCAGTTCTTGTGTGCCAAAGCTTTCCGGTTGAGAGCGGATTGTTATTACTTGCATTTTTATTTTGGCTTACGGCTCTCATTACTATCACGTCAGGCTTCCATTACATTTACAAAGGTATCTGTTATATAAATGTCGCGAGTCGATAGATTATCTGAATACCGGGACAAAGAAAGTAAGGTTTTTTCTAAAATTTAATATTTTCTTGACATAGGGGCGTTTTGTTGTTAGTGGAATTAGTCGCTTTAGGGCTTTTGTAGGCACGTAGCTCAGGGGGAGAGCATCACCTTGACGCGGTGGGGGTCCAGGGTTCAAATCCCTGCGTGCCTACCATTTTGGTGAGAAAAGAAGGGGGCATCAGCAGTGATCCTATTGATGATGCCCTTTCTTTAATATAGATTGTGATGATCAAAGTAATAAATTTAGGATTATATATAAGTGCGGAGATGCTTGAAATGTTTTGATACTCAGGCTTTTACCGGCAGCCTCCTGTCCAGAAAGGGTATTGAGAGATCTCAAGAGCAGTTGCGGAAAAAACATTTCAGGAAGAAGGATGATTTTTTGTAAGGAATTCGAAAAAAAATGAGCGACATTAAGGTTCAACTGCCCGATGGCATGGCGGTTCATTTTCCCGCCGGTGTAACAGTACGAGATGTCATTGCCGCGTGGGATAAATCAAAGTTGAAATCTTCAGTAGCGGCGCAAGTTGACGGCCGTCTGGTCGATTTATCCTATATCGTCGATTCCGATACATCGATTATGCCGATTTCTCTCCGATCAAAAGAGGGACTCGGAATATTGAGGCATAGCATATCTCATGTTATGGCTCAGGCTGTGCAGGATTTATTTGACAATGTCAAAGTGACGATAGGTCCTTCCATCGAAGACGGGTTTTACTACGATTTTGAATATCAAAACACCTTTACTCCGGATGACCTGGAGAAGATTGAAAGCAGAATGAGAGAAATCATTGCTGCCGATCACTCCTTCAGCAGAAGCAGTGTGTCTCGGGAAGAGGCAGTTTCTCTTTTTGAAAAAAAGGGGGAGAGCTATAAAGTAGAATTGATACGTGATCTTCCAGAAGACGTTGAGGAGGTGACACTTTACAGTCAGGGCGGTTTCGTTGATCTCTGCCGTGGTCCTCATATCCCTTCTACGGGAATGATAAAAGCCTTTAAGCTTTTGAATGTAGCAGGGGCGTACTGGCGAGGAGACGAGAAAAATGCCATGCTTCAGAGGATCTACGGCACGGGTTTTGCCAGTGAAAAAGAGCTGAAGGAACACATGGCACTGATCGAAGAGGCAAAAAAACGTGATCATCGGAGGCTTGGGAAGGAACTGGATTTGTTTCAAATAAATGATGAAGCAGGTCCTGGATTGATTATTTTTCACCCTCGTGGCGCTCTTTTGAGAACTATTATTGAAGACTGGGAAAAGAAGGAGCACTTGAAAAGAGGTTACGGCATTGTTATGGGGCCGCAGATTTTAAAAGGGGATCTGTGGAAGAAGTCCGGTCATTTTGATCAATATCGCGAAAACATGTACTACACTGAAGTGGATGACCAGACGTATGGAATAAAGCCGATGAACTGTCTTTCCCACATGCTTATTTATAAATCCAGAATAAGAAGTTATCGAGATTTACCAGTGCGTTATTTTGAGCTCGGCACGGTGCACCGGCACGAAAAAACAGGAGTCCTGCACGGGCTTTTAAGAGCACGCCAATTCACTCAGGATGATGCGCACATTCTCTGCACTCCCGATCAGTTGAATGATGAAATAAGCGGTATCATTCACTTCATAAATGATGCCATGAATGTATTTGGATTTACATATGAAGTAGAATTAAGCACGAGACCCGCCAAGTCGATCGGTTCCGATGAGGATTGGAATTTGGCGACGTCGGCCCTTCAGAAAGTTCTGGCAGAAAATCAAATGCAATATGAGGTCAATGAAGGTGACGGTGCCTTTTATGGTCCAAAGATAGATTTTAAACTAAAAGATGCATTGGGAAGGAAGTGGCAATGCGCAACTATTCAGTGCGATTTTACTTTGCCCGAACGTTTTGATTTAAGTTATATTGGTCCGGATGGTGAAAAACATCGGCCCGTTATGCTTCATCGCGTGATTCTTGGTGCAATAGAACGTTTTATGGGTGTTCTTATTGAACATTACGCAGGCGCCTTTCCATTGTGGCTGTCTCCCCTTCAGGCAGTGGTGCTTACTGTAACGGAAAAACATATTCCTTACGGACAAAAAGTACTGAATGATTTAATTAGTGCCGAAGTAAGGGCGGAAGGTGATTTTCGAAACGAAAAACTCGGCTATAAAATTCGCGAAGGGCAGCTGCAAAAAGTTCCGTTCATGCTGATAATAGGAGACAGAGAGGTTGAATCTGAAACGGTTTCTATTCGCCAGCGAAATGGAAAGAAGATTGATTCATTACAGGTGAAGGACTTTGCCGCTTTGGTTTTACAGATGTGTGAACGGCATGAATAATTCATATTTTTATCATTAATCGCAATCAGGGAGGTGACACATAGCTAAGAATTTAAGGATTAATGAAGAAATTGCTGTTGATCAGGTTCGAGTGATCAGCGGCAGCGGTGAGCAGCTGGGGATAATGCCAATCTCCAATGCATTGGAGAGAGCCGAACAGGAAGGGCTGGATCTGGTAGAAGTGGCGCCAAACTCTTCGCCGCCTGTCTGCCGTATTATGGATTACGGCAAATATAAATATCAGCAAAGCAAAAAGCTTCATGTGGCAAAAAAGAGTCAGAGCAACTTTCAGATAAAAGAAATCCGCCTGAGACCCAAAACGGAAGCTCATGACCTTCAGGTTAAATTTCGCCACATTCAACGTTTCCTTGAGCAGGGAAACAAAGTAAAAGTAAGTGTTCTTTTTAGAGGGCGAGAAATAGTGTATGCCGATTTAGGGCGTAAACTGGTGCAAGATATCGTTGAAAAACTAGGAGATATTTGTGTAGTCGATCAGGAACCCAGGATAGAAGGTCGAAGAATGACCATGATTTTATCTCCCAGGAAGTAGAATAAATTAAAAGTTATAGAAAGATAACAAATGGTTCCTATGCGGGAGATGATGTATAAACTACCGAGATCATATCAGATATTAAAGTAGAGGTGAATAAATGCCCAAGATTAAAACTCATAGAGGGGCGGCTAAAAGGTTCGGGATAACTGGGACCGGCAAAATTAAACGAAGTAAGGCGTATGCCAGTCACATCTTGACAAAGAAAACTCGAAAAAGAAAAAGGAATTTAAGAAAATCCACCATTTTACATTCGAGGGATTCAGAAGGAATTAAAAAGCTGATCCCTTACCTTTGAGAGTTGTCTGCCGGTCATTCTGAATGTAAATCTTTTATAGCAAAGCATTCTTACAGCGAAACGGAGAAATAAAATGGCGAGAGTAAAAAGAGGAGTCCATGCCAAAAAAAAGAGACGGAAAATCCTTAAACTTGCGAAAGGATATTTCGGCGCAAGGAGTCGGCTATACCGGACAGCGACTGAAGCTGTAAACCGGGCGATGAAATTTGCCTATCGGGATCGAAAGGCAAGGAAACGGGAATTTCGGAAATTGTGGATCGCAAGAATTAATGCCGCTGCCAGAATGAACGGTATTACATATAGCAGATTTATGGATGGAATCCAAAAGGCGGGAGTTGGCCTGGATAGAAAAATTCTTTCTGATATTGCCGTGTATGATTCCGGGGCTTTCAAAAAAATTGTTCTTATAGCCAAAGGTGAATTTACTGCATGAAAGAAGCCCTTGAGAAACTTCAAAGAGAAGCTCTCACTGAAATACGGAAAGCGAAAAATAAAGAAGAATTCCTTGGTATTCGGATCAAATATATTGGAAGGAAAGGACTGCTCACGGACCTTTTGCGGACACTCAAGGATGTTTCACCTGAAGACAGGCCTGTCCTTGGAAAACTTTCCAATGAGACCAAGAATTTGATTTCTCTGGAGATAGAGAAAGCTCTGGAGCGAATCGCTGAAAAAGATAAAGAAGGAGAACTTCTCCGGGAATATATAGATGTGACATTGCCGGGAAGAATCTTCCCTTATGGCCGGAGGCATCCTGTTTCCCAGGTAATGAGAGAGATCTGTTCCATTTTTTCCGATCTGGGTTTTATCGTTGTCGAAGGGCCTGAGGTGGAGCTTGACTATTACAATTTTGAGGCCCTTAATATACCGAAAGATCATCCCGCACGCGATATGCAGGATACGTTTTATATTTCAGAAGAAACTGTTTTGAGGACTCATACATCGCCGGTTCAGATCAGAATTATGGAAAAGCAGCGTCCTCCGGTAAGAATTCTGTCGCCTGGAAAAGTTTACCGGCCGGATTCAGATGTTTCACATACGCCAATGTTTCACCAGGTAGAGGGCCTGCTTGTAGATGAAAAAGTTACGTTTGGGGATCTTAAAGGCGTATTGAGATATTTTGCACAAAAGATTTTTGGAGAAAACACGGAGATAAGATTTCGTCCCAGCTTTTTTCCATTTACTGAACCGAGCGCCGAAGTGGATATCAAATGTGTAATCTGTGGCGGAAAAGGATGCCGGGTTTGCGGACAGAGCGGCTGGCTTGAAATTTTGGGGTCAGGTATGGTTGATCCTGAAGTTTTCCGGAATGTAGGCTATGATGCGGATGAGGTCTCCGGCTTTGCTTTTGGACTCGGAGTTGAACGAATCACCATGCTGAAATATGGCATATCGGACATTCGTTTATTCTTCGAGAATGATTTACGGTTTTTGGATCAATTTTGAGAAAATGTAGGAACCGATGCTTGTCAGTTTAAAATGGTTGACCGATTATATTGATATTAAAGAATCTCCCCCGGAAATTGCGGATAAACTTACAATGGTGGGGCTAGAGGTGGATTCCGTTTATGAGAGCCACCCGGATTTTACCGGTGTCATTACAGCCAGGATAAAGGCGATTTCATCCCACCCAAATGCTGACAAGCTCTCCATTTGTGAAATTGCAACAGATGACCGGGAGTATAGAGTAGTGTGCGGAGCGCCCAATATTCATGTGGGCGATGTAGTTCCGCTTGCGAGGGTAGGAGCGGTTATCCCAGGGGGATATACGATAAAACATTCAAAAATCAGAGGTGAAGCATCGGAAGGCATGTTATGTTCCGAGGAAGAGCTCGGCCTTGGAGATGATGCTTCAGGAATAATGATTTTGGACAGGAATCTCCCTCTTGGTGTGGATTTGGCAAAAGCGCTAAGTCTTGGTGATACAATTTTTGATGTCGCGGTGACACCAAATAGACCGGATTGTCTCAGCATTATTGGAATTGCCCGAGAAATTGCTGCATTGACGAACCAGAAAGTAAAATATCCAATCTCTTTCTGTAAGGAAACGGATGAAGATATTCAGCGCGTTGCTTCTGTCGAGATTCTAGATTCAAATCTTTGTCCACGCTATACGGCAAGGATGATTAAAGATATACAAATCAAGCAATCTCCTTCATGGCTCAGAATGAGGCTTGAGGCAGTCGGAATGAGAGCGATAAACAATGTAGTTGATATTACCAATTTTGTTATGATGGAGTACGGGCAGCCCTTACATGCCTTTGATTTTCGCTTTCTTGAAAAAGGAAAAATCATAGTCCGCGGTGCAGAAGAAGGTGAAGGATTTATTTCTCTCGATGAGAAGCCAAGAACACTTAAAAAAGATACCCTGATGATATGCGATGGCGTAAAACCGGTAGCTATTGCCGGGATTATGGGAGGATTGAATTCAGAAGTGAGGGAAGATACAGATACAGTTCTTCTGGAAAGCGCGTACTTTAATCCTTCATCAATACGAAAGACCTCTCGAGTTCTTGGAATGAGCACTGATGCCGCTTTTCGTTTCGAGCGCGGTGTTGATCCGGAAGGAGTGGTAGAAGCTCTCAATAGAGCAGCGAGTCTCATTGCCGATTTTTCAGGAGGATCTATTTGCAAGGGGTACATAGATGAATATCCTCAGAAAGTTGAATCGGCGAAAGATGTAATTTTGAGACCGGCAAAGGTGAACGAAATACTCGGCACCGATATCGATATTAAAACGATGAATAAAATTCTCGAAGATCTCGAAATGGATTGTGTCGAGAAAAATAATCAAATTCTAGTAACGCCACCATCCTTTAGAAGAGACCTGTTCCGGGAAATCGATCTCATAGAGGAAATTGCCCGCCTGAATGGATATGAAAAAATTCCTATTACCCTGCCCAATCTCACACCGCACAAAGCTCATGATAACGGAAAGTTGCAGTTAAAAGAAAAAATTAAAAATATTCTCAATGGTCAGGGATACTCAGAGATTATAAACTACAGTTTTACATCATTCGATTCGGCTTCAATTTTTGGAATGAGCGGCAGCGACGAAGGAGAACGGCTCGTAAAGATAAAAAATCCTCTGACTGAAGATGCATCCATCATGAGAACCAGTCTTGCAAGCGGTCTTCTTGAAACAATGAGGAAGAATATTAATGTAGGTAATACTAATATCAAGTTGTTCGAAATAGGCAAAATTTTCAATGCCACAACTGATGACGATTTACCTTTGGAGAAGGAGCACTTGGGAATTCTTATCACGGGGGACCGTTTTAAAGAACAGTGGCACTTTAGAGAAACACCTGCTGATTATTATGACCTGAAAGGATGTCTCGAGACGCTTCTGAGATCTGCCGGGTTTGAGAATTATCGTTTTACCAGGAATACGAATATAGCTTTTTTCCATCCGGGCAAGTCGTCTATCATATCTATTAATGGACATCCGGCAGCGGGTATAATGGGGGAAGTGCATCCCGAGATCCTTGAGAAAATGGATGTAACGCAAAAAGTGTTCATTTGTGAACTTGATATATCTGTAGTACTAAAGGCTTCGGAAATTCAGAGAAAACAATTTAAGGAAATTCCCAGATTTCCGGCAGTCTTAAGAGATGTTGCTTTCCTGGTTGATAAGAAGGTACCTGCGGACGAATTAATAAAGATTACTCTTGAGGATAGTGAAGAATTGCTTGAAAACGTTAACATATTTGATGTATATACAGGGAAGGGTATTCCTCAAGAAATGAAAAGCTTGGCCCTGAGGTTTACGTATCGGTCGGGTTCGAAAACATTGGCCGATAATGAGGTGTACGAGGTGCATAGCAGGATAGTTGAAAAGATCCTGAAAAAAACAGGAGCCAAAGTCCGAGGCGCCGAACAACTGAATCCGATATAACAAGGAGCAAAAAATGACAAAAGCAGATATAGTTCAAAACCTTTACAATAAACTTGGGTTTTCAAAAAAAGATTCTGCCAGGATCGTTGAGTCTGTTTTTGATATCATAAAAGAAAATCTTGCCCAAGGTGAAAAGATAAAAATTTCTGGCTTCGGAAATTTTGTCGTCAATGAAAAAAGAGCGCGCAAGGGGCGAAATCCGCAAACCGGGCAGACTATTACAATATCGGAAAGAAAAGTTCTAACCTTCAAAGCGAGTCAAGTTCTGAGGAATGCACTGAATGAATAAACGGTGAATAGCCGGAAATTTAGTCACAGGTATCATGAGCGAACTGATTCCCGATAAATCTTATTTCCGCATCGGTGAAGTGAGTAAACTGCTCGGAGTCGAGCCTTATGTTGTGAGGTATTGGGAATCTGAATTCCGAACTGTAAAGCCCATCCGAACTAAATCATATCAGCGCCTGTATAGAAGAAAAGATGTTCAGGAATTAATGAAGATCAAAAGCCTCTTGTACAAGGATAAATATACGATTGCAGGTGCTAAAAAGAAGCTATCAACTAACAGTCAGATTCCGGCTCCGGTTGAAGGTTATTTAGAGGTTCTGGACGAAATAAAAAAAGAACTTAGGATGATCAGGGCGTTAATGCGCTAAGGAAACAGAAAAGCCGGTCTTCATCACAGTATGCAAACCGGCTCTAAATGAAACCTTTTGAACGAATAGCTTATTTTCTAGCCATTCTTTTTGATGCTTTTAGCGGGTTTATTTTTTGTATACTGGCAGTTTGGGCATGTTTAACGTGTGTGGCGGCAGAGCATCCGCCTACAGCCCATTTGCTTGCCGGGTCCGGATACATCATGCAATATTTTTCACCTTCGAATTCGACGATTTTGCCGCAGCCTTCGCATTTTTCAATAATGGGATTGCACCTGCCTCCATTATAGGAACAGCCCTTTTTAGTCATGAAAACACACTCCACTCCTGCCTTTACAGTTTGACAAACCATGGGTATCACCCCCTTTTTAATATTTATACTATCCGGCAAAAAAAATCGGGCACTGTACTGGCGCCCGATTTGTATTTACCTTGGCATCCAAACGGAGACGTACCTAACAAACTTCAGGGTTTCTGTCAATTAAAATTTCATTGATTAGCATTTGACTTCGGATAGCAATAATGCTAGTTATTTCAGTCGTTGCGTAAAGATAATAAAGAGGGAATATGGAGGATAATGAAGGTAAAAATCGAAAATCCTTAATCGGTATTTCTATATTTACAAGATCTCTTCTCATGAATGCCGCCTGGAGTTTCCAAAATATGCAAAATATAGGATTTGCATATTCATTGGCGCCTATCGCCAACCTTTTCGCATGCAAGAAACAGAAAATATTACAGAGGCATGTCGATACATTCAGCACTCATCCTTATATGGCAAGTATAATCGTTGGTTCGGTCGCACATCTGGAAGCGAAATCTTCACATCAGTATGAGGAAATCATGCGACAGAAACAGGCATTGATGGGACCATATGCAGCCTTGGGAGATCCTTTTTTCTGGGGCTCGCTCAGACCAGCTTCGGCAATTATCGGTGTGAGTTCTGCTTTTGCAGGGTTTGCCATTGCTCCGATTCTTTTTTTAATAATATTTAATGCCGTACATTTTTGGATCAGAGGAACCGGGTTTATTGAGGCTTTTCGCTATGGCACAGGCGCTCTCGATTTCCTGAAAAAACTGAAGCTGCCCGAGGCGGCGAGAAAAATTAGAGGAGTATCTCTTTTTTTCCTCGCTCTACTGGCCGGATCATCTTTTTTCTTTTGGCAGCCTTTTAATACGATGTTCTCCGATGTAATAGAAGGTCCGGCAGTTTTTGCAGTTATTTTTATTTCACTGTTTTTGATGGCTCGAAGAGTATCGCCGATTGTTATTCTTTATGGCATCTCGATTTTATCTTTTGTCATAGCACCGTGATAAATGAAAATTATAAGAACTTTCATACTAAAAAATGAATTAGGACTTCATGCAAGGGCGGCCGTGCTCATGGTGAATGTTTCAAATAGATTTAGGGCGAACGTTACTTTTGAAAAAGATGGACGAATTGTTGATGGAAAGAGTATCCTTGGGATATTAACTTTAGCCTGCCCGAAAGGCGGATCTATAACAATTACGGCAGAAGGTAACGATGCTGAAGATGTCATGAAAGCTTTCGAAGTATTGATAGACAATAAGTTTGGAGAAAATTAGTTGACTGCGCACTTTGCAAAAAGAACAATAGTTTTAAAGGGGATAGGTGTTTCACCAGGTATTGTGAGCGGCAGCGTTTATGTAATAACTCATCGTATAGCCAGAATCTCCCGCCATAAACTCAGTGACAAGGCGCTTATACGTGAGGAGATCATAAAATTCAGTTCTGCTCTTGAAAGTTCTATCAAAGAGCTGGCGGATATAAAAGATAAGTTGAACGATCCTGAAGGAATTGGTCCGCTTATAATAGATGCCCATATTATGATACTCAAGGATGAAGGGTTTATACGAAACACGATCGCTCATATAGAGAATGAAGGAATTAACGCACAATGGGCGCTCGAAAAGACTGTTTCAAGATATCAAGAAATCTTTAAAAAAATTGAGGATCCCTATCTTAAAGAGCGGATAAGAGATATTGAGGATGTGGTACAGCGTATCTTCCGGCATCTTTCAGGTATCAAATACGATAAAATATCAGATATCGAAGAGGAAACTATCATTGTTGCCAGAGATCTTTCTCCTGCAGACACAATCCAGATGAAGGTTGAAAAAGTCCTGGGATTTGCCACCGACATAGGAGGAAAAACATCGCACACAACTATTGTAGCCCGCTCACTTGGTATCCCTGCCGTTGTCGGTTTGGAAACGATCACGAGTGAAGTGAGAACAGATGACATCATTGTAATGGATGGAACCTCCGGAGTCGTTATTGTCAATCCAGATCAGGAAACACTGAAAAGGTATGAGGATAAAAAACGCCACCACCTCGCCATGGAGGAGGATTTGTTGAGCGATGCGTTTCTTCCGGCTGTCACTAAAGATAACTATAGCATCGGTGTTGGAGCAAATATTGAATTTATAGAAGAAATCCCTTCAGCGGTACTTCACGGAGCAAATGGCGTGGGTCTCTTTCGCACAGAATTTCTCTATGTGAATAAGGAGAGGCTTCCTACTGAAGAAGAGCATTTTTTGCAATACAAATCAGTAATAGAAGGAGACCAAATTAAATGGGCGACGATCCGAACGTTTGATCTCGGAGGGGACAAATTTATTTCCGATCCGCGCCTTGCAGAAGAAATGAATCCGGCGATGGGGCTCAGAGCAGTGAGATATTGCCTTCGAGAAAGGCAGTCTTTTATTATTCAGCTGAGAGCTATTTTACGTGCAAGCGCTTACGGGAATACGGGAATTATGATTCCCATGATCTCAGGCGTTGAAGAGATCAAAGAGGTAAAGAAAATTATTCATGAGGTTAAGCAACAGCTTATTTCCGAAAGAATTCCGATAAACCAACAAATAAAGCTTGGAATTATGATAGAAGTTCCCTCTGCAGTAATGATGGCGGATGCGTTGGCTCGGGAAGTTGACTTTTTCAGTATAGGGACAAATGACCTTATTCAATATGCTCTTGCTATTGACCGCGTGAATGAACATGTGGCATATCTCTATCGGCCTTGCCATCCCGCGGTATTAAGGCTTATAAAGCAGGTTATTGATGCTGGTCACAGAGCTGGTATAAAAGTGGCCATGTGTGGAGAAATGGCTGGAGATCCTTTTTGTACAATGATACTGCTAGGCTTGGAGCTTGACGGATTAAGCATGACTCCCCTTGCAATTCCTCGAGTCAAGAGGATAATCAGGGAGTCGACTCTCAAAGAGGCAAAGGAACTGCTTGCTCAAGTTATGAATTTTACAAGAACTGATGAAATAGAGCCGTATATAAAAAAGTACATGAGCAGGCGCTTTCCTCAATATTGTGTCATAAACCATGAATAAACAATTTGAATATCTATTCGATTTTGCACTGAAGGGCTATAACCGAAAGCTGTAAATTGAAAAATACAATCGCGGAAAGACATGTCATTAAAATCGATTGCCCATTCATGGATTTCAAAAATTGGTGAATATTACAATGGCGATATTTACGACCAGAAAAAAATACCTTTTTTCTGGTTTCTGGGGAAATTCTTGTCACGAGTCGGGTTATCCGATGAAGATACGAATCTGCTGAAGGATTTGTCGAAAAGGGGAACGATTGTATATACCCTTAAAAACAAAAGCCAGCTTAATTGTCTCATCTTAAAAAATTTAACTCAGCGAAAGGGACTCAGAGGCCCCGAATATTGTCACGGGATCAATATGATTCTCTGGCAGCCTTTAACGGCTGCTGCGAAGACAATGCTTTCCTGCTTTTTATACAACCCCTATAAAACAGAATATTTGAAAAAGCTGACGAAAAAAAATGAAAGCAGCATTATCTATGTCAGAGGATCCGCACATATCGGAAGCCGCTATCCTAAAGATCCTCTGCTTCAGCTTATAGATGCTCAGCGTGAAATGGATGGCCCTGTTTTTCTTGTTCCGCAGCTTGTTTCTTATGGAAGGAGGCGGGAGAAAAAGAAAAAAAATATTTTGGAACTTTTGTTTGGAGAAGCAGAAAATCCGGGCATGATTCGACGCACCGTTTCTTTTTTCCGGAATTCAAAAAAAGCCTTTGTGATATCCTGCACGCCGATTAATTTAAAAGAGTTTCTAAAAGAAAACGCAAACAAGTCATCCAATACTGTTTCCTATTTGCTCAGACGGGAAATCATAGAGCGAATCGATAGGGAAAAAAGATCTATTGTTGGTCCGCTCCTGAAATCACGGGAAGAGATTATGGGGACTGTCCTCAGGGATTCAGGATTAGTTGATTTTATGACTCAGTATGCTGTCGAGGAAGGAAAGGATTATCAGGAAGTAGTCAGGGAGGCAAGTAAATATCTTTATGAAATTGCAGCCGATTACAGAGACAGCTACATCGGGTTTCTTGACAGGCTTCTTACCTGGGTTTGGAACAATATTTATGATGGTATCATTATCGATAAAGAAGGTTTGGCTAAAATACGTGAGATTTCAAAGAGGATGCCGTTTGTGGTAGTCCCTTGTCACAGGAGCCATATCGACTATCTCCTTATTCATTACATTTTTTATTATAACAATATTCAGTTACCTTTCATTGCCGCCGGGACAAATCTGCTCATCTGGCCCTTGGGACACATTTTTCGAAGATCCGGAGCTTTTTTCCTTAGACGCAGCTTTGTAGGAAATATGCTTTACGGTACCGTATTTGCTAAATATATTGAGGTTCTCATAAGAGAAGGTCTGCCTATTGAGTTCTTTATAGAGGGAGGCAGAAGCAGGACGGGAAAAATGGTAATGCCAAGGTATGGACTACTTTCCATGGTGATTCAGGCTTACAGGGAGGGTGCATGTAAGAATCTTGCAATCATTCCGGTGTATATAGGCTATGACAGAGTTATAGAGGAGAAATCTTATCTTCAAGAATTGGGCGGGAAAAAGAAGCAGAAGGAAAAAACATCGTCATTGATGAAAACAGGCAGTATTCTGAAAAAAAGATATGGCCGGGTCTATTTGAATGTAGGCGAACCTATAGAGGTTGAGGAATATCTGGCAAATTGCGGTACACCAATTGAAGAAAGAACGGTTTCTGAAAGACAAAGTCTCTATCGGAAAATGGGGTATGAAATTGCACGGAGAATAAATGACGTATCGGTAGTTACGCCTTTTGCATTGGTCGCATCAGGGCTTCTCGGCCATTATCGAAGAGGAATTTCACAGGATGATCTTATCGCTGTACTCAATGAATTTACTGTGTATCTTGCCTATAAGAAAATCAGATTATCGTCCACTTTTGCTCAAATGGAAAGATCGATTTTGGAAGTTCTGACAATTTTCGAGTCGTCAGGGTACATATCGAAAATGGGATTTGATGCAGAAGAGGAAGAAGAATCGGCAGAGATTATATATTCGGTTGAAGAGGAAAAAAGACTCAACCTCGAATATTACAAAAACAATATCCTACACTATTTTATGCCTATCGCATTTGTTTCAACATCTATTCTTTCTCGCGACCAGAACAGCATGCCTCTATCCAGGATCTTTGACGATTATAGATTTTTTAAGACGCTTTTCTGGAACGAATTCATATTCGATGATGATGTTGATGATGCGGAAGAAATCCGAAAGACGCTCTTATTTATGAGAGAAAGAGGATTAATTTCTTATTATGAGAAAAATGGCGATATTACGTCATTAGAGATAAAGGGGAGAGGGATGCTGAATCTTAAATATTATTCAGGTCTTATTCAAAATTACATTGAATCGTATTGGATAACAATTCGAGGGATTATGTATTTAAAAAATAAATCCCGGCCTGAGCGTGACCTTATCAGAAAAATACATAAGACCGGCATAAAAATGTATAAAAAAGGTGAGATATCCAGAAGCGAAGCTCTCTCGCAACCTAATTACAAAGGGGCTCTTCGTTATTTGCAAGATTCAGGAATTATTGCCATTAGCAATTCCAGTAGTGACGCCGACCGCAAGAAGAATGAGAAACATTTTTCCCTTACGGGGCAAAAAAATCAGATGGAACAGATGAGGCGCACTCTTTTTAAGTTTATTGCCTTACATTGAGAACAGGTAACCCTTCCGAAAGCTTCTATACATCGTTATTTTGCTATACTGTAAAACGCATTTTTCCCTCGATAGACGCTTGCATTGCCAAGATCTTCCTCAATTCTTAAAAGCTGGTTGTATTTGGCGAGCCTTTCACTCCGAGAAGCGGATCCGCTCTTTATTTGACCGCAATTCATGGCGACGGCAACATCTGCCATGAATGCATCTTCCGTTTCTCCGGACCGGTGAGATACAATAGTTGTATACCCTGCTTCTTTCGCACATTCAATGGTTTCGATCGTCTCCGTGAGAGTTCCTATTTGATTGAGTTTAATAAGAATCGAGTTGCCTACGCCAAGAGAGATTCCTTTCTTCAAGCGATCCTTGTTTGTCACGAAAAGATCATCACCAACTATTTGAATCTTTGATCCCAATTTTTGTGTCAGGAGTTTCCAATTGTTCCAATCATTTTCAGCAAGGCCGTCCTCAATTGAAATGATCGGATAGGCATTTATCAGACTCGCATAAAAAGAAATCATTTCTTCTGCGGTTTTTTCCGGGTTTTGTTCAGCTGATAAAAAATAAATTCCATTACGATAAAATGAACTTGCCGCAGCGTCAAGAGCGATACAAATTTCTTCTCCAGGTCTGTAGCCCCCCTTTTCTATCGCTTCTATTATAACTTCAAGCGCTTCTTCGTTCGATCTGAGATTAGGGGCAAAACCACCTTCATCACCCACTGCCGTATTGTACCCCCGACTGCTGAGGACGGATTTTAAATTGTGAAAGGTTTCGCTTCCCATTCTGAGCGCTTCCCTGAAAGAAGGGGCTCCTACAGGCATTATCATGAACTCCTGAATATCCACATTATTGTCGGCGTGCTGCCCTCCATTCAAAATATTCATCATTGGAACCGGTATGTCTTTTGAACCCACTCCTCCAAGATATCTGTAAAGAGGCAGTCCTATCGATTCAGAAGCAGCTCTTGCACAGGCCAGGGACACGCCCAGGATCGCATTAGCTCCAAGAGCACTCTTATCCGGAGTTCCATCTAAGTGTATCATCGTATAATCAATCTGTCTTTGCTGAAGGGCATCCAATCCGATGATAGCCGGGCCTATTTTCTCAATGACATTTTCGATAGCCTTATTTACACCCTTACCCATATACCTGGCAGGATCTTTATCTCTGAGCTCAAGCATCTCATGTTCGCCCGTAGATGCGCCTGATGGGACAGAAGCTCTGCCCATTGTATCGGAGCTCAAAGTAACTTCAACTTCGACCGTGGGATTTCCCCTCGAATCAAGGATTTCCCGTGCATACACATCTATTATTTCAGTCATTTTATTCTCCATATTTTAATTTCCCGGCCCACCGGTCTCATATAACGGTTTCTCCTTTTTTTCAAGACAGCAGTGGCAGTGGGAATTTTTTTAAAGCTACCTTAAATGATGATAAGAAGATAATATGCAAAGCTTTTCGAAAGAAAGAAAAAATCAGTATCGGGGATTGAAAATCCCGGATATAAAGGAAAATAAGCTCGTGAATAAGATCTCAGTGAATTCCCTTTGTATGAGCAATAATCATGTCAACTACCTCACTCACCTTACTTGCAGAGTTTCTTTTTATTTTGGCAGCTCTCCGTTTTGCTTCTTCAACTTTCTTTTTGGATTCTTCTTCTGCCGAATTTATGATGATTTTTTCCGAGTTTCTGACTTCATCCATCGGCAATTCAGAAGATAAAATTTCCTTTGCCTGTTGGCGCCCTTCCTCCAGCCTTTTTTTGGCGACAGTATTAGCTTCCGCTATTATTTTCTCAGCTTCCGCCTCAATGTCTTTAATGCTGGTATATGCATCAGCCGACATAACACGCTCCTTTATTTCTTTCTTAGCTCATCATATTTTCGAATAACCAGATATATGCCATGATCAAAAATACGGATTGTTTTATTGATCGTTTCTACAGCCTGATGATGGTCGATTGCGGTGAGAAAGGGCGCCTGAAAATCTGCATAAAGCCACATATGGCGCCTCATCATTATCATTGCATACACCGTTTCGTGTAACGGTATTTTTTCGTTAAAACTTTCTTCCGCATAGCCGGCAAAATATTCACGAACCTCCGTGTACGGTTTTTCACTGAAATAAATCCTTCTGAGATTTGTATAAAAATTCAAGGCATGTTCTATGCAGCGTTTTTCGTCCACATTATGAAACCAGGGAGTGCGCGGGTTCGCACGCACAGCTCTTGACCACTCTTTAGCAATATCTTCTTTGTGACGTTCCGTTATGTCTATAAGCTTATCTGCGAATACTTTCATGATTGGGTCCTTTCAAATACTATCATGGAGTAAAAACATACTGCGTTGATGTAGCCAAAATTTTTCTTATCTGTCCTAACTGCCTTCTATATACTGTAACATTTTTTTGGTCGTATGCAACATCCATATCGAGAACCTTTGACAGAATCTTCGCTTCTATGCCTCGGGAGGATCTTACTTTTATATCGCTCATTTCAGAGGATACTTCCATCAGCATGGGCAGCATCAAAAAATTCCGTTCCTCTTCGTTTATTATTTCAGCTATGTATTCCAACTCTTTTTTTCTGAAAAAATGTGTACTTCCGTCACTTAGATCTATCTGCGGACGCGTTTCTTGTAAAAGTTGGGTTAAAGTTTTTCTGTTGCGCGGAATGTGTGCATTAATAGCCTTAAACTCATTTTCAAGATAGACGCTTATATGAGTATCTGTAATTTTTTTATCATCAATAGGCATATGCCTCCTTTTGCTCCAGAAGACGTTTGACATATTTGAGACGTGCCGTTTCTTCCCGGTCCCGCTCTTCAAACTTCATATTAAGATACCGTATTGTTTCATCAAGAGAAGGGATAACAATGTATTCCAGGGCATTATTGGTTCGCTTCACTTTATTGATTTCCGCTCCCAGCAACTCAAGCGACGTTTGGAGTTCAGTGAGCTGTATGATAGTTTCCAGACACTTTTGAGAACGCTCAATACTGTAGTCAAGGATCGAAGAACCATCCGAAAGGTTTCTATTCTTCGACCCATGAGGATCTGTTTTTTCAATTTCGAAAATAGGGAGCTTTACGCCAGCTACATTTCTGGTTCCCGCAGTTATTTGCAGGTTCATGTTTGTAAATGCGATAGCTTTCTCAAGGATTACCTCTCCATGGTATCCTGAGGCAATCGAAAAAGCTTTATATGCTTCATAAAACTCCGTAAGGAGTTTTTCTCTTACAACGGCGCACTCTCTCACAGTCTGTAAAAATTCCATGATCAGAAGCGATAAACGATCTTTCACAATCTTTTGAATTCGTATCGCCAATTTCAACCGTCTTTTTAGACGGGCAAGTTCCATTTTTGTTGGTCTCGTGACCTGAACCTTTGTAGCCATGCGCCTCCATTACCCTTTCAAAATATCTATTTTGGCAGATATTTATTGATATACTCTCGCTGAATTAATTTAAGATCCTCAATAGGAAGCATTGAAAAAAGTTTCCATGCAATTCCGAGTGTTTCTTCAACAGTACGCCGTTCCTGTTCATCCTGAGAAATAAATTCCTGTTCGAAACGATTTGCTGCGTCAAGATAAATCTTGTCACGATCACTCAGGGCTTCCGAACCTATAACTGTCGATATCTCGCGCAAATAGCTTCCTTCCGCGTACATGGCATACGACTGCATGAAAGCATTATTATGGTCTTCCCTCGTATTGCCTTCTCCGATACCCTCTTTCATCATTCTTGAAAGAGACAAGAAAACATCGATCGGAGGATATATTCGCTTTCGCTCAAGAGCCCTCGAGAGAACAATCTGACCCTCGGTAATATATCCTGTAAGATCAGGAATAGGGTGTGTAATATCATCATCCGGCATGGTTAAAATGGGTAGAATAGTCACCGATCCTTCTCTTCCTGATATTCTCCCTGCCCTTTCATATAAGGATGCAAGATCCGTATACATGTACCCGGGGTACCCTCTCCTGCTGGGTATTTCTCCCCGCATTGCCGCAAGTTCTCTAAGAGCATCGCAATAGTTTGTAATATCCGTAAGGATCACCAAAACATGCATATTAAGTTCCCAGGCGAGGTATTCGGCTGCGGTAAGGGCAAGTCTTGGAGTTGAGAGCCTTTCGATAACCGGTGATGATGCGGTGTTGATAAATCCGACTGCTCTGCTGAGAGCACCTGTTTCCTCAAGATTGGAAATAAAATATGAGGCGTCATCATAGCTGACTCCCACTGCGCCAAACACGATTGCAAATTCTTCCGACTTGCCTTTTAATGATGCCTGACGGAGGATTTGGGCGGCTATTTTATTATGGGGAAGACCTGAGCCACTGAATATCGGAAGTTTCTGACCTCTTACAAGCACATTAAGGCCATCTATCGCTGAAATCCCAGTTTCGATGAACTCAGCCGGGGGCATTCGCGATGCTGGATTCGCGGGAATACCGTTAATATCAAGATAATCATCAGATACGATAGAAGGGCCTCCGTCTATTGGATTGCCGCTCCCATCAAATATTCTCCCCAGAATATCCGGAGATACAGGAAGCTTCAGTGTTTCGCCTTTATAGCGCACCTTACTATTCAATAGGTCTACTTCGCTGACCCCTCCAAAAACCTGAACAACGGTAGTCAACTTTCCGACCTCAATAACCTGACCTGTTCTAACTTCGCCCGTACCCAGTTCGACGTCTACGATTTCGTTGTATCGTATTCCCGGGATGCTTTCGATCACGAGAAGCGATCTGCGCGCAACAGCAATAGCTTTTGTTTGCCGAGTAAAGAGTTGTAATGCCTCCATCACATCCCTCCTTCCTGATACAAGGTGCTTTTATCTATCTCTGTCCACAATTCGCTTACATATTGGTCAAATTCTTCATTCGGTATGTCTTTCATTCTGGATATTTTTTGGAGGACTTTAAGAGAATTAATCTCACTTACCAGCATTCCCGATTCTGCCAATTCTTTACCCATGTGGTAAAATTTCATTATCGTGGTGAGCATTTTATGGTTTCTTTCCGGGTCTGTATAGGTATCAACGGGATGATAGGCGCTTTGCATGAGGTAATCTTCTCTGATTATTCGGGCTGCCAAAAGGAGCAGTTTGTCGTCTTCCGGCAAAGCTTCCGGACCTACAAGCCGAACAATTTCTTCCAATTCAGCCTCTTTTTGCAAGAGTGTCAATGCTTCATTTCTTATTGAAGAATAATCATCACTGATTTTATTCCACCATTTATCGACCGAATCAGCATAAAGACTATAGCTTTGTAGCCAGTTGATTGTAGGGAAATGCCTTTTATTTGCTAAAGCCACATCAAGTGAGTAGAGAGCGTCGATGATTCTGAGAGTAGCCTGAGTGACCGGTTCACTGAAATCGGCGCCTGGAGGACTTACCGACCCTATGACTGTAGCCGATCCCATTCTTGAAGGATTTCCGATGCACTCGACTCTGCCTGAGCGTTCATAAAAAGTTGATAGTCTAGAACCGAGATAAGTGGGAAAGCCTTCTTCACCCGGAGTCTCTTCCAATCTGGCACCGATTTCTCTCATTGCCTCTGCCCATCTTGATGTAGAATCTGCTACAAGCAGAACATCATAGCCCATATCTCTGAAATATTCTGCCATAGTAATCCCTATGAAAATGCTTATCTCTCTTGCGACAACAGGCATATTCGATGTATTGGCAATAAATATCTCTTTTTCCTGGAGAAGCCTGCCAGTCACGGGATCTTTCAGCTGCTTGAAGCTGTGGAGTACGTCCGCCATTTCATTGCCTCGTTCACCGCAGCCGACATAAATATTAAGGTGGGTCTGGGACCATCGAGCCATTTGTTGGAGATTAACTGTTTTTCCGGTACCGAATCCTCCCGGAATAGCAGCTTTACCTCCTAAAGCGAGGGGGAATAGATAATCAATAATTCTTGTACCGGTTACCAAAAGATCGACCGGATCGAACCTACGTTTATAAACTCTAGGTTTTCGGGCCGGCCATTGCTGCATCATTGGAATTTCAATGCGCTTACCATTATTTTCAATAATGGCAACAGGTTCTTTTATAGTAAAATCTCCATCATAAATTTCACTTATAATACCTTCCATGCCGATTGGAACCATTATTTTATGGTCAATCAGTCCCGTCTCAGGAACAGTCCCTATAATATCGCCTTCGTACACCTTATCACCCGCTTTCACAGATGGGGTGAAAGGCCATTTTTTTTCTCTATCCAGTGCCGCCGTGCGGGTTCCTCTGATTAAAAAATCTCCTATATCTTCTTTCATTGTGACTAAGGACCTTTGAACCCCGTCATAGATATTTCCTACCATTCCAGGTCCCAGCTCTACCATCAGGATTTCGCCGGTGCCGGCAACCGGCTCGCCTACCCGCAGTCCCACAGTGTCTTCATAGACCTGAATTACGGCCTTGTCCCCTTCGAGACCGATAATTTCCCCTGAAAGCCGCGCTTCTCCGACATCGACGACTTCATATACTTGTGAACCCCTCATATCTTCAGCAATAACCACAGGTCCTGAAATTCTCCAGATTTTCCCCATAAGTAGTGCCTCGCTTTACATTATTACTTTTGGTTTATATTTAAGAAGTAAATCAGTTTTACCATTAGCTGCCAGTCAGTCATATCTCTACATTAAAGCCTATTAATTTTTTCGTATATGCTTTGTAATAAGCTTTTACGTCGAGGCGCTCAGCCGAAAAATCAGGCGGAATTTCGACGATAACTGTTGAAATTCGTTTGTCTTTTCTTACCTTTTCAATGATATCTGAAATATAATGTGTCCAGTCCTCCGGAATCAGGATGATGCCAATTGCCGCATCGTCAAGAAATTCATTTACACTTTTTCGTATATTTTCCGGCAAATCTTCTCCTTCTACAATATGCCGATATTTACTAATTCCCGCCATTCGCATGAGCGATGTCTGGTCTTTATTTCCTACTATTGCGATATCCAAGCCTTGCATATGTATCATTACAGAGCCACCGCGTATTCCCGGATGACTGCCGGAGGCAATCCGTCCGCTAAAGTTTTAAGGATCAGCCTTACATTTTTAATTTCCAATTCTTTGACGAAAAAGTACCAGAACAGATTGCAGGGAGATAAAGTTCTGGGAGAAAGTAGTTCTTTCAAAAGCCTTATTTTATGCTTGTCGGCTGTCCGATCTACAACCGAGATTATTCTTTCTTTTTCGTATGCCTTTACAATATCTTCAGCCATCAAATAATATTCTGTATGTTCAAGTCTGCTCATGATATCAGTCGGCTTGAGAGAAAGAAACTCATTGATAGCTTGTTCCTGCAACATATGTCCGCCCGACCAAAAAGAGCCGAAAAAAGGACTTGCACTTTCAGTAAGATTGGAACGGAAAACCAGCTTTAAGTTTTCAATGTCAAGAATAATGCCAAATGCTTTAACCAGTAGATCCCCTTCATCCATTAAAGACATCTTTTTGAGAAGAAAAAAATTATATAAGTTATCCAGTCCATTTTCACCTTCTATGATTGAACGATGATCTATTTCTTTTATATTATTCAATAAATATGTATATTCAACTAATGGTGACTTCGAGAGTATATTTGAAATGTCTTGTATATTTTCAGCTTTCATCAGCTCATCAAGAACATTGTCTTTGTACAGCTTTCCTATTTGTGCCATCTTTGCAGAATCATCTGAGACTATATTTCTCAACGCAATTTTTAAATTCAATATGTCAAATTTTTCATTGTATGTTTCTATCAAAATGGCGAGATCTTTCGGAAGTCGAAACTTCTCAATTCTTTCAATGCAGAATCTAAGATAATTCCATAAAAGCTCATCAATACCGCCGATTTCACTTACCTGCTGCTCCCAGAGATATTCTCCGATATCGGTCGATTTGATGCTTTCTATGGCATCTTTGAATGAAGCCGACCTTTGAAGAACGGCATCAATATGCTCTGCCGTCACACTTCGGGCTTCCTCACCTTTTAAATAGGCTGACATAAATGAATATCGTGTATTGATCAGGTTCAATGTTCATCAACTCCCGAATAGAGTTTTTCCAATTTCCGGCATAATTTTGGGAATCAGCATATCGAGCCTCATATCAAATGTATTATCGATGCTTATCATCCCATCCAGCGTTTCTGCCATTACGCCTCCTAATATACTTTTTTCCTTTACTTCAACTATCTGTTCTTTAAAAGTCGCATCTTGCGCGATAAAGCTTTGGACAGATTCAAGGTCTTTCGGGGCAACAAGAACTCTGATTTTATCTTTCGTTTCAAATGCAAGAAGTGTTTCTTTCAATAATAATTCAATATTTCCATTATCCATCTGACTGGCCGCAAGCTTGTTCCTCACCTCATTCAGAATCTCACGAAGTATCGAATCTTTTTCCCGTAATATAGTCTGTCTTTCTTGCAGAGCCGCCTGAGCTAATATTCTTGCGGATTCCCTCTGGGCATTTTCCAACTTCTTCTTTTTTTCTTCTTCAAAAAGCTGTCTTTTTTGTTCTTTTGCCTGGCTTATCATTGCGTGGATTTTACTTTCCGCTTCTGCAATGATTTGATCAGCTTCTCCCTTTGCTTTTTTGAGGATTGCATTTCTGATATCATCGGTTTCCATGCACTTCACCTTTGCTTTTACATTAGCTCAAGTATGCTCAATGCCATGATTGTGAAAACGAGTCCCAGTACTCCTATGAGTTCCACAAAGACTGCAAGCATCATCGAAGCAGTAAGTATCCTCCCCCTTGTCTTTGGCAGTAGTGCGATACCTGAGGCACAGACTGCACCTTGAAAAATAGCCGAAGCCAGCTCGGCGAAACCGGCCATAATTCCTATGCCAAGAACCGCAATACCAGCGCCTATACCTGCCGCAGCAAGTTGCGGAAGCACTACGGTCAAGATAATAATGAGAATGATCAGTCCATAAAAACTCTGGGTCATTGGGAGTGAAGCCAGAACGATTACATTTCTTAATTGACCGGAATCTTCAGATAAAGTCGCAACCCCCGACGATGCTGCATTGGCAATACCGATTGCAGATCCCGCAAGGCCTCCCGCCAGTGCCATAGCCCCACCAAAAGTAGCCAAAGCTTGAATCGAAGTCATATTTACCTCTCCTTTAAGATTTTTTGCCTACCGTTATCTCTTTACGAACTTTCAAATGAAATGGTGAATATTCCCGACCTCCGCCCTCGTAAAATTTAAGGAGAAATTCAACGAAGCAGAGTCTTAAAGAGTGAATAAATGCAGCTAAACTGCTAAGGAAGAGATTGAATACATGAAATAGTAAGAGCAGAAGAACTCCTATAATAAACGCAAATACTGCGCCTGCCATTCCCGGGATTATCGCCTTGACCGTACTTGCAACCCAATCGGACAATAGATTAAAAGATGAAGCAAGGTAAAATGTTGCGAGTCCCACACCGGCGAGACGCGAGTACGACATGACATCACCCAGGATGCCAGTCAAATCAAAGATCCAGAAAACAGCCCCCAGGGCACCCATTTGAATAAATGCTCCCGCAATTATCAGTATCAGGCCCAGAAACATGGGATACATGAATAACGAATACATCGCATTGGAGAGGGGGAATATCGAAATATTGAGCATGGCTTTAAAAATAAATGGAATCCCGAATATTTGCACCAGGAAAAGACCTATTTTACTGATTACAATTCCCCAATCTTTTTCTTTCACGCCTTTCAGCATGCCTAAAATATGGGCGATATTCAAATGAATGAGGCCGATTATCAGGGCAAGTACTATGAAGGAAATCGGATCAGCGAGTTGCTGTTGAACTGCCTCAAAAAGAGCGACCGACTTTAGTTCAATGCCGAAAAACATCTGAAAAAAATCGCCGAGATATGTTCCTGAAATGATTCCGAGTACAAGAGCCGCGGAACCACTTATGTACAGAACTTTTCTGAAAAGCTGAGTTCCTTCGGAATCCGGATCTTCAACCAGTTTATCAAGAAAAAATCTCGCAATAAGCAGAAGACCGGCAGCGTAAACCATGTCATTGAGCATGAGTCCGAAAAAGAAAGCAAAGAAATAGGCAACGCTGGGAGTAGGATCCCAATCACCGTATTTGGGAAGACTGAAGAGTTTAACAATCACTTCGAACGGCTTAATTCCTGTTGGATTTTTAAGTTTTGTGGGTGGTTCATCTGTTATTGAAGGCTTTTTACTCTCAATATATGCATATGCAGCTGCCTCATTTAAACCGTCAGTAACGAACTGCAGATCCTTCTCCGGTATCCAGCCTTCAATAAGAGTTACATACCGTGCTTCGCTGGCCTGTTGGAGAACCGAAAATCTTTCAAATTCGGTAGAAAGTGCCTCTCTAAAGAGTGCGATTGTTTCAATATCCTCCTGTATTTTCTTCTGAATTTCCTTTTTCAGGATTTCCATTTCACTACGATGCTGTCTCAGGATTTGATCATTCTGATTAATAAATTCGGCAAGAAGCATATCACTCACAGGAATTTTTAAAATTGTGAGTCCCAGATCCTTTATTAAAGTTTCGATCTCTTTTTTATGCTCCGATGCGGCCACCATAAAAAAAGAAACCGCAGCTTCGCCTGCGGGAGCAACAACATATTTGAATAAAAGATGTCCTGCTCTTTCTTGAAAAACTTTTTGACTCTCCTCTGAAGCGAGTACTACATTGGAAAAGATGTAGTTTCCCGAGTATTGCAAATCTTTCAGGGGAAGGTTGATTATTTTTGCAAGGGCATCAAGAAATGATCCCATTCTTTGAAGATCATCATATTCTTTTTTTATATGATCATATTTGACAGTGAGGGAAGATATAGATTGATAAATCCTTTGCGTTTCTGATATTACATCGTCAATACTTTTGCCCAGTATATCTTTTGTAATTAAAACTGTCTGAGGGGCGGAAAGATTTGACAGAATATCATCGAAGATATTCAAGGCTTTTGTAATTTTATTTTTTTCTGCCTCTATTTTTTCACGATCAAGGGGAGTTAACTCTGATGATTCCTCTACATGCAGAACCCCAAGTTCTTGCAATTTTTTAAATATTATTTGAGATTGATCTTTGACAGCAACCACTCTGACCTTGTACATAGATTCAGAGGTGTTTAGTAAAAAAGGCATCATTTGATGAGACTCCCCGTGCGGTTAAACAGGATATGGATGAGGAACGGAGTTTCGATCCTCACAACAGCAACCTCTGTTAATCAGCCCTTTTGAGGTTCCGGCAACGTTCTGCCCCAATAAGAGAACCACTTCTTTTGGAACATCGAGAACCCAATTCTAACTTTCTGGAGAATCTTGCATTAAAACGACAATCTAGGAGTACTCGCAAAAAATCTCAAGTAACAGGTTTAATCAAATACTGAAAGTATTTCATTTATCTTGAATGTGGCTTTTGCGAAAAAAGATAAAACTTACACTAACTTAAAAGAACGAATAGCACTGAAGCTATCATTAAATGACCGGTTGAGTTTAAAAAAACAAAAAAGCAATTCTATTCTATTGCAAAAACAAGGGATGTCAAGCAGTTTTTGAAAAATAAATGGAAAATCAGGGTTGGGTTGAGTAAAAAATTGTTTTTTTATATAATATTTACAATCATTTATAATTGACAAATTATGTTCCTCATATGGGAATATCTCTGATCTCCTTAAAAATCCTTCTCAATCCCGGTGGTCATTCATGTAAAAACGTGAACTGTAAGGAGGATAAGAATTAAATAGATGAAAAAGACGAAGTTATACCTGCATCTGAAGAAGTGGCTGGAAATTGCAGCTTCTGAATATAGTATGATAAAAAAGAATGACAGAGTGTTGATTTGCGTTTCGGGCGGTCTTGACAGTGACGTTCTTCTCGATTTATTGCTAAGTCCCATGTTATATCTGCCGGAATTTGAAAGTGTGGCTTTTCACGTTGATCTGGGTTTTGATCCTCAACATGAAGGACTCACGGTGCTCGATAATTTTCTTGAAAGTAAAGGGTGCGAATACTACCTGGAAAAGACGGATATAGGACCGTTGGCACATAGTATAAAGAACAGAAAGAATCCATGCTTTTTATGTTCCAGGATTAGACGAAAACATATTTTTGAAGCCGCCGAAAAATATGGGTGCAATAAAATTGCATTCGCTCATCACAAAGATGATATGATTGAAACCTTACTGATAAATATGTTTTATGGCCGCGAAATCAGTACAATGGTGCCGAATCAGCCTGTGTTTGGCGGTAAATATCATTTAATCCGGCCGTTGGCATATATAACTGAAAAGCTTGTAAAGAAATATGCCGGAGAAAGCAATTTTCCATATATTCAAAATAAATGTCCTACAGAACCGGTATCCAAGAGGGCATATGTCAAAAAACTACTTGATTATATTGAAAAAGATAATAAAAATGTGAGAGAAAATATATTCAAATCTATGAGACATGTGAAACCGGATTATCTATTAAGACCGGAAATGACCCTGACTGATGAAGTTGAAGCGGCTGCGGAAAGATAAGGGGTGTAAAGCCTAAATGGTAAATAAACATGGTCAGGAAAAACTTATATGCCAGAATAAACTTGCGAGGCAGAATTACTTTATCGATGAGGTCTATGAAGCCGGTATTGTCCTGATGGGGACTGAAGTAAAGGCACTTCGTGAGGGAAGGGCAAATCTCAAGGAAAGTTATGCCGGAATAAAGGATAGTGAGGCATATCTTTATGATATGCATATCAGCCCTTATTCTCATGGAAATATTTATAATCACGATCCTCTGAGAAAAAGAAAATTATTGCTGCATAAACGAGAGATTAAACGCGTCTATGGAAAATACCAGGAAAAAGGATTGGCGCTCGTTCCCTTGCGTCTTTATTTTAAAAATGGAAAAGTTAAAGTTGAAATAGGAATCGGGAGAGGCAAGAAGCTTTATGACAAGAGGGAGGACATGAAAAGAAAAACAGACAAGCGTGAGATGGAGCGGGCATTAAAAGAGCGGTCAAGATAGAATTACGAATTTTTAAATATACTGCATTATGCTTATCCTTTGTCACTGTGGTGTATGCCTTCCTCGGAACATGCGAATACTTGACGTATTGATAAATAATTACTATTATATAAAGGAATTTTGAATGAAATTTTTGGGGGCGTCACGGTTTCGACGGGGATAGTTGAAGCTGTAGAAGCGTACCGAGGTTCCTACAGGCCTCGTTAAACAGGTAGGAAAACATAATCGCAGACAACTACGATTACGCAGTAGCCGCTTAAGACGGCTGCCGTTCTCCTGATTTTGCCTGCCGGATCAGATTGAGAGCGTCATTGAGACAGGATAGCTGAGTTCCCTTTCCTGGAGGGAATGAGGCGAAACCTTTACAGGATAGTACCGGTTAGATCCTGCCTTCGGGAGCTTTCCGGTGCGAATGCAAACCGGAGGCTATGTACGTAGAAACTGCAGTGGAATATTTTCGGACGCGGGTTCGACTCCCGCCGCCTCCACCATTTAAAAAAGACAAACCCGTCTCTCTGGGGTCATTCTCCGGGGTGACGGGTTTTCTTTTTCTCCTTGTTTATAAAGGGTTTGCGCC
>Ga0172382_10002389_pt1 | contig 31572 bp, 42 predicted proteins | sample Leawel138RmetaG_FD_122245 | JGI IMG/M metagenome (GOLD analysis project Ga0172382, IMG submission 122245) | Leachate microbial communities from a municipal landfill in Southern Ontario, Canada - Leachate well 138R metaG | ecosystem: Engineered > Solid waste > Landfill > Unclassified | place...
AAAATGGCTATTAAGGGAATAGTTTAGTAGGGTACTCGAAACACTATTATTGCCACAGAAAGGTTACTTATGAAAAGAGTAGGAAACATCTATCACAAAATATACGAAAAAGATAACATACGCCAAGCTATCATGTCAGCAAGTCAAGGCAAAAGGCATAAGCGTGGAGTCATAAAAGTTTTTGAAAACTTAGACAAGGCTATCGGCCTTATACATGACATCCTTAAAAATAAAACGTATATCCCTAATCCATATTGGGAATCAGTCCTAATAGACGGAGCGAGTAAGAAAGAGCGAATTATTTATAAACCTAAGTTCTTTCCTGATCAAGTGATTCATTGGTGTTTAATGAACATCATCAAACCTCAAGTTGTACGCGGTATGTACAAATGGAATTGTGCTTCGATTCCAAGTCGTGGCACGCTATACGCAAAGAAGGCCACAGAGAAATGGATACGCACAGACCACGCAAACACGCGATACGCTCTTAAGATTGATATTAAGAAGTATTATCCAAACATCAACAAAGAAACGTTAAAATCGAAATTTAGAAGGGTTATTAAAGACCCAGATATATTGTGGTTATTAGATATCATTATTGATAGTCATCATATGGGGATACCTATTGGCAACTACACATCGCAATGGTTTGCAAATTTCTATTTACAGGATTTAGATCACTACATTAAACAAACTTTAGGAGCAACCTATTACGTAAGATATATGGATGATATGGTTATATTTAGCAGCAATAAAAAGAAGCTACGAAAGGATAAAATCTTAATCGAAGCATTCTTAAAGAATGAAAGTTTAACAATCAAAGAGAATTGGCAGGTGTTCAATATAGACAAACGTCCGCTCGACTTCGTTGGATATGTATTCAATCGCGATAAGACGTATGTCCGTAAAAGGATAACAGCAAGAATGCGTAAAAGGTATTTAAGGTTTGAAAAACAACCAACAAAACATTTAGCGTGCAGCATGATGAGTTATCTCGGGTGGCTCATGCACTCGGATTCGTACATTCTATATAAAAAGTATTTCAAAAATATAAAACTTATGAAGGAGTTTATCAGACATGGAAATTAGAAAGATTAAACAAGAATCAACCCAAGTGCCAGACGACACGGCAATCAGACATCTAAGTGGGACAATCTACGAACTGATTGGAAATGAAAACGTCACACCGAAACAAAAGGTATTAGACGGCGAAGAAGTCACAGTTTACGAATCAGATTTAACGCACATCACAACTTCAATCACAATACGTGATGAGATGATCTCGGCATTGATTAGACTACGTTACACACAAGACGCCGAATTCGCACTAATCAACAAAGGTATTCAGAATTCAGAAGATGTCGAATACCGAGCGTATAGATCATATGTAGACCTATGCAAAGAACAATCTAATACATATTACGGCAATTAGCCAAAATATGGAGTTGGACAAAACCATATCTAACATGGAAGATGTTTCCAATCGTCCTTAGTATATGGGTCTTAACCAATGGTATATGGTATGTATTGGCATTCATGAACTTAGGGTGGATTTCATGGGTTGCAAGGGGATATCTAGCGTTCTTATATATGCCGTTCACACCGGAGAAAATTATCATTGTGATATTTGCGCCAATTATATACAGAATCATATACAGAGAAGACTTTAAAAAGGAGAATAAAAATGACACAATCCAAAACAAGAGCGAAGCCAGGAGATGTCCTGATTAAAACGGGACCAGGCACCGAAGACTTTGCATACATACCGCTGAAGGAAGTCGTCATAGACGGACTGCCATTATCAGAAATATTAAAGAATAAAGACGAAGCAATCGTAGCAGTAAAAAAAGAGTGCAGCGATCAGATCAAGAAGGTCCAGGACGATCAGAGCGCGACACTTAAAAGAGTAGAAGAACTAATCCTTCAGATAAACCAGGAAAAGGAGAAGGTCGCAGCAGTGGAACAATCACTTAAAGAACTAGCGACTTACCAAGTAGAATGAGAGCGATTATAAGATTTTTAGGATACGTATCATTATTTATCTTCATAGTAGCAGTGGTTCTTGTGACCGGACATTTTATGGATCTATGGGACGCAACACAACTATGGGGAACCGTAGAAGAAAAAGCAGCACCGATACTTGGAATCATCGGAGTGGGTGTAGGCGGTGGAGTCACAGGAAAGATTGTCCAGGTCGTCCTAGCAAACTTCAAGAACGACTACTTAACACAAATTGACGTTCTAAGAAGTCAGAGTGCGTCTTTCGAACAAAAGGTCGACGCGGCCAACGAAGTGACCAACGCTGCAGTAGAAGCAATCTATCAAGTGTACAATATGAATAAGCAGACACTTGAATATCAGCGAATCACAGTGCTCAAGAACCTAGCGAGTCCACTCTTCCCAGAAGAACTAAAGGATGAATGGCGCCAATGGCTAAATGACACAGATCAAATGATAGCCGGGTTCAACCAGGTAAAAGAGAAGATCATTATTAAGATACGCGAGATCGCACCAGTGGTCAGAGATGTAGTGAGTAAGGCAAGGGATAGACTATGATGACATTCAGAGAGAAACTGATCCTATTCATTATACGAACGGTCGGTGTCTTCTCGCTTCTAGGCGGAGTGATATTCGTCCTGGTCGACAAGTTCTACCTGAAGCAGAACCTAAAAACATCGATAGGCTTCACGGCAATAGTCATCATCCTGGTAACAGTAGTTATCATTAAGAAGATATTAACCAAGAAGAATGAGCGTAAGCAAATAGCCAAAGAAACAACAAAAGCGTTCGGCGTATCTGTGAAAAACCAGAATGTAGTCGCCATGCGCATTCTAGACTACTTCTTAACCGCTTACCCAATCATAGTGGCAATAATACTCCTATACGTCGCCAAATCGTTTACAGGCGAAATTATCAACGCCCTATGGCTTGTCTTAATATTCACATCCGGTGGATATGTTATGTTCGCAGTAGGGGACGCAATGGAACAAGGGTATATCAAAACCCATGAACTGCAGGCAATCGAACAAGCAAGAAATAACCAGACAACAGATATCATCAATAGACTGAGAAGTGAAGGTGTGATTGTCCAATGACAAAACTAACCAACAAAACATCGTTTGCAGATGTTGTGACCAACGAGAATATACTAACCCATATCACATTATTTTTGATAGTGTTCTTGCTGGGACTCGCAGACTTTGCGGACATGTCCAACGTCAAGTTATCCTGGGACAAACTAGAAAATTTCAACTTCTGGAAGACGCTAACCGTCAGACTAGTAGCAACGACGGTGGTCCGACAACTATACATGACATATGGAGTCAGGAAACGAAAAGAAGATTCCGAATCCTATCTGTCAGAAATAGATCAGATCCAGGAAGGCAGACTAGAAATAGAAAAGAATAAATGGCTTGATCACTTCAAGTTCTACGTAGAAGAAGAAGTAGACCTATACGAGAAACTAGACGACTACGAAGAAATGATAACTGCAGAGATATCCAGACTCCAGAAACCAATGTACAAATGGTGGAAGAAGAAGGAAACCAAGTTCGATCATATCACTGAATTATCAAAAGACCGAGTCATGCTGCGAGAGTACAGAACCGAACTGTTGCGTGGATCCATTAAACCAAACGACAAAGTAGAAAAGATAAAGTTCGATCCAAACAGCATAAGCATATCAGGACGCAACAAAATAACGCCGGACATCATCTTCGACGGACTTCGAACAGAAGGTATAGGCAACAGGGTAGGAGCCGGCTACGACGAAACCAGGGACATTATAAAGAAGAATGCGTCTAGTGGAATCAAAGCAGTTATCCAAACAGTATTCATAACAGTGGCATTCGACGGCATGTTCCTAACCACAGGAGATCTATCAAATAAACTCATGAACCTGGGCGCAACAATATTCCTTATCTTGCTATCACTGACAACATCCATTATAGGCAGCGGCGCAGTATACAAAAAGTCATTCTCAAGTGCAAGCACCAGAAATAGATACATAAAAGCATTCCTGGGAAGACCAATAAAAGAGAAGCCAAAGGAAGTAGTCCAAGTGGAGAAGGCCACCGAACCTATAGAGAAGCCGGTGGATAACATAGCAAAAGAAAACGTTCAGACCAAACCACAGATACCTGCAGCAGATCAAGAAGCACAACCCGTCCAGAAAAAAATGGAAGTTATTGCATTATAAATTATATATCAACTACATTAAGCGCCTTCGGGTGCTTTTCTTTATAATTAAAGGCACAAAGTGCAACAAAGTAGTAGACAATGTGAAACCATTAGTATATAATAAGGGTACAAATCGAGAAAGGGAGTAACAAAAATGAAAGTATATGTAGATGATTTAGGCGCAGTTGTGTTCAGTGATAATATGTACACTACAACGTATTATGGAGATGAATGTTGGTTAGACCCAGAAGATGACAACAAGACATGTCATATAGAAGTTGATCCAAACGATTGGGAAGTGTTCATAGCCTGGTGCAAACAAGAAGGACTAGAACCAAGAAAAGCAGACAGCGTCAGACAGTACATGAAGTTGGTGGACGCATGATAACATACACAATAAAACATCCAAAGACGGGCAAGGTCCATGACCAGGTCACAGTAGGCAGTATACAGGAAGTCAACCAGGTGCTCATGTACCAAGCGTTAGGCTGGAAGGTGGTGAGAAACAAATGATCAGAGAAAAAATGAGAGAACAAGGTATGTCGGTAGTAGCACTCGCAAAGAAACTACACCTACACCGAAACGCGGTCCACCGTAAAATCAACGGAAGTCGAAAGTGGACATACGATGAGATTCTGACAGTGTCTAAACTGCTTGGAATACCAAGAAAAGAACTGGTAGCCAGCCTACCACAAACCAAGAAGGTGCAGATCAATGAAGATAACGGAGAATAAACTCACAACAACAGAGTGGCGGATATACAACTACCTAACCACCTGGTGCCTGGGAGAAGCCAGTGCAGTACGCATGGACTACCTAGCAGAGCAATTCGGCATATCCGCACGAGAAGTCCGCGAAGCAATAAAGAATATCACAGTAAAAAAAACAGGCTACACGATGATAGCAGCGGGAGCCACAGGCTACTACATACCCAAGAAGGATGAAATAGTCAAAGCAAACGCAATGCTAAAGGCTCGAGTGGAATCAGCAATCGAACGACTCATAGCAAACGATCCCACAAGCACAAATTGGCTGTACACGCTTATTACGGAATTAAAAGAGAAACACCCAGGGCCACCACAAGGCCAGATACAAGCGGAAATTAACGGCAAAAGAAGGGACGTGAACTACACCGCAGAGAGATACGAGAACGATCAAAAACACACACCGAAGGACCTGTTCGACGTATGAAAGTAAGCGAAATGAGCAGTGAAGAACTACAGAAACTACATGAACAAGGCCGCCTGGCAAAATGTCCTGTATGCGGCAGATACGAAGAAACGCCAAACAAATGGCCATTCTACAATCAAGCACTATGCAAACAGTGCGGAAAGGAAATAAAATGGAACAAGCAAAAGAAGTAATGAAGAAGGTCGCACCAACAAAACCGGATGCACCTGCAGCGGATAACACCGCAAAAGCAAAGGAGCCTGACTATAGCGGATGGAACATATTCCAGAAGATGTCAGTGATCACAGAAGAAATAGAACGCGTAGGTAAGAACCTGAAGATAAAAGCCGGGGCCGAAAACTTCAAAGCAGTAGCAGAAGTAGACGTCCTGGACGCAGTCAAACCGACTGAACGCAAATACGGAGTGTACTCCTACCCAGTGGAACGAAACATCATCGAAGCAAAAGAGATCCATAAGACAACATATGAAGGCAAGCCAAAAATTGACTTCTTCATGAGATTAGAAACGACCTACAGATTCGTAAACGTACACAACCCAAAAGACTACATCGACATTAAAACGTACGGAGATGGCGTCGACTCCCAGGACAAAGCACCAGGAAAAGCGATGACATACGCTGACAAGTACGGACTACTCAAAGCATACAAAATCAGCACAGGCGACGATCCAGACCAAAAGGCAAGCGAAACATATGAAGCGTCATCAAAGACAACCCAGAAGCAAAACCCGAAGCCTACAACATATCCTAAGCCAACAGAAGCAACACAGGCAAATGATGAGCACATAGGCGAAGCAGTAGACATGGACGCAAGCAACCTGAATCTACTCAAAGCAAAGTTTAGCGGTACCGGCTTGACATTAAGAATGATCAACGAAAAAATAGAAGAAATCTTCGGAAGACAAATCGAAGTCGATAAACTGACACCAAAGCAATTCTCATTCCTAACAGACGGTATCAGATCAGATTTAAAAAAAGTGAAAACACAGCAAACAGAACCAACGCCATATGATTATATGGATAAAGAAAAGGAGAACTAAAACATGAACGAAATCGTACTAAAAGGACATCTCACAATAGGTGGAATCCAAGAACTAAAAGCACAGGTCGAAAACGATGTGCAGAAGTACTTAACCCTGGTTGTCACAACACCAGATGAAGCAAGCAAAGCACGCAACACTAGAAGCATGATCAACACCTTCAGAACTGCAGTAGACAACGAACGTAAGAGAATCAACAAAGACATCAAATCGGCAGTAGACGAAATCCTAGCAATCATCGACAAACCAATCGCACACCTAGATGAACAAATTAAGATCCAGGATGATAAAGAAGCAGCAGAAACAAAAGCAGAAATCGAAGCATACTTCATGAGCCTAGACAGCCTGGTAGAACTCGACAGATTATGGAATCCAAAATGGCTACTAAAGAGTAGTAGCATGAAGGCAGCAAAAGAAGAACTTAAGATAAAGGTCGATAAGATCAACGACGAGTTCAAACTCCTGGACCTATTCAATGTAGCAGACATCGAAGCCCTACGCAGAGAATACCTGAAGGTACTCGATGTAGCACAAGCCAAAGCAGCATATGAAGCGAAGCAACCGGTAGCACAAACATCAGATCCACTAGCGAAGCAACCAAGTGCAGATCAACCACATAACCCAGCGAATGCTTCATCGCCAGAAGCACCAGAACAACACAGCATAACCCTGAAGGCCGTCATGAGTACCAATGCACTGTATCGACTAGAAATGTGGATGACATTAATGCATGTCGCCTACACAATCGATAAAGAATGATAGTTGCTGAAAAAGCAAAGTACAGCGTGAACGATGAAGGCAATGTCGAAGTTACCTTCATCGTATCCGGGTACAATAACAAACGGATAGCCCAACGGCTAATAGCCAACCTGAAGGGGAAACAAATTGAGTTCAACGCAAAAGAACTTAAGAGCAAACGCAGCGTGGAACAAAACGATATGTTCTGGGCCCTGGTCGCAAAGATTAGCGATAAGGTCAACGGATCACACCGGGAAGAAGACATGATGAGAACCTATGGATACCTACTGAAGGAAGCAAACATCAAACGAGATTACGTCAGGATCCTAGAAGTAGCCAAGCACATCCTGGAAGACACGTTCAGAGCAGTAGTGGAAGTCCAAAACAGCAGACGCACAGAGCCAAACGGTTCCGAAACAGTAGGCTATTGGGTATATCATGGTAGTAGCACATTCAACGTCAAAGAGATGAACGAACTGATTGACCTAGCCCTGGACACATGTACAGATTTAGGAATTGACGACCAGGACATAGAAACCATCAGGAGAGATCATAAATGAGCAAACAGAGCAACGCAACCGATATCAGGCCAAAGGTCAGAGAAGCAGTAAAAGCACGTGATAATAACCGATGTATAGTCTGCGGCTTCCCATACGCAGTACAGGTGGCACACATATTCATTAACAGATCACACGGCGGGCTAGGGGTAGAAGAAAACCTGGCTCTGCTGTGCCTGGAGTGTCACATGAAACTAGATAATGGGAAGAAACGAGATAGCGAACCGATCAGAGCAGCAGCAGAAGAATACATGAAACGAAAGTACAAAATAGACTTATCCAAACTAAAGTATAGGAAGGAATAAATATGGTCAACATGTATAAAAACAACGACACAGTAATTGTTACCGACAAGCACGGCGACAAATACAATGTCAGAATCAGAGCAAACATTCCGTACAACCATGAGAAACCATTCATCCTAACGGAAGAAGAAACAAACACAGTGTTAAGAGCATTTAAGATCCTAGATGACAAAAGGTTCCCGGAGCAAGCAAAATGAGCAAAGACGAGATATTGAAAAAAGGGACTTACATTGACACAGGAACTGTGATAGTATTGACGTTAACCTATCCAGCAATGGCCCTGGTAGGATACAACAACTTCGGAGAAGGCGTATACGCACATTATGAAAAAACCCAACGCATATACGGCATGACAAAGAACGAATGCAAACAGCAGGCCAAAAACTATTTAGAAGGAGAAAAGTTATGAATCGCACAGTATTAATCGGACGCCTGACAAAGGATCCAGAATTAAAAGTAACGCAAAGCAACATACCCGTCGTATCATTCACGATAGCGGTAAACAGACCATTCACAGACCAATCAGGAGAGAAGCAAGCAGACTTCATCCAATGCGTCGTGTGGAGAAAACAAGCAGAGAACCTAGCACAGTACTGCAGCAAAGGCTCTCACATCGCACTAGAAGGTAGAATCCAAACCAGACAGTACGAAACTGACGACGGAATGAGATACGTGACAGAAATCGTATGTGACAACATTCAGTACCTTGATACTAAGAAGCAAGAAGCACCACAACAAGTGAACGACAACGAAGACTTCTACGAAACGAGCAAAGAACTCGCGGCTGAAGAAGACCTTCCATTCTAGGGGGTATGAGCAATGGCAGTAAGAAGAATGTTTAGCCAGCAGATCATAGACAGCGACGCCTTCCTAGATATGCCACTAACAGCACAGGCACTATACTTCCACTTAAGCATGAGAGCAGATGACGACGGGTTCATAAACAACCCGTCCAAAATCATGAGAGTGATAGGCGGTAACAAGAATGACTTGGACCTGCTGCTTGCGAAGAACTTCATCATCGGGTTCGAAACAGGAGTGGTAGTGATCAAACACTGGTTGATACACAACTACATCAGAAAAGACAGATACACACCGACACCATATCACGAAGAAAAAGCACAGTTAAGCGTAAAAGAGAATGACGCATACACACTTGGTCAACCATATGACAACCAAGTGACAACCAGTGGTCCACCCAGGTTAGGTAAGGATAGGTTAGGTAAGGTTAGTATAGGTAAGGAAACAATAGATACGCACACGCTTGATGAACCTATAGAAATAATTGAACCTAAAACCCAGAAGCATAAATACGGGGAGTTTAAAAACGTACTACTAACCACAGAAGAATACGATAAAATCCTAGAACAAGCAGGTAAGAAATACATCGAAGCATTATCAATGTATCTAGGATCCACAGGAAAACGATATAAGTCACACTACATGACAATCCTAAATTGGATGAGAAGGGACAAAGAAGTAAGTCCAACTAGCAATAGACGACAAGTATCAGAACCAGAGTGGCTAGAAGCATACATTGAAGAACTGACAAAAATGGAAGGTTAACCATGACGCTACTAGAACAAATGATTAACGATCAGAAAAAATTAGCCAAAGAGAAACACAGAGAATACATCGTAGCATGCCAGGACCTAAAAACCCTGGTCACGCTGCAGAAGGAAGTGGAAGATGTACATAATACAGTTCAAACGCAACAAAAAGACCTGGTACTACATCCGGACGAAGGAAGTCGAAGATAAGATCCGCGTCACAGCAAAGATCGAAGAAGCCACCAAGTTCGAATCAGCAATGGTAGCGGGACTCATCGCGAGCCAGAACAAAGGCCAAGTGATTAAAGATTATCCAATCACAACGATATGGGTGGATGAGAAGCCTAAAGACAAGCAGGACGACCAAATCAAACAGTACTACCAGAATAAGCAAAAAGAACGCCCAGAACGCATATACGTCGATGTGGCAAAAATAATAGGTAGAGACAATGCCAAAAAATAAAAAGGACGTATGCCCTACCTGCAAATGCAGCGAAACAGTCACTCACACGTTCAGACACGACCAGGGCTTCCTAGAAGAAACCTGGACAGAGTGCAAACAGTGCAAAAGATTAAAACACCACTGGTCCTATGGCTGCTTATACGTAGACAATTGGAAGGACGATATAGAAATCATTCCAGCAATCATAGAAGCAGTGAAAAAGTATGTTCCAGAAAACATCATTGTGCCTAGAATCAAAAAAGAATTGACAAAAGAATAAACCCAGTGGTAGAATAGAGATATCAAGAAACACCAATCCCCCCCGGTGCGACCTGGTATCCTTTCTAAAACTGTTTGCATGGTAATAGGGGAATAAAAAAAAGACATCTCTTTCAGGTGTCTTTTTCATACGTTGACATAGGTAGTCAAAACGAGTATAATTAAGACAACTACACGAAAGTGGAAGAATAAAACATAGGAAGGACGAGTGACTATGGCTCGAGAAATGAAACGCTTACTATCAAGCGAAATGGTAGGTAAAGGCCACCCGGATAAAATGTGTGACGCGATCGGGGACGCTATATTGACAGCGGCACTAAAGCAGGACCAGGACAGTAGAGTAGCGATTGAAACAACCGGCGGAAAAGGCAAGGTATTTATAACCGGGGAGATCACAACAAACGCTCGACTGAACTACAAGAAGATAGCAAAGGAAACCCTGAAGCAATGTGGGTATCCAAACTATTACAAAACGAAATTCATAATCAACCTGGGAAAACAAAGTAACGACATCGCCCAGGGAGTCAACCAAAATGAATTAGCAGCAGGCGACCAGGGAATCATGTATGGATACGCTACAGACGAAACACCCAACTACATGCCGCTAGAACATTATTGGGCCACAGCCATAGCGTTGTATATAGACGCAGGAGTAGTGGGAATAGCATTTGGGAGTGACTTCAAAACCCAAGTGACAATGGAAGGCAAGAAGATCCAAAGTATGTTGATATCAATTCAACACGATGAACTACTTACCATTGAAGAAGTAAGAGAACAAATCCTACAAGCGGTCAGAGTGTTCAGAAAAGACTACGACATCAAGGAGCACTTCAGAGTGCTGATCAACCCAACAGGTAGATTCGTCAAAGGCTGGTTCGACGCTGACGCAGGAACAACCGGAAGAAAAATAGTCGTAGACGCATACGGATCCAGATCCAGAGTAGGCGGCGGTGCATTCAGTGGCAAAGACTATACCAAAGTCGACAGATCAGCAGCATACATGGCCAGATACGTCGCAAAGAACCTTGTAGCCAACAATTACGCAAAGCGGCTAGAGATACAGGTAGCATACGCAATAGGCGTCCATGAGCCAGTGTCAATCGCAGTGGAAGCGTTCGGAACAAACAAAGTTCCAATGGCAGACATCTACAAAGCAATAGAAAACAATTTCTCCTTCAGAGTAAACGACATTATCAACACATTAAACCTGAAGGAAGTCGATTATACTAAATACTCGGCGTACGGGCACTTCGGTAGAGAAGACGCACCCTGGGAACGGATCGTGAAATTATGAAGATAATCACAATGCCTATCAACCAGGTCATACCCTACGAGAACAACCCGAAATCACACCCACGCCACCAGATAGAACAAATCAAAAGAAGCATACTACAATTCGGGTTCAACGATCCGATAGCAATAGACGAAAAGAATATCATCATCGAAGGGCACGGAAGACTCCAAGCCCTTTTAGAATTGAATTACACAGAGATCGAGTGTATCAAACTAGACCACCTGACAGAAGGACAGAAGAAGGCGTACATCATCGCACATAACAAACTGACGATGAATAGCGATTTCAATTTCGACACCCTGAAGGAAGAACTAGAAGCAATCAGAGCCCTGGACATAGATCCAACCGTCACAGGCTTCGAACTAGACGAACTCGATCAGATCATGGGAATCAATGACCTAGACAACGTAGAAGAAGACAACTACGAGCCGGTACTCCCGGAAGAACCATACACAGAACCAGGGGACCTATGGATCCTGGGCAAACATAGACTCATGTGTGGCAGCAGCACAGACACAGGCAACGTGTCAGACCTTATGGACGGACAACAGGCAGACACAGGCAACGTGTCAGACCTTATGGACGGACAACAGGCAGACATGATACTTACCGATCCGCCATACAACGTCAACTACGAAGGATCAACAGGAATGAAGATCCAAAACGACCACTTTGCAGACAGTAACTTGTTTTATGACTTTCTATACGCATTCTACAAGGCCGCAGCAGACCACGCAAAACCAGGTGCACCAATGTATGTATTTCATGGGGACACAGAGAGAGCCAACTTCCAAATAGCAATGCAGCGAGCAGGCTTCGACCTGAAGCAATGCCTAATCTGGGTAAAGAACGCACTAGTCATGGGACGCCAAGATTACCAATGGCGACATGAACCTATACTATACGGCTGGAAAAAAGGTGGAGCACACAAATGGTATGGTGGGAGAAACCAGGACACCGTCATTGATGACAAAACCAGATACCAGATCAGCAGCATGAAAAAGCAAGAACTTGTAGACCTGGTCAAGCAACTACTCCAGGATGATCAACTACCAAACACAGTCATATACGAAGACAAGCCAATATCAAACGACATACACCCAACGATGAAGCCAATCAAGTTACTCGCTAGACTGATAGCGAACTCAAGCAAAAGCACAGACCTTATCTACGACGCGTTCGGTGGAAGCGGATCAACACTCATTGCAGCAGAGCAACTACAGAGAAGAAGCCACATCATGGAACTAGATCCAAAGTATTGCGACGCAGTAGTGAATAGGTTTTTCAAGTATAATCACAGCAAAGGGTACACACAAGTCATTCAATTGGTACGCAAAGGCACAGTTTACGACATAACGGAAACCAACGTATTGGAGAGTGATCGATAATGGGAAGACCAAAGAAGAACATCGACTACAACCTATGCGAGAGCCTAGCAAAGATACAATGTACCCAGGAAGAGATTGCAGAGATTACAGGAGTAAGCACGCGGACGTTGCAGCGGGACAAAGAGTTTTGTCGTGTCTATAAAAAAGGACTTGACGCAGGAAGAATGTCGATCCGACGCCTGCAGTACAAATCGGCAGAGAACGGCAACGTCACAATGCTGATATGGCTGGGGAAACAATACCTGGGCCAAAGCGATAAAATCCTGATGGAAGACGGCACCGAAGAACATGCAGACGAGATGAAGGAACTTGGAACTAAATAACAACGTCGTCAAAACGATAAAAGGTCGGATCCATTTATCATCAAAAATGTGGGACGTCATTCAGGATACGAGTAGATACATCCACCTAGAAGGAGTGACCGGGTCCGGGAAGACAATAGCAGCGGGCCTGTGGTTCATCAAGCAGATCCACAACAGCCCAAAAGAGCATAGACAGTTCATGTTGGTTGGATCCAGCACACCAACCCTGGAGAAGGCGTTCATCGACAATCCGTTATCGTTTTACAATACATACAAGTATCAACGAACGAGAAACGGGCGAACGGTCCAGGTCATGACATACAAAAAACAAGGCCAGGGCGGCTCCAGAATCGAGTACCAGACGAAGAATGGTAAGAAGATCATATATCTAGCCGGCTTTGATAACAAGGCACGATACAAAGCAATTCTAGGACTAACACTATATGGCATGATGTTGGACGAAGTACACACAGCACATGACGAGTTCATCCGAGAAGCGTATACACGACTAGCCCGCGACGGTGGCTTCAAAATTAGCACCAGCAACGCAGGACTACCAGATCAGATACTATACAAGGACTATGAGAACAAAGGACGCCCAAGCGAGAAATGGGCCCATGACGTACCACCAGAAACATGGAAGGAACTCCTGGAAACACCAGCAGATCCACGATTCCGCTTCTATTGGTTCGGGTTCACAGATAGCCCGGTCATGTCAGACGATCAGATAGCAGAACTCTACAGCATACATCCGGTAGGCTCGTTTGAATACAACTCGAAGATCATAGCGATACGCGGATATGTCGAAGGCTTGCTATATGCACGACTCATCAACGACAACTTCGTGACCAAAGACTACAGCAGGGGAACAACAGTTCGTTGGGGGAATATCAACCATTACGCATTCCAGACACTCGCGTTCGGCATAGACATCGGGAGCAACACCGGCGATGACGCCAGCACATCAAAGACCGTATTCATCCTAGAAGGCATGAGCAGGGACGGCCAAAGACTCATCACACTAGACGCTGCAGAAGCAAAAGGCGACTTTGATTACAACGACATGGTGCAGCAGTTCAATGAGTTTATGCTTCCGTACTACTCGCTATACCAACAGAAGATAATCGGGGTGTTTGTGGAATCAGCAGATCCACTGTTCATCAGAACGTTAAGAAACAACATCATCAAGAACATACCTGTAGCACCGTCGATCAAGTACCCGATCAAGGAGAGAGTCACAATCAAGCAACAACTCCTGAACCAGGGACGCTGGTACTTCTCAGACAAGCCAGGAGCACAGAAGGCCAAGCGTATGCTAACCAAAATTAAAACAGACGGCAAAGGCGGTCACATGGATGACGGCACAGAAGAAATCGACTACAGCGACGGCATGGACTATGGCATGGCACCAATGGTACCAATACTGAAGAACTTCCGCCTGCAGCGTATACCAAGAAATACAGCATAACTAGAAACTCGAACCCGTATGACGAAAAAACGCACATCTAGAATCTGTGACGCGTCAAACGGGTTTTTGCACATTCTAGATACTCGAACGCCTAGAAACGAAATAAAGCCTGTAAGTGTTTACAAACTGCCCGAAAAGAAGTATAATGAAATAAAAACAGGGACAAAGGAGCGATGAACGCATGGAAAAAGGGGTAGAAATAACCAAGTACATCCACTCAATAGAAAAGGATCCAAACACATACCTAGAACGGAACCTGGTCCCAGAGCGATACGAACGCCTGAAAAACTTCATAGCAGCACACGGACTGACGGGCAAAGAGAAGCGCCTGGACGTGTACATCGGACATAGAACGGAAACTAAAGAACCACTGTATGAGATAAGCCTGGAGTTTGAAGGATACACGGAAGCGTTGAAGATCCAAGTCAGCCCAGAAGAAATGAAAGGAAACGACGCATGAAATATCAACCAGGGTTATTCCTAAACGAAAAGTACTTCCTAAACGATAAGACCTTCAGCCGCGAACTGACAGAGAACGAACGTTGGTACCAGGGAGCAGAAGACAGACTCGAATACTTCTTCAAGCACGAATACAACACATTCGAGCGTGGTGGTTTTAAGAGTCCATACTCATTGATCGAGAATCAAACGAAGTTCTGGAGAAACGTGTCCGGGGACATTCCAAGAATACATAGCGGACTGCCAGCGCTCGCAACAGCCGGCATGGTTGCTCTTATAACAGGCCCAGGCATGGAGTACACAGTAAACGAAGGGGAAGAAGGAGAAGACGAAGCAGACAACGAAATCGACAAAGAGCGTCTGGACGAAATACTTAACGACAACGACTTCGACTCACTGCATGAGCATGCGACAGCCACAGCGTCATGGGCTGGATACACAGCATTCAAAATCAGCCACGATGAAGAATTGTCAGAATACCCGATCCTAGAAGTAGTCAACCCGAAGAATATTGAAATAGAAAAGAAGCGGAATAGACTAACGAAAGTTATCTTCAAAAGCCGCCAGAACATAGAAGACGATTACAAAACGGTCCTGGAAGTCCACGAGATATACACCAGGGTAGGTAAAAAAGTAACCGTCGAATACAAAGCATACAAATACGAAGAAAACAAAGAACCAGTGGAAGCAGCACTCCCAGAAGAATACAAAGAACTAGACACACCGGTCCTGGACTTCTTCCCATGCGTCATCGTGAACAACACAGCGCGCAACTCACGCTTCCCAGGATGTCCGTTCGGCCAGAGTGACTACACATCCAGCCAGGGACTGTTCCACATGCTAGATGACCTAATAAGCCAGAGCGAACTCGAAGTAGCAAACGCCCAGGCGATGAAGTTTGTTAACGAGAAACTGATTGCTAAAGACGAAAACGGCAAAGCGCAGAAGTTCGACAAGAACCAAACAACCCAAGAAGTGTCAAGCCGCGATATGGAAGACGCAGCATTCGACCTGAAGAAGTTCGTAAGCATTCTTCAATCGGACATCAGAGTCGAGAAGTATGAGAAGACGATCAAAGAAACATACGCCAGAGCACTCACAAACATGGGCATGTCGCCAATCACAGTAGGGCTCCCAGGGTTCGAAGCGGTCAACTCATCAGACAAGTCACAAAGAGAACGCGAGAAGGCGTCACTCCGTACTCGTAAGAAGAAACTCCGCTTAAGAAGACAAGAACTAAAAGAACTGTTCGAGAAATTACTTAAGTACCAGGACTACATGGCCGGCAAACAATCAGGAGAATACAAAGTCAATGTATCGTTCAATGATTACGCAGTACCAACGCTAGACGACATGATCGAAACAATCGTGAAGGCAGTACAAGGCAGAGTGATGCCAATCGAAGAAGCAGTAGAGAAACTATACCCAGATAAGAGCGACGATGACAAAGCAGAACTCGTCCTGCGCATAAAGATCGAACATGGCATTCCCATAGTGCAAGGAGAACTAGACAATGTACAGACTCCAGGACAAGAACCGCAAGTATAAGAGATTCAATCACACACCTGCAGAGAAGCAGTACCTGGACAACCGGGGACTCCGTGCAGTTCAATCAAGCAACGTAAGCGCTGTAGGTAGAGTGAACGATGACCTGATCATACGATTCCATAATGGATCCGTCTACAGATACCCGGACAATGGACACCTGCTAGACGACATGTTAGCAAGCAGCAGCAAAGGAAAGTTTGTGTGGGACAGATTACGCGGCAGACGAAAAGGACGCCACATGGTCCCGTATGATAAGCCAGGCGGGCTAGGTAAGATACCACTACCAGATGACATCGATGTGACAGATGAAGAAATATTTGCAGAGTTAGACAGAAGATACGTAAGCGACATAACAGAGCACCTAACGGCAGCAGTCACACAAGCAGTAGTCTTCAGTGCGAAACTAGGAATGATGATGAATAAAATTGACATTGGCGGAGTAGTCATTTATCAGCCATTGACATAGGGGACACCGCCCAAACGGTGGAATACAACAAAGGAGAAATAAAATGAGCGCAGATCCAACAAAAGTAGTAGAGCCAACGGTTGAGCCTACACAACCTACAGCAGATCCAAAACCTGTAGTAGATCCAAAACCGGTAGATAAGACATTCACACAGGATGAAGTAAACAAAATCGTGGTGGCACGCGTAGAGAGAGAACGAGAAACACTTGCGAAGATATTCGGTCTAGACACCTTTAACAAGGACGCCCTGGACACAATCGCAAAAGAGTACCCAACACTCAAAACCGCAACGGAAGCCCAGGTAACGAAGGAAGCAGAACTCAATTCAGAGTTAAGCAAACGTGACAAAATCATTCTAGGGTATGAAAACGGAATCAATAAAGATAAAATTGATGAAGCAATTACTCTAGCAGAAATGCGAATCGCGAAGGACAGTACGCTGGACCTACCAAAAGCAATCGCACTTGTCGTCACTGAATATCCAACGCTAGCGGGTCCAAAAGGTAAGGCCGGAATCTTACCAGGCGATAACACCACACCGCCTGTCAACCCATACATTACGCCAGCAATGCTGAAGAAGTATCCGCACCTGGCGAAACAAGCCAAAAAATAAAAGGAGATAGACAATCATGGCAATCAATGCAAATGCAACAGCAATTACAGCAAATCTGAATGCAGACGATCTCGCGTTAAATTATATTTACCCGACGCTTGAAAACGTATCAGTACTTATCCCAGGCGTCACGATCAACCCAGACGTGAGCGTAGAAGTAGGAGCGGCTTCCGCATTCTACTACAAGAATGATGATCCAGTGGTTACTGAAGGCGCAGCAGGCCGTCAATTAAGCACTAACGCGGCAGGCAACTACCGTAAAGACATTCTATTAAACAGATCCCTTCAAGTAGACGAATTGATTCCTAGTGCAGCAGCACATGCAATCGGCGTCGACATCATAGGAGATGTATTAGTCAAGGCAGCAATCAAGGCTGCAAATGCATGGGGTAAATTAGGACTCATTAAAATCCTAAACGAAGCAACTGCTCAAACAGGTACTGCGTCTACCAAGTCAACAATCTACGGAAACATCATCGACACGATTGCTGCACTTGATACAGCAAACCCAGAGAGAGCACAAGGCGCTAACTACATCATAGTCACACCAACGACTTTAGCATTGCTCCGTAAGTCAGATGAGTTCGTAGGCAACACCGTAACGGGTGGAGTATTAATGGACGGTATCGTAGGTAACGTCGGCGGTCTAACAGTAGTTCTTTCTAAGCAATTACCAACGATCGTACATGGCGACTTATCGAACTACTCTGCATTAGCAGGTGTAGAATATATTGTCGGAGCATACGACGCATTTATTGCGCCAACAGGCTTCAAGAACTTTAGAACCATTGAATCAGAGCACTACTTTGGTGTGAAGATCCAAGCGGAAATCGTTTATGGCTTCGATGTAGCAGACGCAAATCGTTTGTTCTTCAGAGCAGCAACAGCGACTCCACAAGCGTAATTAACCTATGGCGATATATAAACATGTGAGCGGAGTCATAAAAGAAGTCCCTGACGAATCCCCGGCAGCGGGCGTATATGAAGGCTCTCCTTCGTGGAAGAAGATAACGCCAGAAGAAACAAATAACAGCAAGGGAATCTACGCTGACCTGTCGAAGGAAGACCTAACTAATCTAGCACGCCAACGCCTAATCGAAGTGAGCAAACATCACACGAAGGATGAAATCATAGAGCGCATAGAGTCCAGGGACGGCCAGACGCCAGAACTCGAAGTAGTATTCACTGATAACTTAATAATCGAATAACCGTCGGGTTGGGTTTAGGCCCAGCCCTTCAACATTATAAGGAGATAACGAATGAAGAAACTAATCATAGTCATTATGCTGCTAGCCGCATTCAGCCTGGTAGCATGTACCAGAGAAAATCAGCCGGACTACACAGCGCATATGGTCCAACTAGAAACACCAATCAAAAACACCAACGGCGTGTGGATGTCCCATGAGTACATTCTAAACGATAAAGAAACACTATACTTTGCGCCGGAATCATTCCAGGTAGGCGACCAGAAGTACGTCAATATTAACAAAGAAGGCTATTACCTTAAAAGTTCGAATTGGTACGGTATCTCGTCGTGGGACAAAGTCGACAACGAATACCTGCAGAAAGTATTTCCAGAAGGAGTGACACCCAATGATTAACCCAAAAGACCTAGACAAAAACATCAGCACATACGACTTTGATAACCACATCCCGGTGCCAAGTTTATCGTACTTCAAAAAAACAACAGGCGAAGACCTGCAACTAGCATTAGGCCTAGACGCAGCGAAAGCAAACGCTGTCATGTTTTCACATACAAAAGACGCCATGAACATACTTCTTGCAGCGAAACTGTCCGCAGATCGCAAAGTGATCGAATACCTGATAGCAACGAACCCAGACCATAGAATGGACTTTGTGAACTATGTTTGCGCATACGTCAAAAGCACATTAGTGACCGGCGATGAAGCACTCATGGAAACAGGAGAAACAAACGATCCAATTGACAGTCTGCCAAAGGTAGCACAAAACGCAATCAAAGGAACCAAACTCAACATCGAACGATACGCTGCTAGACTAAGACTAGACGTGGAGATCAACTACCGAAAGGGGTACTAGCACATGCCATACTACGGAAAAAGAGAGTTCCCAAAAAATGGTAAATGGAGAGAAGCCATCATCGCAACAGATGTGGACCAGATCAACAGAAACCAGGAGCCAGACCACTTCCCTGGTCAAGTCATATTCCCATACCGAAACATAGAAAAGAAACGCGGATACAGCGAACCTGTGGCCGGGCTTGAAGCACGCAAATATAGCGAGATCATCGAAACGTTCTGGAAGATCAATTTCAAAGAAGGAGATTCATTCATAAGCCAAGAAGGCACGCAATACGAAGTCATCGAAGCAGAAGAATACATCCCGAAGAAACATGAAAACGCAGTCAGATTATACCCAGGACTAAAAGACAGATACGCAATCAAAAAGGTATACCTAAAATGACACGTGAAGAACTCATAAGAGAATTAGAAATCTTAAGAGTACAAGCGATCACTATCTTTCAAGCACAAGCGCCATACCGCAAAGGGAATTTGATGAGAGCAATCAGAATAGAACCACTGACGGCCCAGGACGGGTTCAGAATCGTGCTTGACATATCCTACGCCGTGTACACAGAAGAAGAATGGTTAAGCCCTAGATGGCGTGGACGTAAAAACCCGAATGAAAAATGGTTCAAGAAGGCCTTTGAGTTCGTGATTCAATACATACAAAATAGAATGGGCATAACATTCGTGAAGGAGTAAAAAATGGAATATCTATCTAATCAGACTATAGCAAAGATTATCGAAGACAAACTAAACGACTACAGCGACCTGCTATTTAGTAACGAACTTATAACCGAAAAAATAAGAGTCAGGATAACTGACGACATCCAGACGTACAGCAAAAACACCAAATACGAAGGCTTGAAATACACGCCTGGCATATTCCAAATGGTCGCGCCAAGAATGCCGGAGCACTCATTCGCAGGCATGCTTGCAGAAGACTACGTCGTGACTTTCTATGGTGTGATTAGACAACGCGACGATATTCAAAAATTGATAAACTACTACGTGAGAGTCGAAAACGACGAGCGTATATTTACCCATAGCGGATGGACGATCACAAAAACGATCCAAAAGCCACGCTTCATAGAGTCCCAGGAATACAACGAAGGTAAGCCAGAGAAGTCTTTCGTGCTAACCATGAGTATCAATTGGCAATATGTACTAGGCGGAGTCACAGGACGAGATACACGCATAACGGTGGACGGTGTGATATGTGATCACTTCTCGGTATCGTATAGAAACGACAAATCGCTGCTTCCTAACATAGCATACGGCACAAACAACAACGACAAACTCGTGTCAGAACAAATGACAATCTACTTCCCGATACAAGAAGCCAACGCAAAGAATCAGGAACTCCTAGCAGAAGTCAGAAACATATCATTCAACAAAACACATGTGATAGCAGAGAAGATCGGCAACAATGAAGTCACAAGAACCCTGGTCACAAGAACCGGGACAATCGCATACAACAACACGAATGAGATTATAGGCTTCACAGTCTTGTTCCAAAAAGCATTGCCAAGAATACCAATCCTAATAGACGGAACCAATATATACGTTGGCGCATTCTCAATCGACATGGAAAAGGGAGTAGAAGTAGTCCCAGACGTAGCGGTAACGGGTGTATCAGTCAACGCAACACCGGTAAGAATAGGAAGATCCATTTCAATCACATTCATTTTGGACGGCAGCGCAAAAGTAAACGAACTCGCTGATGACGTTGCAGAAGACCAAATGATGAAAAAGAAATACACAATCCAACACAGCGTCGCAGGGAAAAACAGAACATACACCATGTTCATGCAGAAGGGCCACTACAGATTTACAGAGAACGCCGGCCTAACCCTGGAATGTATATTCGCCGGAGCAGCATAACATGGCAGATGTAAGATACATTGCAGAGTTCGTAATCACAGATAAGAAACTGTCCGCTTCAGAGAATAAAGCACTAAGCGAGATGATCGCTGAAGAAGAAACTAAAAAAGAACAAGGAAGCAACCCGATTCTAAAACAACAAACCGAGAAGGCTACAGATAAAACACTGTCGTCGTCAATCCAAAAAGGAGCAACGTTCGCAGTAGGTGCAGCAACCCTAGCAACAACCCTGGTCACAACAGCAATCACAACCAACTCGGAACTGCGCGGGGACTTCCACTCATCGCAGCAACTGAAGAACAACGTGGCCATAGGACAAGAAATAGGCGGCGTAGGAGCAACACTACTGTTCGGAGCGTCATTCGGTGGCCCTGCAGGTTTAGCAGCCGCAGGATCCGCAATAGCGGTGTCATACGCGATAAGAGCATTCAACTTGTCAATGGAAACGAAGAAATATATAGATCAGATCGAAAAAGATAAGTACCGCGCCCAGATAGAACAACGACGCCTGGTACGAGATATCAGTGGGGTACGTAGATGATTATAGAAATATGGATGAACGGAACCAGGTACGATATAACACAATATGTCAACCGGGAATCAATTAGCATATCACAAACAATAGACGCAACACTAGACAGTGGATCCTTCATGACAAACCCACTGAAGAAGCATGCAATCAGTCAGACGCTAGACTTGTCACGACCTTTCATACGTCTATCCAGAGTCCGAATCACAATGGATAAAGAAGTCTATGAGTTTGTCGTAGAAGAACCAAAGCGGGACAAGGTAGCATACTCAACAGATCCTGAAGAAGAACTATACGTCCACACAGTAAAGATAATCAGCCAAACGGCACTCCTACAACGCAGACCAATACCCGACATGACCGTGACACAAGGAGTCGGAGAACTTGGTCTTTTTACACGTTCAGCAGCAGAATTAAGACGGGTAGATATGGCAAACATACAAGCCAGACTCCCTGGTGGTTGGTTCGATGACCTATACATAAACGATGACTACAGAGATCCAGAGTTCACAACAAAGGCCCTTGAAGTCAACGGAACCGAAATAACAGTGCCATTCACGATATCAACACAATCATCAGATCCAAGCGTGATCAACAACCTGACGCTAGTCGAAGCAAACAGAGAATACGAAATCAACATGACAATGCAAGTGTGGAATATACAAAGATATAACCCAGTGCCAGAACAAAAAGATGAAGACGCAAGAATCAGAATAAGAGTGTATGTAGGTGGAGTATTGCAGCAGACGCACAGCATATTCGTTGCCGGTGGTACGACTAGATATACAGGATGGAGTATATTTGCAACAGCAAAAGACATCATACCAAACATCGTCAATATAAATAGAACGTTGAAGATTATACCAACCGTACCCAATCAAGCAATAGAAATAAAAGTCAGCACGACCGGGACAACATACTTTGCAGGACCTGTAGGTGTTTCAGGTGGGCCATACACTGCAGCAGATATCCTATGGTTAAAAAATGCAGAAATAAGCGTTGCTTCTAGAGATACAGAAATAACAGAGAAGATATACCTAGACCAGGTCGTCGATAAAATACTATCAATTGGCAAAGTAGGAAAAGAACCAGAGTTCGTACAAGGTCAAAACACCAGAGCGCGACTCATGCAAATTGTATCTCCAGACTATATGTGGAACAACTTTTATATGTGGGACGCATTGCAAGAAATAGCCGGATATGTAGGTGCACTCATTACAATGAATCAAAGAGCGGAAACCACACAATGGCAACCAGCCACTGAAGGAGAGTTCGCAGGCGCACTAAACGTCATAGAAATAAACGCCGGGCCGGAATCATTCATGAACTATCTTAATTGGTTTTATGCAAACCAACCGGTCGGACTGTTCGCCAGAAGATACACACCAGAACTATTCGATTTCGTGGTAGGTACATTTGACGAATGGAATGAAGGAAAAACATTTGTATGGAACGAAACAACAGAAGCGCTGGCTCCAACTCCATACACATACGACGCGAATTATGCTGCAGAACTTCCGCCACCGACCGCATTGTTTCAAGGAGCAAGAATAACAGTGAGAGATTGGTTAGTGGCAGCAGCACATACCGGGGACTTTGGATACATTAAAGCCAGAGTGTATGATCTACCTACTATAGAATCAAACGGCAAAAAAGCAATTATAACAGGATACAATATGATTGCTTCAGATTACAGCGAATGGATCGCAGCATTCTCATGGCCCTGGTTTTCAGAAGCCAACCTAGCAGGACCATATGATTATGAAATAACAAATGTAAATCAATTAACAGTTCAAACACAAGCTAATAGAAAAGCGAGATTAACACAATTAGCGTGGCAAAGTAAAACATATCACTTGGCGCAAAATGGGTTTATATTCTCGAAGTATGAAGATCTACCATTTACCCAAACAACCCAGATTAAAGCAGTAGTCACAGGGTACAATCTAGTGGCTTCAGATTACAGCGAATGGTTAACAGGCTTTGAAGTAAGATGGATCCAAAAAACGTCGCTATCATCGCCATACACATACGATGAATATAGTTATGCAGCGTTACCACAACCACCGGCAAATGTGAACTTAAGAGCCAGAGTCAGAGTAATGAATTGGACTAACAATGGATATGTCAACTCTCCAAGCCCACACAACCCAGCGCTAGGGTTTATTCAATCAAGCCTGGGTGCAATGCCTTTCACAACAACAGTGGGGACAAAAGCACTGGTAGTTAAATATAATTTAGTGACAGCGACATCAGGAGAATATGCAGCGTCAAATTATAAACTACCTGTGACGACTCCAGAATTACCGAATTATAACGATGTCTGGTATGCGATGATGAATCAACATACACAATATTTTAATGATTTAGGACAATCATATTATGCCGGAGTAGTGATCAGAACAGACGACGGACTAGGCAACACGTATTGGAAACTAGAACCAGCAGGACAGGATGACGCCAATCAAGGGTACACATTAGGTAGCATAACCACAACATATTATTTATCAGAAAACGTGGAAATTAAACCTAGAATCACAGTCAATATTCCTGATCAAGGTGGAATTATAAGTCATAGCGATATATGGTTCGGAATGCAAAATCAACACGAACAGTTGTTTGGTGATATGGACTTGTTCCAATATTATAACGGAGTGATCAGAACAGACGACGGACTAGGAAATGCCTACTTTAAATTACAGTTAGCAGAAGCCGGTGGCATGAGATATTACGAATCACAAGTAACATTCCAATATTACAAAACCATAGAACAAACATCACAATTAAGACGTACGGTAACGGTTGGCGATGGCGGAAACAATATGGACGACGCGATGTGGGCGCTTCAAAATCAACACTACTCGGATTTCATGCATATGGCAGACTCTGCAGCGGCAGGACTAGTCTTAAGAGCAGATGACGGTTTTGGATACACATACTATAAACTACAACTTGTACAAGCAATAGATAACTTTTTATACTACACATCAAATATACAAAGACGCTATTATAAATCAGCAGAACTTTTAGCCGGGAACAGGCTGACAGTAACGGTCCCAGAATTACCAACATCATACGATGTCATGCAAGCGTTCAAAGTTCAGTACCCGCAAGAATATGAAGAAATAGACTTGTTCCAATCGCTAGGCGGTATGGTACGATCAGACGACGGACTAGGAAATATATATTGGAAGTTATCCGAAATCATCCAAATGTATGCAAAGGTGGTAGAATCATCAACGCAGAAACCAATCGTAGAGTTTAAATTCTTTGACGATATGGAACAACAGATAGCATACGACGCACCAAACGAGAAGTCCGACTCTGCAGTAGCATACTTTGAAGACTACGTGAATGCGATAGAAATCAACGCAGAGAATATCATCGGGGACGACAACGCAATCAAAGTAGAACCATACAAAGGTGGCTGGGCAACACTACGAGCAATCGAAGATGGAATCGCACAGATAACTACAGGCAACCTGGGCTTCCACACCATGCTGAAGCAGGAAAAGATCCGAAAACTACTCATCAAAGGAATTGCAGTAAACACAGCATCACATTCATTTCCAGCAAGCACAGTGTGGGACATCACAGACAGAGTCCTGGAGAAATCATATTGGGACACATTGATTAACCAATCAGATTACACCTTCATAGGAAGATCGTCATTCAACAAGAACAACACACTATACTACGCCCAGGGACAAAATAAGATATTTAACATGTCATTCACAGGGACCTTCGAGCCACAACTTATAGGACAACCGCAAGTGATCAGAGCATTGTACGAAGCGGTATTTGCTAAAGCCACACTGCAGACGAATGAAAACGTTACAACAACAGATCCAGGAACCACTGCAGCAGACGATCAGATTAACATATACATTGAATACAAGCAGTACTCGCAATCAAGAACCACGATATACAAAGAAGATCAATCAGGCTTCCAGACACAATCAATGAAGTTCTACAACGAAACAGCACGCCTGAATGAACCGAAAGCACTCGGAAATCACGCCCAGAACATTGTAAACAGAATGGGTGGCACTAACTACTCGAAGACGGGAATCGCAGACAACATAGGGGAAATACCGAAGATAGGACAACCGAACCTGAAGGGCCAAGTGCTAGTCGTAAGAAACGTATCCGTGAAATCAGATCACGTGCTATACACATTAAACTATGTCCAGGACTACGCAGCGGTATCAAACTACGTCGGAGTGCCAAGCGCGTTACGACAATTCGAAATACCAATGGACGACATGGTACTAAGAATTGACAAGTACACGGAGAAGATTATCTTCACAGACTTACCGGAGTACAGCGACGACACCATATTCAATGACGTGAAACGATTCCTTAACGTTCTAAAGAACCAGAAGACACCGTCGGCACCAACATACGCCTTCGTATCATTCGAACTTAAGAACGGAACCCTGAAGCAAGTCACAGTACCAATCGATGTCATTGCAATGGGGAAAACACTATCAATCAACCTACGGATGAAGGATAACTTCTCTGCAGGGATCAAGAAATACACAACAACAATCAATGGAGTCGTGCAGCGCTGGCAAGAAGATGTCCAATACACAGACATATACGGACGAGTAGAACAACTCACAGTATCGACACATTCAGCCGGAATCGCACCAACCACAGCAAGAATGAATGCATACCCGCTAGCAATAGGAAACCAGGGCGTGACAGAAATTAGCCGGGTATCGTACGAGATTAAAAAGGACGCTAGAGAAATCATGGCAATGGCCCAGGAAGTAACGTTCTTATCAGAAACAAAAGATGTGATCATATATTCAGGCATGGCAAGGTTCAACCCGCTAGCACTCCAGGACACAGCAGAGTACAACATCAAAGCAGCGGTGCTCAATTATAAACCAGGGAAGAACTCAACCATAGTGGACCTATCCAGAATTACTGAAGCAACGATAACCACCACAGTGACCGACACAGAGTTGCAGATCATATCAAATCTAGCAGGACAAGGTATCGTGTATTACGAAGAAACAAGCCTAGAACTCATCATGGTGGTATTTACTGAAGGGACGACTATAACCAAGCCGTACAAGGTAAGAAGATGAAAAAACTATCACTTTTAACAATTTTCATGTTATTATTATTAATAATGACAGCCTGCATTTATACGCAACCCGAAGGTTACGCGGAATTATATTTCTACAGTACTGATGACGGTTGGATCGCCTATGTAAAACCAGACGGTCCAATCGCCCAGGACTTCTCCTATACCAGGAGCGAAGAAAAGATATACGTCTACTACATCAAAGACGAGATAAATATGGTGTTCAAATTGGCAGCGAAACACAAACTGCAGGTGTATATAAGAGAAGGAAACATATGGTATGTGAAAGCAACCGACATCCAATACTTAAAATTAGGAGATGAAAAAGAATGAAGAAAAACGCATTGCAATTCATCATCGACGGAAATGGAAATTACCTAGACAGCAACGGATCATTAAGAGCGCTAACGAACTACGTCGGCATGCTGCAGGTCATAACACCACTGCCACTAGATGACGCGGTAGGAGTGAACTTTCTCGTGTACGATAGCACGACAGAAGACCTATCGCAGTATGTCATACCAACGGCATACAAAGGACGCGACGTCATAGAAGAAACAGACGTCCTATATCAAACTGCATATGATTGGAACGTATTCGAAGTAGAGATATTCGAAAAAGCGCTCGCCTACATTTCAAAGCACCACCAGGGGAGAGTCGGAATCAGTTTTGCATTTCATGAAATCGTACCTTCAGCAAGGGCAATCACGTACAAAGGTTTATTCGGAGCAGACATAGCACTGCCAACAACCGGACAAACCATTGGCGATTATTACGCATGCGCAGATTACAACTACGGCGTCCAGGGCTTCATATTTGGCAAAGGACAGTTTATCTATTGGAACGGAACAAAGTGGTTAAAAGACCGCATGAAACTTGTCCTAACAACACCAACCCTAGACATTCCGGTAGATCCAACATTGTCAGTCGAGTATAAACTCACAGACGACGAGATCAACTACCTAGCAAGCATAGGCGCAGACGTCGCAAATCTAGGAATCAGAATGAATGCTGCAGAAGCGGACATAGACGAACTCCAAGCAGATGTGATCGCCGTCGAAGCAGACACTGCAGGTATCAAGAACGGAACCATCATCGTAGGGAAAGCAACCGGAGATAAGAACGGGAACGATATCTTCGTAACATACGAAACAAAGGCAGACGCAACGACTCACAAGGCCAGAACGTCAGCACTTGAATCAACGATCCCGGCAACCTACGAAACGAAGGCAGACGCGACAGCGCATAAAACAAACACCAACAACCCACACCAGGTCACGAAGGCCCAAGTAGGACTAGGCGATGTAGACAACACGACTGACATGGGAAAACCGGTGTCAAACCTTCAAGCAGCAGCAATTGCGGCTGCCGTATCAAACCACAACTCAAGCGATTCGGCACACGAAGATATTAGAAACATGATAGCGGCGCTTGTTGGTGCTTATGTATATCGTGGTACGATTAATATTAGTGAACCTTCTGACGCACAATTAAATGCTAGAATAGTTGAATTATTAGATAGAAACCCTGTCATTGGGGATGTGTTAGTTGATACCGATAAAAACGAATGGTACTTCAATGGCACTGATTGGAATAACTACGGTCAATTTATCATTGGACTAGCTAGCGCAACATCAGACGGATTGATGACAAAAGAGTTCTTTACAAAACTTGATGATTTATATAATCGAACTGATTTAGATTTAGTGCTAGCAACAAAGGTTGATAAAGTTACAGGTAAAAGTCTCATTGATGATTTACTCATCACAAAAATATCCGAATTATATTCGAAAGCACAACTAGACGCGATACTAGCAAACATTTACACCAAGTCAGAAGTTGACGCTATCTTTGACCAATTAAAAGCAATCTACGGTTGGAAGGACTCTGATTTAGGAACGATAAACGCCGGTGGTACGATTGCGGTTGCAACGGTGGATCAATACGATTTCATTGTAGTTCAAATTAAAACCGGTACTGAAATCACAAGTAAGATATTCAAGCCAGAAGAAATATCGACCGGAGAAAGTATTACAGAAATCATTAACACCACACCGACGGTAACGAGCATTATAGCAAAAGGTGCTACAAACTACACGTTCACGATATCTACAGGCACAGCAACAGCACACTTCATGGGCGTTAAAATGGATTATGGCCTATTAAACGAAGTCAGACAAGTTGGCACAACCCAAATGTCATTTGTTAATGGTAAGTTAACATCAGTAGTTAGTGACAACGTTAGCACATACCTAGCATACGATCAAAACGGTAACATCCAAAAGATAACCGAAACATATGCGGACGGTAAAACATATGAAACAACCTATACAAAAGACGTCGAAGGACGTATAAAAACTATGACGAAAGCAGAGGTATAAAAAATGGGAGTCAATTTAACACATGTATTAAATGATGTTATATACATCAAAAACGTGGATAACGACCCTAATGTATCAAACTACATTAAACGAATAACCGAGTATGGTGTTCGTGAAGTTGTCGGACAATCTGCAAGTGAACTCGAAAGAGTCACAAGACTCAATGGAGTCAAAACGGTGGGCGCTGCTACAGGATTAGTTGCAAACGTAGCTATCGACGGCGCATTAGCAGAGAACTCATTCGATTTTATTCCGATTTTCCAAAGAACAAGAGAATCAATCATTGCAACAGATTTAAGTGCCAATGATGTCTCAAACATCTTTGTCAAAGTGCGGAAGTATTACATCAAAGAAGAATGGGTTAAAGAAGGTGGCGTAGATTATCACTACCTATGGATGTGTGAAACAAAACTAGATGAAGGATATCGTCTACCACTTCCATTTAAAAAGCCAGACGGTAGCGAACGCGACTATACATACATGGGTGCTTATGAAGCATTTTTAGACGGTAATAACAAATTACGTTCACTCACAGGTCAAATCCCTAAAGTTAGTTATTCGAGAAACAGTTTCAGAACTGCAGCAAGAGCATTAGACGGATTAGGCGTAAACTCTAAGTATCAAATTACTGACTTAGCAGAATATGTAGATTTAGTTCAAATCCCGTTCATGATCGAGTTCGCGACAAAACATTCTCAAGGTATATTCTTAGGTGCAACGTCAATGGCATACAGTGATTCACATACATCCATTGCAGACGGTACAGGTGTTAACGCTATTGTAGTATCAAATGCAACAGGCGCTAACTTTGTATTAGGTCAAACAGTATCTATCGGCACATCGAACAGTAATGACTCTATTGCAAAAGATAGAATTGTTACACAAATTCAAGTTGATACACCTAACGCAGGAGAAACAACAATCACGTTTGACGGTGCAGCAGTTAACATTGCAATCGGTAATGTCGTGGCTTCCAGAGCATGGAAAACAGGCATGACTGACAGTGTTAAAGTAAGCGGTTCACACGCATTAAACGACGGTAAACATTCAATCGTATGGCGCGGTTTAGAAAATCCATTCGGTAACATCTTGAAGAATGTAGACGGTGTTAAGATTTCGAATTGGCGCGGATACGTCACAGAGAATCCAAAAGACTATAACGACACAGCGTCCGTTGCTGGTGTATATGCAGAGCCTTACTTACCACTTGGATATCTTAATGCTAACACAAACAACTATGCGCAAGACTTAGGATATGACGCAAATTATCCATATGCGAAGTTCCCAATCAGTGTTCAAGCGAGCAGCGGTTTATTCTTTAGAGATTATTATTACCAAAACTCTGGAGATAGAACGGTATTCGTCGGCGGTTATTGGTATTACAGTTCTTTTGCTGGTCTGTTCTGTTGGGGTCTGGACGGCGTTCTCGGTCTTACGTACTTCGCTTTTGGTGCTCGGCTTTCGTATCGCCCTTAAGGGGGTTTCAATGGGGGTCTTCCCCCAATGAGAATATAAGGTTTTAAGGGGTTGTGCGGTGCAGTTTTCGTGTGTTCGTTTGAGTTCGTCGGCGGTAATTGGAATAACAGTTCTAATGCTGGTCTGTTCTATTGGAATCTGAACAACGATCTCGGTAATACGAACTTCAATATTGGTGCTCGGCTTTCTATGGTCAAGCACTGCACAATCCTTACCACTTGGTAAAAAATGGCTATTAAGGGAATAGTTTAGTAGGGTACTCGAAACACTATTATTGCCACAGAAAGGTTACTTATGAAAAGAGTAGGAAACATCTATCACAAAATATACGAAAAAGATAACAT
>Ga0172382_10002391_pt1 | contig 31551 bp, 33 predicted proteins | sample Leawel138RmetaG_FD_122245 | JGI IMG/M metagenome (GOLD analysis project Ga0172382, IMG submission 122245) | Leachate microbial communities from a municipal landfill in Southern Ontario, Canada - Leachate well 138R metaG | ecosystem: Engineered > Solid waste > Landfill > Unclassified | place...
GTTCGGTCACCTGTTTGACTGCTTCGATTTTGAATTCTTCGGGATAACGCGGGTTGCTCATGGCACCTCCTAGTGGGCCGTATTATGAGGCCTGGAGGTGTCTACGAAACTAGGGGCGATTCAGTACGTTGCCGGAACCATGCCGGTCGCGGTGCCGCATTGCCCTGATCGTGCGAATGTCCGAGAAGAACACTTCGTTGGGATGGCGCTCTTGCGCGTTGAGATCGAAGGTCAGGAAATACGCTTGGTCGTGAACGCCTTCCATCGGCAGCGCCACACCGACGATATGCAGGCAGTACCAGTAGGATTCCGGCTCATCATCCCAGTGCAGCTCAACCAGAACGGTCTGGCCGATGTAGTCCTGGGCGGTGGAGGCATCCACAACGACATGCTGGCTAGTCATGGCTGTAATCCCCCTCGGTAAAGCTTTCCTTTCCGCTCAGCAGGTCGGCCCGCAGCTTGCCCACGTTCACCATGCGGAAGTCCGAGAACGTGACGCTGGGTAGCGTGCCGTTCTCTACCCATTCGGTGACTTCCTCAACCGGAATGCCGCTGGCCGAGGCGAACGTCACGATGCTGCACAGGTTGCTGATGGCCGCGCCCAAGGGCACAACATTGCTGCCGGTTTGGTCTGCGTTCGGCTTACTCATCGGTGTAGTCCCCCTGGGCGAAGATGGTTTTGCCCTTTGCCAGATCGGTACGAATCTGGGCGAGGTTGACCACGCGAGGCCGGCCCATTTTTACGCTGGGGATGGTGCCGCTCTGCATCCAGGCAATTACGGTATCGACGCTGACGCCTAGCATCGCCGCGTAGACCTCCTTGCTACACATGAGGGCATTACGGCAATCGAGATAGATCACTCGCTTGCCGTCCAGATCAAAGCTCACGTCGAAGGGTGGTTCGTTTAGGTGCGTAGTCATCGCCTATCCCTGCCTCTGAAATGCTCATAAACTGTGGTTAACAGGTGTTTAGTGATTAGCATCTATTGCTAATCACATGATGCGAATATATCGGCAGTGGTAAATAGTTAGTAGCACTATTTGCCAATCTATTAGACGAATTAAGAATGATAAGAGAAAGGCTTATAGCCATATGGGATGCCAAGGCGTTGACGGCCAAGAAGCTCGAGGAGCTGACCGGGATCGATCGCGAGAAGTGGTATGCCTTGAGGGGAGGCAAGCGGCGGGTCAACGAGGATGACATCGAGGGCATCCTTGCGATCACGCCTGAATATGCCCTTTGGCTAGTAAGCGGAAAGATCGCGCCTGAGTCGGGCCAGATCAGCCCGGCCTACGCCGAAGCGGACCTAAAGTTGGAAGGACAAAACGCGGGCAGCAAATAACAGCCGAAGCGGCCCGGCGATGGTTTAGCCGAAAGACATGATTCCAGGGAGAAGGGCATGGGAAACATCATCGACATGGCAAGCTTCGAGCACCTTCGAGGCCAGCAGAAGCCCTTGCGGTATACCTGCCCAAAAACAGGCGTAACGTTTCCCATTATTTACAAGGTATTGATACCTGACGCAGCGATGGAGAGCGATCAGCCAGTTTTCACTGGAGAGTATATGGAGTACTACCAGCTTAAAGAGCAACCGCGCCACGGCAACTCAGACCTTCCAGGCTTTCCTCCGTCACCGGCGACTAAAATCAGCACACTTCAAGCAGCAGACGACTTTTATCTAGACTTAGTACACTTCTCTAACAAAGATGAAGCAGAAGGCTTTAAAAGAGCATGTTTTCACCTAGGTATGGAGATGGAACATGTAAGCTGGATAGAGGGTGAGCAAGGAGTTTTTGTGCTACTGACGAGAAAAGATAACGCAAATAAAAACGGGCATATTATCTACCGTTCGAGAAAAAACGAATACGTAGACATGCTAGGAATGCTTCTGCCGTGCGAGTACGCGGCGGCATTCAATAGCAGAGGGGAGATAGTCCCACTTAAAGATATCGAAAGCTGGGAGCTCTAAATAAGCCAAATAGTAGGGCAGCGCAGACTTACCCAAAGGTCTAAGGGTGCGGATAACTATATCCCATCCAGTTCTTTAGAAAGTCTGATGGATTCGGCGATGAGGCTGTCTATAGTTATTACTCCTGAATTCTCTTTAATTCTTTCAAGAGTTGACTTTGGGGTCGTTAAGTCGACTCGAACGTTGATGTCTCCTTCGTCGTCAATTTTTTTGTCCACGCTCTCTATTAGGTAATTGTCAAATATCCAGCCGCCCAAAACGACGTCAATGTTCTTTTCGATAACTTCCTTTCTTCCGTCACCTGATAAGTAAGATACAAGATCTTTATGCATGGCGCTTTTTTGCCAAGCTTCTTTTATCGATTCGCCAATAGTTAGCTGGAGCAGCCAAAGTGCACCTCCCGTAAGAGTAACCGTGAGTGTGACACTGCCCCTTTCCAGCTTTTGGATGTAGTAGGCTTCGATATGGCTTGACTGCGCTCGAATACGGTCGCGCATAGACTGTCGCTGAGATGGGGTGGCATCAAAGGATCTTATTAGATGGAGGGCTTCTTGGTATTGGAGCTCGCGAAGGACAGAAGAAATTTTCTTGAGAAGAGACCTGAAAGTTCTATCTGACAGTAGATCTAAATCAGGATGGTAAAAGACGAAATTTACATTATTCATTGGTATTTGGGGCTGGGGTTCAGGCTTCTACACTTGTTAGTAGAATTTTTTCACAGGTTTCGAGGAGTCTTCGCTCGGTGGTGAGCTCGTCCTGAGTGACACTGCGGCCCTGAACTGCGCAGCCATCTCCATTTTAGTTTGGAAAGCCGAAAAAAGGGACGAATTTATTTTCCTTGCGCGATGAGGCCATCTATATCTAGCCGTGCAGTGTTCTCACCGCGGCGTGCACGCACACTCTCGGCGAGGTGGGCACCGTCGACAACCTCCAGCATCGCCTCGTACAGCGCGGGCGGAACAGCATAGAAGACGGGCTTGTTCTGGTGGAGGATCATCACCGCTTCGCCACCACCCTCGCGGATAACACGCATCGGGCTTCTTTTTAGGTCGGTTATCGATGCTGCAACATCAGCCAGCAGTGCAAATGGCATCGTCTAATTCCCGTTCAAGCAAAAGCCAGCTTGCCAACACGCTTCAAATCCACATGCTGGCGAGCGACCCATAGATCGTAGGCATCCTGCATCGCCAGCCAGCTTTCAGGCGAACGGCCAAGCGCTACGGACAGGCGCAGGGCCATTTCCGGTGTAACGCGACTGGCGCCCTTCAAGACGCGGCTCAGGGTGGAGGGGAAAACGCCGAGCTTTTCCGCTAGCTCGCGACCGCTGATGCCATTCGGTTCCAGGTAGATATCGGTGATGAACTCACCAGGATGGGGAGGGTTGTGCATGCTCATCAGTGGTAATCCTCATAGTCCAAGACATAAGCGTTTCCGTCGCAGAATTCGAACGTCAGCCGCCAGTTGCCGTTCACCATGATCGACCAGCGCCCACGCAGTTCGCCCTTGAGCGGGTGCAGCCGGAAGCCGGGGATATCCATGTCGTCTATCGTCATGGCCGTATCCAGGGCCGCCAGTTGCATCCGTAGCCGCTTGGCATGGGCTGGCTGTACGCCGGCCGTGCTGCCCGTTTCGAAGAGCTTGCGAAGCCCTTTGTGCTGGAACGATTTGATCATTTGCTGAGCCTAGCATGTTGCGCAACACGCAACAACGTGGTGTCCCAAAATAGGCCGAAGTCTGGCATTAGCCACACTGGACGGCATGTTAGGTGCGCTGGAGGCCCCGATTTTACTGGCTTCCAGCTTCTACGATGACAGGTGCCGATCTTTCGTAATGCGAAGGTCGCAGGTTCGACTCCTGTCTCCGGCACCAATGAAATCAAAGGCTCGCAGCGATGCGGGCCTTTTTCGTTTCTGGGGCGGCTGTGGGGCGGGCAGGCGAGGCAACAGTAGCGGGGGCTGCGTGGCGATGCTCGATGGTACGCGCGCCCGCCGAACCTTCCTACTCGGGCAACCCTGCGATTCTCAGCCCCGCCACAATCGTCGCGTAGTTCTCCGGGCGGTGGATGGGGAGCCAATCCCTGAGTGTTGATATGCGCAAACCGGGGTCCAGTTGGCGCAGTTTCTCCATTGTCTGGCGCGCTTCGGTCAGCCGTCCGGCGAGCGCGTCGCTGGCGGCGAGTACGGCAACGGCCAGCAGCAGCGTTGGCAGATCCCGAAGCGCTGCCTCTGCCCAGGAAGCGGCCGTATCGAATTCTTCGGCGAAGAGGTGGGCCAGACCCATGCCGGCTCGCATTCGGTACAGCTCGGGATCGAGCGGGCTTAACCGCATGGCATGTCCCAGATGCTCGATGGCGGCGTCGGTTTCGCCGCACCAGATACGCAGGAATGCACCGAGAAACCAGGCCGCCGCGAGGTTGGGATTGAGCAAAAGGGCTCGATCCACCAGCGCAATGCCTTCGCGTAGCTCACCAGCCAGATGGCCCAGCGCATGTCCGCTGCGGGTCAGGGCAACCGCATCGTCCCGGCCAAACTCTACCGCCCGCCGCGCCAGCCGGATGCCTTCCGCTGTTTCGTTCGGGCGATCCTCCATCCAGCCATTCACCTGGCGCCAGCAGTGGCACCAGGCGGCCATGGCGTAGGCCGAGGAGAATTCCACATCGACGTCGATGGCGCTGTGGAAGTTCGTTAGGGCCTCGCCGATGCTTCGGCGAGAGCCTTGATGCAGCTGCGCCATGCCGCGCAGGTAGTAGTCATAGGCGTCGAGGCTGGCGGTTGGTGTGCGTCTGGCGCGCTCGATTTCCGCACGTTCGAGCTGAGGCGCTATCGCCCCGACGACGCTTTCGGTGATCTGGTCCTGCAGGTCGAAGATATCGTCCAGGACGCTTTCGAAACGCCCGGCCCAGTGGTGCGCACCGGATGACGCATCGACCAGCTGGCCCGTGAGTCGCACGCGGTTGGCAGCCTTTCGCCAGCTGCCTTCGAGAACGTAGCGGACACCCAGCTCGCGGCCGATCTGCTTCACGTCAACGACGCGCGTCTTGTAGGCGAAGCTCGAATTGCGCGCGACGACGAACAGCCAGCGGTAATGCGACAGCGCCGCGATGATGTCCTCGACCACGCCTTCGACCAGATAGTCCTGCGCGGGGTCGCCGCTCAGGTTCACGAACGGCAGCACGGCGATGGACGGCTTGGCTGGCAGCGCCGGTGAGTCGGCCGTTGCGTCGGCAGGACTGTCCGAGTACGCGGGCGGTTGGAGATTGTCCGCGGGTTCGCTCCGCAGGGTTGCCACGAACCGAATTCCCTTGCGTGCCACCGTGCGAATCACCCGCTGTTGCCGGCCACTGTCGCCAACGGCATTGCGCACCGCGTTGATGTGACTGGCCAGGGTTGACTCCGAAACGATACGACCGGCCCATACCGCCTCGATCAGTTCATCGCGGCTGACCACCCGCTCACGGTTTTGCAGCAGATAGACGAGCACGTCGAATACCTTGGGCGCCGTGGCGACGATTCGCTCATCGCGCCAGAGTTCGCGTCGCGCCAAATCGAGCCGGCAGTCCTCGAACACCCATTGCATTTGTCGCTCCTTGTCCGGTCTGTGTGTCGCGCTACTCCGGACTTACAGACGCTGCTACCGGCTTTGGTGAGCTGGACGAATACCCCATGGAAAAACAAGGTTTCCGCAAGGTCATTCGCCAGGTCGGGCCGCATGCTGAACCTCAACCGGCGCACGAAAGATAAGCGCCGCAATCGAGGATCAGAACATGAAAATAGTCGTGATTGGCGGAAGCGGCCTTATCGGGGCGAACATTGTAGGCAGGCTGCGTCTCGACGGGCACGAGGTCGTTGCAGCTTCACCCCGTACCGGCGTCGACACGGTCACGGCGGCGGGCCTGGCGCAGGCGCTGGCGGGGGCGCAGGTGGTGGTGGATGTCGCTAATTCGTCGTCGTTTGAGGACCGCGCCGCCCTGGAGTTCTTCGAGACTTCCGGCCGTAACCTGCTCGCCGCCGAAGTCGACGCCGGTGTGGAGCACCACCTCGCGCTCTCCGTGGTCGGTACCGATCGGCTTCCTCAAAGTGGTTATTTCCGGGCAAAGGTCGCCCAGGAGACGCTGATCAAGGCGTCCCGGATTCCCTACACCATCGTGCGGGCCACGCAGTTCTTCGAGTTCATCGGCAGCATCATCGACGCAAATATCGATGGTGAGGTGGCGCGGCTGTCGCCGGCGCTGATGCAGCCTATCGCTGCCGATGATGTCTCGGCCCTGCTGGCCGACCTGGCCGTTGGTGCGCCACTGAACGGCACCCTGGAAATTGCCGGCCCCGACTGTTTTCCGATCGACGAGATCGCGCGCAAGTTCCTGGTGGCACAGGACGACCGCCGCCAGGTCATCGCCGACGTACATGCGCGCTATTTCGGCAGCCAGCTGTCTGACCGCTCGCCGCTGCCCGGCGCACATCCGCGCCTAGGGCCGACACGCTTCCACAACTGGCTTAGCCGCGCGCAGCGCGCCTGACTATCCCAAAAGACCCAACGCAACATCATCTATCGAGGTTTCAGCCATGACTCAACGCATCGACTACCAGACGCAATCTCCGGAGCTGTTCAAGAAGTTCGTCGAGTTCAGCCTTCTACTCAAACAATCTGCCATCGAGCAATCGATCCGCGAGCTCGTGGACCTGCGCGTGTCGCAGCTCAATGCCTGCGCGTTCTGCGTCGACATGCACGTCAAGGAAGCCACCCAGCATGGCGAGCGGGCGCTGCGACTGCACCATGTCGCGACGTGGCGCGAATCGACGCTGTTCAGCCCGCGCGAGCGTGCGGCGCTGGCCTGGGCGGAAAGTCTCACCCAGCTTTCCGCCCAAGGGGTGCCCGACGACCTCTATGAGCGCGTGCGTACGCAATTCTCGGAGAAGGAACTGTCCGACCTGACCTTCCAGGTCATGGCGATCAATGCCTGGAATCGGGTCAATGTGGGTTTCCGGGTCGTGCCCGGCACCTATGACAAGGCATTTGGCGTGGACAAGTCCGGACTGTTCTGACCCGCCATCGACGCGCGTGTGGGTGCGTTCGGTGTCCACACATTTCCTCTTTTCCAGAACATGAGGCCCGCCATGCAGCATTTGACAATCTTTGCGTCATTGATGTTGGCCGCCTGCTCCGTCAGCGCGCAGCCGTCAGCGCCACCGGTGGAGGTTGACACCCTGATGAGCAAGGCCCTTGCAGAATATTCCGGCAAGGAAACGATGGTTATCGAGGTGACCTACCCGCCGGGTGGCGGCGACCCGGTGCACCGGCACGACGCCCACGGGTTCATCTATGTGCTGGAGGGCTCGATCGTGATGGGCGTGCGCGGTGGCGAGCCGGTCACGCTGAGCGCCGGGCAGACCTTCTACGAGGGGCCGGACGACATCCACACGGTCGGGCGCAATGCCAGCTCCACCGAGCCCGCCCGGTTCCTGGTGTTTCTGCTCAAGGACGCTGGTGCGCCCATTCTGGAGCCGGCGCATTGAGCCTTTGCGGTGGCAGGTGAGTCGCACAATGGCATGGCGGCTTCGCGGGTGGCGGTCGGGAGAGAACGCCCTGGGCGGCGAGGAATCAGCGCCGGTTACGTCAGAGATCGAGAACCAGGGGTTGCGGATCGCCCTCCGTTTGCGCCGGTACCGCGCAGCAGATCAGCACCTGATCGCTGGCAGGACTCTGCGCCGGTGGGGTGGGGTAATGCACGCTGCCGCTGATCAGCTGGGTGCTGCAGGTGCCGCAGGAGCCACCACGGCAGCTGAACTCGGGGTTCAGGCCATGGCGTTCCGCTAGTTCCAGCAGGTTGCCACTGTCGGGTGTCCAGCGTGCTTCGGTGGCGGAGGCGCGAAAGTGCACCGGCACTGCTGCGTTGGCCGCCGGGGAGTGCGCCGGCGGCTGCCCGGCTGCGGCGCGCCGCAAGGCCGACGGGCCGAATGCCTCGGCATGGATGCGCTGGTCCGGGATGTTCACGCTGCGCAGGCCGTCGTACATGTCCTGGAGGAAGCCCGCCGGCCCACACAGGTAGAAGTCGTAATCATCCAGCGGCAGTCGCGCCTTGACCTGCGCGAAGTCCAGGCGGCCGGTCACCTGGTAATCGCGCTCTGGCTGCGCCGTGCCGGGTGCGCTCAGCGCGCGGTGGATGTGCAGCAGGCCGTTCGAGCGGTGCTGCAGTTCGCTGAGTTCTGTCTGGAAGGGCAGGTCGGCCAGGGTTCTGCCGCTCTGGAACAGATGAATCGCACGCGCCTTTTGCTGCTGCCGGTTCTGCGCCACCCACTCTCGGGCCATCGAGATCAGCGGCGTGATGCCGACACCGGCGCCCAGCAATACCACTGGCCGTTCGCTGTCATCGTGCAGGGTAAAGCTGCCCAGCGGCGGCCGTACCTCCAGCCGGTCGCCCGCCCGCAGCTTGTCATGCAGATGCGCCGAAGCCCGGCCTTGCCGCTTGACGCTGATACGGATGTAGCCGTCCGACGGCGCGCTGGAAACGCTGTAGGTTCTGACCAGGGCATCGCCCTCGGCGGTGTGGATGCGGATCGGCAGGTGCTGGCCTGCGGCGAATGGCACGGCAGCGCCGCCCGGCGGCTCCAGAAAGAACGAGCGGATGTCGCGGCTCTCCTGTTGTACATGGGTGACCCGCCATGACTGCCATTGCCGGCGTTGTGCTTCCCGCTGCAGGTGCCGATCAGCTTCCGCCCAGGTGCCGGTTGCCAGGCTGGTGGGCGCGTAGTCGTGAAATTGCCAGCGTATGGTCAGCGCGCCCGGGCGCAGCACCGCTTGCTCGACTTCGAAGGCCCAGAGCCGCTCGGCGCCCTCGAAGGTGCCGAGCGAGGGGCTGTTCAACAGCAGCTCGGTGCGGCCGGTGAGTTGCAGCAGGTCGCCAGTGGTGAAGTCGATGAACAGCAACCCCGCGACCGGATTGGTTTGCAGGTTGCCCAAGGTGTTGAAGAACCGGTTGCCGGCGTAATCGGGGATGGTCAGGCGGTTGCCTTCGACCTTGATGAAACCGGCACGGCCGCCACGATGGGAAACATCCACGGCGCGCGCCTGGCCGTCCTGCGCGATGTAGCTGGCGACGAAAAAGGTATCGGCGGCACGGATGAGCGCGCGGGTGTGTTCATCCAGCGCGCGGAAATCCTGGCGCGGCGCGATGCCGTCTGCCGGGGGCGGCACGCGGGTGTAGGCGCGCGCCTGAATGTACTTCGGGCAGTTGCCATAGGACTGCTCGACTGCCACCTCAAAGCCATCGACCGAGGCGCGCCGGATCACGCCGTTCATGCGATTGCGCCGGCGCGTATGCAACTCGATGCCGAGCAGGCCGATCGCCTGGCCTGCCCGCAGCCCGGCAGCCGCCGGGTCTTGCGGATCGGCGTGCGCCGCCAGAAACAGATGCTGCGGGTCGGCGGAGGTGGCAAAGCCTTCCGGCCCTTCGAGCACGGTGGCCCAGGGACGATTGTCGGCATCCACCGCGCCGACCACCATGAACGGCAACTGCTGGAAGAACTCGCGGTGCTGCTCGGGCATGTAGTCGCGGATGACTTGCCGCCCGAGTACGGCCAAGCGTTCGGCTACGTTGAAGCGTTCCTGCAGCGCTCGCTCACCGGCATGCCACGGCGACGCGGGATGTTCGGACCGATCATTCATGACTGACGCTCCTGGAAAACTGCCGGGACGCCCGGCAGTCCGGTGCCTATTCAGGCGGCTTGCAGGCCGATGGCGGTGCGCTGCATCGGCACGAAGCCGGGCAGGGCTTCAATGCGCTGCAGCCAGGCGCGCACATTGGGGTAAGGCTCGAGCGAGACGTTGCCCTCCGGCGCATGGGCGATGTAGCTGTAGTTGGAAACATCCGCAATGCTCGGCTCGGCGCCCGCCAGGAAGGGGCTGCGGGCCAGTTCGGCGTCCATAACCTTGAGCAGGCTGTGAGCGCGGGCGATGACCTCTTCGGCATTGAATGACGCACCGAACACGGTGATCAGTCGCGCGGCGGCGGGGCCGTAGGCCACTTGGCCGGCGGCCACTGACAACCAGCGCTGGATGCGCGCTTCGGCGAGCGCGTCCTGCGGCTGCCAGTTGTCGCCGCCGTAGCGCTTGGCGAGGTAGACCAGAATCGCGTTGGAGTCGCTGATATAGGTGCCGTTGTCATCGATGACCGGCACCTGGCCGAAGGCGTTGATGGCGAGAAACTCGGCGGATTTGTGTTCGCCGTTGGCCAGGTCGACGGACACCAGCTCATAGGGCAGCTCGAGCAGCGAAAGCATCAGTTCGACGCGGTGGGCGTGCCCCGAGAGCGGGTGGCGGTAGAGTTTGATGGGCTGTGACATGGTGCTGGCTCCGCAATGGATGCAAGGTGATCGGCGCAGCGGTAGATGCGCTGGCGGAGCCATGCTGCGCCCTCGTCGGGCTGAGCAGAATCACCACGCGGCGCAATCCATAATTTTGTTTTCTGGAATAACGGCAGGCGCTGGCGCAGCGGGGGAATGCTCCGTCAGCGCGATTGGAAGGCGGGATGGGCGCGCAGTTGCAGCACGGCGAAGTCGATGAAGGTTCGCACGCGCGCCTCGGCGCGGCGGCCATGGCGGTAGATCAGCTGCACCGGTACGTCGGGGGCGGCAAACGCGGTCAGTACCGGCTCCAGCAGGCCGCGCCGCAGTTCGTCGTGGGCTTCGTAGCTCATGCAGCGAATCAGCCCCAGCCCCAGGGTGGCCGCACGGATGGCCGCGCGCTGGGTGGTGCAGGTGAGGGCCGGCGTGGGTTTTACCGAGCGGATGGAACGGCCACAGCGGAAATGCCAGTGCGCGTCGTAGCCCGCCGCATTCGTGGCCACCGCGCGATGTGCTTTGAGGTCTTCGGGCGTCGACGGTCGACCCCATTTGCCGAGATAGGCGGGTGACGCGCAGACAATCGGCCTGACGGCGCCCAGCGGCACGGCGAACTCCGATGAGTTGGGTAACTGGCCGAGAACCAGCGCTATATCGATGCCTTCCTTGAGCAGCTTGGGTACGCCTTCGCAGGAGCGAATATCCAGCCGCACGTCAGGAAAGGCGTTCAGGTAGGCCACGGCGATGGGTGTGAATACCTGCAGATCCATCAGCAGCGGCAAGGCCACCGTCAACTGCCCGTCGGGGCTGGCATGCATGCCGGCGGCGGAGCGCTCGGCCTGCGCCGTTTGCTCCAGGACGAGCCGGCAGCTTTGTGCGAACTGCTCGCCAGCAGGGCTCAGCGCGACGCCGCGCGGTCCGCGCATCAGCAGGCTCGTCTGCAGGCGCGCCTCCAGCGCGGCAATGGTGCGCATGACGGTCGCCGGCGACTGTACCAGCTGGCGCGCCGCGGCGGCCAGGCTGCCAGCCTGTGCCACGGCCGCGAAGGTCTGTACCTGGCGATATCGACTCACGGTCAGGTTACCGGCATGGCCTGCAGTGCCGGGTCGGCGAGGAATCGGCTGGCGCAGTGATCGACGAAGGTACGCACCTTGGCGGGAACCCGGTTGCCTCCCTGATACAGCACATGCACCGGCAGCGCCGGGGTCTGGAATGCCTCGAGGACGATCTCCAACTCGCCCTTGGCCACCCACTCGGCGGCCTGGTAGGACAGCACCCGCGTGAGTCCCCAGCCCAGGCGCGCCGCATTGATCGCCGCCTGATTGGAGCTGACCGTCAGGCGCGGTTCGGGATGCAGGGCGATGGCACGGTCGCCGACCCTGAACTGCCAGTCGGTGAGCAGGGTGCTGGTCGACGACATCACCGTCGGCAGCGTCAGCACGTCCTCCGGTTGTCGCGGTCGGCCGACGCGTTCGAGAAAGCCCGGCGAGGCGCATATCACCGGCCGGATATGCCCGACCTTGATGGCTTGCAGGTTGCTCTGCGGCAGTTCGCCGATACGGACGGCGACATCCACGCCCTCATCGACAATGTTCACCACGCGATCCACCAGCACGGCGTTGAGCGTCACCTCGGGCTGAGCCGCCAGGTACTCGGTGATCAGCGGTATGAGGAACAGCTCGCCAAACATCACCGGCGCCGTCACCGTCAGGTTGCCGCGGACGCGAACCGCGCTGCCGGCCGCCAGCTCTTCGGCTTCTTCGAGGTCGAGCAGGATGCGCTTGCAGTCCTCGACATAACGCCGGCCCGCTTCGGTCAGGCGCAGGCTGCGCGTACTACGTGCCAGCAGCAGGGTGCCCAGGCGGTTTTCCAGGCCAGCGATCACCCGCGTCACGCTTGGCGGCGACATGCCCAGCAGCCGGGCGCCGCCGGCGAAGCTGGCCGCCTCCGCAACCGCGACCAACACCTTCATTTCCTGAAACCTGTCCACGTTCACCGCCAGCTTGCAGAGTTGAACCGACCACAGGGTAGCGGCTGACGGGCGCCTCGCACACCGCCTCCTTCAATGATGGCCATTGCGCATTATTTTGTGGCCGGCCGAGGTCGTCGCGCGTCGTAGAGTCACGAGAATGCCTGCCATGTGGGGCGTGGCGCGAGCGGAGCAAAGCGTTGAAAGACAGAGCAGCCGGGTTTCTAGCATCGACCATGCTGCTGCTTACGCTGGTGCCGATGTGGGCGTTCGTGCTGGGCGAGATCCGGCATGAGCGTGCGCTGGCCGGAGCGGCCGCGCGCAAGGATGCGATGAACCTGGCGACTGCCTTCGAGGCGCATGTGCGCAGCACCATCCGCTTGATGGATATCGTGCTGCTGGATATGCGCGAGGACGTGCTCGAACAGCCGGACGACTTTCAGAATCACGTGAAGGAGGAGCTGCAAGCCTATGGCAGCTTCGTCTCGCAGTTGGGCGTGATCGATGCAAGCGGCCAACTGGTGTTTTCCAATCTCGCGCCGATCAGCAAGCCGATCGACCTCAGCGATCGCGAGCACTTTCGCGTACACCGCGACAATCCGCAGGCCGATCGGCTGTTCATCAGCAAACCGGTGCTCGGGCGGCTGTCGCATCGGTGGTCGATCCAGTTCACCCGGCCGATCTTCGATGGTGGGAAATTCGCCGGTGTGCTGGTGCTGTCCGTGCCGGCCGATCTGTTTTCCGACTACTTCCAGCAGATCGACGTCGGTGCCAATGGCAGCATCGTGCTGCTGGGCACCGACCGCAGCGTCCGCGCCATCGCCTCCGGCGCGCCAATCCCCGGTCGCTACGGGCGCTTCAAACTACCCGAGGACAAGCCCTACTTCGTCGATGGCGCGCGGGTTGGCTTCTACGAGGGTGTCAGTTCGCTCGATGGCGAGTACCACCTCGGTGCCTATCGGCGCCTGGAGGACGAGGGTGTCCTGGTGCTCGTACTGCTGTCGCCGAAGGATTTCATGGCGGCGTTCGAGGAACATCGCAAGCTGCTGATCGTCTCGGCAAGCATCATTTCCCTGCTGCTGCTGGCAGGCGCGCTGCTGATATATGCGTTCAGCCGCCGGCATTTCCGCAATACCGCCAGGCTGCGCGAGGCCCACGAGCAGATGACGCAGCTGGCCAATACCGACGTGCTCACGGGTGTCAGCAGCCGCCGCTCGTTCTTGGCCGGTTGCGAAGCGGAGCTTTCCCGGGCGCGGCGGCATGGTGAGGATGTCAGCCTGCTGATGCTCGATATCGATCACTTCAAGCGCATCAATGACACCTACGGTCATCCGATAGGTGACGAAGTGCTCACGGCGTTCACGGCGACCTGCTCTCGGGTGCTTCGCGCGCACGACCTGCTCGGCCGGCTCGGCGGTGAGGAGTTCGCCATCGCGTTGCCGAGCACGGATCTCGAGGGCGCGTTGTCCGTAGCGGAGAAAATTCGGCGTGCAATCGCCGAAGCGCCGATCCCGACCTCGGCCGGCCCGATCGCCCTGACCGTGAGCATCGGCCTGGTGAGGTCGCCGGCTGGCCGCGACGACCTCCAGCCGTTGTTGGCCAAGGCCGACGGTGCGCTCTACGACGCCAAGCAGAATGGGCGTAACCGCGTCTGCGCGGCGCGTGAAGGTGGGGTTGCCGGCGCCTAGCCAACATCGCAGGCTGTGCGGCGCAAATGGCCGGCCGCGCGGGGACTGCCCCTCAGAACGACGCGCCCATGCGTTCGCTGATTGCGCGTGCCGTTGCGAGCAGGCGCTGCGCCGCATCGCCATCCTCTTCCGCCATGAAGCCCGGCGCCGTACCGACGACGGTGATCACCCCCGCCAAGCGTCGATCGCCGCTGAACAACGGCGCCGACAGTGCATTGACGCCGGCCATCAACAGGCCGTGTACCGCTTGCACGTGGCGGTGCTGCAGCTCGCTCATCTGCTGCGTCAGAGCCGCGGAGGAGGGCGCCGCTGGCAGCTGCAGTTCCGCTTCGCGTAACGGCGCTGTTTCCAGGTTCGGCAGGAAGGCGTTGAACACCAGGCCGGTGGACGAACCCAGCAGCGGCAGCACCGAACCGATCTGCGTCACCAGTGTGACGGCCCGTACCGCCTGCTCGACGTGCACGACGGTCGGTCCGCAGTTGCCCCAGACGGCGAGGAAGCAGGTTTCGTTGAGATCATCGCGCAGCTGTGCCAGGTGCGGCGTCGCCAGGCGAACCACATCCAGCCGCCCGAGCGCGGCCAGCCCGACGAACAGCGCAGCGCGCCCCAGACCGTAGTGATTGGTCTGGGCATCCTGCTCGGCGAAGCCGCTGGCGATCAACGCCTGCAGATATCGATGGACTTTGCTGGCCGGCATGCCGACGTGCTCGGCCAGGCGAGACAGCGAGGTCGCCGGCGCGAGTTCAGCCAGCGCGGTGAGGATATCGGTGCCGACCTCGGCGGCCTGTACTTTCTGGCGACGGGGCGCGGTGTCGGCGTTGCGGTCTGGCATGCGAGGCGGTCCGGTGGCAAAGGCGCTGTTTATAGCTTGACGTCGTGGGGAGTTCAAATTACGTTTTGCGTAATCTAATTACAAAAAACGAGGTTGCCATGCGATCCCAGCCACAATCTGCAGCGCCTGCCGGCTATCTGTCCGGTTTCGGCAATCAATTCACCAGCGAAGCCCTGCCCGGCGCGTTGCCGGTCGGGCAGAACTCACCGCAGAAGGTGCCCTACCGGCTCTACACGGAGCTGTTGTCTGGCACCGCCTTCACCGCGCCACGCAGCGAAGCGCGCAGGACGTGGCTGTACCGCATGCGGCCATCCGCCGCCCACGGCCCTTACCAACGCCTGGAGCGACAGCCGGATGCCGGGCTGGGGGCGATCACGCCCAATCGCCTGCGCTGGAATCCGCAGCCCATTCCGGCCGTGCCAACCGATTTCCTCGACGGTCTGTCGTGCCTGGCGGCAAACGCCGAGGCCGATCAAACGAGCGGTGCGAGCCTGTATTGCTATGTGGCCAACCGCTCGATGCAGCGCGTGTTCTTCGATGCCGACGGCGAGTTGCTGATCGTCCCGCAGCAGGGGGCGCTACGGCTGGTCACCGAGCTCGGCGTGCTCGACGTCGCGCCGCTGGAAATCGCCGTGATCCCGCGCGGGATGCGCGTGCGTATCGAGTTGCTGGAAGCGTCGGCGCGCGGCTATGTCTGCGAGAACCACGGTTGCGCGTTGCGCCTGCCGGAGCTGGGGCCGATCGGCAGCAATGGCCTGGCCAATCCGCGCGACTTCCTCGCGCCCGTCGCGTGCTACGAGGAGCATGAGGGGCCGGTACAGCTGGTGCAGAAGTTCCTGGGCGAGCTCTGGACGACGGAGCTGGATCACTCGCCGCTGGACGTGGTCGCCTGGCATGGCAACAACGTGCCCTACAAATATGATCTGCGGCGTTTCAACACGATCGGCACAGTCAGCTTCGATCATCCCGATCCGTCGATCTTCACCGTGCTGACTTCGCCGAGTGCCGTTGCGGGCATGGCCAATATCGACTTCGTGATCTTCCCGCCGCGCTGGATGGTCGCCGAGCACACCTTCCGTCCGCCGTGGTTCCATCGCAACCTGATGAACGAATTCATGGGTCTGATCGACGGCGCTTACGACGCCAAGGCTGATGGTTTCCTGCCCGGCGGTGCTTCGCTGCACACCTGCATGAGCGCGCACGGGCCGGATCGCGTATCCACGGAACAGGCGATCGATGCGGCACTCGAACCCCACAAGATCGATAACACCCTGGCGTTCATGTTCGAGACCGGTCAGGTACTGCGGCCCACGCGCCAGGCGCTGCAAAGCCCGCAGCTGCAGGCCGACTACGACAGCTGCTGGGCCGGCCTGGATAAAACTTTCGACATGCAGGGGAAATGACATGAGCGCACAGACAGAGCTACGCAGCTGGGTCGAATCGGCCAACGGCCACCCGGACTTTCCACTCGCCAACCTGCCGTTGGGCGTGTTCAGCCTGGGCGGCGACGAGCCGCGCGGTGGCGTGGCCATCGGTGATTACATCTTCGATCTGGCCGCGGCCTGCGATGCGGGACTGTTCGTGGGAGCGGCACTGGAGGCGGCGCGGAGCGCGGCGGGCAGCAGCCTCAACGCGTTCTTCGCGCGCGGTGCCTCGGCGCGCATGGCATTGCGCACCGGCTTGTGCGAGTTGCTTGGTGAGCACAGCGTGCAACGTACGCGACTGCAGGCGATGGGCGAGATGCTGCTCAAGCCCATGAGCCAGTGCCGATTGCACTTGCCGGCGAGAGTCGGCGACTACACCGATTTCTACGTGGGCATTCATCACGCCAACAACGTCGGCAAACTGTTCCGTCCGGACAATCCGTTGCTGCCGAACTACAAGTACGTACCCATCGGCTATCACGGGCGCGCGTCGACCATTGACGTATCGGGAACGCCCGTTCGGCGGCCCAACGGCCAGACCCTGCCGGCGGGCGCGAACGAGCCCGTCTTCGGCGCGAGCAAGCGGCTCGACTACGAGCTGGAGCTGGGAATCTGGATCGGACCGGGTAATGCGCGTGGCGAGGCGATTCCGATCGGCGAAGCGGCCGCGCACGTGGCCGGCTTCTGCCTGCTGAACGACTGGTCGGCGCGCGATCTGCAGGCCTGGGAATATCAGCCGCTGGGGCCGTTCCTGTCCAAGAGCTTCGCCACCAGCGTGTCGCCGTGGGTGGTGCTGCCGGAGGCGCTGGCGCCGTTCCGCTGCGCACAACCGCCGCGCCCGGCCGGCGACCCGCAACCGCTGCCTTATCTGTTCGATGAGCAGGACCAGCAACTGGGTGCGCTGGACATTGAGCTCGAGGTCTTGCTGCTTACCGAGGCCATGCGCACTCAGGGCCTGCCAGCCCAGCGCATTGCCCTGAGCAGCACGCAGAACATGTACTGGACCGTGGCGCAAATGGTCGCGCACCACAGCGTCAACGGCTGCAGCCTGCAACCGGGTGACCTGTTCGGTTCCGGCACGCTGTCAGGGCCGAGCGCCGACAGCTGCGGCAGCCTGCTGGAAGTCACTGAAGGCGGCAAGCGTGCACTGGAGCTGCCCAGTGGCGAGACGCGCACCTTCCTGGAAGATGGCGACGAGATCATCCTCAAGGCGCGCTGCCGCCGCGAGGGGTATCCGTCGATTGGCTTCGGAGAATGCCGGGGACGCGTGCTGCCGGCGAGCGCGGCGGCATCGCGCTAGACCAGCGAAGCAAGGGGCAGGGCGATGAACCTGCTCGAGTCAGCAGCCGGTGCCTCGCATGCGATGAGAGGCACGTGGCACCGTAATCAGAACCAGCGGTCGTTGCGTTTACGCCCGCGCGTTATCGTCGGCAGGATCAGGCCCAGCAACAGGCCGGCACCGGCGATGCTGCCGCCGTAGACCATGTAGCGCATCAGTACTTGCTTGTTTTCATCGCCCAGCCGCGCCTGTGCTTCGCGCAGTTCGGACTGGCTCTGGCTCAGCGCACTGTCGAGTTGCTGGCGGCGCGCCTCGAGCTCGTCGATCAGCGTCTTGCGCGCGTCCAGTGTCTCCTGCATCCCCTGCACGCGGGCCTTCCAGTTGTCATCGATGGTGCGCAACTGTTCATCCAGCTCGGCTACGCGCTGTTCCAGCTGCGGTACCCGTTCGGCGTGGCCAGGCACGTTCTGCAATTCGCGGGTGGGAATCCACACGGTGTCACCGTTCTCGCTGCGGACCTGGCTGAAATCGCCCTTGCTGGTGATCAACTCCACCGGCTGCCCCGACTGCAGCGTGCCAACGATGCGATACCCCTCGGTCGGACCGCTGCGCACATAGGTGCTCAGCGTGTCGCTCACCCAGCGCTGCGAGTCGCTGGCTTGCTGTGCGTGTGCCGGTGCGCTGGCAAACCAGGCCCCGAAGATGAAAACACCCAGGGTGCGATATAGGGGCAGGCGCGCAGTGCGCGCTCGAAGGGATACAGAACGGTAACGAGATATGAGCATGCAGGCGTTCAACATATATATAGGAAGAGAACAAAGGCCCCGATGACCGGGCCGGTGAGCGAGTAGACGATGCAGCGATTGGCTGCCGGCACGCCGCCGGGGCGGTCCGAGAGCGGGTAGAGGGGCGGCAAAGATGTTCTGCGTAGGTGTGGTTCTGCCGCGCCGTCCGGGTAGTCCGTCAGGGGACAGACAGTTCGCGGTAACCCGAGTTCCCCGGCAGCGGAAGCTGAATCATGCCGTCCGAGAGCGCGTCGGCATGCTCCAAAGATCCACTCAATCGCGTACGCGCCATACAAAGAACGCCGCTGCCCGTCAATCCCGTTGGGCTGTTCAAAGTCTGAACAACATGCTACAAACGACCGCAACCCGAATCATCTAGCCGCTTGAAAACGAAGGGAAAACTATGACCAAGTCGGAGTTGATCGAGCGTATCGTCACCCAGCAGGGGATGCTTTCTTCGAAGGATGTCGAGCTGGCCATCAAGACCATGCTCGAGCAGATGGCACAGGCGCTGGCTACTGGCGACCGCATCGAGATTCGCGGTTTCGGCAGCTTCTCCCTCCACTACCGCGCCCCTCGCGTCGGTCGAAATCCCAAGACCGGCCAGTCCGTCAGCCTCGACGGAAAATTCGTTCCGCATTTCAAGCCTGGGAAGGAGTTGCGGGATCGGGTGAATGAGGAGGACTAGAGCTATTTCCACGAAGCACGGCCCACGCTCCCCCGCCGGGTCTTCATGGATGACTTCGCGGACAAGCTTCGCACTGCTTGTCCGAACCTCTAAGCGTCTCAGCCTCGCAATTGGACTGCGGCCCCCACGCCAGCCCAGCGCCATGTTCCATCAAGCGACCAGCTACGTGTCGTTAACCTAGGTGATCTCCAGTTCAATGCCGCGGACTTTCTTCCGGCAGGCTGAGCAGTTGTTTTTCGTGGTTCCAGTCGAACGGCTCGTCGTTCTGCTCGGCTTCGTAGCGGCGCTCTTCGAGTTGCTGGAATATCGCGATTTCTTCGTCAGGCATGAAGTGCAGGCAATCGCCGCCGAAGAACCACAGCAGGTCGCGCGGGACGAGATGGGCGATCTGCGGGTAGCGGTGGAAGACCTGGCAGATCAGATCCTGGCCCAGGTGGCGCTCTTCCGGCACATTCTTCAGGTTCATGATCAGTTCATCGAAGCGTTCGAGGAACAGCGCGTGACTTTCTTCCGAAACCTGCTCGGCTTCGCCCATCGCGAGCAGGATGCCGCGCAGATGGGCCAGCAGGGCAAGGTTGTGATCGTGATAAGGGTTGGCCATGTGTGCACCTGTGTCGGGTTTCTGGGGGCGCGATTATAGACAGGCGCGCCGTCGGGCGGGCCTGTTCGATTGACTCGCGGGCGCGCCGAGGGTTCGGCACGCGGCGCCAGTCGAGATGCAGCGTCGTCAGGTTCCGCTAACGCACGCATCCGGGCGCCAGCCGCAGTTCCTCCTGGCTGAAGTCGTCCACATCGATAACACGTCGGCGGGCGGCTTCGGCGGCGTACAGGCTGTTTGCCTCGTTTTCGTCGAGAATCCCCGCCTCCAGCGCGGCCGCGAGCGGATCGCTGCCCGGTGCCGGTTTGAGCGAGCCACTCTTGAGCGCCTGGTGCAGTTTCTTCGCCGCCGGCTGGCTGGCTGTCAGGTTATGCAGGGCGTGGTGCAGGCTGCCCAGCGGCTCGTCCGCGCTCTGCGGTCGATAGAAACCATCGAGCACGCGTTCCAGCGCGGGATCGCCTTCGGGGCGACCGAGGATGGCGGCGACCTCGGCATCCAGCGCATCCGACAGGCCTGGATGGCGCGCGCCGAAGGGGAAGACCAGTGCGCCCAACAGGCAGCCCAGAATGCGATTGGGGAAGTTGCGCAGGATGTCGCGCAGAGCGGTTTCGCATGTGTGCAGGCAGTCTTCCAGGGCCCATTGCAGCAGCGCCTCCTGATCGGCGGGCTGGCCCAGATCGTGGTAGCGCTTGAGCGCCGCCGAGGCGAGGTAGAGGTGGCTGAGTACATCGCCCAGGCGCGCCGACAGGCGTTCGCGACGCTTGAGTTCGCCGCCCAGCAGCAACATCGAGAGGTCGGCGAGCAGCGCGAAGGCGGCGGCGATACGATTCAGCGCCAGGAAGTACGGGCGGCTCAGGTCGTTGCCTGGCGCCTTGCCGAAACGCCCGAACGTCAGGCCGAGCACCAGGGTGCTGGCGGCGTTGCCGACGGCGAAGCCGATGTGTTGCATCAGCAGTCCGTCGAACTTGCTGACGGCGGCATCGCGATCCGGCTCGTGGACCAGCGCCATTTCCTTGAGCACGAACGGATGGCAGCGAATCGCACCCTGACCGAAGATCATCAGGTTGCGCGAGAGGATGTTGGCGCCCTCGACGGTGATGGAGATCGGTGCGGCCTGCCACAGGCGGCCGAGGTAGTTGTTCGGCCCGAGGATGATGCCCTTGCCGCCGTGGATGTCCATCGCATCGCGCACGCACTGGCGGCCGCGCTCGGTGAGGTGGTACTTGAGGATGGCCGAGAGCACCGATGGCTTCTCGCCCAGGTCCACTGCGCTGGCGGTCAGGGTGCGCGCGGCGTCCATCAGCCAGGCGTTGCCGCCGATGCGTGCCAGCGGCTCCTGGATGCCTTCGAACGCCGCCAGTGGCACGCCGAACTGCTCGCGGATCTGCGCGTAGCGTCCGCTGGCATAGCTGCACACTTTCGCCGCGCTGACGCCGGTGGCCGGCAGCGAGATCGAGCGACCGACCGACAGGCAGTTCATCAGCATCATCCAGCCCTTGCCGATCATGTCGCGCCCGCCGATCAGCGCATCGAGCGGGACGAAGACGTCCTTGCCCCGGTTCGGGCCGTTCATGAATGCCGCGCCGAGCGGCAGGTGGCGGCGTCCGATCTCGACCCCGGGGGTGTCGGTGGGTATCAGCGCCAGGCTGATACCCAGTTCTTCCGCCTCGCCGAGCAGATGCTCGGGGTCGAAGGCCTTGAAGGCGACACCGAGCAGGGTGGCGACCGGGCCGAGGGTGATGTAGCGCTTCTCCCAGTTCAGCCGCAGGCCGAGCACTTCCTCACCCTGCCACTGGCCGCGGCAGATCACGCCGCTGTCGGGCATCGCGCCGGCGTCGGAGCCGGCATAGGGGCCGGTGAGCGCGAAGCAGGGCACGTCGGTGCCGCTGGCCAGGCGCGGCAGGTAATGGCTGCGCTGCTCGTCGGTGCCGTAGTGCAACAGCAGTTCGGCCGGGCCGAGCGAGTTGGGCACCATCACGGTGCTGGCCAGATCGCCGCTGCGCGTGGCGAGCTTCATCACGATCTGCGAATGGGCGTAGGCGGAAAACCCCTTGCCGCCATATTCCTTGGGGATGATCAGGCCGAAGAAGCCTTGCGTCTTGATGTAGTCCCAGGCTTCGGGCGGCAGGTCGAGGCGCTGGGCGATGTCCCAGTCGCTAACCATCGCGCAGAGCGTTTCGGTTGGGCCGTCGAGAAACGCCTGTTCTTCGTCCGTCAGGCGGGCCTGCGGATAACCGAGCAAGACGTTCCAGTCTGGCCTGCCGCTGAACAGCTCGCCGTCCCACCAGACGGTGCCGGCCTCGATGGCATCGCGCTCGGTATCGGAGATCGGCGGCAGCACGCGCTTGAACCAGTCGAACAGCGGTTCGCTCACGTAGCGACGGCGGATATCGGTAATCAACAGCGGCACCGCGACGGCGGCCAGCAGCAGCCAGAGCAGGGCGACCAGCCAGCCGGACACCTCATCGGCGGCGCTCATCGCCAGCAGATAGAGCGTAACCAGGACCAGACTCGGGACGAGCGCCAGGCGCAGATGTGCGATGACGACGAGGCCAAGCAACAGGACCAGCAACCAGATCAACGTCATGGAGAGCGTTCCTTTATCGACGTGGGTGTGCTGACAGCATAGGCGTCCTCGCCGCATGCCGGTGCGATGCGTGCCCGGCGGTGATCTCGCCCGAACTCTTGCGCGGGGCTATCGTCCCAGTTCAGACAGTTCAGTTGGCGGGGAGCGGTATGGCATTTCTGGATACGCGCGGCATCGGCTTCGGCACCTTGCTCAAGCGCACGATCAAGGAGTTCAGCAACGACGACATGTCCACCTACGCCTCGGCGCTGGCGTACCGGGCGTTGTTCTCGCTGTTTCCGTTCCTGCTGTTTCTCATGGCCCTGCTGGGCTTTCTCAACCTCTCGGAGTTCTTCGCCTGGCTGCGTGAACAGGCGGCGCTGGCACTGCCCGCGGTGGCGATGGAACAGGTCAATCCGGTGATCGACCAGCTGCAGCAACAGAAAAGCGGGCTGTTGTCGGTCGGTATTCTCGTGGCGCTGTGGACGGCCTCGGCGGGCTTCCGTTCGCTGATGAACGCGATGAACCGGGCCTACGACGTCGATGAGGGGCGGCCCAGCTGGAAGCTCATGCTGTTGTCACTGCTCTACACGATCGGCACCGCCGTGATTCTGCTTGCCAGCGCCGGGCTGATGATCGTCGGTCCGCAGGTGATGGAGTGGTTGGCCGATCTCGTCGGCCTGAAGGAGACGATCGTGCTGCTCTGGGCGTGGCTGCGCTGGCCGGTGGTGGTGTTCCTGATGATGCTGCTGGTGGCCGTGCTGTACTACGTCACGCCGGATGTGGAGCAGGAGTTCCGCTTCATCACGCCCGGCTCGGTGCTGGCGGTGATCGTCTGGATCGCCGCATCGGTAGGTTTCGGCATCTACGTGCAGAACTTCGCCGACTACAACGCCACCTACGGCAGCATCGGCGCAATCATCGTGCTGCTGCTGTACTTCTACATTTCCGCGGCGGTGCTGCTGCTGGGCGCCGAGCTGAATGCGGTGATCGAGCACCACTCGGTCGAGGGCAAGGACCCGGGCGAGAAGACCGCCGATTCCTGACCGGTCCGCCCGGCGAGCGGTACGGCGAACGTCTATTCTGCAGAAGGGTCCATACCGTTCATTACAGAATTCCTGCGAGCTGCAGCGGCATGGCGGGGCGGCCGACCAGCGGCGCCGAGGCAATTCCGGGGTTCTGGGCCGAAACCGGATGGAGACGTTGCATCTTGCACATCGCCGATATGACCATGTTCTACGCGCCGGCCAGTGGCGGCGTGCGTACCTACCTCGAGGCCAAGCACCGCCGCCTGCAGCTTTATTCCGGCGTTCGCCACAGCATTCTGGTACCCGGCAGCAGCTATCAGCAGCATGCTGGCATCTACGAGGTGCCAGCCCCAGCCCTGCCGTTCGGCAAGGGATATCGCTTTCCGATCCGTCGCGGTCCCTGGCGTAACCTGCTGCGGTCACTGCGCCCCGATCTGATCGAAGTGGGCGACCCGTACATGACCGCCTGGGCGGCGCTGGATGCCGGCCGCCGGCTGGATATTCCGGTGATCGGCTTCTACCACTCCGATCTGCCGTTGCTGGTCAGCAACCGCATTGGTGGCTGGCTGGGCACCAACATGAACGGCTATGTCTCGCGGCTGTACGGCAGTTTCGATCGCGTGCTGGCGCCCAGCCAGGTCATGGCGGACAAGCTGACGGCGCTGCGGGTGCGCAACGTGTATGTGCAGCCGCTGGGTGTCGATCTGGAAACGTTCAGCCCGACGCGTCGCGACGTGCATCTGCGACGCGAGCTGGGCCTGGAGGACGATTGCCGCCTGCTGATCTTCGCCGGGCGTGGCTCGCGCGAGAAGAATCTGCATGTCCTGCTGGAAACCGCGCGCATCCTCGGTCGGCCGTATCACCTGTTGCTGGTAGGGTCGAGCATGCCGCATCGGGTGCCGGACAACGTCACGGTGATCGACCAGTTCTGTCCGGCCAGCGAGGTCGCGCGGTTGCTCGCCAGTAGCGACATGCTGCTGCATGCCGGCAATCAGGAGACGTTCGGCCTGGTGGCGTTGGAGGCGATGGCCAGCGGCATTCCGGTGGTGGCCGCGCGCGCCGGTGCGTTGCCGGAGCTGGTGCCGCCACACACCGGCCGTCTGTGCCGGCCGCTGGATGCGCGCTCGATGGCGCTGACCGTGCAGGAGCTGTTCGAGGACGATCCGCAGCGGCTCGGCAGGCAGGCGCGCCAGCACGTCGAAGCCCATCACGCGTGGGATGCGGTGGTCGCCGGCCTGCTCGCGCACTACCACGCCGTGCTCGGTACGGCCGATCTGCCGGTGGCGGTACATGGCTGAACCGGTGCTGATGCTGGTGCTGCACGATGTGGCGCCGCAAACCTGGCCGGATTACCGGCCATTCGTCGAGGCCGTCGATGCACTCGGCACGATCCCCATCACCTGGCTGGTGGTGCCGGACTTCCACCGGCGCAATCCGCTGCAGGCGCACCCGTGGTTCCTCGACCTGCTTGGTGAGCGCCTGGCGCGCGGCGACGAGCTGGTGCTGCACGGCTACTACCATGCCGACGACGCGCCGGCACCGCGCACGCCGCGCGACTGGTTCATGCGCCGCATCTACACCTATGAAGGGGAGTTCTACGCGCTGGCCGAAGCCGAGGCACGCCGACGGCTGCAGCAGGGCATGCAGCTGTTCGCCAGGCAGGGCTGGCCGTTGCATGGTTTTGTCGCGCCGGCCTGGCTGATGAGCGCCGGTACCCGAGCGGCCCTGCGGGGCAGCGGCCTTAGCTATACCAGCGATCCGCAACGGTTCTACCGCCTGCCGGACTTTGCGCCGATCACCGCGCCTGGGCTGGTATGGAGCGCGCGCAGCGCCTGGCGTCGCGGGCTGTCGCGACTGGTCTGCGAGCAACAGCTGCACAAGCACAAAGCGGCGCCGCTGCTGCGTCTGGGCCTGCACCCGGTGGATATGCGTCACGAGTTCTCCCGTCACTACTGGCTGCAGCTGTTGCAACGCCTGCTGGAGGAGGGGCGGCGCCCGGTCAGCAAGATCGAATGGCTGCGCCAGCAGCCGCTGATGAGCCAACCGGCATGAACCGCAGCGCCTGGCTGTTGCTCGGTGCGTTGCTCGCCGCGGCGCTGGTGCCGCTGCTGCTGGGTGGCACCGGCCTGTTCGACCGACTGTTGCGCTTTCCTCCCGGGTTGCTGCTGGGCATGCTCGGCATGGTGCTCGCCGGCTGGTATCTGAACGCCTGGCGGCTGCGCCTGCTGATCGGCCGGCGCACGCTTGGCCAGCGGCGTGCGCTGGGCATCGTGGTGGCCACCGAGTTCGCCATTTGCGCGACGCCCGGCGGCGCTGGCGGGCCGCTGACTGCAATGGCGCTGCTGATGCGCCAGGGCGTGACACCGGCAAGAGGCACGGCGACCTATGCGGTCGAGCAGCTCAGCGACCTGCTGTTCTTCGCCTGCGCGCTGGTCGGCGTGCTGATCTATGCCATGACCCACGCCTTCAATGCCTATGTCGGCAGCCTGCTGGGCTTCAGCGCGGCGCTGCTGCTTGGCGTGCTGGTACTGCTGGGGCTGCTCGGGCGCTTCCATCGCCAGGTGTTCCGCTTCAACGGCTGGCTGGTCAGGCACCTGGGAATGCGGGCCAAGCGCCGGCGACGCTGGGCGCGCAAGGTATTGGGGTTTCGCAATGCGCTGCTCGATTGCTTCCGCCTGCCACGGCGGGTGCTGCTCGGTGTGTTCGTGCTGACCACGCTGCACTGGCTGCTGCGCTTCAGCGTGCTGTATCTGACGCTGCGCGGGCTGCAGAGCGAGATCGCTTGGGCCTGGACCTTCGTGGTGCAGATCCTCGCGCTGACGGCTGGTCAGCTCAGCCTGCTGCCCGGTGGCGCCGGTAGCGCCGAGCTGGCCTCGGCCGCGTTGCTCACACCCATGGTGGGCAAATCCAGCACGGCGGCGGCGATCCTGATCTGGCGCTTCGTCACCTATTACTTCTACCTGATCGTGGGTGCCCCGGTATTCCTGCAACTGGCCGGGCGACCGCTGCTCAATCGACTGATGCGCAGCCGGCGGGCGACTAGCTGACGCGCCGTTCCGATGGCCGGGAGGAAACTATCGGCGTGCGCACCCGGTCCACCCTTTGTAATCAATGACTAGCAGCAAAGGGGAAGCCGCCATGAGCAGCACCGAAGACAAGATCAAGGGCAACACCAACGAAGCGGTCGGCAAGATCAAACAGGGTATTGGCGAGGCCACTGACAATCCGCGGCTGAAGGAGGAGGGGCAGCGCCAGGAGATCAAGGGTGACGCCCAGCAGGTCAAGGGTGACGTCAAGGATACGCTGAAGAAGGGCATCGACCGGGCCTGATTGGTGCGCTGCATACATGAAAATGCCCGCGAATGCGGGCATTTTTTCGTCGCGCCGAGCGATCAGCGCTCGAGGTACTGCAGCTTGTCCTTGACCCCGTCCCACTCTTCGGCGTCCGGCAGCGAATCCTTCTTCTCGGTGATGTTCGGCCAGACTTCGGCCAGATCGGCGTTCAGCGCGATGAACTCCTGCTGATCGTCCGGCACTTCGTCTTCGGAGAAGATGGCCTGGGCCGGGCACTCCGGCTCGCACAGGGCGCAATCGATACACTCGTCCGGGTGAATCACCAGGAAGTTCGGGCCTTCGTAGAAGCAGTCCACCGGGCAGACTTCCACGCAATCGGTGTATTTGCACTTGATGCAGTTGTCGGTGACGACGAAGGTCATTTCTAGCTATCTCCTCAGGCGGGTCAGGCAGCGTTGGCAGACGCTCCTGTGCGGCAGCAGACAGGGTGGCACCAGGCAAACGCCACCGTATCCAAAAAAATTGCGCGCGATTCTACCAGTTTATTGGCGTATCAGGCTTGTGATTTAAGGCTGTATAGCAGGTCCAGCGCCTGTCGCGGAGACAGATCATCGGGATTGATTCGACGTAATTGCTCAATCACAGGATGCGGCAAACTGGCGAAAAGATCGCTCTGCACCGGAGGCGCGGACTGGCCAGCTGCCATTCTCGGTGCTTCGTGGGGCAGGCTGGTGGTTTCCAGCCGCGACAGATGGTCGCGGGCGCGCTGGATGACCTCGCCCGGTACACCGGCCAGCTGCGCCACCGCCAGGCCGTAACTCTGGCTTGCCGGCCCGGGCAGCACGTGGTGCAGGAAGACGATGCGCTCGTTGTGCTCGGTGGCCGACAGGTGCACGTTGGCCACCACCGGCTCGCTTTCCGGCAGCACGGTGAGCTCGAAATAGTGGGTGGCGAACAGCGTGAAGGCGCGCAGCTTCGCCAGCTGCTCGGCGGCTGCCCAGGCCAGCGACAAGCCATCGAAGGTGCTGGTGCCGCGACCTACTTCGTCCATCAGCACCAGGCTCTTGTCGCTGGCGTTGTGCAGGATGTTGGCGGTTTCGCTCATCTCCACCATGAAGGTCGAGCGCCCGCCGGCGAGGTCGTCCGAAGAGCCGATGCGGGTGAAGATGCGGTCCACCAGTGACAGCTCGCACGCCGCCGCCGGCACGAAGCTGCCGATCTGTGCCAGCAGCACGATCAGCGCGGTCTGGCGCATGTAGGTGGACTTACCGCCCATGTTCGGCCCGGTGATGACCAGCATGCGGGTGGCGTCGTCGAGGCCGAGATCGTTGGCGACGAAGGGGGTCTCCAGCACCTGCTCGACCACCGGATGGCGACCCTGCTCGATGCGCAGGCAGGGTTGCTCAACGAAGCGCGGGCGGTTCAGGTCGAGGTTCAGCGCACGCTCGGCGAGGTTGCTCAGCACGTCCAGTTCGGCCAGCGCCGCGGCGCTTTCTTGCAGCGGTGCCAAGTGACCGATGAGCATTTCCAGCAGTTCGTCGTAGAGCAGCTTTTCGCGGGCGAGGGCGCGGCTCTTGGCCGACAGCGCCTTGTCCTCGAACTCTTTGAGTTCCGGGGTAATGAAGCGCTCGGCGCCCTTGAGCGTCTGCCGGCGGATGTAGTCGGCCGGCGCGGATTCGGCCTGCTTGCTCGGCAGCTCAATGAAATAGCCGTGCACGCGGTTGTAGCCGACCTTGAGGTTGGCGAGGCCAGTACGGGCCTTCTCGCGGGTTTCCAGATCCATCAGATACTGACCGGCGTTCTCGGAGAGCGACTGCAGCTCGTCCAGCTCGGCGTCGTAGCCGGTCTTCAGCACACCACCGTCGCGGATCACCGCCGGCGGGTTGTCGATGATGGCGCGGGCCAGCAGCTCGGCCAGCTCCGGGTAGGTGCTGATGCTGGTCGCCAGTTGGAGCAGATGCGGCGCCACCAGCGCCTGCATGCCGGCCTGCAGCTGCGGCAGCGCGGCGAGCGCGTCGCGCAGGCGCGCCAGATCGCGCGGACGGGCGTTGCGCAGGCCGATGCGGGCGAGGATGCGTTCCAGGTCACCGATGTCCTTGAGCTGCGGCTGCAGCTGCTCGAAGCGGTAATGCTCGAGCAGGCAAGTGATTGAGTCCTGGCGCGCTTCGAGAATCTTGCGGTTGCGCAGCGGGCGATTCAGCCAGCGGGTCAGCAGGCGCGAGCCCATGGCGGTCTGGCAGCGGTCCATGACCGATTGCAGTGTGTTCTCGCGACCGCCGGCCAGGTTGACGTCCAGCTCCAGGTTGCGCCGGCTGGCCCCGTCGAGGATCACCGTGTCGTCGAGGCGCTCGTGACGCAGGCTGCGCAGGTGGGGCAGGGCGGTGCGCTGGGTTTCCTTGGCGTAGGCCAGCAGGCAGCCGGCGGCGCCGATGGCCAGGGTCAGGTTCTCGCAGCCGAAGCCCTTGAGGTCCTGGGTGGAGAATTGCTGGCAGAGGCTCTTGAAGGCCGAGTCGCGATCGAAATCCCAGGGCGCGCGACGGCGCACACCGCGGCGTTTCTCCAGCGGCAGGCCCTGCGGCCAATCGTCGGGGATCAGCAGCTCGGCCGGGCTCAGGCGCTCCAGTTCGGCTAGCAGGGTCTCCCATCCCTTGAGTTCCTGCACGCTGAAGCGGCCGCTGGCAATGTCCAGCACCGACAGGCCGAACAGCTTCTCGTCGCCGACTACCGCCGCCAGCAGGTTGTCGCGGCGCTCGTCGAGCAGCGCTTCGTCGCTCACCGTGCCCGGCGTGATGATGCGTACCACCTGGCGTTCCACCGGCCCTTTGCTGGTGGCCGGGTCGCCGATCTGCTCGCAGATCACTACCGATTCGCCAAGCTTGACCAGTCGCGCCAGGTAGCCCTCGGCGGAGTGGAACGGAATGCCGGCCATGGGGATCGCCGTTCCCGCCGACTGACCGCGCGCGGTGAGGGTGATGTCGAGCAGCGCCGCGGCCTTCTTGGCGTCGTCGTAGAACAGCTCGTAGAAGTCGCCCATGCGGTAGAACATCAGCTGGTCCGGATGCTCGCGCTTGAGCTTCCAGTATTGCTGCATCATCGGGGTGTGCTGCGAAAGATCGGAGATTGCCTTGTTCATCAGGTACTTAGAAATGGGTGCTGGACTGGGTAGAGCAGAGTTGGGGCGAATCACGCGGCGGACTGCGTGCCTGACCCGATGTATCGCAGCTCGTTGGCGGACTCGTCGTCCAGCCATTTGGCGTACACCTGGGCCAGTCTCGTGAAGTCCTCGTGCTTCATCTGCTTGGCGATGAACGCAAGGTTACCACGCGCTACCGGGCACTCGCAGGCGCACCAGACGTGCGCGTTTGGGCTCGTTCTAAGGTTCGCGTTCCAGGCAAACCAGGCTCAGCTACGGCTGCCTGGTGTCGACCAGATCGCTGTGCTGGCGCCACTGGCGAGGGCTTACGCCGAACCAGCGGCGGAATGCTCGGGAAAAGGCGCTGGTCTCGGAATAGCCCAGCAAGGGGGCCAGCTCTGAAATGGGTAGCTGCTGCTGGCGCAGGTAGTAGGTCGCCAGCTCCTGGCGCTGCTTGTCCACCAGTGCCGAGAAGCTCAGCCCTTCCTCGCGTAGGCGACGCTGTAGCGACCAGCTGCTCATGCCCATCTGCCCGGCGATATCTTCCAGTCCCGGCTCGCCCAGCATCAGACGCTGGCGGATCTGGGCGCGCGCGTCGTCGACGACGTCCGGCTCATCGCCGCCCGCCAGGCTGAGCTGGCGCAGGGAATCCTGCATGACCATCAGCAGGATCGGGTCGCTGCCCGGCATCGGGCGGTTCAGGCCGACCTTGGGGATCAGCAGCGAGTTGTACGGTTGCTCGAAGTACACCGGCGCATCGAAGACCTTGCTGTGCTCATGCCAATCAGCCGGGCGCGGGTGCTCGAAGTGCACCGCGCGCGGCGCCCATTGGCTGCCGAGCACGTGACGAATCAGGTTGCGGGCCATGCCCAGGGTCAGTTCGGCGTCCTGCCGCCGGCAGAGGATGGCGCCGTGGCGGACCTGATAGTCGAAGCGATAGCACTCCCCATCATCGACCAGACGAATCAGGCTGTTGCGTTGGTGCAGTGGGAAGGCGCGGGCGAAATTGATCAGCGCCTGCTCGACCGTTGCGGAGCACAAGCCGATATAACCCAGCAGCCCCAACGCCTGTGGCTTGAACTGCTGGCCATAGTACAGGCCGAAGTTGTCGCAGCCCGATTGCCGCGCCGCTTCCTCCAGCACCTGGCAGTAGTTCGGCAGCGCGAGGCTCAGGGTCGGATGCTGCAGCAATTGCGCATCGATGCCCGACACACCGAGCACCCGCTCGGCATCGCCGCCCTGCCGCTCGATGAAGCTGCACAAGCCGCTGGCGGCGGCGGCCAGCACGCCGGCATGTTTTTGCCCGCTGGTGACAAGCGCCAGGCCGGCCGACGCATCCGTCTGCTCGAATAAGGAACTCATCGAAGTCTCCGCACCGTAGTGTTCCGTGACATGAAGCAAGAGCAACCGCGCTAGGGCGCTCGTATCACCAGAAGCACAGATCCCCGCTTCCGAGCGTCGCGCCAAAACGCGCCGCAAAACAAAGCGCTCGTCCAAGACCTGCGACATTTCGTCACTAAGTTGACTGTAGGCGACAGCAGAGCTTTGTTCGGGTCAAGTCGCGCGCATGAAACTGACTCAAGATCATTATGAGCCGTGCTGAGATTCGGCCAGTGCATCGATTATTACAAGAGTCATCCTTCGGAGAATTCCCATGATCTACGCCCAACCCGGTACTCCAGGCGCCGTCATTTCCTTCAAGCCGCGCTACGGCAACTACATCGGTGGCGAACTCGTGCCGCCGGTCAAGGGGGAGTATTTCGTCAACACCTCGCCGGTGAACGGTGAAGTGATCGCCGAGTTCCCGCGTTCGGGCGCCGAAGACGTGGAGCGTGCGTTGGACGCCGCCCATGCCGCCGCCGATGCCTGGGGCAAGACCTCGGTGCAGGACCGTGCGCTGATCCTGCTGAAGATCGCCGATCGCATCGAAGCCAACCTGGAAAAGCTCGCCGTCGCCGAAA
>Ga0172382_10002392_pt1 | contig 31548 bp, 27 predicted proteins | sample Leawel138RmetaG_FD_122245 | JGI IMG/M metagenome (GOLD analysis project Ga0172382, IMG submission 122245) | Leachate microbial communities from a municipal landfill in Southern Ontario, Canada - Leachate well 138R metaG | ecosystem: Engineered > Solid waste > Landfill > Unclassified | place...
CAAGCCCCGCAGGGTCGGCGGGCCGACGATGGCCGAGAACTCATTGCGCCGAGGCTCAAAGGACTCTTTGTCCAGGCGGAAGCGGTACATCAGGTTCAGGTTGGGGCCGGGGTTTACCAGCACTCTCCCGACATAGTCGGAGAAGGTGTCGCGCAGGCCCGAGGACTCGGAGAAGACGTCCTGCTTGGTGGCATGGAACGTTTGGCCGAACAGGGTCTCCACATGGCCGAAGGCCCGGCCATAGGCGGCCCATTTAAGGCCATAGTTCACCCGCGCGCCGCCTTCGACGCGGTCCCATCCGGTGAATCGGTTGCTCGAGAACAGATTGGTATCGTCGAACTCGAAGTCGATGCTGTCCTCGTTGGGGATCTTGTCGGAGTTCTGGCCGCGCGGGCTGATTACGCCCATGACGATGGGTTCAAAAACCTCGTTGAAGGTCGCATGGTCCCGTTCCATGGGCAGCGACCAGGTCATCGCCAGTTCGGGCACCACGCGTCCGGTGGACCCGGTATAGGTCGGCCCGCTCGCGCGGCGCACCCCTTCCACGTTGTACGCGTCGGCCCGCAGGGAGGCGTCCAGGCGATAGACCTCGCCGGTGTCGGCAATGTGGGGAACATGCCATCCCCATTCGCCGGAAAGGCGGCGGCTGTCGGCACCGTTCTGGCGGTGCAGCGACACGGCGCTGAACGATGCGGTGTGGAAACTGCCCTTGGCCGATGGCGCCGTGGTCAGGTGCCACTCCGCCAATGGGGCGACGACCGGAGAGCCGGTCTGCAAAGCGGTCCCCAGCGTGCCCGGCAGCGTCAGGTCCTGAAAGTAGAAACCTTCCACGCTGGCATATGACCGTTGCGAAAAACCTTCCACGAAGGCGCGGTTGGTCAGGAACGCCGGCTGCCCATAGCCGTAGCGGCGCATGTAGGTGTCGTCGGATGTCAACTGAACGTCGGCACCGGCCCGCCATGTGTCGTCAACCAGGAACAGGGCTTCGGCATTCAGGTGGTTGCGGATGCGGTCCTGGCTGTCGCGGGTGATCGAGCCGCTGCTCTCCAGGCTCAGGCGATTACCGATGAAGCGGTGCTCGCCGGCCAGCACCAAGCCTTCGCGGCCGGTCATCATGGGGGCGAAGGTCACGTCGTGATTGGGCGCAAAGGTGTGATAGTAGGGCGTGGTGATGGTCGCGCCCAAGTCGCGCCGCCCGCCGTAGGACGGGGCCAACAGGCCGGACTTTCGCTTTACCGTGGGATCGGGATGCGACAGGTACGGCGTGTAGGCGACCGGCACGCCCCACATTTCCAGCCACGCGTCGGTATAGACGATGTCCTTGCTTTCCTGATCGTGGACGACCTTCATCGCCTTGACCTGCCAGATCAAAGGCGCGGTGGGGTCGGTCGGGCAGGAATCGCAGGCCGAGTAGACCGCCTGATTGAGTTCAGTGACGCGGCCTCCGGTGCGGGTGGCCGAGTTCGCGGCGGCCCGCGAGCCGTCGTTCAACAGCACCCGGACCTCGCGCGCGTAGCCCTCGCCAAGCTGCCCGGTCAGTTCGATGTGGTCGGAGAACAGGGTGTTGCCGTCCGGTTCGGTCAGAATAACCGAACCCGTCGCGGTCACGCGGTCGCTCGCCACCTGGTAGTTGACGGTGTCGGCCAGCAGGATGCGCCCGCCGTATTGGATTTCCACGTTGCCGCGCGCCGTCACGATGCCCAGCGCCCGGTCGTGAGTCAATTCGTCGGCGGTGATGATGGCGCGCTCGCCAGCCTCGACCATGTCCCGCAGCAGCGGCTCTTGGGCCGTGGCTCCGGCAGCGCCGATCAGCAGGGCGGTGGCGGCCGTTCCGGCAGCCAGCAGGGAGCGCAGGCGGCGGTGCATCATGTGGGCGCTCCCAGGGTGGCGGCACTTCGGCGGTTCGGCGGACGCGCAAGTCCGGCGCGGATCAGAATTGCCGTGGCGGCGATTAATGGAACAACCACGGCGGCATGGATGAGTGGCAGGAAAGCCAGCGACCCTGTCGCCAGATTGGCGGCCCCGATCATGGCGGCTTGAGTGGCCAGCATGGCACCGATGGCCCACAGAACGCGCTTCGCGCCCCCGCGCCGCTCGAACGGACCGGTCAGCAGCGCAGCCACGGCAATCAGGGCAAAGGTGATGTGGGACAGCGGATTGATCATGCGCTGATGGGCTTCGACCCGAAAGCGGCGGATATCGACGTCCTGAAGGTTCCGGTCCATGTCGGTGGTCGTCCGCAAAAGATCATCCATGTTGCGTTCGCGGGCGTCGCGGAACCGGACGCCCGCATCTTCCCGCCCATCGCCCAGGGTCATGGTATAGCTGTCGAAGTACAGCAAGGACAGCCGTCCCGTGCCTCGTTCGACCGAATGACGGCTGCCATTGACCATGACCACGCGCGGCCCGCCGTCGCTCTGTACCAGCGCGCCGCGTTCGGCCATCAGCGTGGCGCTTTCATCAGGGTCGCGGGTGTCGTGGACCATCAGGCCGAGGAGTTCACCGCTGGCCTCGCGTCCACGCACGTAGACGGTCACGCCGGGCATGACGGTGGTAAAGGCGCCTTCCTGGACGAGCAGCCGCGACAGGTCGTTGCGCACCGACCACTGCATTTCACGGAAGGCCCGCACGGTTTCGGGAACCCACAGGTTGGCCATCAGATAGCCGATGACCGACAGCATCAGGGCGAGCGCCAGCGCCGGGCGCGCGACGCCCCAGGGGCTGACCCCGGCGGCGCGCAGGACGATCAGTTCGCGGTCCATGTTCAGTTTGTTGTACGTGAACAAGACCACGGCAAACAGCGCCACCGGCAGAATGATGACCAGAAAGTTCGGCAGCAGCAGCCCCGTCAGTTCCAGGAACGTGCCCACCGACAGCCCACGCGTGATGATCAGCTCCACGAAACGCAGAGACTGAGTCAGCCACAGGATGCACAGCAGACCGGCGGTGACGAGCGCGGTTCCGGTGAGCAACTGGCGAAAAATATAGCGGTTCATCTGGCCCATTGCGCCGGGAGTATACTGTCCGGTCGTGATGGTTCACCAGCAGGAATTAGTCCCCGCCATCACTGCGTGGCGACTCCCAAAAAGGAACTTTCGTGGTACGATCGGAAGCGTCGAACGTACACTTTCGGAGGAGTCATGGCTCGGCATCGTCTCTCGTCGTTGGCCGTGGCCGCCGTTGCGCTCTTCGCCTTGGCAGCCTGCGAAGAGTCTCCGGGCGCGGCAGGCAGCATTGCGCCGGGGGCGGAGTATCAGGACCGGGTTCTGGCGGCGTGCCAGAAGTCCTTGCTGCGGCTCGACTGCGGGTGCTTTTGGGACAAGGCGCAGCCCGCCCTCACCAAGGCCAACGTGGACCCCATCCTGGCCGCCCTGCGTGAGCGGGAAACGTATGGCAACGCCATCACGCGTTCGCGCCTGGAGAAAGTGGCCGGACAGGAAAACTCCAGAATCATCGGCCGTGCATTGTTCGACTGCGTGAAGCGGTAGGGGGCGGAACGTCCATCCCCCCCCAACTCTTAGAACCGATCCACCGCAAGCGCCATTACCGCGTCGCCACCGGCCATGACGTCGGCCTCCAGCGAGGCCGTTTCCGGCAGCAGGTGGCGCAGGAAGAACGCCGCCGTGGCGGCCTTGTCGGCTGCGAATGCCGCATCCTCGCCCTTGGCGGCCAGCGCGGCGGCGGCGGCCATCAGCCATCCTCCGACGGTCAGGCCGGTGAGGCGCAGGAATGGCGTCGCGGCGGCGGCGCTGTCCACCGCATTGGCGGTCAACGCCCAGGCAGTGACGCGTTCCAGGCGGTCGCAGGCGGCGGCCAGGGCGGCAGCCTGATCGCTCGGCAAGGCGGCAAGGCCGCTGCGCATTTCAGCCAGCAGGCGGGTCATTTCCGCGCCCTTGTCGCGCTGGACCTTGCGGCCCATCAGGTCGGCCGCCTGGATGCCGTTGGTGCCTTCATAAATCGGGGCGATGCGGGCGTCGCGGTAGTGCTGGGCCGCGCCGGTTTCCTCGATGTAGCCGACGCCGCCGTGCACTTGCACGCCCAGATCGGCCACCCGGACGCCAATGTCGGTGCTCCACGCCTTGACCACCGGGGTCAGCAGGGCGACGCGGGCCTCGGCGGCGGCAGCAGCGGCCGGATCGGGGCTTTTATGGGAGATGTCCAGCGCCGCAACGGCGGTATAGGCCAGATGGCGCGATGCCTCGGTCAACGCCTTGGCAGTCATCAACATGCGCCGCACGTCGGGGTGTTCGATAATCGCTACCGGGTCGCGGCCGCCGCTCACGGGGCGCGACTGCACGCGGTCCTTGGCATAGGCCACCGCCTGTTGCAGGGCGCGTTCGGCCACCGCGACACCTTGCAGCCCGACTTGCAGGCGGGCGTTGTTCATCATGGTGAACATATATTCCAGGCCGCGATTTTCCTCGCCGACCAGATACCCGATGGCCCCGCCGTCGTCGCCGAACGCCATCACGGCGGTCGGACTGCCGTGGATGCCCAGCTTGTGTTCCAGGGAAACGCAGCGCACATCGTTGCGGTCGCCCAGGCTGCCGTCGGCATTGACCATCACCTTGGGCACGATGAACAGCGAGATGCCCTTCACGCCCTCGGGCGCGTCGGGCAGGCGGGCCAGGACCATGTGGATAATGTTTTCGGTCAGGTCATGATCGCCATAGGTGATGAAAATCTTTTGGCCGGTAATCAGGTAGTGGTCGCTGGCGCGGACGGCCTTGGTGCGCACGCGGGCCAGGTCGGACCCGGCCTGCGGCTCGGTCAGGTTCATGGTGCCGGTCCACTCGCCCGAGATCATCTTGGGCAGGTACAGGGCCTTTTGGGCATCGGAGCCGTGCGAGGACAGCGACTCCACCGCGCCTTGGCTGAGCATCGGGCACAGGGCGAAGGCGCAATTGGCCGACTGCCAGATTTCCTGCACCGCGCTGGCGACCAGCCACGGCAGCCCCTGGCCGCCATAGGTCGGGTCGAACGGCACGGCGTTCCAGCCTGCCTCGACGAACTGGCCGTAAAATGCCTTCAGGCCGCTGTAGGTGCGGACCACGCCGTTCTCCAGCACCGACCCTTCGCGGTCGCTGGCGATGTTGAGCGGGGCCAGTTCCTGCGCGCCGAAACGGCCGGCTTCCTCCAGGACCGCCGCCACCAGATCGGGGCTGGCGTCCTCGTAACCGGGCAGAGCGGCGATGGTGTCCATGCCGGCAAGGTTCATGGACAAGGTCATGTCGCGCAGGGGCGCGGTGTAAGCGGCCATAAAAGGTCCTCCTCGTGCGTCAATCCCGGCAGCCTGCTCGAACCTGGCGTGCCGCGCAAGTCCTTGCCGCTGGGGGCGGAGTCCGCGTCTGTTGCCGCGCCTCAAGCGTAGCGCTATACCAAGGTTCCGGTTCCAGGAGTCGTCCTCATGTCCCGCCTCAGCTTACCCGTGCTGTTGAGCCTTGCTGCCGGTCTTGCCGTGACGGCTCCGGGCATGGCTCAGGAGCCTGCGCCTCCACCCGTTTCCCGCCTTGCCATGGAGGGCGCGGAGAAATCTTTCTTCGGCCTTCAGATCGAAAACGACAAGCTCAGCGGTACCGACCGGCACTACACCAACGGCATCCGGGCCGTGTGGGTGTCGGCCGAGAGCAGCACCCCCGACTGGGCGATGCGGCTGGCCGATGCGGTGCCGGTGTTTCCGGCCCAGGGTGTCCGCCGGTATGGCATCAGCGTCGGCCATAGCATCTTTACGCCGTTCGACACGGCGGCGACCGGGCCTTTGCCCGACCAGCGGCCCTATGCGGGGTGGCTTTACGGCGGCTTGGGTTTTGTGTCCGATACCGGCACGCAGCTTGACTTCCTGGAGCTTCAGCTAGGCGTCGTGGGGCCGTCGGCGCTGGGCCGTCAGGTGCAGAACGACTGGCATGGCGTGATCGGCGTCGATGAGGCGCGCGGCTGGGACAACCAACTCAAGGATGAAATCGGCGTCCTGCTGGCCTATGAACGCAAGGTCGAGGCATGGCGGTCGCCCGAGGTCGCCGGGTTCAGGGCCGACTTCACACCGCACTTTGGCGTGTCGCTCGGCAACGTGCTGACGGCGGCAGCGGCGGGGGGGACATTCCGCGTCGGGCTTGATCTGCCACAGGATTATGGCCCGCCGCGCATCCGCCCGGCCCTGACCGGCTCGACCTACTTCACGCCGAGCGGGCCGCGCGGCTGGTATCTGTTCGCCGGGGTGGAAGGGCGTGCGGTGGCGCGCAACATCTTCCTCGACGGCAACACGTTCCGCGACAGCATGCGCGTGTCCAAGGTGCCGTTCGTCGGCGACGTCCAGGCGGGCATTGCCGGAACCATCGGTGACGTGCGGGTGGCCTATACTCACGTGCTGCGTACACGCGAATACCGCACACAGGCTTCCGCCGACAGCTTCGGGTCGTTCAGCCTGAGCGTGCGTTTTTGACCATTTAACGCCGATTGTGGCGGAAATAAGCCTTTCGATTTCAGGTACTTAAGCGGTTTCTTGGCGCGCTCGAAAGTGCTAGGGTGGCGGCGTGCCAACCTCCTGCATCAAGGACTTCATCCGTGCGCGTGATTAGACGCCTCTCCGCCGTCAGCCTCGTCGCCGCGCTCGTTTTGACGAACGGGGCCGCTGGGGCGGCAAGCCCATACTGCGCCACCCCCCGCGAGGCCGAGGCTCTGCGCGTGCGGTCGTTGCAGAACAAGTTGATGGTGGCTGCCCTGATGTGCGACGAGCAGCCGCGCTACGATACCTTCATCGGGCAATATGGGCCGGCGTTGACGGCGCATGGCCGCGTCATGATCGACTATTTTGCCAAGCGGCACGGCGCAAAGCGGGTCAAACGCGTGATGGACGATTACGTGACGGCGCAGGCCAATGTGCACTCCCTGGACAGCATGGCAAACCGCGATGAGTTCTGCCAAAAGGCGTCGGCAACGTTGGATGCGCTGCTTGCCGGAGGTGACAGCCACCTGACGGCGGCCTCCACCGAGATCCCGAACAACCGCATTGAAGGGCCTCTCGCTTGCCTCCGCGAGGGCCGAGACTAGGCCCGGCCCTCGGGAGGGCCGCTCTTACTGCTGGCTGGGCGGCGGAGTTGCCGGTTCTGCGGCCGGAGCCTGCTGCTGTTCAGCCGGGGGAACCTGGCCGGTCTGTTCGGGGGTGCCACCATCGTCGCAGGCGGCGAGGGCGCCAAGCGAGAACAAAGATGCCAGGATGACGGCGGTGGTACGAGTTGCGCGCTGACGCATCGGTCGGCTCCTGTTCGTTGCAGTCGGCCATCAACGCAGGTGCCGGGGCGTCAGTTCAGGAAATCATGATATTACCTTATTCCCAACATCATTCGGCCCCGAAGCGGATGGCTCCGGGGCCGTTGGTTTGGGGGTTACAGGCGGCCTTCCTCATAGCGGTCATACAGATAGCCCGCACCGGCGCCCAAAGCGCCGCCGGTCAGGGTGCCGGTGGCACTGCCAGTGGTCACGGCCCCAAGCGCCGCGCCGCCAGCCGCCCCGACCCCGACGCGCTTCTGCTGATCGGTCAGGTTCTCGCAGGCGCCTAGGCTGAGGGCGCCGATCAAGGACAGGGGAAGCAGTACCTTTCTCATGGTCACTCTCCTAGAGCTTGCCGGGCGTATAGAGGAACAACGGGCAACCCATAGGAATCGTTCGCGTTCACCCCTTTGAGGTAGCGCCGAGCCACGCGCACAACAGGGCCACTCCGAAGCCGGTCGGCCCTGCCGGGCAGCGGCCCGCGGCTTCCTTGCGGTCAGCCGTTCCGGCAATGTCGAGGTGGGCGTAGGGCACCCCCTCCGGCACGAAATGGCTAAGGAAGCGCGCCGCGTGCAGGGCATCGGGCAGCAGCTTGCCACCCCACATGCCGCTGCCCGCCGGGGCGCATTGCAACAGGTCGGCGGCGTCGCTGCGCAGATCGTCGTCCACCGCCGGGGTCAGCGGCATCGGCCACAGGGCCTCGTCCACCGTCTGCCCGGCGGCGCCCAGTTCTTGGGCCAAGGCGGCATCCGTGCAGAACAGCCCGGCGTGGTGAGCACCCAGCGCCACCACGATGGAGCCGGTCAGGGTCGCCAGATCGACCACGGCCGACGGCCGTTCGGTCGCGCAGCCCCATGACAGGGCATCGGCCAGGACCATGCGGCCCTCGGCATCGGTGTCGATGACCTCGACCGTCTGCCCGGAGTGGCTGACCAACACGTCGCCGGGCCGCCACGCGTTGCCGCCCGGCATGTTTTCCGCCACCGCCAGCAGGCCGGTGACATTGACGGGAGCGCGCAGGGTCGCCAGGGCGTGCAGGGTACCAAGCACGGCGGCCGCGCCGCCCATGTCGCCCTTCATGTCCTCCATCCCGGCGGCGGGCTTGATGGACAATCCGCCGGAGTCGAACGTCAGCCCCTTGCCGACCAGCAGCACCGGCGGTTGATCGGCCAAGGCCGCGCCGCGCCAGCGCAGCACGGCCAGACACGGCGGATGGGCGCTCGCCCGGCCAACGGCGGACAGCAGGTTCAAGCCGTGGCGGTCCAGCGCCGCGGCGTCCAGGATCTCGACCGCGACGCCCAGCGGTTCCAGCGCGCGGGCAGCTTCTGCCAAGGCTTGCGGGGTCAGGCGGTTGGCGGGTTCGGCCACCAGATCGCGGGCCAGTTCCACACCCTCGGCCACGGCGCGCAGGGGCGTCCAGGCTTCTTCGGCGGCGCGCGGATCGGCGACGCGCAGGGTGACGCGGCGCAGGCGCGGGCGCTCGGCGTCGGGCACGATACTCCGCAAATCGGGCAGGCGGTGGGCGCGCAGGCGCAAGGTCTGGGCACAGCGCGCCGCAAGGTCCGGGGTCAGGCCGAGGTCGAGAACGGCGGCCTCGTCCGGCCCGGCGGCCAGCACGGCACCCAATTCCGCGCCGATCGTTTCGGCGGCGGTTTCCTCCACCGCGTCATAGGGGCCAAGGCCGGTCAGTACGATGCGGCTCCACGCCACATTGGCCGGGGCATTGACGATCAGGGTCTGCCCGTCCTTGCCGGTGAAGGCAGTGGTTGCCGCGACGGCCCGCTCCAGGTCCGCCGCGCAGGGCAGGGCGCGGGCGGCGGCGGACAAGTTGCCGCCCTCCCACACGCCCACCACCAGCGCCCCGGAGGCGATTTCCTCCAGGGAGCCAGCGGCAAAGGTGATGTCCAGTTGGGACACGTCAGCCCTTTTCGTACCGGGATTCAACCAGTTCGTTGAGCAGCCGCACGCCGAACGCCGTGCCGCCCTTGGGTACCGTGGCGGTATCCTTCTTCGACCACGTAACGCCCGCGATGTCGATGTGCGCCCACGGAGTATCCTTGACGAACCGCTGGAGGAACTGGGCGGCGGTGATCGACCCGGCCTCGCGCCCGCCGACGTTCTTCATGTCGGCAATGTCGGACTTGAGCTGCTTGTCGTAGGCATCGCCCAGCGGCAGGCGCCAGACCTTTTCGCCGGTGGCGGTGCCGGCGGCGGTGATGGCATTGGACAGGTCGTCATTGTTGGAGAACAGCCCGGCGTGTTCGCTGCCGAGTGCGATGATGATGGCCCCGGTCAGGGTGGCGAGGTCGATGATCTCGCGCGGCTTGAATTCCTTCTGCGCGTAGGTCAGCACGTCGCACAGGACCAAGCGGCCCTCGGCATCGGTGTTGATGACCTCGATGGTCTGACCGGACATGGACGTCACCACGTCGCCGGGGCGCTGGGCGGTGCCGGACGGCATGTTCTCGACCAGCCCGATCAGGCCGACCGCGTTGACCTTGGCGTTGCGCCCGGCCAGCGCCTTCATGAGGCCGGTCACGACGCCCGCGCCGCCCATGTCCCATTTCATGTCTTCCATGCCGCCGGCCGGCTTGATCGAGATGCCGCCCGAGTCAAAGCACACGCCCTTGCCGACGAAGGCCACCGGGGCGTCTTTGTCCTTGCCGCCGTTCCATTCCATGACGACAAGCTGGCTTTCCCGCTCCGACCCCTGGCCGACGCCGAGGAAGGAGCCCATGCCCAACTTGGCCATGTCCTTTTCGCCCAGCACGGTGATTTTCAGCCCGGCCTTTTCCAGCTTGCGGCATTCCTTGGCGAATTCCTCCGGCCCGAGGATGTTGGCCGGTTCGCTGACCAGATCGCGGGTCAGGAAGATGCCGTCGGCCACCGACTCCAGCGCTCCGAACGCCTTCTTCGCGCCGGACGCGTCGGTCAGGACGTGCAGCTTGGACAGCCGGGGCTTGTCGTCCTTTTTCTCGGTGGTGCGGTACTTGTCGAAGCGATAGCTGCGCAGCAGCGCGCCAAAGCCGACCTGGGCGGCGGCTTCGTCGGCGGCGACGGGGCTGCCGTCGATCACGTCCACCGCCACGGCGGCTTCCTTGTCGCCCGACAGGGCGGCGCAGGCGTTGCCGCCGAACGACTGCCACGCCAAGGTATCAAGCTTGGCGGCATCGCCCATGCCCAGCGCGATGACTTTATCCAAGTCCGTCCCGGCCGGGGCCAGCAGGGTCATGGTTTGCTCCGCCTTGCCCTCGAACCGGGCGGCCTCCATGGCGCGGGTCAGCGCGCCGCCGGTGGCCTCGTCCACGGCCTTGGCTGACGGGGTCAGGGTCTTGCCGGCGAGCACGCCGACCACATAGGCCCCGGACGTCGGCAGGGCGGTTTTGGCGAAGCTGATCTTCATGGACGATAACCCCTTTGGATGCGGAAGCGGTGACAGCAATGTAATGGTTTGGCGGGCAAAGAAAAGGGGAGGCCGCGTTACACCGACCGAACCGCGTCTCCCTGATCCCACAGCCACGCCGCCCCGCGCACGCCTGATGAGTCACCATGGACGGCGCGGCGCAGCTTGGTTTCCACGGTGTCGGAGAATACCGTGCGGGTCCACATGGCGGGGATGCGGGTGTACAGCGCCTCGATATTCGACAGCCCGCCGCCCAGGACGATGACCTCGGGGTCGAGGATGTTGATGACCGTGGACAGGGCACGGGCGAGGCGGTCGCAGTAGCGGTCCAGGGTCGCCAGACAGGCGCTGTCTCCCCACTGGGCGCGCTCGGCGATTTCGGCGCCGGACAGGCGGGCGCCGGTGGCGGTGTGGTGGTCGGTGGTCAGGCCGGGGCCGGACAGGAACGTCTCGATGCACCCCGACAGGCCGCAGTAACAGATTTCGCCCGGCCGCTCGTCGAGGGTCCGGCCGTCGGGCAGGTCCCACAGGCGCGGCCAGGGCAGGGGGTTGTGGCCCCACTCGCCGCCAATCGCATTCGGCCCGGTCAACACCCGGCCATGGGCCACCACCCCGCCGCCGACCCCCGTGCCGAGGATGACCGCGAAGGCCGTGGCCGCGCCCGCCGCCGCGCCGTCGGTGGCCTCGGACAAGGCGAGGCAATCGGCATCGTTGGCGACCCGCACCGGGCGGCCGAGCGCGCGTTCGAGGTCGGTGTGAAACGGCTTGCCGATCAGCCACGTGGAGTTGGCGTTCTTCACGAGGCCGGTGGCCGGGGACACCGTGCCGGGAATGCCCACCCCGACCGAGCCCGCCCCGAAGCGGGCGTCCAGCCCCTCGATGAGTACGCGGATGGTGTCCACGGTGGCCTCGTAATGGCCGCGCGGCGTGGTCAGGCGCTCGCGGGCCAGTTCGGTGCCGTCGGCGGCCAGGGCGATGGCCTCAATCTTTGTGCCGCCCAGGTCTATTCCGAAGCGCGGGCGGGTCGGGTTTAGCATGAATGGCGTCTCCTGCGATTTGTCGGATGCAGGATAGCGCATCACGACGGTTTGCACCTTGGTTTGCGGCGCGGAATCAGCTACCGTCCGGGCCATGCAACAAGACCATGACATCGACCGGCCGGCACCCCAAGCGGGGCAACGGCTGTACAGGCTCCTGCCAGCCGCCGACTGGCGTCAGGCAGTGGCCGATGGCGCCTATCGCGGCGCTGCCCACGATGCTGCGGATGGATTTATTCATCTGTCCACGGCCGATCAGGTGGAGGAAACCGCCGCCAAGCACTATGGCGGCGTGCCCGACCTGATGGTGCTGACCGTGGACAGCGCCCGGCTGGACGGCGAGGTGAAGTGGGAACCCTCGCGCGGTGGGAAATTGTTCCCGCACCTTTACGGCACGGTGCCGCTGGAGGCCGTTCTGGGGGCCGAACTGGTCGCCACCGACCGCGACGGCGCTTACACCTTCCCGCATCTGCGCGACGAAATCTGAGGGCTGGCCCGTGACCTTCGACCCTTATTCCCTGGCCGGTCCGCTGCTGCGCCGGATGGACCCGGAAACCGCCCACCGTCTGGCGCTCAAGGCTTTGCGCGCCGGGCTGGGCGGGCGGGCCGCCGCCGATGACGCGGCGCTGGCGATTACCCTATGGGGGCGGCGGTTCGCCAATCCGGTCGGGCTGGCCGCCGGGTTCGACAAGAACGCCGAAGCGCCCGACGCGCTGCTCGGCATGGGGTTCGGGTTTGTCGAGGTCGGCGGCGTGACACCCCGCCCGCAGCCCGGCAACCCGCGTCCGCGCGTGTTCCGCCTGCCCGAAGACGGCGCGGTCATCAACCGCATGGGTTTCAACAACGACGGCCTTGAGGTGGTGCGCGCGCGACTGGCCGCCCGTGATCGGACGGGGCCGGGCCTGCTGGCCGTCAACCTCGGCAAGAACAAGGACACCGAGGAGGCCGCCAGCGACTACGAAAAGGGCGCCGCCGCCTTTGCCGGGCTGGCCGATTTCCTGGTCATCAACGTGTCCAGCCCCAACACGCCGGGCCTGCGCGCCCTCCAGGGCCGCGCGCCGCTGATCGACATCGTGCGCCGCACCCGTTCCGCCATCCTGGCCAGCGGGGTCAACCCGCCGCTGCTGCTCAAGATCGCCCCCGACCTGACACCCGAGGACGAGGCCGACATTGCCGCCGTTGCGGTGGAGGAACGGCTCGACGGGCTGGTGGTGTCCAACACCACGCTGGCCCGCCCCGAGACTCTGAAAGGCGCATCCAAGGGCGAAACTGGCGGCCTGTCCGGCGCGCCGCTGTTCGCTCCCTCGACCGACCTTCTGCGCCGCATGGCCCGTTTGACCGAGGGGCACCTGCCGCTGATCGGCGTGGGCGGCATTGCTTCGGGCGCCGATGCCTATGCCAAAATCCGCGCCGGGGCGTCGCTGGTACAGCTTTATACTGCGCTGATTTACCACGGTCCGGGGCTGGTCGTGCGCATCAAGGCCGACCTCCTGGCCCTTCTCAAGGCCGACGGGTTTAAGTCCGTGGCCGAAGCCGTTGGCGTGGACGTTCGATAGAGTATGCAAATCCCCATCATGCTGCCCGGTTTCCGGGCCATCGCCACCCAGTTCGATGCGTTCATTCTCGATCTGTGGGGGGTGATCCACGACGGCGCCAACGTCTTCCCCCACTCGGCGGAGACGTTACGCCATCTTCGCGCCGCCGGGCGCAAGACCATCCTGCTGTCCAACGCGCCGCGCCGGTCGCATGTGCTGGTGGCGCAGATGGAAGGGTTCGGCATCCCGCGCGAGATGTATGACGCGGTGATGAGTTCGGGTGAAGCGGTGCGGGCCGCGCTGATCGACCGCACCGACCCGTTCTTCGCCGCGCTGGGGGAGCGGTGCTATCACCTCGGCCCCGAACGCGACCGCTCGGTGTTCGAGGGGGTGGACGTCGCCATCGTCGCCTCGCTGGCCGATGCCGATTTCATCGTCAATACCGGCCCCCTGTCGTTCGACGATACGGTCGAGGACTACGAGGACGTGTTGCAGGCTGCCGTGGGGCGCGGTTTGCCCATGGTCTGCGCCAACCCCGATCATGTGGTCATTCGGGCGGGCAAGCGCATCGTCTGCGCCGGGGCCATTGCCGCCCGCTATGCCGCCTTGGGCGGGGCCGTGGCCCAGCGGGGCAAGCCCGATGCCGCCATTTATCGGCTGTGCGCCGAGACCCTCGGCGTGTCCCCCTGGCGCATCGCCGTGGTGGGCGACGCGTTGGAAACCGATGTGGCTGGCGCGACGGCGGCCGGCATGACCAGCATCTGGGTTACGGGCGGCATTCACGCCACGGACCTGGATGCCGCCTATGGCAAGCCCGGCGATCCACAGTTGATCGCGCACGCCGCAAACGCCCACGGTTTGGCTCCCACGGCCGCCCTGCCGGGGTTCATCTGGTAAAGGAAACCACCATGACCGACGTCGTCCTCGATTATCCCCTCGACGCCATTCCTGAGCCTGGGGCCTTGATCGAGGTGGCGCCCGGTGTGTCGTGGCTGCGGATGCCGCTGCCGTTCGCCCTGGATCACATCAACCTGTGGGTTCTTGAGGACGGCGACGGGGTGACGCTGGTCGATACGGGCGTCGCCAATGACGCGACCAAGGCCCTGTGGGATACCCTGCTGGCCGGGCCTCTGGCCGAGCGGACGGTCAAGCGGGTCATCGCCACCCATTTCCACCCCGACCACATGGGCCTTGCCGGGTGGCTGTGCCCGCACCTGGACGCGCCGCTGTGGGCAACCCTGGCCGAGTGGACCTATGGCGCCATGCTCGCCCTCGATCACTCGACCGAGTTCGTGGACAATCAGGTGGCATTCTACGCCAGCGCCGGAGGCGATGCCGACTTGCTGGCCGTGGTGCGCGAGCGTGGCAATCCCTATGCCTCGCGTGTGGTGTCGATCCCCCCGGCGGTGCGGCGTCTGGTCGATGGCGAACGGTTCATGGTCGGCGGCCACGAGTGGCAGGTGGTGGTCGGGCGCGGCCATTCGCCCGAACATGCCGCCCTGTGGTGCCCCGCGCTGGACGTGCTGATTTCCGGCGATCAGGTGTTGCCGCGCATCAGCCCCAATGTCAGCGTCTGGCCGCAGGAACCCGACGCCGACCCGCTCAGCCTGTTTATCGACAGCCTCGGCGCGCTCAAGGCCCAGGTGCCCGACAGCGTGCTGGTTCTGCCCTCCCACGGGCGCCCGTTCCGGGGGCTGCACGCCCGCATCGACGACCTGCTGGCCCACCACGACGCCCGCTTGGCCGATACCCTGGAGGCCTGCGCCGCCGGGCCGCAGCGGGCGATTGATCTGGTCCCGGTGCTGTTCAACCGCACCTTGGACACCCACCAGACGTTTTTCGCATTAGGCGAGGCGCTGGCTCACCTGCATCGGCTGGTCGCCACCGGCACCCTGGAGCGGCGTTGCGACGGCGAGGGCGTGTGGTGGTTCGCCGCCCCTTGAAATTGCGCCTCAATATTAGCATATGCTAATTCTGCCAACGCTGATCGAGAGGACGTATTGATGCCCGCCACCTCCGCCCCCACGGTCACGACGTTCTTTGACGAAGACACCAACACCGCGACCTATGTGGTCAGTGATCCGGCCACCCTGCGCTGTGCCATCATCGACTCCGTGCTGGATTTCGATCCCAAGTCGGGGCGGACCTCCACCACATCGGCCGATGCGGTGATTGCCCATGTGCGCGGGGCCGGTCTGACGGTGGACTGGCTGCTCGAAACCCACATCCACGCCGACCACCTGACGGCGGCGCCGTATCTTCAGTCGCACCTGGGCGGCAAGACGGCTATCGGCGAACATATTTCCACCGTGCAAAAGACCTTCGGCAAGCTGTTCGACGCCGAGCCGGGTTTTGCCACCGACGGCTCGCAGTTCGACGACATTCTGCGCGATGGCGACACGTTCACGGTCGGCAGCATCGAGGCCAAGGCCATCCACACGCCAGGCCACACCCCGGCGTGCTTGTCCTATGTGATCGGCGATGCGGTGTTCGTGGGCGATACCATCTTCATGCCGGACTACGGCTCGGCGCGCTGCGACTTCCCCGGCGGCAACGCCCGTACGCTGTATCGCTCGGTGCGCAAGTTGCTCGATTTGCCGCCCGAAACCCGCATGTTCGTCGGCCACGACTACGCCCCGAATGGGCGGCCGTTCACGGTGGAAACAACGGTTGGCGAGCAGCGGCGCGATAATATCCACATGAAGGACGGTGTGACCGAGGACGACTTCGTGGCCATGCGCACCGAACGCGACGCCACCCTGGACATGCCGCGCCTCATCCTGCCATCGGTGCAGATCAACATGCGCGCCGGCGCCATGCCCCCGGCCGAAAAGAACGGTGTGTCCTACATCAAGATCCCGCTGAATATGCTGTAGGGGGTTTACGCCCCTACAGCCAACCCTTCCGCTTGAAGTACAGGAACGGGAGGATGGCGGACACGATCATCAGCCCCAGCGCGAATGGGTAGCCGAAAGGCCATGACAGTTCGGGCATGATCTCGAAGTTCATGCCGTAGATGCTGGCGACCAGGGTCGGCGGCAGGAAGATCACCGCGACGACCGAGAAGATCTTGATGATCGTGCTTTGCTCGATGCCGATCATGCCGAGCGTGGCGCTGAGCAGGAACGTGATCTTGTCCGACAGGAAGTTGGCGTGGTCGAGCAGTGACTGCACATCCCGCCACATGATCTTGACCGACTGGCGCAGGTCCTTGCTCGGCTTTCCCGTGCCCGTTCCGTTGGCGGCCGACAGGAAGGCCAGGACACGGCCTATGGACATCAGGCTTTCCGCCGCGCGGCTGTTCAAGTCGCCGGTCAGGCCGATGTTTTCCAGGATGTCCTTGAAATCACGATTGGCCCCGACGCGGGCCTTGGAATGGGCGAACACCGAGCGCGACAGGGTTTCCATTTCGGCACCCACGCGCTCCAGGATATCCGCCGCGCGGTCGATGATCGCTTCGAGCAAGCCATGCAGCACTGCCTGCCCGGAGTTCAGCGGCTGGCGCTGGGCGCGGGAAGCGAACACCTTGAACGGCTTGGGTTCGGAGTGGCGGATGGTGACGAGTTGCGTGGCCGACAGCACGAACGTCACCGCCGCAAGCTGGGGGTGGTCCGATTCAGACTGGGCCAGTACCACGGCGGTCATGTAGGAGGCGCCGTTCTCGACATACAGCCGACTCGACGCCTCGATTTCCTGCATTTCCTCGCGCGTCGGCAGTTCGATGCCGAGCGCGCCCTGGACGCGGGCGACCTCGTGGTCCTCCGGGTTGTACAGGTCGACCCATACGGCAGCGGCGGGAAAGGGTTCGTTGACGCTGGGCATGGTGGCGGTAAGGCCGCGCGCTTCGGGAACATAAACGGTCAGCATGACGCCTCCTGGAACCGGTCAGGGACTCTATAGCGGCTTCGTCGTCAGCCAGCCACCTCGTTATTAAACTGTTTTTTGGTGTGATTCATTGGAAAAAAACACCTCCAAGTGTGTTTTGTGTTGTTAAGCCTCATGTTCTGAGGTAATTAAGGGTCAGCCCACTCCACAGGAGCTTGCGATGACCGCTCTTTCCGACGCCAACCTCCCCGCCATTCCCGAGATCGACGTCCATGCCTTGACTGCTCGGATGCAGGCCGGTGACGCTGTCGTGATTGATGTTCGCGAGGATGAGGAGTGGGATGAGATGCACGTCCCCGGCATCCCGCTGCTGCCCATGTCGGAGTTCGAGCTTGACGCCGTGCCCGAGCGTGCCGGAAAGCCCCTGTTCATTCTGTGCCGCAGCGGCGTGCGATCGCTGGCCGTGGCGCGGCGCCTCGTCCACCGCCTGGGCCAGACCGACGTGTACAATGTGACCGGCGGAATCCTTGCGTGGCACGCGGCGGGCTATCCGGTCGAGAGCGCCTCGCCCCAGGAAGCGGCAGCCTGATCGCCGTCCGCTTGCTTGACGGCATGGCGGTGTGGGGACTACACCCGACAGGACACCTTCCTGGAACGGAGTCCCCATGCGCGCGGTCGGTAAAGTCCTGGTCATCATCCTGGCCATCGTTGGCCTGATCGTCTTGGCAATCGGGGGCGTGATCTGGGGCGTGGTGCGCAGCATCGACGTCGCCGACACCCTGCGCGAGCCAGTGCCGGAGCGCATCGTTCTCCATCTTCCCTTTGATCGCGTGTTCCCGGAAGGGGAGGCGGGCCTTGGCATGGCCGGCTTTGGTTCCGCCCCGATGTCGCTGCGTCAGGTCGTTGCCGCGCTCGACCATGCGGCGGCGGACCCTCGGGTGGTCGCCGTGATCGCCTCGGTCAGCGAAAGCGGTCGGGGCATGGCCCAGGCGCAGGACCTGCGCGCCGCTATTGAGCGGTTCAAGGCCTCGGGCAAGCCCGCCGTGGCCTTTGCCGACACCTTGGGCGAGGGCAGCACCGCCACCGTCGATTACTACCTCGCCTCGGCGTTCGGCGAGGTGTGGATGCAGCCGTCGGGCCTGCTCGGCCTGACCGGGTTCGGCGTCGAAGTACCCTTTGCTCAAGAGGCACTGAAGGAGATCGGCGTCGATGCCGAATACGGGCAGCGCCACGAGTTCAAAACCGCGCTCGACAGTGCCGTGCGCCAGTCCATGACCGACGCCCACCGCGAGTCCCTGCGCGACTTGTTGGCCTCCTTCGAGGAACAGGTGGTCGAGGGCGTGGCGGCAACGCGCGGCCTGGACGCCGCCAAGGTGCGCGGGTTGATGAATGGCCCGCCGCTGTTTGCCGCCGAGGCGCAAGCCGCCGGTCTGGTCACGAAGCTGGGCTATTGGGATCAGGTGCTGGCCGAAGTCGGCGCGTTGAACGATGAGGCCAAACCGGTGGCGCTGTCCCGCTATGCTGAAACCTTGTCCCAGGAGGGCCCCGAGGGTGCGCCGACCATTGCGCTCATCCGGGTGGCCGGGACCATTCATCGTGGGTCCAGCGACACGTCGCCGTTCCAGGCCTCCGAATCGGCCGGCGGCGACACGGTGGCCAAGGCCCTGCGCCGCGCCATCGACGATCCCAAGGTGCGCGGCATCGTTCTGCGCATCGACAGTCCCGGCGGCTCCTATGTCGCTTCGGATACTATCTGGCGGGAGGTCATGCGCGCCCGCGAACGCAACCTGCCGATCATTGCGTCGATGGGCGACGTGGCGGCCTCGGGTGGGTACTTCGCGGCCATGGGCGCGACGTCGATCATTGCCCAGCCGGGCACCATCACCGGGTCCATCGGCGTGTTTGCGCTCAAGCCGGTGCTGGCCGGACTATGGGAAAAGCTGAACGTGAACTGGGAGCAGGTGCAGACTGGCGAGCATGCCCTGCTGTGGAGCACCAACCGGCCGTTCAGCCCGACCGAGCAGGTATGGTTCGACCAGATGCTCGATACCATCTATGCCGACTTCACCGGCAAGGCCGCGGAGTCCCGCCGCCTGAACGCCGCCCAGATCGATCGCGTGGCGCGTGGTCGCATCTTCACCGGCGCGCAGGCGAAAGACCTGGGATTGGTCGATCGCCTGGGGGGCCTGGACGTGGCGGTCATGGAAGCCAAACGGGGCGCTGGAATTGCAGAGGACGTGGCCGTGCGCCTAACCCCGTACCCGGAACCCAAGACCGGGTTCGAGGCGGTCATGGAAATGTTGAGCGGCGAGGAAGCCCCCGTTGCCATAGGCGCTTTGCTGCGCCTGGGCGGCATCCTCGCCCCATTGACCGGCGACCTTGACCGCGCCAGCGTGGCCGCCAAAGGCCCGGCCCTGCTGGCTCCGCCAGGGGTTCGGTAGCTCCGACCATCCTCCCCCGAGCGGTTGATCGGCGCTCTAATCGGCTGCGCGCGGCGCGGCCGGTTGATCGCCTGTGCCGACTGCGCCGGGAACCGTGTTGGCAGGCTCGTTCGGCGTGGTCGGGGCGGTTGTCGTGGCGGTGGTGTCGGGGGCCTGTCCCGTCTGCGGCAAAGGCGCTGCCTCGCTGCGGTCCCCGACCCGCTCATCGCGGCTTTCGTATTCGGCCATGTTGGTCAGTTGTTCGTCGGTCAGGCTGACGCGGATTTCCTCGCTGGACACCTGAAGCTGATCAAAGCCGAGCGCGATTTCCTTTTCGCCCATGCCGAGCCAACCGCCATGGCCGAGGACTACGTGGCTGGGCTGGCCCTGAGTGTCGACGATGACGTTCTTGATGGTGCCGACATCGTCGCCGTTTTGGCCGACCACCTTCTTGCCGATCAACTCGAACCCATCGACAGGGGCCGCGGCCTGTTGGTCGGTGACGACCGTTGTCGTGGTCTGTGCTCCGGCATCGCCTGCGGCGCCGTGCTGGTCGGCCTGGGCGCCTCCGGCGACCACGGTGGCTGCCAGGGCGGCGGTAGCGATCATCAAGGTGCGCATGGCTGCATCTCCGTTTGTGTGACCCATTGACCCTTTCAACGCACCACGCCAGTCGACGTTGCGGGCGTTCTCGGGGGTAAGGGGCGGCCTTTCGGGCAGCCGAGTCAGTTGGCGGTCCCTGAGGGTGGCGCGGACTCGAAATCGGGCAATCCTGAAACCTGCGCGGCGGTCATGTCCAGGATGACGCGATCATCGTCAACTTGCGCGTTGCGCCAGTCGATCTCCTTTAAGTCGTCTTCTCCGCGCGCCACGATCAAGGCATCGATCTCGCCCCCGGAGCCAAGTCTGACCCCGGCGACGGTGCCAACCTTCTCGCCCGATGCGTCGTGAACCATCAGGCCAGCCAACTCCTCGGGCCGTGCCGCAGGGTCGGCCATCGCCGTCTGACCGCCGTCGATGATCGATTGGTCACGGGCTTCGTAGTCGCGTTGGAGCGCGCTTTCATCGTCCGGTTTGGCTCCGGGGTGGGGAATTGCACCGCTCTGGCCCATGGCGGGCACGCCGAATGTGACGGCGGCGGCCATGGCTGTGGCGGCCAGGAAGGGGAACCGCATCTCTGCATCCTCGACGGCTGTTGATGTCAGCGCACCAACGGCCCGACCCCACGCGGCCGTTGCGGGGTCATTTTGCGGCACAAACGAGGCGCGTCAGGCGCCTTCACGCGGGTCTTTCAAATCGAGGATGGAGGGACCGCGCGGCGCCCAGCGTCCGGGCGGCGGCTGGTCGGACTTCGGCGCCGGGGCCTGAGCGGGCGCCGCCGGGGCCGGCGCCGAGTCCCCCGCGCCAAAGATCTCGCGGAACAGGCGGCTCAGTCCGTTGCCGTCGTCGGGCGCTGTCGGCAGGGCGCGCGGCGGCAGTCCGCGATGGGCCTCCACCATGACCTTTTTCCACACCTCGGCCGGCAGCCCGCCGCCGGTCACGCCCTTCATCGGCCGGTCGTCGTCGTTGCCGATCCACACCCCAGTCACCAGATCGGCGGTGTAGCCGATAAACCACGCATCGCGGTGGCTCTGGCTGGTCCCGGTCTTGGCGGCGGCGGGACGGTCGAGGGCGGCGGCCTTGCCGGTGCCCCAGGACAATGCGGCACTCAGCATGTCGTTCATTGCCCCCACCACGGCGGGTTCGACCGCGCGGCCCCCGCCGCTGCCGCCGCGCTGGTACAGGACGGTGCCGTCGCGGCCGATGATCTCGGTGATGCCGTGCGGCATGGCGAGCGCGCCGCCGTTGGCAAACGGCGCGTAAGCGGCGGTGAGCGGCAGCAGCGACATTTCCTCGGTGCCCAGCGCCAGCGACGGCGTGGCGGGCAGATCCCCGGTCAGACCCAGCCGGCGCGCGGCGGCGATGACGCGAGCGCGTCCGACGCGTTCCTGAAGGCGCACGACCGGCGTGTTGAGCGACCGTGCCGCTGCCTCGCGCAGCGTGACCTCGCCCCGGAAGGTGCCATCGTAGTTGGTCGGCGACCATTTCTCGACGGTGATCGGCGCATCCAGCACGCGGTCATCCGGCCGCAGGCCCGATTCCAGGGCGGCCAGATAAACCACCGGCTTGAACGCGCTGCCGGGCTGGCGCACGGCTTGGACCGCGCGGTTGAACTGGCTGGCCGCGTAGTCCCGCCCGCCGACCATGGCCCGCACGGCCCCCTCGGGACTGAGCACGACAACGGCGCCTTCGGTGGCTCCTGCCTTGCCGCCGCGCGCGGCCAGGGTCGTCGCCAGCGCCTGTTCGGCCACGTCCTGAATGCGCGGGTCCAGGGTGGTGCGCACGGTCACGTCCTGGTCCAGGCTGACGTAGTCACCCACGGTTTCCATGACCCAGTCGGCAAAGTGGCGACCGCTGCCCGCCCGGCGCACTCCGGCGACGGCCTGAACGCCCGACGCCTGCGCGGCCGAGGCTTGGTCCTCGGTCAGCATACCGGCATCGACCATGGCGCGCAGGACCACCGCCGTCCGGGCCTCGGCCGAGGTGGCGCTGGTCAACGGGTTGTAGCGCGACGGGGCCTTGAGCAACCCCGCGAGCATGGCGGCCTGGTACACGCTGACGTCTCGGGCCGAGCGGCCGAAGTAGCGCTGTGCGGCGGCCTCCATGCCGTAGGTCCCGGCCCCCAGATAGACCCGGTTGAGATACAGGGTCAGGATCTGGTCCTTGGTAAAGCGGGTCTCCAGCCACACCGCCAGGAGCACTTCCTGGATTTTGCGCTTGAATGACCGTTCGTGGGACAGGAACAGGTTCTTGGCCGTCTGTTGGGTGATGGTGGAGCCGCCCTGGACGACGCGCCCGCGCATCAGATTGACCGCCGCCGCCCGTCCGATGCCGAACAGGTCGATGCCCCAATGGTCGTAGAACCTGCGATCCTCGACCGCCATCACCGCGCCCGGCAGGTAGACCGGCATTTCCTTGACCGGCACCACGTCGCCGTAAAGCTGCCCGAACGCCGCGATCTGCGCGCCGTTGGACGCCAAAACCGTGACCGACGGACGCCGGGTGATCCCGGCGACGTCATCAAGGTCAGGCAGATCATAGGCGAACCATGCCACCACCATCGCGGCAGCGACGGTTCCCCAAACACCCAGCACCAAGAGCCAGCGCACCATCGCCCAAATCCCGAAACGGCGCTTCGGGCCTTGCTGTTGCGGCCGTGATCTGGTTTTCTTCTCCTGCGAGGGCGTAAGACCTCGCGCCTTTTGGGGCTGCGGTCCTGGTTTTGTTTGGGTGGAGCGCTTGCTGGGCGGACGGGTTGATGTGGTCATGGCACCTTCCATACCACGCCGTTCGAGCGGCGCAAACCACCTCTGCGGTGCCTGCGACTCGGGCACCCGTGAACTGTCCGGAAGGGGCATAAATGGCTGAAAAGACCCTCACCGTGCAGGTGCCGAGGGCGCTGCATGATCGCTTGGTGGCCGTCGCCAGCCGCACCAAGAACTCGGTGGAGGCCACTGCGGCGGACGCTCTCCTGGAATACGTCGAGCGTTGGGAAGACCACCTTCACGCCTGCGATGCCCTGGATGCCGGCACCGACGGGCGCGCCATGCTGCACGTCGTCAACGAATAACCGTCAGCAGAACGTCACGCCACCCCCCAGGAATACGGCGGTTCCGTACCGGGCCCACAATGCCCAGCCCAGCGCCATCAACGCCACGGCCGCCAGCGTCACGATGAATGCGCTGCGCCCGCTCATGCCTTTGCCGCCTCCAGCGGGGCGATGACCGGACGGTCGTTGATAGGCCAGTGCAGGGCTGCCGCCACCACGCCTAGGGCGACGGCAGCGGCCCACACCGAGTCGTACGACCCCAGCGCGTCGTAGGCCATGCCGCCCAGCCAGGCGCCGAAGAAGCTGCCCACCTGATGGCTGAAGAACACGAAGCCGTACAAGGTGCCGAGGGCGCGGACGCCGAATATCTGGGCGCAAAGGCCACTGGTCAACGGCACGGTGCCCAGCCACAGGAAACCGATGCCGGCCGAGAACAGCACCGCGCTCAGTGGGCTGAGCGGCGCCGCCAGGAACAAGCCGATGACCACCGCGCGGGTCATGTACAGGACGGCCAGCACGCGTTTCTTGCTGTAGCGATCCCCGAGGCGGCCGAAGGCCAAAGACCCCAGGATATTGAAGAACCCGATGAAGGCCAGGCACAGGGCGGCAACGTCGGTGCCCATCCCCTTGTCGCTCAGGTAGGACGGCAAGTGCGTGGCGATGAACGTGACGTGGAACCCGCACACGAAAAAGCCCGCCGTCAGCAGCCAGTAGCCGCCGTGACGTGACGCCGCCTTCACGGCGGCAGCCAGCGGCAGCCCTGGCGTGGGCTGCGGCGCTGCGCCCGGTACGGCCTTGGGCGCGCGGAGGCCGATGGCGCAGGCGGCCAAGGCCGACACGCCGAGCGCCATCAGCATCAGCGCCTCGCGCCAGCCAAAGCCGTCGATCAGGCCCTGGACCCCCGGCACCACGGCGAACATACCGAACGACCCTGCCGCCGTGGTCAGCCCGAACGCCAGTCCGCGCCGTTCGGGCGGGACGGCGCGGCCGACCGCACCCAGGACCGTGACATAGGTGGTCATGCTGAGGGCAACCCCGACCAGCAGGCCCAGGCCGCCGATCAGTCCGGCGGTTCCCTGCGCATTGGCCGCCACCAGCAGGCCCACGCAGTACAGCAGGGTGCCGACGATGGTCACACGCGCCGCGCCCCAGCGATCGGCCACCGCCCCGACAAAGGGCTGGGCCAGTCCCCACAACAGATTTTGTATGGCGATGGCAAAGCCGAACGCCTCGCGCCCGATGCCCAAATCAGAGCCGAGGGGGTGCAGGAAAATGCCAAACGACTGGCGAACCCCCATGGCGATGGCGACGCTTACTGCGCCAGCGGCGATGACCACCCAGGCGGCAGTCGGAATCGTCACGGGGCGGGCGGTCGTCGTCATGAAACATGCTCCAGTCATGCGTTGTTCTAAAACACAGTACCCCTCCGCACGCGGAGGCGGTAGAGGCGGCAGAGTGCCGTGTACACGAACCTTCACACGAACCTCGGCTCTCAGCCGAAAGTACGGCTAAAACACCAGAACTGCGAAATACGGGTTCATCCAGTTGGCCGTACAGGGTAGGATTAGGGTTCGCGCATCCAGCTAACCTGCTGATGGCATATTAGAAAACAGTCATGGAGAGCTAGCAATGGCCACACTTTTGGGAACGTTCAAACGCTATGCCAAGGGGGCCACTGCTGCTGCGGCGCTGGCCGCCGCAGTCACTCTGGCGCCGTCCGCCGAGGCACAGGATCGCACCGGCTGGCCGTCTTCCATCAAGGTGGGCACGGCGTCGCAGGGCGGTACCTATTTCGTTTACGGCGCGGGCTGGGCTGGCTTGGTGCAGGAAAAGCTCGGCGTCGCGGCGACGACCGAAGTGACCGGTGGCCCGGTCGCCAACATGGCCCTCATCCATAAGGGCGACCTCGACTTTGGCATGGTCACCATGGGTCCGGCGTTCGATGGCTGGGTCGGCAAGCTGGAGCTGGCACCTGGCGCCGAACTCAAAAACGTGCGCGCCTTGTTCCCGATGTACCCGACCCCGTTCCAGGTCATTGCACTGAAATCCTCCGGCGTGAGTTCGGTGTCCGGTCTTGACGGCAAGCGCGTGAACCTCGGTCCGCGCACCGGCACGGCCGCGACCTATTGGTCCAAGTTCTTTGATACCCTTGGCCTGAAGCCCAACGTGCAGTACGGCGGCGCCGCCGATGCCAGTGGGCAGCTTCAGGACGGCCTGATCGACGCCTTTGCCTTTGCGGCCGGTATTCCGATCTCGGCGTTCAGCCAGGTTGAGGCGCAGAATCCCTCAACCATTTTCGGCTTCACCGATGCCGAGATGGAAAAGTTGCTGGCCGAGTACCCGTCAGTGACCAAGTTCACCATTCCGGAAGGCACCTACCGCGCCCAGACCGGCCCGATCCAGACCGTGTCGATGGCGAACTTTGCCGTCGCCAACAAGGACATGCCCGAGAGCTTCGTCTACGAAATCATGAAGGTGGTCCTGGACAACCCCGAGCGCATGCTGCAAGTCCACGCCGCCGCCAAGGACACCAAGGCGGAGAATTGGGACCAGAACGGCTTCCTGTGGTTCCACCCTGGCGCGGTGAAGTACTACAAGGAAAAGGGGATCGAAATCCCCGAAAAGCTGATCCCGCCGGAAATGAAGTAATCACTGTCTTGTGTTCCGGGGCGCCTCAGGGTGCCCCGGATTTGTCTATGCCTCTTTCAGGACCCCGATCATGACCGTACCCGTACCGCAGCCAGAGCAGGGAAAAATCGTCGCCTCGGGCGTTGATGATGAACCGGCCGCCATGGGCCGGCCTTTGCGCGCGTGGGAAAGCCGCTTCTTCTTCGCGTTCTGCGTCTTGTACACCACCTTCCACTTGCTGGTGTTGAACGTCTTTCCCATGGAAACCTGGACGTTCCGTATCGTCCACGTGGCTGGCGGTCTGATGATCGGGTTCGGGCTTTTCGCCTCCATGACGCCCAAGGATGGTGCCGAGGCGGCTCCTTTGAAGGCTGCGCAGTGGGTGCTGTTTGCCGTGACGGCGGTGCCGGTGCTGTACGCCCTGGGGATACTGGTGCTGGCCTTCAAGGCCACTCTGATTGACGGCGAAATGGCCCCTCCGGCCGAGCTGTTCACCAACTTTGGCTTGGCTGTGGTGTTCTCGACGCTGGTGGCGACCGGTGCCTCATGGCTGTTCCGGCCACGGGTGGGCGCCGCGCCGTGGTACGACTGGGTGCTGCTGCTCAACGCCCTGGCGGTGGGCGGCTATCTGCTGGCCAACATCACCGCGTGGCAGTTCCGCGCCGGAGTGATGGCCAACCCGACGGATGCCTGGGTGGCCTTTTCCGGTATTGTGCTGATTCTGGAGCTGACCCGCCGCGTGGCCGGTTTGGCCCTAGTGGTCATCTCGGTGGTGTTCGTGGTCTATGGCTTCATCGGGCCGTGGATGCCGGGGTTCCTGGCCCATTCGGGCTATGAGTTCGACCGGTTCTTCACTTACATCTACACCGACAACGGGATTCTCGGCCCGACCACGGCAGTTTCGTCGACCTACATCATCCTGTTCATCGCCTTTGCCGCGTTCCTTCAGGCGACCAAGGTGGGTGACTACTTCGTCAACTTCGCGTTTGCCGTGGCCGGTCACAAGCGCGGCGGCCCGGCCAAGGTGGCGGTTTTCGCCAGCGGCCTGATGGGCATGATCAACGGCACATCGGCGGGCAACGTGGTGGCCACCGGCTCGCTGACCATCCCGCTGATGAAGCGGGTGGGGTACAAACCCCAAATGGCCGCCGCAATCGAGGCCGCCGCATCCTCGGGCGGGCAGATCATGCCGCCGATCATGGGCGCGGGTGCGTTCATCATGGCCGAGGTGACGGGCATTCCCTACACCGACCTCATCGTCGCCGCGGTCATTCCGGCGCTGCTGTATTTCGTGTCGGTCTATCTGATCGTTGACCTCGAGGCCCGCCGCCTGAACATGCGTGGCCTCAACAAGGACGAACTGCCGCTTCTGTCCGTACTGGTCAAGCAGGTTTACCTGTTCATTCCGATCATCATGCTGATCGGGGCGCTGTTCCTCGGCTACTCGGTCATCCGGGCGGGGACCGTGGCGCTGGTGGCCGCGCTCATGGTGAGTTGGCTGACCCCCCACCGCATGGGGCCGGTGCGGGCCATCGGGGCGCTCGACCTGTCGGCCCGCATGGCGATCCAGTTGATTGCCGTCTGCGCCTGCGCCGGTGTGATCGTCGGCGTGATCGGCCTGACCGGCGTGGGCCTGCGGTTCTCGTCCATGCTGCTGACTCTGGCCGACAAGAGCCAGTTCATCGCCCTGTTGTTCGCCATGGGGATTTCCATCCTGCTGGGCATGGGGATGCCGACCACGGCGGCCTATGCCGTGGCCGCGTCGGTGGTGGCGCCTGGTCTCATTCAGTTGGGTATCGAGCCGCTGATCGCCCACTTCTTCGTGTTCTACTACGCGGTGATTTCGGCCATCACGCCGCCGGTCGCCCTGGCCGCCTATGCCGGTGCCGCCCTGGCCGGGTCGGAACCCATGCGAACGTCGGTCACGGCGTTCCGCATCGGCCTGTCGGCCTTCATCGTGCCGTTCATGTTCTTCTACAGCCCAGCCCTGCTGATGGAAGGTGAATGGGGCACCATCATCCACCACGTCGTCACCGCCCTGGTCGGCATCTACCTGCTGTCGGGGGCCGTGGTTGGCTACATCCTGGGCGCCCGCCTGAACCTCATCATGCGCGCCTTCACGTTCGTGGGCGCTCTGCTGATGATCGCCGGGGGGCTGATGACCGACCTCATCGGACTGGCGATCATGGTGGGGATCTTCGCGGTCCAGAAGGCACGGGCCAAGCGGGAGGCGGCGGCGGAGGCGTAGGGAGCACCGTTCCCCACGATAAAAAAATGCGGCCCGCGCCCGGTGTGCGGGCCGCTTTCGCCTACGACTATGAAGGAAGGCTGGGCGCTGCCCAGACCCGCCAAGGGCCGAACGGCCCTTGGATCCCGTGAAGGGGCCTGCGCCCTTCTTGCACCGCAGGCAGACAACCTTGCCATCTGCTGCGCTGCGCGCGGCTTACCCCATCCCGTCATGCGGTCCAGGAGACCGCGTCTCCTGGCGCGCGCGGGCAGAGCCCGCATAACGTGGCCGCTCAGGGCCGCAGATAAAACAAAGGCCGCCCTGCTGCTGCGGGGCGGCCTGTTTCCTGACGACACTTAACCCCTAAACGTCCAGATTTGTCACCTTCAACGCATTCGTCTGGATGAAGTCGCGGCGGGGTTCCACGACATCGCCCATGAGGGTGGAGAAGATCTCCTGGGCGTCGTCGGCGTGGGCGACCTTGACTTGCAGCAGCGAGCGGATGTTGGGGTCCAGGGTGGTTTCCCACAACTGGCCGGGGTTCATCTCGCCCAAGCCCTTGTAGCGTTGGATGGCGATGCCCTTGCGGCCTGCGGTCATAAACGTGTTGACCAGACCGACCGGGCCACGGATGACGTGTTCCTGGTCCTTGATGGTCAGCTTGGCGGCTTTCTGGAAGTGCGCGGCCAGTTCGGTCGCCATGCTGTCCAGGCGGCGCGCTTCGGCGGAATGGACCACTTGGGCGTCGATGACATAGGTTTCGGTCACGCCGCGCACGGTGCGGAAGAACTCCAGCGCGCCGTCGTCGCGGGCAAGGCCCTGCCAGCCGCGCTCGGCCTCGTGTTCGATGCGGTCGAGGCGTTGGGAGACGTACTGGACCTTTTCGTTGGCGGCGTTGGTGCTGGCCAGGATCTCGGGGTTCAGCGCCCCGGCGATGGCGACCTGCTCCAACAGACGCTGCGGCACGCGCGAGGTCATGCGGGTCAATAGGTTGCGCACCTGACGGCCTTGGTTGACCAGCTCGCGCAGGTGTTCGCTGGCGATCTGCATGCCGTCGTGGGTGGTCATCACGGCTTCGCCCAGCGACGCATCCAGCAGGTAGTCCTCCAGGGCGCGATCGTCCTTGAGGTATTGTTCCTTGGAATTGCCGCGCTTGACGCGGTACAGCGGCGGCTGGGCGATGTACAGATGGCCGCGCTCGATCAGTTCGGGCATCTGGCGGAAGAAGAACGTCAACAGCAGCGTGCGGATGTGCGAGCCGTCGACGTCGGCGTCGGTCATGATGATGATCTTGTGGTAGCGCAGTTTGTCGGCGTTGAAATCATCGCGCCCGATGCCGGTGCCGAGCGCGGTTATCAGCGTGCCGATTTCCTGGCTGCCCAGCATCTTGTCGAAGCGAGCGCGCTCGACGTTCAGGATTTTGCCGCGCAGGGGCAGGATGGCCTGGAACTTGCGGTCGCGGCCCTGCTTGGCGGAGCCACCTGCCGAGTCACCTTCGACGATGAACATTTCGGACTGCGCCGGGTCGCGGTTCTGGCAGTCGGCCAACTTGCCGGGCAGCGAGGAAATGTCCAGAGCGCCCTTGCGCCGGGTCAGGTCGCGGGCGCGGCGGGCGGCCTCGCGGGCGGCGGCGGCCTCGACGATCTTGCCGATGACTTTGCGGGCGTCGTGGGGGTGCTCCTCGAACCACTCGCCGAGTTTTTCGATGACCACGCTTTCGACCACCGGACGGACCTCGGAGGACACCAGCTTGTCCTTGGTCTGGCTGGAGAACTTGGGGTCGGGCACCTTGACCGACAGCACGCAGGTCAGGCCTTCGCGCATGTCGTCGCCGGTCGGAACCACCTTTTCCTTCTTCAGGATGCCGGTGTTCTGGGCATACGTGGTGATGGTGCGGGTCAACGCCCCGCGCAAGCCCGCAAGGTGGGTGCCACCGTCGCGCTGCGGGATGTTGTTGGTAAAGCACAGCACGTTTTCATGGTAGGCGTCGGTCCATTCCAGGGACACCTCCACAAAGATGCCATCGCGTTCGCCGACCACGGAGACCGGGTGGTCGTGCAGCGGCTGCCGCGCCTTGTCGAGGTAGCGGACGAATTCCTCGATGCCGCCGTCGTAATGGAACGTGGTGTTACGAGGCTCGGCATGGCGGCTGTCGATCAGGTCCACGGTCACGCCGGAGTTCAGGAACGCCAGTTCGCGCAGGCGGTGCTCCAGGGTCTCGTAGTTGTATTCGGTGAGGGCGAAGATGGCGGGGCTGGCGAGGAATGTGACCTCGGTCCCGGTTTCGTCACCGCATTCCCTGACGCGCACCAGCGGGGCGACCACGTCGCCATGCTCGAACCGCACGTAGTGTTCCCAGCCGTCGCGCCAGATGCGCAGATCCAGCCAGTCGGACAGGGCGTTGACCACCGAGACGCCCACGCCATGCAGGCCACCCGACACCTTGTAGGAGTTCTGGTCGAACTTACCGCCGGCGTGGAGCTGGGTCATGATGACCTCGGCCGCCGAAACGCCTTCGCCCTTGTGGAGGTCGACCGGAATGCCGCGCCCATTGTCGCGCACAGTGACCGACCCGTCGCCGTTCAGGCGTACCATGGTCCGGTCGGAATGCCCGGCCAGCGATTCGTCGATGGCGTTGTCGACCACCTCATAGATCATGTGGTGGAGGCCTGAACCGTCGTCGGTGTCGCCGATGTACATGCCGGGGCGCTTGCGCACCGCCTCCAGCCCCTTGAGGACCTTGATGGAGTCCGCGCCGTACTCGGAGCTGTGTGCGACCTGGGTGCCTTCGCTCATTCTCGCTTGCTCTTTCTTCGTTCGCGTCTTCGTGCTGGCCCAATATATAGGGCCTTTGGCCGGAAAAGGCCCGTCATTCTAGGCCAAACTGCCGTCGCGCACGTCAAAAAACTGCGCCCGCTCGCCTAACTCCTCGAACAAAGCGCGGTCGGTGCCGGTCAGCCACGCCTGGGCGCCCAATTCCACCAGCGCGTCATAGAGCGCGGAGCGGCGGACGGCGTCCAGATGGGCCGCGACCTCATCGAGCAGCAGCAGCGGCGCTGCTCCGCGCTGCGTTCCCTGAACCCGTGCCTGAGCGAGCAGAACGGCGATCAGCAGCGTTTTTTGTTCGCCGGTCGAGCAAAGCGCGGCAGGCATCGTTCGTTCAGCATGGGTGACGGCCAAGTCGCTGCGATGCGGCCCTTCGGCCGGGGCGCCGGCCCGCTCCTTGGCGCGGTTGTCGGCCAGATGGCGGCGGAAAACTTCCTCGACCTCGACGGCGGGGCGGTCGCCCAGCCAGCCCTCGACCAACCCGTCGAGGGTGAGCAGGGCGTGCGGGAAGGGACCTTCGGCGGCCTCAAGGGCGCGCCCCAAGCGGCCGATCAGGTCGCGCCGCGCGGCGGCCACCGCCACGCCATGGGTTGCCATGCCGTCTTCCAAGGCGCTCAACCACGCCCGGTCGGTAACGCCGTCACGCAGCAGGCGGGCGCGTTCGCGATGGGCTTGCTCGTAGGACGACAGACGGTTGGCGTGGCCGGTATCCAGGCCATAGACGAGGCGGTC
>Ga0172382_10002394_pt1 | contig 31504 bp, 34 predicted proteins | sample Leawel138RmetaG_FD_122245 | JGI IMG/M metagenome (GOLD analysis project Ga0172382, IMG submission 122245) | Leachate microbial communities from a municipal landfill in Southern Ontario, Canada - Leachate well 138R metaG | ecosystem: Engineered > Solid waste > Landfill > Unclassified | place...
CCGCCGGAGTGTCCACGCGCTTCATCTACGACGGCGTCGATCTCATCGCCGAGCTGGACGGGGCGGGGGGCGTGCTGCACCGCTACGTCCACGGCCCGAACATCGACGAGCCGCTCGTCTGGTTCGAAGGCGCCGTGAAGCGCTGGCTGCACGCCGACCACCAGGGCTCGATCATTGCCTCGACAGGTGGGGGAGGCGCAACGCGCAGCCGCAACACCTACGACGAGTACGGCGTGCCGGGCGCCAGCAACGAGGGCCGCTTCCAGTACACCGGACAGGTGCGGATCCCCGAGATCGACCTCTACTACTACAAGAACCGCTTCTACTCGGCCAGGTACGGACGCTTCCTGGAGACGGATCCCATCGGGTATGGAGATGGTCTCAATCTCTACGCATATGTCGGGAACGATCCGCTGAACATGTTGGATCCTCTTGGAGAAGAGGAATGTGTGGCCGACGGGCCCAATGGCGTCTGCGTTGTGGCGGATTGTGTAAGAACCGGAAGCGGTTGTATTCCGAGACAAGAGTATGAGAGAGAAATGCAAGCCGAGCTTGCGGCTTTGCGTCAGTGCGGATGGCGGTGCACTCCAGACCAAGCCGCGCAACTTTTGCGCGAACGGCAGTTCACGGACGAGAAGGGCGCATACTTTTTGGCTCCCGTTGCCGCTCCGGTTGCTCTCGCGGTGGCGGTCCAGGCTCCCTTGGCTCTTACTGCGATGCGATTCGGCAAGGTACCGACCGCTCGCGGTCCGAACGCAATCGTGCAGAAGGCGTATCATGGCGTGACAAAGTGGCTTGGCCCGGGGTTCAAGACGATTAGAACGTCACAGGGAAACATCGTCTCTCAGAGCGCCGACGGCTTGCGCAGGTTTAGGATCGATTTTACTCAAAAAAGTGGAAACATAGGCGCGCCCCATGCCCAGTTCGAAACCCGTTCAACGGTGTTTCACAACTACCAGCCTGCACAGGGTGTGCCTGCGCATGTATACTTTCGGGGGCGGTAGTGGATGATCTTGTCGCGCACGTAAATGAAGGGCGCAGGGTGATGTATATATACAGAGACCCTGCTGAGGCTCCGATAGAGTTTGCAGGTCGAGATGATGTAATAAGGGGATGGTGTTTCGTTGTTGAAGACGTGACCGAGGAAGGTACTTTCTCGCCCGTTTGGGATACATGGGAGGAGACGTTTGAGCGGATCAGCCGATATCCAGCGGATTATCATGATGGCCCGATTGAATGGCGTGAGCGGAAGACGGGCGTAGTTGTAGATATAGAGCAACTAAAGAAGGTATTTCGTTAGATTGAAATTGATATACGTGGCCAATTGGGGTGCTTTTCCCCGGGGCCAAATTAGATGATCTTCATCTAGTTGCTCAGAGACGAGCGTGTGGAATGCACTCGTTGCGGGCTAGCTCGGGGGGCGGCCGCCTGGCTGCCCCGGCGTGCGCCGGCCGTGCGCCAGGTAATCCGTGTTTTCAAGTACAAATCATTTTCAGTTTGAGGATCATAAGTCCTTGACCGTATTCAGAGCTGTCCAGTTCGTGGTTCTGGAGTCCAAAGACGGATCGTTGCAGGTGATCCTAACCAGGTCGCAGGGAGCGAGCTCGCCCGGGGCGGTCTTGTAGACGGACACCTTGCCGTAGCGACTGGGCGTGAAGCTGTAAGTCTCGCCCTTGTCTCCGACCGAGGGCAGGAGCCGGTTCCAGTCGCCGTGGCCGACGACCTCGTAGGGCACGCCGCTCTTAAGGGGCAGGGACGGAGTCCTTCTCCGACTGGATGCGATCGCCCACGTCGTAGTTCTTGGCCCGTCTGCGCTCAGCCGAGGTGGTGTCGCGCCGGACCAAGAAGGCGACGTCGGTGTTGCCTTCGGTCAGGCCAAGCTCCTGCCGGACCATGGCGTTGATCTCCCGCCGGCCGGCCTCGATCGCCTTGGTATGGCCGCGGTCGTCCAACAGCACCCCCCGGCTCCGGCCCGTTCAGCGGCTTGCAGCAGCTGGGCCATCTGGATTGCGGGCCCGACTCCGGCCTCGTCGATGACGAGAAGGGTCTTGGGCGTCAGCTTGCGGTTCTGCGCCTGCAGGAACGAGGCGAAGGTTTGAGACCTCACGCCAAGCTCCCTCAGCGCGTCCACCTGCGTGCGTGATCGCCAAAGCGCGCGTCTCGTAGCCGGCGGCGTTGATCTGCACCTTGGCCGCTTTCAGCATGTGGCTCTTGCCTGTCCCGGCGAAGCCTTCGATGCCAATGACGCAGTTGCGGGAGGAGAGCATCAGGACGGCAGCTTGCCACGGTCCAACCGTCAGCTTCTCCCTCGCTGTTCGGTGAGCCGCGCGCTCGATGTTGAACAGCGGCGCGACGGCGTCGCGCCCGGTGCGCTCGAGGCGAAAGGATCTCGAGTTCCGCTCGATACCACGGCGGTGGTGTAGCGCGCCGGAGCGACCACTTATCGGCCTTCCTCGACCGCCTCGTCCAGGAGCATCTTGCCCTGTTCGAGCGCAACGCCGTCGGCTTTCAACTGCACAATCCAGCCAGTCAGCGGCAAGGCGTCAGCCGGGCGCTCGCCGGCTAGGTAGTAGGTGTCGCGCACCGCGGCCAGATCGCTCCCATTCACTTCCCGGCGCAGGGCTTCGAGCACCGCGTCGGGCCGAACGCCTTCGACCCCGTGTTGAAAGGCGACCTCCAGCAGGCGGGCGCGCGTGAAGCGGCTTCGCGTTCAGCAAGGTGTTCCGTGGCTTGGTGAACGGCGTCGCGCGCAGCGATCATCTCCATTACCGCATGGGGCGTCTTTAAGATGCGCCGCGTCTGCTTGCCAATCTCAGGCCCAAGCTCGATCTCAGGGCACCCGGCCCTATCCATCCATTCAGCGTAAAGGGTGGCGCGGTCGAGGCTCGCCTTCTTGCACTGGGGGTCGGCATGGCCGCGGTCTGCTTCTGGCCGGCTGTCGCCGTCTCGCTGCTGAGGCCTAGGGCATTAGCGCAAGCGTTTTGGGGCGCGCTCCCAATTACACATTCCCTTACACACTGGACTAGGGTCGCGCGCCTAAGTTATTTGGAATCAGAATGTTAGGGTTGTGGCAAGCGACTCCGCGCCCCCGTCGAAGCCCGGGAAGACCAGCGTGCCGCCCGAGGCGGTCATCGGCGTGAACGGGCCCTGGCTTCGCAGCTGCCGATACGCGGCCGAAGCTAGGGCATAGGCTTCGGGCGTGCGCCGGGTCAGCATCTCGGCCGTGAAGTACTGGCGCGCGAACGGGGCGGGACGTTTCGGGGCCGGCTGCCGAGGCGCGGTCGTTTCGCCGGGAACGTCGCTCCCCGGCGCTGCGCGCTCCCGGATCGGGAAGAGCGGCCGGCCTGTGGCGCGTTCGAACAGGAAGAGAAACCCATGCTTCGTCGGCTGGGCGACTGCGTCCACGGGTCGGCCGCCGCGGCGAACGGTGACCATTGTGGGCGGGGAAGCGAGATCGCGGTCGAATATGTCATGTCGGACGACCTGGAAGTGCCAGATACGCTTCCCGGTCGCCGCGTCGAGCGCCAGGAGGGTGCTGGCGAACAGATTGTCGCCCGCGCGCCCTTTGCCGACAAAATCCGGAGTGGCCGACCCCGTGGGGGCGAAGACGATCCCCCGCTCCGGATCGACGGTCAGGCCGGCCCAGGCGTTCGCGCCGCCCTGCTGGTGACGGCCGCCCTTGGGCCAGGTCTCGGCGCCAAATTCTCCCTCGCGGGGCAAGGTATGAAAAATCCAGCGCAGCTGGCCCGAACGGGCGTCGAAAGCCTGTATTGCGCCTGCGGCCGCCCCCTCGCTTTCAGTGGTTCGGAAGCCCACGATGACCAAGCCTCGATAGACGGCGGGGGGCGAGGTCAGGGCGATTGGCGGATCGCCTCCCCCGAGCGCTGCAGTGACGTCGACGCGCCCTCCATGGCCGAAGCCGGGAATTGGCGCGCCGGTTTCGGGATCCAGCGCGTAGAGGTACTTGTACGCCCCGGTGACGAAGAGCCTGCGCTCCCCGCCCTCGCGCCAGTAGGCGAGGCCGCGCGCCGGCTGCCGTGATGGAACGCCGCTGTCCCAGAGCCACTTGCGCGCGCCGGAGCTGGCGTCCACGGCGATCACCTGCCGTGTTGGCGTGTAGCCGAAGAGCGTCCCGTCGACGACCAGGGGGCTGCACTGCAGGTCGCCTGGGCCTAGCTCCACCCGCCACGCCTCTGCAAGTCGTGCGGTGGTGGCCGGATTGATCTGCGCAAGTGTCGAGTAGCGGTCGCCAAGAGCGCTGCCGCCATAGATCGGCCAGTCGACGGTCGGGCGCCCCTCGGAGACCACAGGTTCAGGCGCAGCAAGGCAGGCCGCGACGACGACTGGGCCGAGCTGCCAGGCGGCGCGGCCGAGCCGCCGGGGCTGAGTAACCTTCGAAGTCACGTTGCCCATCCGGCCTTTCTGTAGGTGTCTATAGCGTGTCGGTGAAAGTGCGACGGCGAAGTGTTGCCCGAGCCGCAAGGCGAACGTCAAGTGTTGAAGGATGTGTCTCCGGGAAAGATGTCTCGTTATTTCCGAGGATGCATTGAAAGGGCTCAGGCTGCAGTTGACTTCGGCGGCGAGTTGGTGCCCACCTTTGATGGCGTACGCTGCACGTGCAACTGCACGGCGTCCGAGCCAGTCCGCGACACAGGGGAGAATGCATGACCGGCAAGATGCACGCCGATGAGGTGGTCATCGACGAGGCGCTCGTCAGGCGCCGCCTGAAGGCGCAGTTCCCGCAGTGGGCCGAGCTGCCGCTGACGCCGGTGCTGCCGTGGGGCACGGATAACGCCATCTACCGCCTTGGGACCGACATGCTCGTGCGGATGCCGCGCGTGGAGTGGTCGGCGCTGCAGGTGGAAAAGGAGCAGACTTGGCTGCCGCGGCTGTCGCCCTTTCTGCCGCTGGAGATTCCGCGTCCGCTGGGCTGCGGGTCCGCGAGTGAGGACTTTCCCTGGGCGTGGTCGGTTTATTCCTGGATCGAAGGCGCCGCGCTGGACCCGGGTGGCGACGCCAACCTGGTCCGGGTTGCGGAAGACCTCGGACGTTTCGTAGCCGCGCTGCACGCGATCGACGCAGCCGGCGGGCCTGCGGCGGGCCGTCATAACTTCGGCCGCGGAATGCCGCTGGCGACACGCGACCGACCTACCCGCGAGGCTCTGGACATCTTGGCCGATGTTCTGGACTTGCGCGCCGCTCTGGCGCTTTGGGAGGACGCGCTAGCGGCTCCGGTCTGGTCGGGCGCGCCGGTCTGGGTGCATGGCGACGTGCAGGCCGCCAACCTGCTCATGCGGGATGGCCGCCTCTGCGCGGTGATCGATTATGGCGGCTTGGGCGTCGGCGATCCCGCTTGCGACCTGATCGTGGCCTGGAGCCTGTTTCCCCCCGCGGCCCGTGAGAGGTACCGGGAGCTGCTCGACGTCGACCAGGCGACCTGGCGCCGTGGTCGAGGCTGGGCCCTATCCGTCGCGGCCATCGCGCTCCCCTATTACCGCGACACCAACCCGCGCCTCGTCGACACTGCAGAGCGCTCATTGCGAGCGCTGCTCTCCGAGCCGCTCCCAGCGGGCCAGATGTAGGCGCGAAGCTGGCGCGGGCGATGTCAACGAACGCCAACGAGCTCTGGAGCCTTGGCCGGGTGCGCGCGCGTGACGGGGACCCGGCGCATGTCGCCGAGTTGAACGCTTTTCCCGACCGCGTCGCTGCCCCAGCAGGCGTGAGCTGACGCCATGGCGGGCCTCATGGCGAGCATACTGCCCACGGGGGCGGTGGCCGAGGAGCGGCTCGACGACCTCGTGGAGGCTCCGCTCTGGCCGGAAGAAGAGGCGCTCATCGCACGCGCGGCGCCCGGCCGACGGCGGGAATTCGCCACGACCCGCGCTTGCGCGCGCCGGGTTCTGCGCCGGCTCGGCTCGACGCCGGGGCCTCTGCTGCCGGGCTGCCTGGGCGCTCCCATCTGGCCAGTGGGCGTGGTCGGCAGCCTGACCCACTGCCCGGGATACCGGGCGGCGGCGGCGGCGCCGGCGGACGTCACGCGATCGCTGGGCATCGACGCGGAGCCGAACGCGCCGCTACCGCCGGGCGTGCTCACCGAGATTGCAACGCCGAGGGAGCAGGCCGGACTGCCCGGCCCCGCCGCCGTCTGCTGGGACCGCCTGCTGTTCTGCGCCAAGGAGGCCGTCTACAAGGCATGGTCGCCGCTCACGCGCGTTTTCTTGGGCTTCGAGGACCTGGAGGTGGTCCTTGCACCTGAGGTGGGCGCATTCGCCGCCGAGGTGACTGCGGCCAGTACGCCACAGGCGCCGCGCCTGTTCATTGGACGTTGGACCATGGGCGAAGGCCTGCTTGCGGCGGTCGCGATTCCGGCTGCCAGGGGGCGCCCGTGAAACGATCGAGCACATGGTTCGCCGCCGTCCTGCTGGCCGCGCCGGGGGCCGCAAGCGCGCAACGCGCGGCCGAAAACGCCGTGACTCAGGCCGACGACGCGTTCGGCCAGATCGTCGGCAACGAGCGCACAGGACTATATAGCGACGGGGAGGTGCGGGGCTTCAGCCCGGTCGCGGCCGGGAACGTCCGGCTGGACGGTCTCTACTTCAACCAGACCTCGCGCCTCAGCGCCCGATTGATCCGTGGCTCGACGATCCGGGTGGGCCTCACCGCCCAGAATTACCCTTTCAGCGCCCCGACAGGCGTACAGGACTACGCGCTGCGCACGCCCGGCGAGGCGGCGGTGCTCAGCTTGTCGATGGGGCGCGGGCCCTTCGAGGGGGGCTACCTCGAGGTGGACGGGCAATCGCCGGTGATAGACGGGCGGTTGCACGTGGGGGGCGGCGTCGCGTTCCGCCGCGAGGCCAACGCGCCGGGCGACACCGGTGATTACCTCAGCGCCGCCGCAATCGGCCGGTGGCGGTCGACGCGCGCCGAGGTGAAAGTCTTCTGGAGCGGCGTGCGGTGGAACGACGACTATGCCGCGCCCTTCGTATATCCGGCCGAGCCCGTGCTGCCACAGGCCTTCGAGCGGCGCTTTTACGGCCAGCCGTGGGCTCAGACGAAGGGCTTCGCGCGCAACTACGGCCTGATCGCCGACGTGCGCCCCTGGCGTGATGGCCTCGTTCGACTGGGGCTCTTCCGCTCGCATACGGTGGAGGAAGGCGATTACGCAGACCTCTTCATGGCGGCGCGGGCCGACGGCTCGGCGCAGCGCGTCATGGTGACGGAGCCGCCGCAGCGCTTCGCCTCCACGTCAGGGGAGCTGCGCCTCACGCAGATCTGGCGCGCGGACGACACGCGGCACGTGGTGCACGCCGCCGTACGAGCACGGTTCGCGGACAGCGACTACGGCGGCGCCGCGATTGCGGGGCTCGGGCCGGCGCGTGTGGGGGTGAGGCAGGACCTGCCCCGTCCGGCCGCGGCCTTTTCCCGCCTTAGCCGGCAGGATCTGCGGCAGGTCACCTTCGGCCTTGGTTATGAGATCTATCTGCACGAGGTCGGACAGGCGGCGCTCGGGGTGCAGCAGACCCGATACGAGAAGGAGGTCCGCTTTCCAGATGAGGCGATCAACAGAAGCGAAGACAGCCCCACCCTGGTCAACGTCACCGCGGCCTGGAAGGCCCGCTCGGACCTCGTGTTGTTCGGCAGCTATGTGACGGGCCTTGAAGAGAGCGGAACCGCGCCCGAGAACGCGGCCAACTACCCGGACGTGCTGCCGGCGCTCCGGACCTGGCAGCGGGATCTCGGCGCGCGGTGGTCGCCCTCGCCGCGCATCCGGCTGATCGTAGGCACCTTCGAAATCCAGAAGCCGTATTTTTCTTTCGATGCGGAGCGGCGCTTCGTCCACCTCGGCCAGGTGCGTAACCGTGGCACCGAGCTGTCCCTGACGGCGGAGCCGGCGCCCGGGCTCGCAGTGCTCGTCGGCGCGGCCGTGTTCCGGCCTGTGATCGATGTGAAAGACGGGCCCGCCGCCGGCGCCCGCCCGCCCGGATTGCCGGCCAATCCACTGCGGGCGAGCCTCGACTACCGGCCTCCCGGCAGTCCCTATTCTGTAGACGTCACGTTGTCGTACAGCGGCCGTCGCGCGGTCGATCCGGCAAACCTCATCCAAGTGCCCCCGACGACCGTAATCGACCTGGGCGCTCGTCGCCGGCTCCGCCTGGCCGGCGCCGACGTAACACTCCGGGCCGTGCTGCTGAATGTGACCGACGCCTTCGGGTGGCGCGCCTATTCGAGCGGCGCCATCCAGCCCATCGAGCCTCGACGGCTGTTGATCTCGCTGACCGCCGACTTCTGATCGGGGCCGCCGGCGCCCGCGCTCAGCTACATTTCCCAAAGCCGCGTGCGGCCGAATGCGAGCCGAGAGCCCGCCTTTAAAGTTTCTGTCATTTCGAAGTGCCACACTCTCTATGTCCGCTTAACCCTTGCGGGTGTGTGCGGCGACACTTGACATTGGACTCGAGCCGTTCGCACACTACACAGGTTAGTGAGCAAAATGTCCCGTCCGAGATATCGTTGTGGCTGAGAGCTTCGATCAACAGCTCTCGATGCGACTCGCCAGCGAGATCGTGATCGCCTATTTGGCGCAGCGGGCCCTGGAGCCGGAGCAGTTGCCTGAGTTGCTCCGGGCAGTGCGGGCGGCGCTCGAGAGCGACGCTGTCGGCGCCGATCAGCCGGTTCAAGCGGCCGCTCGATCGACGACATCGGGTAGAACAGGCAGCGCTGCCGCTCCGGCGGTGCCGGTCGAGGAGTCGATCACGCCGGACTATCTGATCTCGCTCGAGGACGGGAAGCCATACCGATCGCTGCGGCGTCACCTCATGGCGCGCTACGGGCTCACGCCAGACGCATATCGTCAGAAGTGGAATCTACCCTCCGACTATCCGATGGTGGCCCCGAACTATGCGCGGGACCGTTCCGAGGTCGCCAAGCGCATCGGCCTCGGCCGCACAGCCAAGGCGAAACCGCGCAGCCGTTTCAGTGCTGACCCGAGCATTTGATTTCTCTGTCGAACATTTGCGATACAGTTGAAACGACGTGTCGGTTGGGTACGCCCGCATTGGCCCCACATTAGGCTCGTTGCGAACTAGACAGCCCATCAGGCCTGTGGTTTTCTCTTCACCCAGGGGTTGTGTGGGCCAAGCGCCGCACCTGTTAAGGGACAGATGCCGGTACGTAACGCACCAAAGTGGGAGAGAGCTTATGAGAGGCGACGGTTGGCCGCCAAAGCAAGCACGTCGTGAACCTCTTCGATCGCGCGAATTGCGATCCGTCGCAGTGCGGCCAGGTCGTGTGTGGTGAGATCCGGATGTGATCCTCGTCGGCGAGGTGCGTGACAGGGAGACCGCCTCGGTGGCCGTGCAGGCCGCCATGACGGGCCACCTGGTGCTGGCGTCGGTGCACGCAAACGATGCCGTGCGAGTCGTTCCGCGTATGCTCGACATGGGGGTCGAGGCTTACCAACTGGCGGCCGCGCTTCTCGGAGCTGCGGCTCAGCGCCTCGTGAGGCGTCTCTGCCCTGACTGCCGTGAGCCTCAGCCGCCGAGTGCCGCCGAACGCGTGTTCGCCGCCTCACATGGTTGGAGTGGGGACCTGACCGCGTGGCGGGGCCGCGGATGCGCGGCTTGCGGAGGCTCCGGCTACCGGGGTCGGATCGCCCTGATGGAGGCTTATCTCTGCCGGGATGTGCTCTCGGCCGCAATCGCTCACGGTGCTTCCCTCGAGGAGCTCCGAGGACTCGCCAAGGCGGGCGGCCTCGCGTCCATGGCGCGGGATGGCCTGGCGAAGTGTCACGAAGGTCGGACGAGCGTCGGCGAAGTGATGGCGATCCTCTCGGAATGACCGCCCCGTCGTTCAGATACACAGCGTTCGATGCGCAGGGTCGCAAGGTCGCGGGCGTGCTCAGCGCAAGCAACGCCCTCGACGCGAGCAGCCAGCTCTGTGAGCGCGGACTCCTCCCGATCCAAGTGAGGGCCGGAGGCTCAGTTGGCCGCACACGCGGCGCGCGCATCGGCGCGCGGCGCTGCGCTGACCTCCTATATGATCTTGGCATGTTGCTGGGCGCGGGCGCCAGCATCACCGCTGCGCTCTCCATCGTCAGACAGCAGGCGGAGAGCCCGGCGCTCAGCCGAGTAGCAGCCGAGCTGGAGCGGGAAATCACCAGCGGCCGTCCCATGGCGGAAGCGTTCTCGATTGCACTCGCAGACGCGCCGTTCGTCCCAGGGCTCCTTGCAGCGGGAGAGGCAAGCGGGGATCTGGGCGGCGCCCTGCGTCACGCCTCAGAGCAGTTGCAGCGAGACATCAAGCTTCGGGACGATCTCTGGTCGGCGCTCAGCTATCCCCTGTTCATCCTGGGGGCGTCGGTCACGGCTCTCCTGGTCCTTCTTATCGTGGTTGTCCCGGCCCTGGCGCCGCTCCTCAGCCAGTCGCCAGATCCGCCGGTCTTCCTGCAGGCCATGTTCGCGCTCAGTGCGGTGCTGAAGTCCGGCGGCGCCATCCTGCTTGTTGCGGGCCCCGCCGCGTTCGGCGTCCTTCTGATCGCGGCCAGGCAGGGCCTGCTCGCTCGAACGTTCGAAGCCTTCATGCTGGACGGGCCGTTCAGGAAAGTGGTCTCGGCGGTGGTCTACGGCCGATTTGGCGGACTACTCGGGCGCCTGCTGTCGGCCGGCGTTCCGGCTCCTTAGGCCTTCCGGCTCGCTCAAGCCGCCGTATCCAATGGCCTCGCCCACCAACGACTGAAGGTCGCCTCCACGAAGCTGTTCGAGGGAGCCAGCGTCTCGACTGTGCCTAGCGCGTGCCACGGCGTTCCTGGCACGATGAGGCGAATGGCCGCCGTCGGCGAGGAATCTGGCGCACTCGGCCGCATGCTCGAACGCGCCGCGATGATAGAGCAGGAAGCGGCCGTCCGCCGCCTGCAGGCATGGACACGCTGGCTCGGGCCTGCACTCTTCGTGGTGCTGGGCGCGATCATCGGCCTGCTCATGGGGGGCCTGCTCGGCAGCGTCACCAGCCTGGGCGAGGCGGCGATCGGTTCTTAGCGCTTGTACGTTGGCTGGAGGGACAGAACGCGGACCGCGCGGTTCGGGAGAGCGCCCGAGGACAGGGAAACGTATGCACCTGAGTTCTCTTCCCCCGGAGTCCGCTGGCGCCGTTGAGCGCGGTTCAGGTCAGTTACGACTGCGAGCGAGCAGCGCTTCGATTTCGGAGGCTTCGATGAGCCGCCGCGAACCTAAGCGGACGCTACGAATCTCGCCGTCGGCTATCATACTGTAGAGCTTGGATCTCGAAAGACCCAGAAGCTGGCTGGCCTCCGCGAGCCCAAACGCCATCCGCGGCTTTGGCTTTGGGATCGTCGGCGGCGACGCTGGGCCCGCTGCGGCTGTCCGGGCGGGCGCGGACGGCTGGCGGGCGGCCGCCGACGCAAACACGTCGTGAACCTCTTCGATCGCGCGGATTGCGATCCGTCGTAGCGCGGCGAGCTCGTGGGTGGTGAGGGTCATGCGCTGGCTCCCATTATCTGGCGCTCGGTCCCTGGGTGGTGGCGCGAGCAGAGCGGCCATTTGGCCCGCCAAACGCAGGCGAGAGCCGCCCCGACATCTCGCAGTCACGGACATCAGCCTAAGGGAAGCTGACGCCGCCCAGGTCTGCTAGTTGCACATTCCCTTACACACTGGACACGCCGAGCAGAGAGAACTATGATAAATCAACACTCTAATGGGGTGGCAAGCGACTTAAAATCGCTCGGGCCTCGCCCGTCCGGGTTCGATTCCCGGTGTCCCCACCACGTGACCCTGGACCTGCGCCCCTGCGGTTTGCAATGGTCCGGTCGCGACGTCCGGCCGGTCCCGATCCCTGTCCGGGGGCGGGATCGATCGCCGGCCCGTCCGCGTTTTCGGCGTGGAGGCTCTGCCGGTCGGGCGGAGACGGGGAGGCGCGAGGAGGATGTCCGGTACCTGGCTCGAAGCGAGCGTAGCGGCGCCGATCGCGCCGGCAGGCGGCTCGGCATGCGCCGTTTCCGTCGGCGCGCGGTTTGCAGCGCCACCTTCACAGTCTATTGAACCGTTCAAAAATGAGCCGGCCGACGAACCCCGACCGGGGCGTTGGAGTTCCGGGCGTCTGCCAGCGGCGGAGGAGTATTGATGACCGAATCGCGCGTACCGGCCGGCCTTGAGCCTGCCCCCACCCGGCATGCCAAGCTGGTCGAATGGGTTCGGCAGATCGCCGAGCTGACCAAGCCGGACCAAGTCCGGTGGTGCGACGGGTCGGACGAGGAGTGGAACGAGCTCACCGCCGAACTGGTGAAGTCGGGGACGCTGAAACCGCTGAATCCTGCGAAGCGCCCCAACTCCTTCTTCGCCGCCTCCGATCCCCGTGACGTCGCCCGCGTCGAAAGCCGCACCTTCATCTGCTCCGAAAAGCAGGAAGACGCCGGCCCCACCAACAACTGGCTCGCTCCGAACGAGATGCGGACCGAACTGAAGTCCCTCTTCGACGGCTGCATGAAGGGCCGGACCATGTACGTGGTCCCCTTCTGCATGGGGCCGCTGGGCTCGAAGATTTCCGCCCTGGGCGTCGAGATCACCGATTCCGCCTACGTCGCCGTCTCGATGAAGATCATGACCCGGATGGGCAAGGACGCCCTCGACGAGCTGGGCGAGGACGGCTTCTTCGTGCCGGCGGTCCACTCGGTCGGCGCTCCGCTGGAGCCCGGCCAGCAGGACGTGCCCTGGCCCTGCAACGACAACAAGTACATCGTCCACTTCCCGGAGACCCGGGAGATCTGGAGCTACGGCTCCGGCTACGGCGGCAACGCCCTGCTGGGCAAGAAGTGCTTCGCCCTGCGGATCGCCTCGGTGATGGCCAGGGACGAGGGGTGGCTCGCCGAGCACATGCTGATCCTCAAGCTGACCTCGCCGGAAGGTAACTCCCACTACGTGGCGGCCGCCTTCCCGAGCGCCTGCGGCAAGACCAACATGGCCATGCTGCAGCCGACGCTGCCGGGCTGGAAGGCCGAGACCATCGGCGACGACATCTGCTGGATGCGGTTCGGGGCCGACGGGCGGCTCTACGCGATCAATCCGGAGGCCGGCTTCTTCGGCGTCGCTCCCGGCACCGGCGAAGAGACCAACCGCAACGCCATCGCCGCGCTGCACGCCAACACCATCTTCACCAACGTCGCGCTGACCGACGACGGCGACGTGTGGTGGGAAGGCCTCACCAAGAACCCGCCGGCCCACCTGACCGACTGGCGCGGCCGCGACTGGACGCCGGATTCGCCCGAGCCCGCCGCCCATCCGAACGCCCGCTTCACCGTGCCGGCCGCGCAGTGCCCGGTGGTGGCGCCCGAGTGGGAGGATCCGGCCGGCGTGCCGATCTCGGCCATCCTGTTCGGCGGCCGCCGGGCCAGCGCCGTGCCGCTGGTCACCGAGGCCTTCGACTGGGCCAACGGCGTGTTCATGGCCTCCAACGTCGCCTCGGAAGGCACGGCGGCGGCCGAAAACAAGATCGGCGAGCTGCGCCGCGACCCGTTCGCCATGCTGCCGTTCTGCGGCTACAACATGGGCGACTACTTCGGCCATTGGCTGAAGGTCGGCGAGCAGGCGGACGCCTCCAAGCTGCCGCGCATCTACTTCGTCAACTGGTTCCGCAAAGACGAGAACGGCAAGTTCGTCTGGCCGGGCTTCGGCGACAACGTGCGCGTCCTGAAGTGGATCGTCGGCCGTCTGGAAGGCGAGGCCGCGGCGGTGGACACCCCGATCGGCCGCCTGCCCGCCAAGGACGCGCTCGACGTCTCCGGCCTCGACCTGACGGCCGAGCAGCTCGAGCTGCTGCTGACCGTCGATCCGCAGGTCTGGACGGAAGAGGCCTCGCTGATCCCGGCCGCCTACGAGAAGTTCGGCGAGCGCCTGCCCAAGGCGCTGTGGCGACAGTACGAGGAACTGGTCGCCCGCCTGCAGAAGGCGGCCAAGCCGGTCACCGTGGCGGCGGAATAGCCGCCGGTCGAATTCGGAAACGACGAGGCGCCGCCTCCGGGGCGGCGCCATTTTTTCTTCGAAGAGTTGCCGTGGGGGGCCTAACGGCCCCAGCCGAACATCGCGCGCACCGGACGACGGCCCCAACGGTCGTCGGAGGGCTCGGCCATTTCGGCGGCCCGGCTGCGCCGGCGGCGCGGCTCGTCGACCGAATCGCTGGCATGCCTGGGCGTGTGGAAGGCGGGGAAGACCTCGGCCATGGTCCGCACCTCGGGCAGCACGTAGAACACCCCGCCGCCGCCGGAGAAGGCCGGGCGCACGACCTGCTTGTAGAAGGCCGCGGAGACGTTGATGCAGCCGTAGGTGATGCGGTTGTCGTTCGGCTCGGGCGAGCGCAGCCGCTGCAGCCGCCGCTCCCTGGGATTGGACGTGGCCACGGGGTGCAACGACACGGCGGTGGCGTAGTCGACCCACAACACGGTCTTGCCGCCGGCCGCGGGGCCGTAGGCGGCCATGAACCGCCCGGCCGGGGTGGTGCGTTCGTGGGGGGCGATCTCGTTCAGCTCGCGGTCGCCGATGCCCGGGACCGAATCGTCACCGACGGCGGAACCGACCAGCACGGTGCTGGAGCCGATCAGCTCGCCCTCGGGCGCGAAGATCAGCACCTGGGCGGCGGCCTTGTCGACGATGGCGTAGGGGAGGCCGCGGTTGTCGCCGGTGGCGCGAATCCAGTCGGTCAGGTCCGCCGCGGCGACGGAGCTCGCCGAGGCCGGCGGCGCGGCCTCGATGGTTTCCGTCGCGGTCGCCGCCGATGGCGCACCCACCCCGATCACGCCCAGCCAGACCGCTGCGACCGGCAGCCCTGTCCTCATCCCCAACTCGCCCTACGCTTGAACCAAGACATCCCGGCCAAGCCGGACCTGCGGGAGGAGAATCACAAGAGCCCGCCCGAGGTCCGCCTTGGCCATGACCTTCGCTATGGAAGGTGTCAGTTCCGGGGCGTCCTCATACGCGACTGCTCGAGCTGGTCCACCCGGCCGGTGAGCTGATCGATGCGCTGGTTGGCCGACTGGGCGTCGGTTGCAGCCTGTTGTGCGGCGGCGCCGGCGGCGTCGGCGCGGCGGCCGGCGTCCTGGGCCCGGGCGTCGACGGCGTCGATCCGCGCGTTCACGCCGGCGATCTGCTCGTCCACGTAACCGCGGGTCGCGCATGCGCTGAGACTCAGCCCGCCCAAGGCGAGGGCCATCACGAGACGAACGCTCGCAGTGCGAATAGTCGGCATTTTTCCAACATCCTCTTCAAGTTTCGGCACGGACCGATTCCCAGCCAAGCCCTGGGCGAGGACGTATTGGGGCGCGCCTCGCCCTAGCCTTCGCGCGGGCGGATGGGCCGGCGCGTAAGCTGGGCTGGATCGTCAACGCCAAAGGTTGGGCGCATGTTCCCGGGCTAAGTAGCCTGGCCGACACTTTTCTCGCCCATGGCGGGCGAGGCGGGCCTGTTCAGGGGGCGCGGCGCTCGCCGCCGGCCACGACGCGCAGGTTCGGCGGCCCGCCCATCTTCTCGCCGCGAATCTGCGAGACGAGGTCGAAAAGGGCTCGCCGCACGGCTTCGCCGTCGCCGCGCTCGGCCAGCGATTCCAGCTCCTCGAGATGGCTGCGGGTGACCCGCAGGGCCGAGCTGGAGATCACCTCCATCACCTGGGGCGCGCAGGGGATCGAGCGCTCGGTCTCGTCGAGCAGGGCCTCGGTCAGCTTCTCGCCGGGGCGCAGGCCGGTGATCTCGATCTCGATGTCGCGGCCCGGGACGCGGCCGGACAGGGCGATCATCTGGCGGGCCAGATCCATGATCCGCACCGGCTCGCCCATCTCCAGCAGGAACAGCCGCGCGTGGCTGGCGTCGCCCTCGGCCGAGGCGGCGGTGGCGTGCAGCACCAGCTGCGAGGCCTCGGGGATGGTCATGAAGAAGCGGGTCATGTCCTGGTGGGTGACGGTCACCGGCCCGCCCCGCTCGATCTGCGACTTGAAGATCGGCACCACGGAGCCGGCCGAACCCAGCACGTTGCCGAACCGGACCGCGGCGAATCTCGTGCCCTCGCCGTTCTGCTGGGCCTGGATGACCGCCTCGGCGAGCCGCTTGGTGGCTCCCATGACGTTGGTCGGGTCGACCGCCTTGTCCGTGGAGATCAGCACCATCTGCGCCGCACCGCAGGCGCTGGCCGCCTCGGCCACGTTCCAGGTGCCGATGACGTTGGTCAGCACGCCCTCGCAGGGGTGGCGCTCGACCATCGAGACGTGCTTCAGGGCCGCGGCGTGGAAGACGATGTCGGGCCGCTCTTCCATGAAGCTGGCGGCCACCCGGCGCGCGTTTCGCACGTCGCACAGCACCGCCGAGCGCGACAGGGTCGGATAGGTCTCGCGCAGCTCGCGGTCGATCTCGAACAGGCTGGTCTCGGAGACGTCCAGCAGGGCGATATGGGCGCAGCCGAACGAGGCCACCTGGCGGCAGATCTCGCCGCCGATGGAGCCGCCTGCGCCGGTGATCAACACGCGGCGGCCGCGGATCAGGTCGGCGATCGGGCGGCGGTCGAGCTCGATCGGATCGCGCGCCAGGAGCTCCTCGACGCTGATCTCCCGCATCGGCACCAGGGTGGCGCCGTCGTGCTGGCGCAGCTCGACGATGCCGGGCAGGCGCAGAAGGCGGATGCCGTCGCTCTTCAACCGCCCCACCTGGTCCGCCGTCAGGCCCTTCAGGCGGGCCGGCTCGTCCAGGAACAGCACCGCACGCGGATAGCGGTTCCAGCGGCGCAGGTCGGCGAGGGCCGCGTCCAGGTTCTGCAGGCTCTCGATGATGCAGACGCCACGCACCTGCTGGCCGACGTCGCGCGGGTCGGGCCCGACGATGCCGACCGGGGTGTAGCTGTTGTCGTGGCTGCGGGCGGTGTTGCGCAGGTAGGTCTCGGCCAGCGACGGCGGGCCGATCAGCAGCAGCGAAGGCCCACGCGGCGTACGATCGGTGATGGTGCGCAGGGGCGCCAGGATGTTCAGCGCCCGCTCGTGCAGGGCGCGGCGGGCGATTCGCAGCGACACCGCGCCGAACATCTGGAAGGCGGCGGCCAGCGCGAGCGCCGAGCGGGGCAGGGTGCTCGCCCGGTCGACCACCCAGACCGCGAACAGGAAGACGCCGGCGGTCAGCACCGCCGTGCGGGCCAGCACCAGGGCGTCGGGAATCGAGGCGTAGCGCCAGGGCGACAGCTCGCGCCGGAACATCACAGTGAAGGCGCCCGCGATGGCCGCGTAGAGCAGGGTGTACTTGGCGACGATCAGCGCCGGCTCGCCGACCGGGCCGAGGTTCGACCAGCGCTCGACGGCGATGGTGTAGGCGACGAGGAAGGCGACTGCGGCGATCGCGACGTCGGCGAGGATGGTCTGCACACGGAAGGCCATTCGAGGCATGAGTCGCTCCGCTGCTTTGCCGATCTTTGCCGCAGCTCCCTGGTGTTCGTCAAAAACGGTCCGAAGGGTCTCCGCCGGGCCGGCGGCGAAGGCCCGGCATGCCGGCGCCAAGGAGACCGACGGACCTTAGACAGGCGCGCCGCGCTGGCAAGAGAAAAGCCGCCGCGCAGGGCGCGACGGCTTTCCGAAGCCTTTGAACTGTGACGCGATTACAGCGCCAGCTTGAGGCTGGCGACGAGGCGTTCTTCGGCGATCGAGCCGAACAGGTCCTCGGCGTCGGTGTCGTGGTAGCGGATGTCGAGGCCGAACTTGTCGGTGGCCGCGATCTCCACGCCCAGGTTCCAGGTGGTGTAGTCGACGTCGCCGCCGCCGCTGATCTCGACGTCCTGGTGGCCAAGGGCGCCCGACAGGGTGAAGCGCTCGGCCAGCGGGATCGCGCCGTTCACTTCATAGTAGAAGCTCTCGTCGGCGCCGACGCCGGTGTAGTCCGGCGAGTAGTAGATGGCGGCGCCCAGGGTGGCCTGGCCGGCCGGCACGGAAGCGGACGCCATGAACTCCCACTGGTCGAGGTCGGCGCCGCTCGGGGCGTCGACGTAGGTGTAGTAGATCGCGCCCAGGTCCAGCGAGACCGGGCCGAGAGTCGGCGTCGCGCCGACATACAGGTCAACCTCGGCGTCGGTGCTGTCGCCGAAGTCGACGTTGGAAGCCCAGACCCCAGCATAGAAGATGCCAGCCGTCAGGTCAGCGCCGCCGAAAATCTGCGGGTCCTCGTCGGTCTGGCTGACGCCGCGGAACACGTAATCGCTGGCCACGCCGATGTTGAACGACAGGTCCACGTCGGACGCGTCCTGCGCGAACGCGGCGCCGCCGAAGGCGAGGCTGGCCGCTGCGCCGAGCAGCGCGAACTTCAGAGCTTTCATATGCATCCCCTTTTTCTCCGGGGCCGGTTTTCTCCGGCCATCGCGCCTGCATCGCCTTTGGGAGCCGCCCAAACCAAGGGGCGGGAGCGATGCGGCGCGGCGAAGCTAGAGGATGAACAGTCGTTAGGCGTTAAGGACGCCGGGCGCCTGCAAAAATGGCACCCGGGTGTTGCCTGAACGCAACGGGTCCTTTCGGGTCACCGCATCGACATCGGCGCGTAGTTCAGGTGGCTGCCCGCATCGATCAGCAGGGTCTCGCCGGTGACGTGCCGCGAGTGGGGCGAGGCGAAGAACACCGCCGAGGCGGCGACGTCCTCGGCCGTCGAGGCTGCCTTCAGGGGCGTGGCGGCGGCCGAGCGTTCGCGCATCTGCTGCACACGGTCGGCCGGCAGCGCCTTGCCGAACCACGGCGTGTCGATGAAGCCCGGGCAGATGGCGTTGACGCGAATCTTCGGCGCCAGGGCGCGCGCCAGCGACAGGGTCATGGTGGTCAGCGCGCCTTTCGAGGCGGCGTAGGGGATCGAAGAGCCGATGCCGACCACCCCGGCGATCGAGGCGGTGTTGACCACCGCGCCCGGCTGCGGGGCGGCCTCGAGCAGCGCGCGGCAGGCCCGCACCATCTGGAAGGCGCCCACGACGTTCACCGCGTAGAGCCTGAGGAAGTCGTCGGCCGAGACCGCGTCCAGGTCGCCGTGGGCGGCGAAGGTGGTGGTGCCGGCGTTGTTGAAGAGCGCGTCGATGCGCCCGTAGGGACGGGCGGCGTCGGCGATCTTGCGGCAGTCCTCGTCCGAGGCGACGTCGCCCTGGACCAGCACCGCCTCGGCGCCGTGGCCGCGCACCAGGCGGGCGGTCTCCTCGGCCTCCTCGGCGCTGCGGGCGTAGTTGACCACCACCGCCTGGGCTCCGCGTTGCGCGGTCTCCACCGCGATCGCCCGGCCGAGCCCCGTCGAAGCGCCCGTCACCACCACCACGAAACCGTCGAATTCCTTGCCCGCCATGGGAGCCCTCCACTTTTTCGTTGGATCCCTGATAGCGGCTGGCTTCGCCGCTGTCTCGGTTGCGGGGCGCGGGGCCGGCGCGTAAAGCGCGGGACATGGACACCAAGGGCCTGACGCAACTCGGACAGCCGGTCCGCGGCTTCTCCACCCCCGACGAGGCCGTGCTGGAGAAGGTTCCCAATCCGCAGAAGGGCCAGACCTATCTCGCCCGCTTCACGGCGCCGGAGTTCACCTCGCTCTGCCCGGTGACCGGCCAGCCGGACTTCGCCCATCTGGTCATCGACTACGTGCCGGGCGACTGGCTGGTCGAGTCCAAGTCGCTGAAGCTCTACCTGGCCTCGTTCCGCAACCACGGCGCTTTCCACGAGGACTGCACCGTGGCCATCGGCCGCCGGATCGTCGAGACGGTGCAGCCGGTGTGGCTCAGGATCGGCGGCTACTGGTATCCGCGGGGCGGGATTCCCATCGACGTCTTCTGGCAGAGCGGCCCGCCGCCGGCGGGGCTGTGGCTGCCCGACCAGGGCGTGCCGCCCTACCGCGGCAGGGGCTGATGGTTAACGCCAGGGCCCCTGGCGTTAGGAATTGCGGCGGGAGAGGCTGGCGGTCGGCTTGGGATTGGCCTATAAGTCCTGTGCCCAACTCTCCTCGGGCGTGTCACCTCAGGCCGGGCGGTGCGGAAGCGCCGTCCGGCCGTCGGTTTTTCCAGACCTGCTTTTCTAAACCTGCGGCTTCGGCAGGTCGGCGATGGCGCCGATCAGGTGATAGAAGGAACTGGCCGGGGCCGGCTCGTCGACGAAAGCCCCGTTCGGCCGCATGTATTCCCGCCACAGACCCGGGCTCGCCGCCTCCAGGAACCGACGCACGGCGGCCGCCGCCGCGGCCTGCTCGGCCGAATTTCCGAACACGACCGAGGCGCGCAGCCGCTCGGTCTGGCCCCACAGCCGGGCGCGCGGCTCGACGATGGTGAAGTCGTCGGCGATGGCCTCCACCGCCACGCCGTTCGTCGGGTGCACCCCGCGCAGGCCGATCTCGTGCAGCCGCCGGGCCGCGGCGGTTCCCTCGGGGCGGCCGGTCAGCGCGCTCCAGCGGTCCAGCAGGTAGGCCCATTCGAACTGGTGCCCCGGCTCGACCCGACGACCGTCCTCTCCCAGCGCCGGACGCCACTGGGCGTCGAACATCTCGCGCAGGAAGCCGCCCTGCGGATCGATGAAGCGGGCCAGCGCCAGGTCGGCCAGTTCGTCGGCGAGGGCGCGCCACTCGGCCCCGCCGCCCACCTCCATCCAGGCCAGAGCCGCCTCGAACAGGTGCATCTGGGCGTTCGACTGGAAGGGGTGGCCGTAGGTCTCGCGAAAGCCGCCGGCGCCGTGGCGCAGCTGGTCCAGCGCGGCCAGCAGCTCGCCGGCGACGGCGGGCAGGTCGCGGCGGCCGGAATCCTGCCGATGGACCGTGGCCATGGCCAGCAGGGCGAAGGCCTGCTCGTAGAGGCGGGGGGTCTCGTCCAGCACCTCGCCCTCGGCCGACAGGATGGCGAGATAGAGCCCGTCGGGCCGGCGGTAGCGGTCCAGGAGGTAGTCGAGGCCGTGCCAGGCGGCCTCCCGCCAGGGGCCGTCCCAGCCGATCTTGCCGGCGGTCGCGTAGACGAAGGCCTGGCGCGCCTGCACCCGGGCCCGGCGCGGGCCGCGCGGCGTCAGGTCCTGGCCTAGCGCGTCGAACCAGCCGCCGAGCCGATGGTCGGCCCCCGCCCGCCACCAGAGCGGCAGGGCGGTCTCCCGAAGCCAGCGGTCCAGCCATTCGGCGTGAGCGCCGAACTCCCCGCTCACGGGCGCCAGACGCTCGTCAGGGCGGCCGGGTCGGCCCGCTCGCGTTCGAGGGGCGGCTCCTTGGCCGTGCCCAGCATGATCATGCCGGCGATGCGCTCGTCGGGCTCGAGGCCCAGGATGGTCCGCGCCTCGGCGTCGTAGGAGTACCAGTCGGTGATCCAGTTGGCGCCGTAGCCCATCGCCTGGGCGCCGACCAGCAGCAGGGTGCAGACCGCGCCGGCCGACAGCTGCTGTTCCCACTCCGGGATGTCGAGGCCGGGCTTGGCGCGCGAGACGACGGCCACCGCCATCGGCGGCGTCTTCAGCTTTGCGAGCTTGGCGACGGCGCGCGCATCGCCCCGGCCGGAGGCCAGCGCCTCCAGGCGGGCGGCGGCTTCGGCCTTGCCCTCGCCGCTCAGCACTACGAAGCGCCAGGGCGACAGCTTGCCGTGATCGGGCACCCGCACCGCGATCCGCAGCAGGGCGTCCAGCTCTGCGGGCGAGGGAGCGGGTTCGGTCAGATTCACGGCCGATGCCGAGCGGCGCCGGGCTAGGAAGTGCAGCACTTCCGGGCTGGGGGTCTGCGGGACGGGTTCGCCGAAGGCGGGAGGCTCGGGAAGGGGCAAGGGCACGGGAGGTCTCGACGGCGTTGTGTGGAGGCCGTTATTGGCCCACATCGCGGTCTCGGCAAGGCAAGGTGAGGACATGTCGCAAAAGCCCGCCTGGCTGCGCTCCCACGGTCGGCCGTGGCGGCGCCTGTCTCAGCGGCCGATCTACGACAACCCCTGGATCAGCGTCACCGAGCATCAGGTGATCGCGCCGACCGGCAAGCCGGCGGTCTACGGCGTGGTCAGCTTCAAGAACTACGCGATGGCGGTGCTGCCGCTGTTCGACGACGGCACGACCGTGCTGGTCGGCCAGCACCGGTTCGCCCATGCCGACTACAGCTGGGAGATTCCCGAGGGTGGCGGCCCGCTGGACCAGGATCCGCTGGAGAGCGCCAAGCGCGAGCTTCGCGAGGAGGCGGGGCTGGAGGCCGCCTGCTGGCTGCCTGTGATGCGGGTGCAGCTCTCCAATGCGGTCACCGACGAGATCGCCATCGGCTACATCGCCACGGGCCTGTCTCCCGTGCCGACCGATCCGGACGAGACCGAGGACCTTGCCCTGGTCAGGGTCCCGTTCCGCGAGGCGTTGGCCGCCGCGCTCGACGGGAAGCTTCCCGACGTTTTAACGGTGGCGATGCTCTTGCGGGCCTACCATATGGCCCGGGAAGGGACTTTGCCCGCCACGCTGGCGCGGGCCATGCTAAAATAAGAAAGTGCTCGGATGGGCCGGGAGGAGCCGATGAGCCAACGCCTGGAAGTGATCGATCCGTCGTCGCCGCCGCCCGTCTGGGCCGCGCTGCGCAACGAGGCCGCCCGGGTCGCCAAGACCGAGGCGGCGCTCGCCAGCCTGATGCACACGGTGATCCTGTCGCATGAGGACCTGGGCGGCGCGCTGTCCTACCAGCTCGCCCGCAAGCTGGGCGACCAGGAGCTCGGCGCGATGACGCTGCGCGAGATCGCCAGCCAGGCCTACGAGGCCGAGCCCAGCCTCGTCGAGACCGCCGAGCTGGACCTCAAGGCGGTGTTCGAGCGCGACCCGGCCTGCCGCGGCTATGTGCAGCCGTTCCTGTTCTTCAAGGGCTTCCTGGCGCTGCAGACCCACCGGGTGGCCCACTGGCTTTGGAAGCAGGGCCGCGAGGCGATGGCCTTCCACCTGCAGAGCCGCTCGTCCGAGCTGTTCCAGACCGACATCAACCCGGCCGCCCGGATCGGCTCGGGCGTCTTCCTCGACCACGGCACCGGCGTGGTCATCGGCGAGACCGCGGTGATCGGCGACGACGTCTCCATGCTGCACGGCGTGACCCTGGGCGGCACCGGCGCCGAACGCGGCGACCGCCACCCCAAGGTCGGCAAGGGCGTGCTGCTGGGGGCCGGCGCCAAGGTGCTGGGCAACATCACGATCGGCGACTACGCCAAGATCGCCTCCGGCTCGGTGGTGCTGAAGCCGGTACCGCCCGGCTGCACGGCGGCCGGCGTGCCGTCCAGGCTGGTCAACTGCCCGACCTGCGACGAGCCGGCCAAGAGCATGGACCACACCCTGGCCGACGCGGTCTACGACTACGTGATCTGAGGTTTTCCCCGGCGCTGCGAACCGCTAGGTTCGCGCCGCAGCGAGAACCCACAGGAGCGCGCAGACGTGGACGAAAAAGCCATCCGCAAGATCGAGGGCCACCTGCGCGGCACCTTCGCCAACGCCCGCATCAAGCTGGTGCCCCGGCCCAAGCAGAAGGATTCGGCGGAGGTCTACATCGGCGAGGAGTTCGTGGGCGTCGTCTATCAGGACGAGGACGAGGACGGCTCCTACATGTTCGAAATGGCGATCCTGGCGGAGGATCTGCCCTAAGGCCGGCGCGCGGCGGCGGGGATGAGCGACGTCAACCTGCTGGACGTCGGCGACTACGACGATCCGCACTGGCAGGCGGCGAACGTGCTGCTGTCCACCCGGCGCTTCCGCGAGGCGGTGACGTTCGTCCACCAGCTGGGCGTCGAGGCGCGACCGCCCACACTGAACATCGCCGGCGTGGCCGCGACGGTGCTGCAGGCCCGTCCGCTGGCCGAGGCCTTCTTCCGCCGGGCGCTGGCGGCCGATCCGGATTTCGTCCAGACCTATAACAACCTGGCGCTGTTCCTGCGCGTGGACGGGCGCCAGACCGAGGCCGAGCAGGTCTTCCACCAGGGGCTGAAGCGCGCCCCCGACGAGCCGACCATGAGCATGGGGCTGGTCAACCTGCTGTGGCTCGAGGAGCGCCATGCCGAGGCGGAGGCGCGGCTGCGCGAGCACGTGCGCCGCCATCCCGCCGACGCCGACGCCCGCTTCAAGCTGGGCGCTCTGCTGCTGACCCGCGGCAAGTTCGATGAGGGCTGGGCCTACTACGAGGCGCGCTACGAGCCGACCCGACCCGGCGCGCCCGATCCCGTCGACTTCGGCTGTCCTCAGTGGCGGGGCGAGCCGCTGAAGGGCCGCTCGATCCTGCTGTGGTTCGAGCAGGGCCACGGCGACGAAATCCAGTTCTGCCGCTACGCCCCGCTGCTGAAGGAACGCGGGGCGGCCAAGGTGACGCTGGTCTGCAAGCCGGCCCTGGAGCCGCTGCTCTCGACCCTCGAGGGCGTCGACCGAATCGCTCCGGCCGCAGGCACTCAGGAGATCGAGACGCACGACTACTGGAGCTACCTGGTCTCGCTGCCGCACCGGCTGGGCACGCGGCTGGAGACCATCCCGGCCAAGGTCCCCTACCTGTCGGTGCTGCCCGAACGGCGGGCGCGCTGGGCCGGGATGATCCCCGCCGAGGGCTTCCGTGTGGGACTCGTCTGGAAGGGCAATTCCGAGCTCGCCAACGACAAGAACCGCTCGCTGCCGGGCCTGTCGGTGCTGCGGCCGCTGTGGGACGTGCCGGGGGTCACCTTCGTCAGCCTGCAGAAGGGGGCGGGGGAGGAGGAAGCGGCCGCGCCGCCCGCCGACCAGCCGCTCGTCGACCTTGGCCGGCTGGCGCAGGACTTCGCTGACACCGCCGCGATGATCGAGGCGCTGGACCTGGTGATCAGCGTCGACACCGCCCCGGCCCACCTGTCCGGAGCGCTGGGGCGGCCCTGCTTCTGCCTCGTGCCGTCGGAGGGGCTCGACTTCCGCTGGCTGCTGGAGCGGAGCGATTCGCCCTGGTACCCGACCCTGACGCTTTTCCGCCGGGCGCGCGGCGCGGGCTGGGAGACGGTGATCCCCGAGGTCGCCGCCGCGCTGGAGGCGGCCGTGCGGCAGGCCGCCCGCCGCACGACCCCGGCGCTCTAGCCGGCCCTCACAGCACGCCCAGCATCTCGGCCACCAGCGGGTGGCGGACGATATCGCGCTCGGCCAGCCGCACGACCGCGATGTTGTCGACCGCCTCGAACCGCTCGGCCACGGCCGCCAGGCCACTCATCTCCGGCAGCAGGTCCGACTGGGCGGGGTCGCCGGTCACCACCATGGTCGAGTGCCAGCCGAGCCGGGTCAGCAGCATCTTCAGCTGCACGTAGGTGCAGTTCTGGGCCTCGTCGATGACCACGAAGGCGTTGTTCAGCGTGCGCCCGCGCATGAAGCCGACCGGCGCGATCTCGATGGCGCCTTCGGCCATCAGCGTGCGCACCCGCTTCATCGACAGCCGGTCGGAGAGGGCGTCGTAGAGCGGGCGCAGATAGGGGGCGAGCTTGTTCTCCATCTCGCCGGGCAGGAAGCCGATCGATTCGCCGGCCTCGACCGCGGGGCGGGAGAGCACGATGCGGCCGACGCGGCCGGCCTCCAGCGCCTCCACGGCCTTGGCGATGGCCAGATAGGTCTTGCCGGTGCCAGCCGGGCCCAGCGCCAGGACCAGATTCTTCTCGTCGATGGCTCGGATCAGCCGCTCCTGGCCGGCAGACTTGGCCTTGATGGTCTTGAGGTAGGCCTGATCGCGCGCCTCCCGCTCGTCCGGCAGCGGCGACCACCCGCGGGCGGTCGGCAGGCGGCGCACCTTGCTGTCGTCGCCGAACTGGGCGGCGTCGAGGGCTCCGTCGCGCAGCTGTCGCTTCAGGGCACGCTTGGTCATGAAGGCCTCCTCGGGGGGCAAGAAAAAAGGGCGAGTCCGACACCGGCTCGCCCTTCGACTGGAATGGATGTGAACTCGCGGCGGAGTCGCGCCGGGGCTGCTCGCCCCAGGCCTTGCGGTGATCCGGGCGGCTCCAGCCGCCCCGTTCGCGCACGCGACACCCTACGCTCCGCCTTCCGGAGTCCGGACGCCCGACGACGCCCGGTTGGACGCGGCGGGACTTCCGCCCCTCCGAATCGCCCCACTAGAATGATCCTATCGTGCTTTATGAAGCGTTAAACGACGCCGGAAATTGAATAAAGGAACTGCGACAATGGCTGTATACAATTTGGGCGATGTTTCACCGGAATTGCCCGGTGAGGACGAATACTGGATTGCGCCCAATGCCGCAGTCATCGGGCGAGTGATTCTCAAGAAAAACGCCTCAGTGTGGTTTGGCGCCACACTCCGCGGCGACAACGACCCGATCATCATCGGGGAGAACTCGAACGTGCAGGACAACTCGGTGCTGCACACCGACCTCGGTTCGCCCCTGACCATCGGCGCGAACGTGACGGTCGGCCACATGGTTATGATGCATGGCTGCACGATCGGCGACGGCAGCCTGATCGGCATCGGTTCGATCGTCCTGAACGGCGCAAAAATCGGGAAGAATTGCCTGATCGGCGCCAACTGCCTGATCACCGAGGGCAAGGAGATCCCCGACAACTCGCTGGTGATGGGCGCGCCGGGCAAGGTTGTCCGCGAGCTTTCGCCCGAGCAGGCGCAACGGGTGGCCTTCGGGGCGATGGGCTACGTGCGCAACTGGCAGCGGTTCAAGAAGGAGCTGCGCGAGCTCGCCTAGGCGATCTCGACCATCTCGAACCCCGACTTGGCTGTGCCGCAGTCGGGGCAGCACCAGTCGTCGGGGATGTCGGCCCACCGCGTCCCCGGCGCCAGGCCCTCCTCGGGCGCGCCCTTCTCCTCGTCGTAGATGAAGCCACAGACGCTGCACTGGTAACGCTTGAAGTCCATCGTAGGCCTCCGCCGGGATCGGGTCTGGAATGCGATCCCGCCGGGGCGGCGGCGTCAAGGCGCCTGCGGGCGATGCGGGGCCCGAGCTCAGCCGCCGGAGACCGCCTTCCAGATCAGTTGCACGCCCACGACGATCATCAGCAGGTCGCCACCGCCGGGATCGCCAGGGCATAGAAGAGCGGATCGGTGATCATGGCGAGCCGCCAGCCTGCGGCCGGGAGCGGCGCAACGGCCTAGAAGACGCCCGCGAGCTGAAGGCCCTGGTAGGCGGCCAGCAGGACCACGAGGCCGCCCACAGCGAAGGTCAGCGGCCGCGGCGGGGCCAGCCGGATCACGAACCCGGCCAACGGCGCGGCCGCCAGCCCGCCGACGATCAGGCCCAGCACCGAGCTCGCGTGGGCGGCCAGGCCTTCGGCCTCTTCCCAGTGTCCGGAGAGCAGGGCGGCCAGGAAGGTCGCCGAGATGGTCGAGGTGACGAAGAACTCCGCGGCATTGGCGGTGCCGACGCTGATTCGGGGTTCGGCGCCCGCCCCGACCATGGCGCTGGTCACCGTCGGGCCCCAGCCGCCGCCGCCGACCGCGTCGAGGAAGCCCCCGACAGCGCCCAGCGGGCCGGAGTAGCGCAGAGGGAATCGGCGGGCCTTGGCGGAGCGCCAAGCGCGATAAAGGATCAGCAGGCCCATCATCGCCAGATAGAAGACGATGAAGGGCTTGATCGCGTCGCCGTCGATCGATGTCAGCACGAAGGCCCCGAGCCCGCCGCCGATGCAGCCGCCCGCCGCCAACGGGGCGAACAGCCGCCAGCTGACGTTGCGGTTCACCGCATGCGATCCGGCCGAGGCGGCGGTGGTGAACACCTCGGCCGCGTGCATGCTGGCCGAGGCGTTGGCCGGCGGTACGCCGAAGCTGAGCAGCACGGTGGAAGAGATGACGCCGTAGGCCATGCCCAACGCGCCGTCGACGATCTGGGCGAGGAAGCCCACCAGGGCGAACAGAAGGAAGTCTTCCACGGCGCGCGTTCCGTTCCAGAGCACGAAAAGCGCGCGGGGCGTGATCCGTTGCGGCGGGCGGGGTTAGAGGCCCTGCAGGGCCCGGGCCGGGTCGGCCGCCGCCTTCTCCAGCGTCCAGCCCTCCAGCACCTCGGCGACCGCGTCCCTGGCCTTCACCAAAGCCGGGTGGATCGGGCAGCCTTCGACGGTCGGGCAGGTCTCGCAGGGACGGTAGGCCGTCTTCGAGGCGCAGGGCGCCAGCGCCAGCGGACCGTCCAGGGCGCGGATCACGTCGGCGAAGTTGATCTCGGCGGGGCTGCGGGCGAGGGAGTAGCCGCCGGCGCGGCCGCGGGTGCTGACCAGCAGGTGGTGGCGCTTCAATTCCAGCAGAATGGCTTCCAGGAACTTGCGGGGCGCGTCGGCCGCCTTGGCGATGTCGGCGATCGCCGCCGGCCGCGAATCGGTTCGGCCGGCCAGGTGGACAAGCGCACGCAACGCGTATCGGGCCCGCTGGGAAAGCATGGCCGATGACTAGAGCGTGACCGCGCGGGACGCCAGCCCGGCCGGTGAGAAAGCGCTTGCGGTGACCGACCGGTCGTGCTTTTTTCTCGACATGGGAAAAGGCGCAGCCACACGTGAAGCGGTGATCGACGAGGCCCTCCGCCAGGCGGTGGACCTGGGCCTCGAGGGCATTTCGCTGGGCGGCCTCGCCGAAGCGCTGAAGCTGTCCAAGAGCGGGCTGTTCGCCCACTTCCGCTCCAAGGAGGCGCTGCAGATCGCGGTGCTTGACGAGGCGGCCGAGCGGTTCCGCCGCAAGGTGGTGGAGCCGGCGTTGACCGCACCGCGCGGCGCGCCGCGCCTACGGGCGCTGTTCGAGCGCTGGCTCGACTGGATCGAGGGCGAGCCCTCCATGAACGGCTGCGTCTTCGCCGTGGCCAGCCAGGAGTTCGACGCTCGGCCGGGCCGCGTGCGCGACCGGCTGGTCGAGGTGCAGGGGGAATGGCACGAGCTGCTCGCCCGCGTGGCCACCGACCTTTCGAGCGAGGGTAGAGCGCCGGCCGCCTACGGCCGACAGGTCGCCTTCGAGGTCGTCGGCCTGGGGCTGTCGTTCCAGCTGCACGGCAAGCTGATGAACCGGCGCGACGCCCGCATGCGCGCCGAAGAGGGTTTCGAGCGTCTGTTGCGTGAGTCCGCCGTGTGACGGCGATCCTATTTTGGCTAGAGAAAAGCACGACCGTTCGTGCAATGGAGGGTGCGATGAAGCTCTATACCGGTCCGGTGAGCATGTTCGGCGCGAAGGTGCTGATTGCGGCGGCGGAGAAGGGGATTCGGCTCGAGATCGAGAACGTGCCCTACGAACCGGCGACGTTCAGCTATCCCGGCCATCCGGAAGTGAACCGGATCAACCCCCGCCGGCAGGTGCCGGTGCTGATCGATCAGGGGCTGGAGATCTTCGATTCGACCCTGATCTGCGAATATTTCGAGGACATCGCGCCCGAGCCGCCGCTTTGGCCGGCGGAACCGCGCAGCCGGGCGGCCGCCCGGCTCGCCGAACTGAAGGCGGACGAAATCTGGTTCCCCCGGCTGCGCCGTGTGGGTCAGTTTCTGCGCGATCGGTCCTCGCCCGAGGGGGGGCAGGCCTGGGCCGAGGCGCGGACCGCCTACGCCGAGATGGACGCCGCGCTCGGCGAGCGCGCCTGGATGGCCGGGACCTTCGGCTATGCGGACATCGCCGCCTACACCGCCTACCTGACCTCCTGGTTCTTCGGCCTGCGGCCCGCCGGCCTGCCTAAGCTCGCCGCCTGGGCCGAGCGTATGGAGGCGCGGCCGGCTGTGAAGGCCGTGCGCGACGGGATCGTCGGCTACCTCGAGACCCAGCGAATCCGTCTCCCCGAGTCGGCCTGAGGAAGCCGCTTCTGCGCCGCCCGCCGAAGGTGCTATCGCCTGTTCATGGCGGAAGACTTCGGCGCGTTGGTCGGGCGGCGGATCCAAGCAGACAGCCCCGCGACGGCGACTGGGCTTCGGTGGTGGCCGCGATGAGGCGGGATCTGGCGAGGGGCTGAGCGGCGCCCTCCCGGCAGGCTCGCGGGAGGAAGAGGCCCTACGCGATCCGCTGGCCGTAGAGGGTCGCCAGGCGCAGGTGAGGGCAGGGGAGGTCGTGGCTGGCGTTGCTGAGCCGCTCGAGGGCCAGGCGGTGGGCGGGTTCGCCCTGGAGGCGGGCGAGCGGGGCGAGGGGCTGCGCAAGGCCGAGAACGCGTTCCGGGCCATCGCCGCCGAGCGGCGCAAACAACAGTTCCACCGGCAACATGGCCCGGTCGCCGAGAGCGTGGGCCTGGGCGACGAGCGGCTCGGAGCGTCGCCAGGCGGCTTCCAGGGCGGTGCGCAGGGGGCCGGTGTCGCGCGCTCGCCAGAGGGTCATCAGCTGGACGCCGCGCAGGTCGCGGTCGAACAGGTCGCGCACCTTCCCGCCGGCAAGGCGGAAGGCGTAGCCGCCGGGGCCGGCGCGCCCGAGCATGAAGACCTGGGGCGCGAGCGGGGCGAAGTCGGCCGGATCTATCGGCGCGCCGCCAAAAGCCCGGCCGCGCCAATAGTCTATCAACATCTCTGTATTTGAATGGAACACCGACATGCCTGCGTAGGGCTCCGTTCGCGACCTTGCCGGCCGCACGGCCCTTGCAGGGAGATCTGGACCAGGCGTCGGCCGTCCCGTTCCGGTACGGCCCGGCGCGCCTGCTTTGGGGGGCGTCACATGAGGATGCGTTCGAGCCTGCTTGGACTGGCGCTCGGCCTGGCCGTGCTGCTGATCGGCGGCGCCACGCCCAAGGACGCGCAGGCTCAGTGCTGCGCGCCGCCGCCGCCGCCCTGCTGCGTGCCGGAGCCGCCGTGCTGCAAGCCGCCGCCCCCGCCTCCGCCCCAGCCGCCGTGCTGCGTGCCCGGCCACAACGTCAACATCCCTGGCGTCAACGTCTTCGTGGCGCCGCAGGTCGTGGTCAACGCCTCGGCCAGCGGCCAGGCGATCGCCGGCGCGGGCGCGCGCGCCGGGGCCGAGTCGATGGTGTTCGTCGGCAGCGGGGCCGCCGGCTACTACGCGCCGCCGACTCCCAGCGGTGTCATCCAGCTCAACGTCGACGGCGGCAAGCGCATGAAGCGCGTGGCCTATGAGGCGACCCGCGAGGTCACCAAGAAGGTGGTCATCCGCGCCGTCTGCATCGACGACCGCCAGGTGCCCCATCCCGCTTCGCAGATCAGCCCCGATCGCGACATCGTCGAGAGCTACGACGGCGAGCTCTATCGCTGCCTGGCCGGCTCCTACCTGCAGGTCACCTGGGCCGAGTGGCTCGACAAGGCCGACTTCGAAGGCGGCAAGACCATCGTCTGCAAGAAGGGCGAGGCCCTGTGGTACGGCGGCGGCGAGATGAAGTGCCGCCCGGCCAGCCGGCAGCGCGACTGCTTCGAGCGCAGCCTGCTGCGCCGCTTCGGCGCCGGCATCAAGGTGCTGACCTGGCGCTACACCGAGATCTACACAGCCTACCGCGAGGAAGAGGAAGCCGTCACCTCGACCGCCACCAGCTTCAGCATGGACGGCGGCGTCGGCGGGGTCGTCTACTAGGGTCGGTACTCAATTAGGCGTGGCGAGCTTTCTACCGTTCTGATTCAAGGCTTCTGGAAGGGAGCCTTGAATGCGGAAGCTCTACTGGCTGGACGACG
>Ga0172382_10002396_pt1 | contig 31500 bp, 34 predicted proteins | sample Leawel138RmetaG_FD_122245 | JGI IMG/M metagenome (GOLD analysis project Ga0172382, IMG submission 122245) | Leachate microbial communities from a municipal landfill in Southern Ontario, Canada - Leachate well 138R metaG | ecosystem: Engineered > Solid waste > Landfill > Unclassified | place...
AGGCATCAGCGTGGAACCAACAGCCCAGTTCATCACCATAAAGGTGAGCACCCAGACTGCATGGTGATCACTGGTCGTCAAACTTCCCGCGAGATAAGGGAAAATATTTTGAACAGCAACCGCAATAAACGCGCTGGTAGCAAGGGCGAGTCCAACACCGAAGAACAGGAGGGAAGACGGTCGATTATTCATTTTTCCATCCATATGTTGAGGAGCCCTTCAAAATGTTTTCGATAGGCCAAAAAATGGCCATGACAAGCATCCTGATCCTGCTAGTGGTCATTTGAGGCGTGGTTTTTTGAGAAACAGAATCAGTGGAATCATGATAAAAAAGCCGTAAAACAAGAGAACAAATGCATCCAGCATCCCGCGCATGCTGGCTTGGCTGTGGAGGACCACGTTCCCCATTATCTGCCAGGTACTCGAATCCTGAGTCATTCCCGCAGTGACCAGATACTGATGTAAGGCCGGATTGAAGAGGTTGATGAACCCGCTCATCATCGTCATATTAAAATACCGGAGGCCTCTGCATGCTGGCTTTTTAAGGATCGTAAATGCCAGGGTAAAGAGGGGTGTGGCAATCAGACTCAAAAAGAATGCCCCGAAAAAACCCGGCCAAATAACCCATGCCATGCTGATGTTTAGGGTAAAACAGCGTGCTGAGATAAGTGCCGAAAGCGCCAAAGGCAATGCCGATTTACCGTGCAGTACACAACGAATCTTGGATTGAACGACATGGACTAACCCACCCGATTGGGAAACGATATTTCCAACACTACACATCCAGCATCGGTCTTGAACGGCCCATGAAGTTCCCCTGGAAGTCGACTGGCGTAGTGCCCGGCTTCAAGCCACATATCAAACGCCTTGTCATAGAGACGACCGCTGATGATGAAAACTTCTTCAGGGTAGAGATGCGATTTGCTGCCGAAGGCTGTGGTATCCGCACCGGGAAGAAAGCGGGTCAATTTCGTGTACTCACCTGATTTATCGTCAATACTCAAAGTCAATTCCTCAGCGATGCCTTCCAGCCCCTTGACAGGCATCCAGCGATCTTGCGATCTTGAACTAAACACGTTCCAGTAGGTAACAGTGGACTTGGTCATGAATTACTCCTGCAATTAGTTTGGGGAAGCCATCAACAGTTACGAAGCCAAATTTCACTTAAAGAATGGTCTTTACACTTTCGGAGTACCATGTCTGCGTGCGAACTGAGTGGCAAGATATTGGCTTGTGTAACGCTGGAAAATCCCGATAACGACGGTGATTAAGGCTGTTCATGTTCCTTCTGCTTGCTCAAGGCGATGAGAGAAGTATACGCGACATTTTTCGGCAGGTGTTTGCGAATTTTGACTTTCTACCGCTGTTTGCGCATGATTATTGCTCTATAGTTCGGTTTATAGATTGGATATTGCGCAACGAAAGTATTTAACCCAAAACACCCCCGGATCATTTTTATTTGTATGCTACAGGCAAACTGGTTAATGACGGCTGGGTCACTCGCCTAGTCATCGTCCAGAATGTTAATCAACGGCATTTTTTGCCATATGTCAGCATCACGATTTATCACACAATCTCGTTGACAATGAACACTCGACTAACTTATAGATTGAAAAAGTTTACGGAATATTGGTCAGCTTATGAGTGATCCGTATTGACGCTTGTCTGCTAAAAACTGACCAATCTCGGCGCTGCCTGGCACTCAAGGAAAGCACTACCCCTCGGTCGCCAAGAAAGTGGCCGATATCATGCGCCAGAACCCACGTCGGCCGACTTGCAGGACGAGCAGTGATTTTGGTTGTTGCGCAGGCTGAGGGGTTGGTGGAATAACCGCTGTTTGTTATACCAGCACGGCCAGTTTGGCATAACTCTGGAACCAGTCATCCTGAAAGACCGGTAAACCTGGTCCATTCAGGCGGATACACCAGACGGCACCTTGCTGATCCTCATAAAGCATGGCACAAACTTCGGGATGGTGCGTAGAGAGCAGCTTGGGGATACCCATACTTTTTGCAGCTTTGGAATGTATCTCGTAGGCGGGCAGCGAGAAAATCTGCTGGCGGTTCACATTGAACACGACATGGTTGCCGGTCCAGTGGCCGGTTTGCTGCTGCCTTTTCACAGAAGCCCCCACACTCAAAGCAGTTTCTCGCTGTTTGGCATCCAGCCCGGCAATGAGGGGAACTATAGGGGATAATTCCAAGGGCATTAGACAGATCCCACCACCGCCGTCCCGTAGGCCGTAACCTCATTCATGGCTTGCCCCTGACCTGCGTCAAACTCACCAGAATCAAAGCGCATTCCCAGTACCGCATTGGCCCCAAGGGAACGGGCATGTTCCGCCAGTTGTTCCAGAGCATCATCACGGGTTTGGGCAATCATTTTTAAGTAGCCAGACTGTTTTCCGCTTAAGACGGCACGGATACCGCCCATAAAATTGCCGACAAAATTACGAGAACGCACCTCTGTACCGTAGACCGGCCCAAGGACCCGAACCACCCGCATACCGGGGCAGTCGTTGATGGTGAGAATGAGCACATTATTTTCCACCCTCATTTCCTTCATCATTCATCACACGGCCAGCACCACCCCGACCATGGGTCAATTTGTTAAAGCGTTCCCTTTTGGCCGCACATCTTACGCAGCGAACAGCCTGTACTGCCTGTATCCGTTCCGAGGGAATGATATCGGCACAATCCAGACAGTAGCGATTCCCCTGAGCGTCTTCGTCAGGTTCTTCGTGGGGCACCAAGGCGTTACGTTGTCTCGCCAAGGCGTCCATCAGGTGTTCTTCCGTATTCTTTGCGCCTACATCTGCCTCATCAGCCAAACGTTCCCCCTGAATCATGGTCGACCTTTATTGAATGAGAATGGGCGGTTTTACTGAAAATCGTGTTTACCCAACTTTGGGGCGTCGTCCCCGTCTGGCTTTTCCGTGCTCTTCCAGTAAGGCTTCACCACGCACCGAGAGGTCGGCTGCATCAGCGGAATCTGCCAGCACTTTTTCAATGGCCGCTATGTAATGCCGATGATCCCATTCAGGGGCGATGACCTTCGCAGCCCGTCCAAAGCGTTTTTCAAGCTCAAGGTTTCTTTTCCGCACGGTAGGGGTTTGCATGATCTTTTTCTTGGCGGCTTCAATCTTGGCGAGCGCGGCCCGCTGCCGTTCAAGAATTTCCGTCTGTTTCTTTTCCAAATCCGCCAGCCTTTGCTCTGCGGTACGACGAATACGTTTTTTCACTTCTGCCATAATCTACTCCTCTAACTATTCACTTTGTCTGCAAATTCTTTACCTGCCTTGAACTTCACGCTCTTTTTGGCCGGAATATCGATTTCCTGTCCGGTCGCCGGATTGCGGCCTTTACGGGCGGGTTTTCCCACGACCTCAAAAGTACAGAAACCCGGAAAGACAATTTTTCCCGCTGACGGCAATTCCGCTTCCAATGCCTGCCGAAAAGCCTGAAAAAACTTCTCCGCATCTGTTTTGGACATTTCGCCGTGACGCGCCAGAGCGGATATAAATTCGGATTTGTTCATGGAGACCATCCTAATGGTTGAAATGGAGTGAATCAATTTAGGCGATAAAAGTCCGGTCTGCAATCTGTGATCCGTAGCTTTATGGAGTCCCGAACCTTTTCAAGATAATAAATCACTAACCGCTCACCACATTCATCAGCACTTAGCCCGAAATACATGTGTACTACTTCATCATCTGAGTAGATTTATACCCGTTCATTGCCTGCACGATCAGGATGCGCCCACTTTTCACAAAATCCACTGGTGGCTTCATGATGCAGGTTGTGGAAAGCATGGTCCAGAACCCCGGCTTTTTGAGAGCATCCGCGTAACTGGCCCTTAGTGCATGACGAGTTCGCTTCGTCCTTTGCGTGGATAAATTTCCAACTTGGCACCTTGGTGCCGTCCGGATCAAGCGGGGACGCCCTTCTGAGGCACCCCGCTGCCGGTCCTGTGTAGAGGGAGGCATCCATGCCATCTGTCACGGGGTAAATGTCCTACGCAGGTAATCATTGCCGCCATGCGCAAGCTCCTGCATATCGCCTATGGCGTCCTCAAATCCGGTCAGCCGTTCGACCCTGAAAAAGCTCTTGCATAGGCGTCATCAAGACGGCATCTGTTTAACACATTAGGACAAGAAGGAGATCTGGCTCGCGCGCGGGAGTCGGAGCAGAAGCCCATACGACGGCCGAGGCCGAATCAAAAACCGCAACCTCCCAGTCGGGGACTCGGGCCGGGACGATGAAGGAAGTCTGCGACCTATCTGAAAATCACGACAGCAACCCGATCATCGCCGCTCGTAATGCGACGGAGGTCTTGTTAACGGGAGTGAACTCATTCGGAGGTCGGTATTTCCACACTGCTACGCGCCCACAGAAAAACCCGAATTGCCTAACCGTCGAAAATAAGTCGATGAAACCAGCCCTCGGAATGGTTCACACGCCTACCTTGGCCACCCCTGATCCAGCCATCGGATAGTGGTCTTTACTGTGATCTGACGAGCATTATTGAGGTACAATATCATATCTATATATACAATTTAGCCTGTCTTTTCTATCTGAGGCAAAACAATAATCTTTTACAATAAATTTTTTCTTCGTAGAGACCATACTAGTATATTTATCTGACATTCTTTCATAAAAAATTTTACCTTTAAATGCACTTTTACTATTCCCACAAGAAAAAAGCGTATATTCCCCATGCGTTATAGTATACATAGTTTTACAGCTCGTATTTGATGCAGACTTTATCGCTGCTTCTATATTTTTTGGAGTTTTCACTATGCCATGATTAAATCTGATAATTGCATTTTGTGGAACGTTAAATAAAATCAAAAAAATGATAAAGATACGATTATAGATATTAGCAGCGGCTGCTTTTTGTTCTCGTTAGATGCATAAATTATCCCAGACATGGTCAACAGAAAAGGGATACCTAAAACAAAGAGAAGACTAAAAACGCCAACCTTAACATCACTAATAGATGAGCCTGTTATATCATTTAGTAAGATCACTAAACCCGCAATATTACCTGTAGCTACATAAAGGATAAATCCAAAAATAGTAAATGGAATTGCAAACATTTTTCTAAAAATATGTTTATGTGAAAAGAGTCTTCTGTTTGCTTTTTGCCTCCATAAGAAACAAAAACTTTTCTTTATATTATACATTGTTTTTCGTATTGACGTATACTAATAAATTGACCCCCAAAACAGCAAAAATAAAAACACAGATATATAAATTATAGAATGATACAAATATTTGTAAGCAAAATAAAACAAGAAATATAAAATAATACAAACACATATAACAATAATTGATATGTTTAAATGTCTCTCTGAACTTGTTTCTTCAATTTTTTTATAATTTGGTATTTTTACAGCAAGATAACCGCTGAAAAAAGGTAAAGCTGAGTAAGCCAATAAAAATGCAAAAATTATGAGAACCATACTAGTGGTTATATTTGAAAAAATATATCCGGTATGCCCCGGATTGCCAGTCACTATAATTGACCAGTGTACCGCCGTTATGAATCCAATAAGAAGACCGAATGCGCCAATCATAGTGGTGAATAGTATAGCGATATGCTTTAGGAGTTACATGACCTTTAGTTTTTGACTATTTAATTTTTTTCTTTTTTTGGACCGTTATCAATATTTGTTGTTTGGTTATTCATGTTCTTTCCTGCCTGGGTTGAGTCCATGGAGGATTTTGGACAAGCGTAACGACCACGTTTCAGCGACCGTTCTCATAGAGCTAACCAGCCATCTGCTTGCAGCAGCGGGTTAATGCTGCACAGGCTTCTCAGGAAGCGACGGTGGTGTTGAAACCGCATGTGCACTGCGCAGATCGGGTAGGGATGCCAGCAAGTGCTGAATCGCTGACTTCAACTGGGGTGGGGTGCCGTCCTGTTCGGAAGCGGCTATCAGTTCCGCCTGCGCCTCCCGAAGGTGCAGAATGGCCAGGTTAAAACGCGCCTTGACCAGCTGTGGGTCTCTCTGCAGCGCTTGCTGATAATCGGCTGCGGCCGCTTTGGTATCGCCCAGCAACGCGTTACAGTTGCCCAGGCGCGCCCAGAAGATGGGGTTGTCCGGCGTTGCCCGCAACAGCTGCTCATAGGCCAACTTGGCGGCCACCAGGTGACCGGCCTGATAATCCTGCTGGGCCTGGTTGTGTAGTTGCAGTAAATGGGTCCCCGGTTGGGCACAGCCCGCCAGAACCAACGCAGCGAAGATCCACCAGACTTTCGGCCCATATCTCACGAATGCCCCTCCCAGGTCAGCACCTGTCCTGCTTTGAGTTGATAATGTTCTATGGTGCCGGGGGCACATTCTATCGTACCCCAGGCCCCCCGACACCAGCGCATCCCTAAAGGAGCCAGGCGCGTGGCGCGTAATAAACGACCCTGCCGATCCAGAAAAAGCAGATCCAGGGGGTAGGTCATCCCCAGACCATGCACGCTGTTACAGGGGGAGATCAGCAAGGCTTCATCGCGCCCCAGCCGGGGCCGCCCCAGCAATCCGCGCGCCCGTGACCACCAATGGTCCGCAATCCATAGACCCAAGATTTGGGTCCCATCCCGATAGAGGGCGGCTTCGCGCAGTCCTTTCATGGCCCATTGATGGTATGCAGGAACAGTTCTGCAATCGGGAAAGCGATCACCAGAAAGGTCGTCGGAAAAATAAATAGGACCAAAGGACCCAACAGTTTGACAGGGGCCTCCATGGCAGCTTTTTCAGCACGCTGAAAGCGTTCGGTACGCGCACGACCGGCCTGGGCGCGCAACACCCGACCGAGACTGCCTCCCGTGCGTTCGGCCTGATTGATGGCCGCCACGAAAGACCCGATCTCCGGCAAGGCCACCCGTTCCTGCAGGCGGCGCAGTGCCTGGGCCCGGGTCAGACCGGATTTGATATCCCGCAACACCAGGCCGAATTCATGACGCAAAACTCCTACCGGGCCATTATCAATGGCCTGCTGCAAGGCACCGGCAAAATTGAGTCCGGCTTCCACGGCGAGGGTGATGTAGTCCAGATAAATCGGCATCATGCGCAGGATTTCGCGATCCCGTCTCTGGCGCCGCTCCCGCAGCCACAAGAGCGGAAGGCCTGCCGCTATCCATCCCAGTATCAACGGCAGAAAAACCGGGAAACCCAACATCAGGGCACAGGCGGTCAGGAGTAGCATCCCCAGAAAGCCGGACACGATCTGCAAGGCAATGAAGTGCTCGGCATTGATCAGGTAACTGGCCGAAGAACGCTGCAACTGCTTGTGGGTCCATTCCAGCCAGCGGGTCGACAGATACCGGCCCAGGACCATCGTGGTGAGACGAACCAAAGGCCAGAGCAGCCGCAACAGAGGGGGCAGCGGATCCAGATAGGTTCGGTCATCCTCGGGTACCGTCCGTACGACCTGCCAGATCCCTACGAGAATCAAGCCAACGACCAGCCCGGCCGCAAGTCCGGCCAGGAGGATCAGATAAGTGGGAATCAGTACCATGGCTCAAACCTCAATCTGAACGATCCGGCGAATAAAAAAGAAGCCACCGATTTCCATAATGACAATCACGCCGAGTACCACCCAACCCAGCAGGCTGTTAAACAACAGGTGCATGGGTTTGGGTTCGAGCACCCGGAGGACCAGGATCAGCAGGACCGGCAAGGCCGTCATCACCAGGGCCTGAATCCTTCCCTGGGCAGTGAGAGAACGGATTTTGCCTTCCACTTCGGCCTTACGGGTCAGGGTGTCGGCGAGGTTTTCCAGGGTGTCGGCGAGATTCCCGCCCACATCCCGGGAAATGCGCAAGGCCGCCGTAAACAGTTTGAATTCCTCCAGAGGCAGACGTTTTTCCAGGCTGTCCAGCGCATCCCGAAAGCTGACGCCCAGCCGCTGCGAACGGATCAACAAACCCATTTCCTGGGAAAAGGGCGGCGGCTGCTCCTGAACCAGAACCTCAATAGCGCTGCTCAATCCCATACCCGCGCGCAGACTGGAAGCCAGCATCAGCAGTCCGTCCGGCATCTGTCTCAGGAACATTGCATCGCGCCGACGGCGCAACCAGCGGGTCAGGAATTGAGGAAAATAAGCGGCCACAGCTACGGCGACCAGCACGAACACCACACTGCCCGTGATCAGCCAGGTCAACCCCGGAAGCAACAGAAACAGCAGCAGATTGATGATCAGCAACTGCCGGGGATCCACAAAAATAAACAGATCCACCAGACTGTGCTGAGCCGTCTGTTCCAGTGTCGCCCGCTGACGTTGTGCGCCCCGGCGCAGAAATTCTGCCAGGACCAGAAACACCAGCGCGGTTGCCACACCGATGAACACCGCCAGCAGTAACATGGACATGCACCGTCCTCCCGATCAGTCGCGCAGCGCCTCGTCGATAAACAATCCCCGATCCACCGGAATGCCACGCGCCACCATTTCTTCATAAAACTCGGGGAGATTTCCGGTGGCCCGGAACCGGCCACGGACATCCCCTTCGGTGGTAAAGCCTTCCTGCTGGTACAGAAAAATCTCCTGGAGCTGGATGGTCTGGTTCTCCATACCGGTGACTTCGACAACATGGGTGATCTTCCGGGAACCATCGGCGAAGCGCGACTGCTGCACAATCACATCCACGGCGGAGGCCACCTGCTGACGGATCGCCTGGATGGGCAGGTCCATCCCGGCCATCAGCACCATGACTTCCAGACGCGATAGCGCATCCCGGGGGCTGTTGGCATGCACGGTGGTCAGTGAGCCATCATGGCCGGTGTTCATGGCCTGGAGCATATCCAGGGCTTCGCCGCCCCGACATTCCCCCACCACAATCCGGTCCGGACGCATGCGCAGGCTGTTGCGCACCAGATCACGAATGGCAATCTGGCCTTTGCCCTCGGCATTAGAGGGACGTGCTTCCATGGACACGAGATTACTTTGATAAAGGCGCAGTTCGGCGGCGTCTTCAATGGTCACAATCCGCTCCCGATCCGGAATATGATTGGACAGGATATTGAGCAAGGTGGTTTTGCCTGACCCGGTGCCGCCACTGATGAGGATGTTTTTGCGCTGTTCCACCGCCATCTGCAAAAAAGCCAGCATCTGTGTATTAGCTGATCCGTAACGAATCAGGTCCCCATCCTCCAGACGCTTTTTGGAAAACTTCCGGATGGTAATGGAAGGGCCCTTGAGGGTGACCGGGGCAATGACCGCATTGACGCGGGAACCGTCCTTGAGGCGGCCATCCACCATTGGGGAGGATTCATCAATGCGGCGCCCGAGCGGGGCCACAATCCGGTCAATGACCGAGCGCACCGCCTCGTCGCTGGAAAAAACGATGGTAGCGGGTTCCAGACGCCCGGAACGTTCGACAAAGATTTCATCGGCGCGATTGACCATGATTTCCGTCACGCTGTCGTCTTCGAGCAAGGCTTCCAGCGGACCCAGTCCTACCACTTCACTGAGAGCGGCCTCGATGAGGCGGTCCCGGTCTTCCCGATCCCGCAGGGCCGGATCCTCATCGACCAGGGCCGTCAGGATGCTCCGCGTTTTGTCGCGCAGCTCGGCGTCGGCCATGCGCGCCGTATCAATTCGGCGCAAATCCATCCGATTGATCAATCGCTCGTGGAGACTGCGCAGCAGGTTAAAATCCAGCGCAGGCGGGTGGGCTACCACGGGGGCGGGAGGCTTTATCTCCTCCGGTGCCGCCACTGATGCTACGACACTGGCCGGGTGGGGCACACTGTCGCGCACCAGAATCCGGTGCGCACCAATCAGTATCTCATCACTACCCTGCAAGGGGCCGTAGGCCTGGTCAATGCGGGAGCCATTGACCAGCGTGCCGATGCGCGATCCGAGATCCTCGACATACAGGCCGTCCGCGCGCCGCGTAATCCGGGCATGCACGGGCGCAATGGACCAACCCTGCAGGATAACGAGGTTCTGGTCGTCCTTACCCAGTGTGCAGTGTTCGGCCGCGCACTGGATGGGTTCCACCACCTTGCGGTGTCCACCACTCACCCACAACTGGAATCCTTCCATCGCCGCGCAAGCCTACGGTTGGCCGGGGACAGCCGGCAGTGGCGCCTGGCTACTGGGCGGACAGGTCGGTCCCACCCAGGTGCCCCGCATGGTACTCGTGGGCATCCCCGCTCCGGGGCCCTGGAGGATGCGGGACTTTTGCACATAGGATTTATGATTCGGTGCTACGGTCATATTCATTTCCACGGTCAGGGCGGGGCGTGCCCCTTCGGCCGGGCAGGACTCCGTGGCCTTCCAGTGGGTCCCACTACCCGACTCGTGCAGTATCCGACAATGCATGGCTTTGATCCGGGCTTTTGCCTGAGGGGACAGCGGCGGATGGGACAGGCCCGGACGGACACAGACTTCCGGCATATCACGCGCCATCATGGCGGCCGCCTGGGCGGGCATCCCCGGAATCTCCATCTGCATCTTCCAGGCCCCAGGGGCTAACGGTATGGGAGCCGCCCAAGCCCAGCTGGACACCCCCAGCAGGCACATCACAACAGTAACCCGGTTTAGTATTTGCATGTGGTTAATTTTCCTCCATCGCGAAACGTAATGCTTGAGCAATGCCCGTTTGGATGCCACCAACTCGGCGGCACCTGAATGTGCACTCCCCCAATCCGGGTCAGGGCGGTAAACGTACTTGGCCCTCCCGCATACGGCCACGGAGTACCCTGCTTCTGGGTAGGGTGGGAAAACATGCGGGTCGCGAACGCCGCAAGTTTTGGATACTCTTTGGCCATTACGGATCCCGGACCCGCATTCTTCTGCCAGAAACCTTTATTATCGAGGTCGAAGCTGTAGAGCATGTACTGATGATCCACACAGTAGATATGCGTTCTGGCTGGGGTCCAGACTTCGTAGGCCGTGCCCCGATGTCCGGCCCCCTGACAGGGACCCAGCCGATAGAAGCGGTTCTGTGGATCTGAACCATACAGAGGACCCGGAACGAGATCACCACCCGCTGTGGCAATGCCTGCACAACGGTGCCTGAGAGGGCTGCGCCAACCCCCCACTGGGCCACCAGAGCTCAGCGTGGCCCCTTTGATCTGGAAATCACTCCTCCGTATCAAGGTATAAACGGCATCCGGAGTGTATATGGAGGTTGTAAATCCTCTTTTTTTTGATGTTACGGCACCCACAACTATACTCCCCTTCATAGCTGTGGGGGTTTGCCACATATAGTCCTGTCGTCGGGGATTCGGAGCGGGGACATTCCTGTAACCGTGGTGACTACTGTAATAACGGCTGGAATGAAAGACCCCCCCCTGTCGGCAGGCGAGATTCGGCACACCTTTGTTATAAATGCCATGATATTTCAAAAAGTGCATGCCCTGTAGATATTGCGCCCAGCTGATTTCGGTTTTCGCCGAACCCCCAACCGGAGCCAGCAACAAGGCGGCGCCCAGCAGCGGATAGATGCGGTATGGTTTGAACATTTGCTGAATGTCTATGTGAAGTTAATGCGCCAAAGATGCCAGACTCATGCACTGCGTGCAAGTCGCCCACTTTCCGCCTGCTTTCCTGCACTGGCCTTCCTGTTCGTCGGGAAAAGATCTGCGTTATGGACGATCCGAATACTCTGACGGGATCAGGACAACACGGCCAGTGGCTTGGCAAAACGCCGGTTTCCCGTTATAAATACAGCGATTATATCCTAAAAAGGTCCGTTACTATGCGCCGCACCGCAGGCTCCGCCCTGATTTTTTCCGCACTGACGCTGTGTCTTTCTCCTGCCGCTTGGGCCGGAAGTTTTATCACTTCCCTGCGCCACGAACATCCCTTACAGACCCTGCGCGACGCCAATAACGCAGTCAGTCTCGCTGCGGGCGCTGTGCTGCAAAACTATCAGGAGGCCCTGCCCAGTCCTTCCGATATCGAATCCGGTTGGATGCCCGGTCTGCGCCTAGGGATTTCCGGTATGAATCCGCCGGGTCCGGGGTTTGCTTCGCGTCTGTACTTTGCCCTGCACTATGGCTATCAGCAGGGTAACCTGCGTTACCAGGGCTTTGCGCTCGCGACCCACCAACCGCTCAGTCTCACGGATCATAGCCAGGTACAGACGGTTTCCATCCGGATCGGCAAGGGGATACCGGTGAGCCAGCGGGTTTTGCTCACCCCTTATTTTCTGTATCGCTTCGTGGATTGGCAGCGCCATCTGCAAAACGCCTTGGGACAAAGTGAACATTACGAAAGCAACAGTGCCGGCATCGGATTGCTGGCTCAGTGGACCCCGGCCCGACGCTGGGTACTGAGTGGCCGGCTGGCCTGGGCGGAAGGCTTTGCCGGTACGGTGCGCGGCACGCACGGCATCCTCAGTCCCACCGTCCCCCTGCACCCCGGGGCCACCCTGCAGGCGGGGCTTGCTGTGGATTACCGACTGCAGGGTCCGTGGCATCTGTTTGGGGGACTGCGCTTCACCCACTATGCCTTTGATGGCAGTCCGCGCTTTATCGGGACCATTACGCAGGATGGACAGTCATACCCCGGTATTTTTGACGAACCCGCCAGCCAGACCAACCGCTTCGGCCTGGACCTGGGAATCGCCTATCAGTTTGCCTGAATCGAGGGCCTGAAACTATCTGAACGCAAGGAGATACGATGTCCTTCCCGACCTTCCCGCCAAAACGGTCCCGCCTGGCAGCCAGCTTGATGGCAGCCCTGTTCTGCGCCACGCCACTCCTGGCCCAGGCAGCCACCGCTCCCGTGCAGACCCTGGCCTATCCGGCTGGTAGTGCGCAGACCCGGACCATTCGTCTTCCCTGGTCCAGCACCCACACCTCATTGCCCACCTTGCACACCCAACAGGTCCCCACCGGTGTCACCCTGCAGCTGCGCGGCTGGACGCCCCATCGACACGCCTTGCGGGTCGCCGTCTCCATCCCCGCCCGGCTGGCTCCGGGTCTGTATGCTGCGCAGTTTACCCTGACCCCCGCACATGGCCCCTCTGAACCGGTATCCTTGCGGCTGGCCATACAGGCCCTCTACATTGGCTTGAGCGGGAACGGCGGACATGACGGCATTGTCGCCGAGTCTACTGATGGCAAGATCCTCACCGGTCTCTCCCGGCGCCTCACCGCCGGAATTCCGGAGCAGGGTAAGCTGGGCGTTTCCGGCATCGGCTACAATCCCCTCAATGAAACCCTGTGGGTCTATGCCGGAGGCTCTGAATACATCACGAATGTAGCCACCCTCAACGGTCAGTTTCTGCCGTCACCCATTCCCCGGCGAGTCATCAGTTCTGCCGTGCCCAGTTTCATTGACTGGGCAGGAGGGCGCGATTTTCTCTGGGCCCGGGAGAACTCCTGGATGCTAACCAGTCGTGGGGCCATCATCAGCCGGATTCGCGACAATCCGGCTTTGGATAGCGACGGTGGTTCCTTGCCGTCGAGTCTGCGCATCATCCCTAGTGCCGCTACGGCAGACCCCCAGACGGGGACCGTCTATCTCTCCAATGGAGATGAACAGATTCATTCCAGCCCCTGGATTTACGAATTCACTCGCCAGGGGCAATATCTTGGTCACTTCACCGATCCCCAGTTCGGCACGGTAATGGCGTTAGCCTACAACCCCTGGAACCAGGAAATCTACGTCATGGGAAGAATACATGGTACGCCCTCTGTCGCCATACATGTCTTCACGGCACAGGGACAGCCTGTGGCGCTACCCGCAGGGGCCTTTCCGGGCGGGCGCCTGCAGGCCATCACGCAGACAATTCTGACGGCCAACCCCCTGAATGGCCAACTGTACTATCTGAATCGCCGGATCATTGATGTGTACAGTCCCAATGGGCGCCTGCTGCGTACCCTACCCTCACCCGCTGGGGCCCACAATATTACTTTTGCACCCGGCTATCTGCACGCACCGACGGCACCCGCCGTAGCTACCGGGGCCCCCACTGCGCTGACCTCCGAGACGGCCGCTCCGCAACCGCTGGCAGCGCCCAGCGCGGCGCACGCCCCCCAAGCCTGTCCACCCGGTTATCGCTGCGTGCCCAAAAGCGAAGCGGCGGCAAAGCCTGCTCCGTCGAGCCCCGTGCCATCTTTCAATCAAAGCGTCAATCGCGCCGACAATACCGTGGACAATGTGGACAACCTGGCCAGTTCCATCTCGGACCTCGCCCAGGCCTTCCGGTAGCCTAGCAGCCTTATGTCTTGGAGCCAGTCAGTATGTACTGGTACCCTTCGGCTGATCCCCGGAGCGAGGCAAGATAGATTGTTAGTAGCCTAAGGAATTGATCCTGTCCGACAGATTAATCACTTGCCTCAACTTTGCCACCCAGTTCGGACGGTATCCGAGGCCTGCATTGCGCATGAGCCTGCACAGATAAGGATGAACCGGCATGGTCCGTAGATCGCCATGATGCTAGTCAAGGAGGTTTATGATGAATCCAGTTTCCTGTGTTGGTATTGACGTAGCGAAAGCCAAATTCGATGTTGCCCTGCTGAAACCCGATGGTAAATATCGCAGCAAGGTCTTTTCTAATAATCCTGAGGGGTTCCGGCAATTCCTGGATTGGTTGGAGAAGCAGGAGGCCCTCAAGGCTCACCTCTGCATGGAAACCACTGGCGCCTATGGCCGAAGCCTGGCGCGCTTTCTGGCGCAACAACAGTTACTGATCAGTGTGATGAATCCTGCCTTGATTCACGCCTTTGGTAAAACCGAGCTTTCCCGGGCTAAAACAGACAAAGCGGATGCCCGGCTCATTGCCCGCTATTGCCAGATGCACCGACCTGCCCCTTGGGTGCCACCGGCAGAAGCCATTGTGACTCTCCAGGCTTTGGTACAGCGTCTGGATGACCTTCTGGGTATGCAGAATATGGAAAACAATCGCCTCGAAATGGCAGAGCCTGCCGCTCGCGCGTCCATTGAAGCCCTTTTGCTTACCATCCATCAGCAAATTGACGTCGTCCGCCGACAAATCCAGGATCATATGGATGATCACCCGGACCTGAAATCCCAAAAGGCGCTCCTGCTGAGTATTCCCGGCATCGGCGAGGTTACCGCAGCTATGCTGCTGGCTTTCCTGAGCCCGCTCACGCGCTTTCATTCCGCTAAACAGGTCGTCGCCTATGCGGGACTCAACCCGCGTATTCGTGAGTCGGGTCAGTGGGCCGGTAAAAGCCATATTGCCAAGGCAGGCAATGTTCTTCTACGCAAAGCGCTGTACCTGCCAGCCGTAGTGGCCAAGCGTTACAATCCAGCGATCGCCGCCTTTTGCGATCGGTTACTTATATGGAGTTGGGTAGGGACAGACCATTACTGGACCATCCCCCCCTCAGAACCGTGCGTGAGACTTTCACCTCACACGGCTCAAGCCTCTACTAAGACCCCTTGCGGAATCCGGTGGTTACCGCTTCCAATTTTCGAATTTGCACCTGATTGTAACATTGGGGATGGAGCAAAACACGGTTCCGGTGTGTGTCCGGCCCGCCGTCCGTTGTACGGATGATATGATGAAGATGCCACCCGGTTTCCCGTGTGATTTTCTCCCCGCATATCGCGCAATTGCCGTTCTGCTCTTTCCAATGACGCAGCAGCTTGTTCCTGCCCTTGAGGGAGAGGGCCATATGCTTGGCTAACCGATCCTCGCGATAGGTTTCCCATTTGGGGTCGAAGGGATTGACCTCCCCCTTGATCTTGACGTGACGGATAATCTTGGTATCGCTCAATTTCAGCAGCGTCCATTCCTTGCCGTTTTCGTCCTTGCAGGTGAACACCCAGTTTCTGGAGCCTCTGGACTGGAAATACTTCTCCTTGATCCATTGGCTTCCTTTGTTTGGATGCCGCCGTTTAGCCCATTGCCACAGATGTTCCCATAAAGCATGATCCATGGATGAGTAGGTTTCCTTGGCGACCGAGTGCTGATGGTAATTCCCCCAGCCCCGGATAATCGGGTTCAGGAGAGCGATAAGCTTCTCCTGTTTGATCGCTTTGTTGCCTTTGATGGTGCCGACAACTTTCCTCAGAAATGCACTCGTGTTGTTCTCCGCAGGTTTTTGCAGATATTTCCCTTGCTTCCCGTACTTCCTTATGTTCCAGCCGAGAAAGTTGAATCCGTCGCGGATGTGCGTGATTTTGGTCTTTTCAGGAGAGAGCACTAAGCCTCTTTCCTTTAAAAACTGTTCAACCAGCGGTTTGACCTCGTTTTCCAGGAGATCTTTCGATTTTCCGGTGATAATAAAGTCGTCCGCGTATCGCACCATGTTCACTTTCTTGCCGGTGTGTGTATTACGCTGAATTTCTTTGCGCAATAGCTTTTCCAGACCATCCAGCGCCATGTTTGCCAGTATTGGGGAGATAATCCCCCCTTGTGGCGTACCCGCTTCCGTGGGGAAGAGTGCGCCCTTATCCATGAATCCAGCCTTAAGCCATTTCCTTAAGATCACTTTATCCATAGAGATATTCGCGATCATCCAGTCATGGCTGATGTTGTCAAAGCAGCCTTTAATATCCCCTTCCAGTATCCATTTTGGGGAAGCTTTCTTGGCGAGAGCCTTAAAACAGGCCTCTGCTGCGTCCGCTGTGGACCGTTCTGGACGGAACCCATAACTATTGAGATCCGCCGTGGTTTCCGCGACGGGTTCCAGGACTAGCTTATACAATGCTTGCATGCCCCGGTCTCTTATCGTGGGGATACCCAGAGGACGTTTCTTGCCGTTCTTTATTAGGGATGTACACCCTCTTCAGCGGCGAGGGTTGATATCCTTGCCGCCGAAGTGACAACACGGCCTGTGCTTTTTCTTCCGGGCTCGACCAGATTTTCCCGTCCACACCCGGCGTCTTTTTCCCTTGATTGGAAGTCACTCGCCGCACGGCTAACGCCTTGCCGCTGAACGAGTGGGTCAGCAAATGTTGCAGGGCCGTGACCTTGCCCCATCTGCCTTTCTGAACCGCCTTCACGATACGAGCTTGTAGTCTCTGCACGTGCTTCGTGGCCTTGGACCAGTCGATCCGGTGCCAGTCTACACAGTGCGAGGGCGCACACGCCGATGTTGCTACGTTCATTTGCTTTCCCTCCTTGTGAGAGATTCTAAAAGTTTTCTCGTGATGAGAGACCAAGGGGAAGTCAGCCCGCTTTCGCGTCATGGAGTCGAATCCGCGTATCCGTTCCCTTACAAAACGGCGTTTGCTTTTTCCCCATTCCTATACCCGCATCCTCATGGACCTTCCTTACGGTCGGCTTGCCTAATATTCAGGGCGGGGATACGGGCTTACCGTGTTCCGCGTAAGCGACATCTGGACGGGTTAGGTCCTGCCTTTTCGCCGGGGGGCACATTGTCGTCGGATGGGTAGAGGCAACACCTCATCTCCGACCCCCATACCTTTTTGGTTCAAGCCTGTCAGTCCATTTGGCTTGTTAAACATCACGACGTTTATCAGCAGTTCACATTCGTTGACCTTGCCGTCCTTGCCCTTGTCCCTTGCCACCTTGGACTGGCAGCGTCAGCTTCACCTTGCGGCTCGGCCTACGGTGTCCCGTGGGTACTTTTATGGCAGCTTCACACGCTAGCATTACTGCTTGTGCGCATGTGCCATACGGGCACTGGTGGACGAACACCAGGTTCTCTTTTTCAAGAGAGAACAGTCTAAAAAAATAACTTACGCGACTTCACGTCGCACTGCCTCCATGTTCGCAAGATGATTTTGATGTCTGGCATATTGAGGTCGGGTTGCTGTCTTATATCCGGCCTTTGATGCAGGATAATAAGCCTGCTGGCCCCGATGGAATCCGCCGGAAAAGTCCTTATCTATCTTACGTCCTCGAAGGACAAGTAGCTACCAGGCTCTCTCTTCCGTGGTCTGACCTGTTTTGCCATCAATCGTTTATCAGCCTGCGCAACTCCTTTTGTTGAAGTTCAACAATTCTGTAACCATTACGATATGGAAGCCGCATTCATTGTGTGACTTGCCACATATTCTGTATTTTTCACCAGCAGTGCCCAGATGGTTCGGGCCATCTTGTTGGCCTGTGCCACGACAACCACGTTGTGGGGCCGTCGGCAGAGCAGCTTGTCCATCCAGGGGTTCCGGTTATTGATCTGGAAATTCACCACTGCCCGTGCTCCGTGGGTGAGCAGCTTTCGCAGATAGCTGTCTCCGCGTTTACTGATGCCCAGCAACCGGACCTTACCGCCGGTTCCACTCTGGCGGGGAACCAGCCCCAGAAAAGCCGCAAATTCCCGCCCTGACCGAAAGGATTTCATATCGCCCACGGTGGCGATGATGGCGGTAGCTGTCAGTAACCCCACGCCAGGAATCGCCATCAATCGCGTCACCGCTTCCTGGTCTTTCTTCCATAGGGTCAAACGCTTTTCGATGTCCGCAATATCCTTGTCCATCTGTTCAAGCCGTTTTAATTGCTGGCGAACGGTGTCCAGGAACATGGGCGATAGAGATTCTTCCAGATCGGCCAAAGCATCCGGCACTTCTTTCAGGCCTTTCTGGCGACCTTGCGGCAGATCAGCACCAAATTCATAGAGCAAGCCCCGGATCTGGTTCACCTGCATCGTCCGGACCTTGATGAGTTGCTCCCGGATACGGTGGAGCGACAGGACGGATTGCTGCTCTTCACTCTTGACCGCCACAAAGCGCATATCGGGCCGCTGTACGGTTTCCCAGATGGCTGCTGCATCCGCTGCATCGTTTTTGTTGGTCTTCACGAAAGGCCGCACAAATTGCGCCGCCACCAGACGGACCTCATGACCGAGTTTGCGTAATTCCCGGCCCCAATAATGCGCACTCCCACAGGCTTCCATGGCCACGATGCCCGGTTGCCGATTGACAAAGAACTCCAGAAGTGCCCGACGCTTCATCTGTTTGCGATGAATCTCACCGGTCTCCATGTCTACCCAGTGCAGCTGCATGACCTTTTTTGCCAAATCCAGTCCATAAGTTGTAATCTGCATGACGAGTCCTCCTTGTCCTTACCGTGGATAAATTTCCACCTTGGCACCTTGATGCCGTCCGGATCAAGCGGGGACTCCTTTCTGAAGCACCCCGCTGCCGGTCCTGTAGGGGGAGGCATCCATGCCATCTATCACGGGGTAAATGCCCTATGCAGGTGATCATTGCCGCTATGCGTAAGCTCCTGCATATCGCCTATGGCGTCCTCAAATCCGGTCAGCCGTTCGACCCTGAAAAAGCTCTTGCATAGGCGTCATCAAGACGGTATCTGTCGGACTTTCGGTTTTGAAGAAACGCAACACATTGATTAATAAACGGTTTAATAAATTTCCAGAAAGTGTCAGGTGCAATAGAATCAGTGTGTTACGCGAATAATCCGATAGGCTGCTAGACAGAGCACGGCAGAACCTGTTCTCGCAATTCGTTGACAAGCATTATCAAAATCATCTATAAGTCAAAAACTGTAACCATCTGTAACCCGCCCGTTCTATTTGGATTAAGATGCTTTAACACTCAATTTTACTGTAACTGGAAAATACAGGAGAAACTACCATGAACCGCTTCACCGCTGCTTTACGCAATCGTAAACTACCAGCCAACGAAAAAGGTCAGGGAATGACCGAATATCTGATCATTACCGCCCTCATCGCCGTCGCCGCCATCGCGGTATTCGCCTTATTTGGTCAGACAATCCGTAATCAGGTCAGTGGCCTAGCGCAAGAAGTTTCCGGGCAGAGTTCAAAAACAGCGATTAGCAGTTCACAGACATCTGCAAATGCTGCTGTGACCAATGCCAAGCAGGCCCTCACCCTCAAAAACTACAACGATGGTGGCAATACTAAAGTTACAAACGGTTAAGAACAGCCAAACCACTTAACAAAACGCCATGGATTTCATGGTCGGCCTCCCCCGTGCGGATGCGCGGGGGCAAGCCACAGTTTTTGCGGTGATTCTGCTGCTGGCGGTCGTCGTCGGCATCGGTGTGCTCTACAACACCGGGCGCCTGACCCTCGACAAGACCCGCCTGCAGAATACCGCCGACTCCGCCGCCTACAGCAGCGGAGTACTTTTGGCGCGTAGCTATAACTTTTCGGCCTACGCCAATCGCGCCATGGTCGCCAACCAGGTAGTGATCGCCCAGATGGTCGGGCTGCGCTCCTGGTCCAATTACTATTGTCTGGATTACCACGATTCCTGCAAAGACGACAACGCCAACAGCCCGAGTGATTTGCCGGGACAAATCGGGCCCATGGTAAAGCAGGTCATCCCCTATGATGTGTTGTGGCCTTTGTATCAAGGGATTTCCGAGGCAAACCTCATTCCGAATGCGGTCGATGTTGCCATTGCTACTGCAGCAAACGGAATCAACAAGATACTAAGTCTCGCTTCAAGCACTTACCAGGATGCCGTGCTGGCTGACCTCGCCGCCGCCACCACGCAGGCAGGACTGGTCCATACCATCATCAAGGCCAATTACCCGCATCTGGCGTCCGGCGACCGTCCGTATCTGGGGACCATAGGTCAGGGACTCTGGCTGACGGATCTGGCTCAGGCCAAGGCCTACACCCAGCTGTATGGCAGCAACAATCCCCAACACATGCAGATGTTTGCGACCGTCGTCAAAGACAGCCTTGACAAATGGACCCGAGAGCGCATATCTTCGGGCGGACTCTCCACCAGCGAAAGCCCGCCCTACCCCATGTATAACGCCTTGGGCTTTATTCAGGGTTTGCTGGATTGCAGGCAAACCTCCTGGATCCATTTTGCCGTTAGCTATCACGGTCATACTCAATGGCAATGGCAGGGCAGCAATCCCCACTGGTCCGCCCAGGACCGGGCCAACATTTACGGATATAATTTATTTTTCTTCCCCAACCTAGATCCCTTTGACCCGTGGCCTCCCTGTTTACCTTTTGGTCCAATCCCGGTAGACACCTCGCCGACCATTTATCCTTTCTCCGCGCAGTTATTGAGCAAAGCCCGCGCAGAATATGGCCAGCAAACCAGCCATGGAGGATTCAAAACGGGCTATGCAGGTCTGGAACCCTACGGGGACGTGAGCCAGCAAAATCTCAGCACCACGCACGCGCCCGTCCTCAGCCTGGATCTGGTCCGCAAGCACAATACCATCGCCACCACCCAGCAACTGCACGTGGATCAGGGAAAAAGCAAGGTCGGCATCGGGGCGACCAACCGCCTGAATCTGCTCAGTAAGGAAGCCCATGGCGAAATGGCCGCCCTGGCCTCCGTCCAGGTGCACTTCGTACGGCCCGGCGGCGCCGGGCACCAACGTCTGCTGGGTTCTGATATCGAATATGGCACCCTGTTCAATCCGTATTGGGAAGCCCATCTGGTCCCGACACCATCCACAACGCAGTCAGCCGTGCAGATAGGTCAGGAGAAAAGATGAGCCGGACCCGATGCTACCCGTCCCTCTCCCCTACACCCCAGGAAACCGGTCAATCCATGGTCGGCACCCTGATTGTCGGTCTCTTTGTGCTGGTTCCGGTGTTTCTGATGGTCCCGCTGCTCGGCAAATACATCGATCTGCAGGCCACCGCCCTGCAGGCGGCCCGCAACGCCGCCTTTGAGCGCACGATTTTTTCGGCAGGCGGATCACGCAACGGCACCACGGTCGCGGCAAAAAGCAATGCTACCCTTACGAGCCAGATCCAGAGCCGCTTTTTCAGCAGCCTGGACCAGGGTATCCGCAGCGGACAACCCCATGCCTATAGTACGCGCAGCCTGTGGAGCGGGACCGCCGGGAATGCCCTTTTGCCCAGTTATCAGGATGTCACCGTGTCCTTGCAGGAGCAGTCCAGTCCGGATAAGCCCGATCATGCCTTACAGGATTCCTTGGACGGACTTTCTCTCATCACGGCTGGCGGACCCGCCTCTGCCCTGAACTTTCAGGGGCTCTATACCGCCAAAGTGCAAATAAAGCCCCGTGCTGTGGATTATCCCTTTCTGCACCGCCTGAAGCTCGATTTTCATGCCCGCGATGCGCTGCTCGCCGACGGCTGGGACGCTTCCAGTTCGGCTGACGTCAAAAAACAGGTCCAGCATTCCTTGCCTTTGCTGTTGCACCCATTGCGCATCGCGCTCGATCTGGAAAAACCGGCGGTCGAAGACCTGGATGGCCTGCATCTGCAAAAAGTCCTGAGTGACAACCCCCAGGAAGTCCCCGCTGATCATCTCAAGGCCTATCAACCATGAACCGGCAGACATTCCGGTTCCTACCGATCTGCGCCCTGCTGGCCGGGGCAAGTGTTCCGCTCGCCCAGGCGGGCATTCCGGCCAGCAGCCAATGCCCATCCCCCGGTTTCCCGGCGCACAGCCAGGTGCAGGTGGTAACCGCCCGCAGCCGCGTCGATGGTCTGCCCATGCTCATTCTGCAGCTACAAAGCCCGCTGACCGGGCGGGCTCTGCTGCACTGGTATGACCAGCGCTGGCGGGGTACCGACCACATTCCCCGGGCCCTCATCTATCAGGCCGGGGCCTGGATGGTGGTGGCCCACAAAACGGCGGGCTGCTTTGAGACCCTGCAGGTGCCCGGCAAGTCTCTGGGCGCCATTCCCCGTCACGCCTATCTGGCGGTCAGCCGTTTCCACCACCAACGCGCCATGACCACCCACTTTCCGATGCCGGGCGGCAGCCGCCTGTTGCTGACCCTGGAGAACCAGGGTCCTGCCCAGGCCCGTAATCTGTTACTGCATTCTCCGGAAAGCCCCCGGCAAACCGCGCGGTTTTACCGAAAAACCCTGATCCATGACGGCTGGGCCCTGCAACTGTCCCAAACCCGACCTGTCGGGAGCGCTCTGATGTTCCAGAAAGGCGCCCGTCAGGCCGAAATCGCCCTGAACCCTGCAGCGGGAGGCAGTGATGTCTTTGTTACCTTCGTCCATGGCTGAGCCCGCCTCGCCCGGCGACGCCGGACAGGCCATGGTGGAATACACCCTGATCCTGGCCCTCGCCGTCATTGTCCTCGCGGTCCCCTGGGGTGGACATCCGGCCCCCATTGCGCAACTGGTAGACGCCCTCAAGAGCTTCTACCAGGACTATTCCAATTACCTGTCACTTGCCTGAGCTGCCATGCCTATTTCCCGACCCAAGATTTCGCCCTTCGCCGCCCTGATCGTTGCAGCGGTCCTGCTCGGCATTTTTGTCGCCTGGCTGGTGGTCCATACCCTCCATGACCGCGAGGTCGCTGCCGCAGCCGCCCTGCAAGCCCGAATGGATAAAAACCGGGTCGAAGTCGTAGTCCCCACCCGCAACCTCAAGGCCGGCAGCCTCGCCGACAGCGCCGACATGGCCACCCGTATGGTGCCCAAAAGCCTGTTGTATCCTGACACCGTGACCACCAATAACTGGGCCGATTATGTCGGCCGGGTCCTGACCCATCCCACCTACCAGGGCCGGCCCCTGATGTCGTCCGATTTTGGTCCGGTGGTCTCCAGCAGTTTTGCGGGCAATCTCGCTCCCGGTGCCCGCGCTTTTACCATCGACGTTAGCGGTGTGAACAGCATTGCCCATTTGCTGGAGCCCGGTAATCTCATTGATATTCTGTTATTGGCGCACGGACCTGAGGGACAGGAACTCCTGCCGCTGCTGCACCGGGTCCGCGTCATCGCCATCGGCCCGCATGCAGTGGCCGCCCCCCAGAACGATCTGCAGGCGGGTCATCCTCCCCACTATTCCAGCATCACCCTGTCCCTGAGCCCCGCCCAGGTCTCCAAACTGGCCCTGGCCGAACAGGTCGGGACCCTGCGCATCGCCCTGCTCCCGCAGAAACATGCCCAGGCGGGCCCCATCCCACACCTGCTGAAAGCCAACCTTTTTTCGGGAATGACCTTGCCCAGACAGGCCGCGCTGCCGACCATCCAATACATCATCGGCCGCCCCGGACAGAATGCCATCAAGGAATTACCCCTGGCCGAGCCCGATAACACCGGACCCGCACCGACGCCATCCCGGTCCCCGACTGCCGCAATGCCCAAAGCCGAACTTCAGGCCGTGACCCGACTGCTGCAACAGGTGCAAACCGCGCATCCTGCGGCCCAAACCCCCAACACGACTCCTGCTTTACCGAAAGGCTATCCATGATTGATCCGACGTCTACTGCCCGCACCCCTTCTCACAACGCCCGTCGTCAGCGGCGCCGCACGCGCTCCTGGCTGCTGGCGGTGCCGCTGCTGTTCATCAGTGGCTGGGCCTGCGCCCAGGATATCCCCCATAAAGTACTTCATCTTTATGTCGGACAGATCCGGGTCATCCCCACGCCGCCCATGAAACGCGTCGCCGTCGGCAACGGCCATCTGCTCGGCGTCACCAACCTCGCCCGGAGCATGTTGTTCATCGCCGAGAAACCCGGGACCACCGATGTGTACACCTGGACACGCGGCGGTCAGCAGGCCGCCTATCATGTCGTGATTACCCCCGCCGACAACCGGCAGACCCTGCAGGAAATTCACGCCCTGCTGTCCAGCTTCCCCGGTGTGCAGGCGCACCAGTCCGGCGGACAGGTCTTTTTGACCGGCTACGCCAGTCCCAGTACCTACCAGCGGCTGCACGAGGCCGTCGCCATCTATCCCGGCGTCGTCAATCTGGTGCGCCCGGATAGTGTGCGCATGAAACCCATGGTCGTTCTCGATGTCCAGGTTGTGAATTTTGATAAAGATGCCCTGAACCACCTCGGTATCGACTGGGAAAACGCCATCACCGGCCCGGCCGTCGGCACCGTCGGCAGTTTTGTCAGCAACAGTCTCTACAATGTCACCAGCGGTTTTAACGGTACCCTGGGGAATGCCTCCGGCACCCTGCCGCTCAATGTGCCGCCTTTTGCCAGCTACGCGGGGCTCGCAACCACGCTGACCTCCACCATCAACCTGGAGGTCAAAAACGGTCAGGCCTATCTGCTGGCCAACCCCAAACTGGTGACCCGTAGCGGCGATACCGCCTCCTTCCTGGCGGGCGGTGAAGTGCCCATTCCGGTAAGCTCCGGCTTCGGACAGGTTTCCGTAGACTATAAAAAATACGGCATCCAGCTCCATATCAAGCCGCTCATTGACAAGCAGGGCAACATTCTCGCCACCATCAAGGCCGAAGTCAGCGAAATCAATCCCGCGCTCACCGTCCAGGGCTATCCGGGTTTCATTGATCGTAACACCACTTCCGTGGTCAATGTGCATGCCGGACAGACCATCGTCCTGTCCGGACTGATCCACTCCACCGGCGCCAACACCGTCAACAAGCTGCCCTGGCTGGGTGATATCCCCATCCTCGGGGCCCTGTTCCGGTCCACCCAGTTCCAGCACAAACAAAGTGAACTGGTCATCTTCGTCACGCCGGAAGTCATTACCCCGCAGTCTGCGGACAACCGGGCCCTGGTGGCCCAGGCGCGCCACTATATCCGGCGCTTCAATCACGACTATGCCCGGGGCTACTTCGTCCCGGACCTCGGCCATGATCCCGATGCGGTTCCGTTCCCCCGCTTTCCGCATCCGGCGGCGGCAAAAACGGCCGATCAGCAGGACAAGACCGCTTTAGCCACAACCGCCGGGGACGCACCCATCCCGCTGCCGCCGCCGAATATTTCCGAGACCCCCGTCCAGGAGACCGACCATGCCGAAAACACCCCGCATTCCTGATCCTCCTGCACCCGAAGCCGGCCAGGGCGCCGTTGAGTGGCTCATCGCCCTGCCCGTCCTGCTCCTGCTACTCGGTGGAGGACTCCAGTTCGGGCTGGTTTTTGTCAGTAAAAACACGCTGGATTACGCCAACTTCAAGGCGGTGCGGGCCGCTACCCTGGATCATGGCAGTATCAGGGCCTTTCGGACCGGCTTCGCCGAGGGGATCACGCCGCTGTTTCCGTCCGGTTCCGGTATCCAGGGTTATGATCAAGCCCTCGCCAAGGCCACCGCTACCGTCAATAATTCAGCGGACCTGCAGATCAAGGTCCTCAATCCCACTTCTGCCGTCCTCGCCAAGGGGGGATGGGTCGAAACCGTGCTGCGCGAAAACGGTAAGTCCGTACAGGAGATCCCCAACAGCCGCCTGATTTATGCCAGCACCGGGACCACCCATGCCGGCGAAACCCTGCAGGCCGCCAATCTCCTCAAAATCCGCACGACCTACTGCTATCCCCTCTGGGTGCCCTATATCAGCGAGGTCATCGGCCAACTCATGGCCCATTCCGGCAGCAGCTGGGATCAGCAGTGCTATCAGAACAACGGGATTCCCATCGCCGCCGTCTCCACCCAGCTCATGCAGTCCAGCCTCTATCCCCAGGATGTGACCGATCTCACGGCACCCGCCAGCGGGCCGACGGTGCCGACCACGCCGGGTCAGAACACCAATAATCCGGGCGGCGGCGATTACTGCAGTGCCAGCCCCACCGGCCCCGCGCTCAACATAGGGTGACCCGTGATATCCCTTTCCCTGCCAAGAAAACCCATTTTTTCCTCTTCACTCCAGTTAGGGAGGCTTTGGCCATGACCGCCTATCTCATCGGCAACCTGTTGGGTCGCCTCCTGATGTCTTGGTTGATCGTCTTTCTGGTCGTCCTGCTTCGCCAGCGGGGCCGCTTCCGGGTCGCCCTGCGCCGAAGTCTCTGGCCCTGGGGATGGATCCCCGTAGGGATTCTGTTCGTTCTGGGCATCCTTGGCACAGTGCTCGCGCACCACTAATCAGGAAAAATCCCATGTCCTCTTCTCGTCCATGTGCTTTCCATCACAGCAGAGCGAATCGGATCATTGTCTGGCTACTCGCCTTCTGCCTCAGCGTGATGCCGTTGCTTGCCTGTGCAGACCCCATGCCCCTGATTCCTATTCAGACCGGGGCCGAGAGCATGGGCTGCAGCGCTTCGGGAACAGGCAGCGGCAGTAGTGCTTCCCCAGCCCCCCACATTGATTCCGGGGGCAGCAACCTGATCTGTACGGTGCATGGCAAAAAGGAAGCGCCCAAATCTCTGGCGACACGGATTCTGGAATTTGCAGAAGGCTTTGCCAAAGGCTTTGTGAACGGTCTCTGGGATCAGATCACCGGATTCTGGGGGCTGATCATGCATGCGGGCTCCATCCTCAAATTCGGAGAAACCCTGGCCGAACACCCTACCCGTACCTGGCATCTGCTGGAAGCGACCCTCGGCAAGAAAGGAGCACAAGTCCTCCACGACCTGAACCCCCAGAAAATCAAACAACAGCTCATCTGCGAACCCTATTCCAGCGGAAAGATGGCCGGTAATACCGTCGAAACCGTGGCGTCCTTCCTCGTTCCTGGTGTTGGAGAAGCTGGCGATGGCGTCAAAGTTGCTGATGAACTCGATCACGTCGTCGAACTGGTCGATGACAGTGAAAAAGTGGCAGCCGAAGACGGCGGAAAAGCCGCGTCCAATATCAACCCGTGCAAACTCGCCGGCGCGGGTTCAATGGAGGAAGTGTCGTGCGCTCTGGGAGAAGGAAACGGCGCCGTGAAACTAGAAAATGCCGAGGCTACCGGCAGGGCTTTGGCGGATGGCAAGAAGGTGTATTGGGGTAAAACCCTGAATGACCTCAGCAACAAAGAGATCGGAGACATCGGCGAGGGCTACATCGCCGGCCATCTCAAACAAAATGGGTATACTGAATTCATCTACCTCAAGAATGGTTCCGGCCATGGCATTGACGTCCTCGCACGCAAACCTGGCACCAACAAGATCGTGGTGTATGAAGTGAAAAGCACGCGCTTAGCCGATAAAACGTCGATTGATCTATCCCACTACCAAAGTAAGGGTGGGGAAAGCTATTTGGATAGACAGGTCGAAAATAAACGTATCCCCGAGGCTGCCCGGGATAAAGCCAAAGAGTGGCTTGAAAAGGCTGAAAAAGCGAATGAACCTGTCGTTTATCGAAAAACCCTTGTCCGCATCAGCAAGAACGACAAGAATCTTCTGCAGGCCCACGTCGTCAAGGATGAACCTTGGCCGCCCAAAACCCCTTGAACCCCAGGAGTGTTTCCAATGCCCAGCCCCAAAAACCGCACCGTCGATCTCATCGCCGTCTACCAGCGTCATGAACGTGGCGTCCTTCGGCAAGCCCGCAAGATCGGCACGGAGTACGACGCCCTCTTCCGGGAAATGATCGGCTTCAATGCCGACAAGTTGAATGCTTATCTGGCGGGGACAGCAGAAAAGTCCATGCTGTACCGTTATTTTGGGGGCTGTCGTCAGCAGTATGCCTTGCTGTATCAGTATCGCCGGCTGCTCGGCGAAGCCGCTCCCTGGGAGGACCTGGCCCAGGCCGGGATCTACGCCCTCGCCGAACTCTGCGCGGTGGTCACCAAGATTGCGCATGGCTCCCGTCTCACGCCCTGGCCCGCCTATGCAGAAGGCATGGGCTATCTGGCCATGACCGATCGGCCGGTAGAACTGCGACGGTTCTTCGACCTGTTCCGGGGCGCTCTGGATACGCCTCTGACTAAACACATGGACCGCGATGGTTTCCCCACCCTGGCCTTTCTATTTTTCCTGCTGGCGGACTGGTATGGGGTCAGCGTGGACCGCTCGGCCGAAATCTTTGCCGATCCCGCTAAAATGCCCGATTCCCTCACCGCCCTGAAAGAGTGGCGCACACCCGATCTGGACCGCCTGGATGCCCTCGTCTCGGCCATGGCGGATTTTCATATCCGCAATAGTCAGGGTTCCCTCTGTCCTTATGTGTGGGAGGACTTTGATGGAGATTCCAGCTTCCCCTACGAAATCCTTGCCTGGCTGCGAATCCGGGAGTGGGCGGGTCTGGAAAACCCGACCCACTTCTCCCATCCCCTGATGCAGGGGGTGCAGGCCGTCCTCCCCCCCCGAGGGCTGCCCCGCCCGGAGATGCCACTGCTCAAGGCCGTCATGGATAAATTTCATGACGAAACTCCCGAACACAATGCCCTGGATCAGCTGCGCGCCCTATGGTGAAACGGCCCATGCTGCTGGTCTTCGCCCTCCTGTTGGGTCTCCTGTCCGGATCGGCAGCCGCCGAAGGGGTCCTTTTTCAGCATCCCCTGAAAGCGCTTCCCCACGCCGTCTCCCGGGTATTCGCCCAGGCCCGCAGCCTGCGCGGCTTTTACAGTGGCCCCAGCGGCGCGCCCCGTCTGCTGGTGTTTTTTGATCCGGACTGCCCCTTCTGTGCCCACTTCTGGCAGCATTTCCACCGGCTGCACACACCCTTTCGGGTCTTTTGGGTGCCCGTCGCTTACGTGCGGCCCAGCAGCCTCGGGCGCGCGGCCGCCCTTCTGCAAGCCACGCATCCGGCCCGGGCGCTGACCTTCAACGAAAGCCACTTCCATTTTCATCAGCACCTCGGCGGCCTCATGCCCGCTTATACCGTACCCGCCGCCCTACAGGCGGCCATCCGCCGGAACACCCGATTCTGGCACCGGGAACTGGGCTTTCTGCCCTGTTTTTTCTATCAGGGACGGCAGGGCGCCCATCTGATGCTGGGCACGCCCAATGCGTTCCAGTGGCGACAGATCGCCACCCATGCCCAGACCGTCTGGCCCACCCCATGAATCCCTTTCCCTTCTACCCCCACACAGGAGATGCACCATGGAGTTCACCCCACGTTTACAACAGATCGCCACCGTCCTGCTGGAAGAGGACGTCAGCGTCTGGCAGAAAGCCCGGCAGACCTGGCAAAACGATCCCGAGGCATTTGTCGAAGAGGGACTGGCGGACCGCTATCAAGTCGATGAGTTGCTGGACAAGGGCCCCGATGACAAGGAATCCCAGATCTCCCTCTTTCTCGGCGTCGCCCTGGACCTTGGTTATTCCCTCTATGTTGACTGGTCCGGTGAGGAATCCGAAGGCGACTTCGAAACCTGGGTGGATGCCCGCCTGCATGCCTTTGGTCAGGCCTTCGATTACATGGTGATCGAGGACTGGCTGGACCAGGTGGATGAAGACAGCCTGGAGCGGGGCGATTACATCCTCCAGAAATTCGCGCTGGTCGGCAAAGCCGTCGCCGAACAGGGTTTTACCCTGATCTTTTTCCAGGAGGGGGGCGACACCTACTTCCCCTTTCTGCTGCGCAGCGCCGACTGGGAGAAGATGCCCGCTGCAGTTCGCAGTGCTTCCGATGACGAAGATCCCTATCCCTATCTGTGTTCCTACGCAGAGCTTCCCTCTTCATAACCCCCGGGATCCACTGAAAATCTATTCTTGTATACTACGCCAGGACGACCTGCCGCACCGCCACCCGGTAGCGGCGGTATTCCCCCTCACCACCAAGGAGAAAGCCCATGGGTTGGGATATTACCTATCATCCGATTACCCCCGAAGAACTGCAGACCTGGTATTTCCAGGCCATCCAGGACGCCCGGCAACCGGCGCAACTGATTCAGGCATTTCCTCTGGATGACTTCAACGCCGACAAGCTGCAGCAGGTCTTTGTGGAAGGCCGCAAAACACCCATCGAAGGCCCCTGGGGGCACTTTGAGCGCACACACGGTTTTTTTGCGGCCATCGTCGCGAGCTTTTTACGGGACTACACCTATCTGCGCGGTGCCGCCTTCTCTTTCGTATTGGAGAAGCTCCCGGACGCCGTCCAGTACACCACCGCGTGGCGCGAGATCGTCCCCCCGCAATGGCAGGGGCTGCCCTTTGCCAACAGACTCACCGAGAACTACAACGTCGGGGCCTATCTCTCGCCCGACAATCTGCGTCAGCTCCGCGCCGATTATGCGACCCGGCCGGAGTTGCAGGCCGCAGTGGACAGCGTTTTTGGGGAGGGCACCCTGCCGCTGTTCTGGCAGGCTGTGGACGAGGCCCTGCAGCACAACCGGGGTTTGCTGGAGGCCACCGAAGTCATCGAACCCACCCCCCAGGATCTGTCGGCCAGTACCGGCTATGGCGATGTGCAGCACTGTCGCCCGGAAGGCTTGCACTTGTATGCCGAGATAGCCCAGCGCCAACTTCAGGAGGCCCTGCGGGCGTTCGGGGAGTCGGAGACCACGACGGCAACCCGGGAAGTGCTGTCAGCGGATCCGGATCATCCGGAGCAGGGAGCTAAAGCCACCAGAGCCAGCACCCCTGAACCCAAAGCCGCTACCGGCTGGCGGCGTCAGTTGTGCGGTGCTTATGTACGCAGTATCACCCGAAACTACAGGCGTTTCGATGGGCGCATGCACCGTGCCGAATTCTGGTGGTTTGCCCTGTGCAACTTTATCATTTTTCTGGCGTTTATGTTGTTCGGCGGCCTGTTCACCGAGGGGCCATTGTCCCACTCCTTGTTGGGTTCTCTATACGTCGGCGTCTACGGCCTCTATCTGCTGGCCATGGTCGTACCCACTCTCGCTGCCGAGGTGCGCCGTCTGCATGACACGGGCCTGTCGGGATGGCTGGTCCTGCTCAATCTGATTCCCTACCTGGGCGGATTGATTGTGCTGATCCTGCTGGCCATGCCCGCCAAGCCCAGTGGCGCCAAATATGGCGCTTACCATGATTCCGCGTCGTGACCCTTCCTGTCTGCAGGCTCAAAAACCGGTGTAAAAACCCTTTTGCCGGGCCTGCGCAGCAAATCCCGTGCGGATCAATGGCCAAGAG
>Ga0172382_10002398_pt1 | contig 31463 bp, 35 predicted proteins | sample Leawel138RmetaG_FD_122245 | JGI IMG/M metagenome (GOLD analysis project Ga0172382, IMG submission 122245) | Leachate microbial communities from a municipal landfill in Southern Ontario, Canada - Leachate well 138R metaG | ecosystem: Engineered > Solid waste > Landfill > Unclassified | place...
ATATCTTATTATATTTGCTACGATTACTGAGTTCCAAGGTTAACAATCTGTAAGCTTGTTACGGGTTGCGCCAAAACTCGCTTCGCTCAAACAGTTGACGCAACTAATCCTCCATTGCGCTAACAGATTCTAAACCTTTCCACAACGTAATCTTTAGCAAATATTAATAATCTATAGCAAAAAATTGATTTATTCAATACTTAAACAATAGTAAATATAATAAGATACTTTTTACGATTTAATATTGTCAAAATTTTTGTATCATTATATAATAAATAAGGTTTATCTGTCTCTATAAATCCATTTTGCATTAAAGGTGGTGCTTTGATATTGAAAAAGTATAGGATTTCTATTGCGATATTTATAATAATAGTTGTTGTATTAATAATTCAATATAATGAGGACTTACGTCCCATAAGCACAGAAAACGATAAAGAAGTTATAAAAGTTGAATTACCGTTAGGTTCCAGTGTTAAGGGAATTTCAGAACAATTAAAGCAGCAAGGTGCAATAAAAAACTCACTTGTTTTTAGGATATATAGTAAATTAGAGGGGATAAACAGCAAATACAAAGCGGGGATATATTATTTGGATACGGGAATGAGTATTAAAGAAATAGCGGAAATCTTGCAACATGGGAAAGGTTATAATGAGGTAATAAGATTTACCATACCCGAGGGTTATGAAGTACGAATGATTATTGACAAACTTGAAGAATTGGGTATTGGAAATAAAGATAGGTTTTATGAAGTAATCAATAATTATACCTATAATTACGATTTTTTAGAAAATATTCCGGAAAATGCAACACCTTTGGAAGGTTATTTATTCCCTGATACCTATGAAATATTTAAAAGTGCAAAGGAAGAAGATATAATTAAAAAAATGCTTGACAAATTTAACAGTGTTTTTACTGATGAATACAAAGAACGAACTGCTGAATTAAATATGACAATAAATGATGTTATAACATTGGCTTCTATAATAGAACGAGAAGCAAAAGCTGATAAGGAGCGTAAAATTGTTTCTTCAGTTTTTCATAATAGATTAAAAATCAATATGTTGCTTGGTTCCTGTGCCACAGTACAATATATTTTAAAGGAAAGAAAAGAAGTGCTACCAACTAAAGATTTGGAAGTAGAGTCTCCATATAATACTTATAAGCATCCGGGATTGCCGCCGGGCCCTATTGCATCACCCGGTATAAAATCCATAGAAGCGGCCTTATATCCTGATGACACCGATTATCTATATTTTGTTGCAGAAAAAGACGGTACTCATTATTTTTCGAAAACCTTGGATGAGCATCTGAGGGCTCAAAAACGAATAAATAGTGAATAATTAATAGGCAATACGATAAAACCGTTATTGCCTATTATATTATTGTTTATAGAAAAGGAGCATTATAATGGGCGGTATCAACTACGAATACATTGAAAACTATATAAAAAACTTATTGCCGGAATCTGACGGCATTATTAAAGATATAGAGGAATATGCAAAGCAAAATAACATTCCAATAATCACACCGGACGTATATAGCTTAATTGGAATACTTATAAAATCAAAAAATGTGAAAGATATATTGGAAATAGGGACTGCAATAGGATATTCAGCTATATTAATGGCTAAATCTATAGGCTTTGAGGCAAATATTATAAGCATAGAGAAAAATGAAATACTTGCAGGAATAGCGAGAACCAATATAAAAAAGGCCGGATTGGTTGATAATATTACAATAATACAAGGTGAAGCAATAGAGGAACTAATTAATATTCAAAAAAATTTTGATATGATATTTGTTGACGGAGCGAAAGGTCAATACCTAGATTTTTTTAATAAATCTATTGATAAATTAAGAATTGGCGGATTATTTATATGCGATAATGTTTTATTTCGTGGCATGGTTGCAGATAAAAATCTTTTGCAAAGAAGAAAAATTACTATAGTAAAGAGACTTAAAAAATTTTTAGAATATATCATGAATAACGATATACTTGAAACAGCTATCGTACCTATCGGTGACGGTCTTTCAATAAGTATAAAACTTAAGGAGGAGATAACCAATGAATAAGCCGGAATTGTTAGCCCCTGCAGGCAATCTTGAAAAACTGAAAATGGCATTAATATATGGGGCGGATGCAGCTTATATAGGCGGTGAAAAGTTTGGCTTGAGAGCACAAGCAGGTAACTTTACATTGGATGAGATAAAATCGGCTGTAGAGTTTGCACATAATTTAGATAAAAAAATATATGTTACTGTAAATATAATACCTCATAATGATGATTTGAACGGATTGCCCGATTACTTGCTGGAGTTGGGTAGGCTAAATGTGGATGCCATAATAATATCAGACCCGGGAGTACTTCATATTGCTAAAAAAACTATTCCTAACATAGACTTACATCTAAGCACCCAAGCTAATACAACAAACTATGTATCGGCAGCATTTTGGCATAACCAAGGTGTAAAAAGAATAATCCTGGCAAGAGAGTTATCCCTTGCAGAGATAAGGGAAATAGTTGATAAAACTCCGGATACTATGCATTTTGAGGCTTTTGTTCATGGTGCTATGTGCATATCTTATTCAGGCAGATGTTTGCTTAGCAATTATATGGTGGGAAGAGATGCCAATAGAGGGGAATGTGCTCACCCTTGCAGATATAAATACCATTTGGTTGAAGAGAAAAGACCCGGCCAATATATGCCCATTGATGAGGACGAACGAGGTACTTATATATTTAACTCCAGGGATTTATGTATGATAGAATATATCCCTCAATTAATAGAAACAGGTATAAAAAGCTTTAAAATAGAGGGGCGTATGAAAAGCTCCTATTATGTTGCAACTGTTGTAAGAGCATATAGAAAAGCCATAGACGATTATTTCAACGACCCTAAAAATTATGAGTTTAACAAAGAATGGCTGGAGGAAGTAGGTAAAGCAAGTCATAGAGAATTTTTTACGGGATTTTTCTTTGACAAGCCTGATGAAGAAGGACAAGTATATGAAACCGGTTCATATGTTAGAGATTATGACTTTGTCGGATTGGTTTTAGATTATGATTATGATACAGAAACAGCATTAGTTGAGCAAAGGAATAAGATGTTTTTAGGAGATGAGATAGAGATAATAGGCCCGAATAGAAGAATGTTTAAACAAATTATTACGAAAATGATAGATGATGAAGGCAGAATAATTGAATCTGCCCCACACCCTCAACAAAGAATAAAAATGAAAATGAGGAAACCGGTTAGCAAATATGATATTTTAAGAAGGGAGAGTTAGAAATATGAAAAAGCCGCTTCTTATTGGGATAACAGGAGGTACCGGTTCCGGCAAAAGTACTGTTTCCAAATCAATATGTGATAGCCTCCCTAAAAAAAGTGTTTTGATAATTGAACAGGATTCCTATTACAAAGACCAAAGCCATTTAACCTTGGACGAGCGTGCAGATACGAATTATGACCACCCTTTTGCATTTGATACAGATTTACTAAATAATCATTTAAAAGCATTGATTGATAACAAGCCAATTGACAAACCTTTATATGATTTTACTGTTCATAACAGAAAAAAAGAAACGATGAAAGTAGAACCAAAAGACGTAATCATATTGGAGGGGATATTAGTGCTTGATAGTCCTGAAATAAGAGGGTTATTGGATATTAAAATCTTTGTAGATACGGATGCGGATATAAGATTGATAAGAAGAATAGTAAGAGATATGGGAGAGAGGGGTAGGACTTTAAATTCAGTGATTAAACAATATACAGAAGTCGTTAAACCCATGCATAATGAATTTATTGAGCCGACAAAACGATATGCCGATATAATTATACCGGAAGGAGGCTATAATAAGGTAGCTATTGATATAATGGTAACGAAAATTAAATCTATATTGGACAGACGTATATGAATTGCATAACCTCCAAATAATGAGAACATAATATCATTGTTGGAGGTTTTTTATATGGATAGTAAAGGATTAACTAATTTAAATACAAAAAGAACTTTGATAATCGGTTTTATTTTTGTTTTCATCCTTTTATTATTAGTTCTAAGATTATTTTTTATTCAAGTAATAAAATCACAGGAATATAGTAAAAAAGCAGTTCAACAAAGATTAATGAATATTTCTATCGGAACGGATAGGGGAAATATTTATGATAGAAATCTTATACCTTTTACAAGCAGAGAAAAGAAAAGATATATTATTGCTTACCCTTCTTTTATATACGATATAAGTGCAACATCCGATATAATTTCAAAGGCGGCTTGTATACCGCAGGAAACCGTTGAAAAAAGGATACGTTCAAATACAGAACCAATAGAGTTTTTATATTCAAGTGAAAAAAACGAGTACTTCAATTTAATGGATAAAGGAAGACTTAAAGGGGTTATTGTAGTTGAAAAAAACCAGAGGTACTCTGATAAATCATTATGCAGACATTTAATTGGATATATAAGTAAAACAGATAAAAAAGGCGAAATGGGAATAGAAAAAAGCATGGACAATTACCTTTCCGGTGGAAACAGTGGTGTCATTGCAGTTGTTGATAGCAGTAAAAATATTATTCCCGGTTTAGGATTTCGAAAAATTGAAGCCAACTTTAATAAACTTAATATAAAACTCACTTTAGACTATCATATACAGAAAATTGCCGAAGAAATTTTAAAAAATTATAATGTCAATGGCTCTATTACAATTATGGATATAAAAAATGGTGATATACTGGCTATGGCAAGCTTCCCTGATTTTGACCAAAACAATGTTCAAAACTATATAAATAGCCATGGAGAAGAATTAATAAATAAGGGAGTATGGGCCTATGATTTAGGTTCTATTTTTAAAACTGTAGTAGCTGCTGCCGCACTGGAAAGCAACAAAATAGATTTGTTTGAAAAGTACTTATGTGAAGGCAGTATAGACGTAGGTAACAGTTCTATTCAATGTTCAACTTATAAAACCCATGAAGATAAAGAAATAACAATAGAAGAAGCATTTGCTTTGTCCTGTAATACAACGTTTGTAAAGATAGGATTAAAATTGGGGGAAGATATAATACTTGATGTGGCAAGAAATTTAGGTTTCGGTGAAAAACTATGTTTTGAAATATTTGAGGAAAAATCCGGTTATATACCTAAGCAAAAGGAGGAAGGGATAGCTAATATTTCCATAGGCCAAGGGAAAATACAAGTTACACCGTTGCAAGTTACTTCTATGATGTCTACAATCGCAAATAACGGCATATACAACAATCCAAGACTGGTTGATGAATTAGTAAATGATGATGGAGTTACAATAAAAAAAGTTGAGGTATCAAAGCCAAGACAAGTTTTAAAACAATCTACTGCGTTTGCACTAAAAGAAATGTTAAGGAAGGTTACTGCTTATGGCACCGGTAAAGCAGCTAACTTGGATAATTTAGGTGGAAGCAGCGGTAAAACCGGTACGGCTGAAACAGGCATAAATTTTGGGCAGGTTACTCATGGTTGGTTTTCAGGATTTGTTCCTTCCATAGAACCTCAATATGCAATAACAGTCTTTATAAATGATGGCAAATCAGGGGGAAAATATGCTGCCCCGATTTTTAAAGAAGTTTCGGAGGAAATACTGTCTAGAATAAAAAGATAGAGACATGCACAAAAAGCCATTTATAATCATAGTATTAAAGATGACATTAAATTTGGGGGTGTCTCTTTATGTTATTGTTTATAAGTGCCTTAATCCTTCAAACAATAAATGATATAATACTACTGTTCGGTTACATTCAGAGTACAAACTCCTTTCCACAACCTTTGACACCAAAAGAGGAGGAATACTATTTAAAAAAATACAATCAGGGAGATGAAGATGCAAAAAATATTTTAGTAGAACGAAATTTACGACTGGTAGCTCATATTGTGAAAAAATATAGCAGCGGTAAGGATAATGATGATCTGATATCAATTGGTACCATTGGTTTGATAAAAGCAATAGTAACTTATAATGGCAAAAAAGGAACAAGATTGGCAACTTATGCTGCCAGATGCATTGAAAATGAAATCTTGATGACTATAAGATCGTCAAAAAAATTAAAATCAGAAGTCTCTATACATGAACCTATAGGAACCGATCGCGAAGGAAATGAAATATCGCTTATAGATATTTTGGGAAGTGACGGGGATGCTATACTTGAAAAAGTGGAATTAAAGATGCAAATTAAAAAACTTTATCAAATGATGGAAAGAATACTAAAAGAAAGAGAAAGATATATAATTGAGTTAAGATACGGTTTGGAAAACGGTGTTTGTAAAACACAAAGAGAAATAGCACAAATGCTTGGCATATCTAGGTCTTATGTATCCAGAATAGAAAAGCGTGCAATAAAAAAGCTTAATAAGGAACTATGCAATGGAAATTGAGGTGCATTATGAAGAGATTACTAAAGCCCAAAATATATTTAGAATCAGTCTTTATGATAAATATAGGAATACTAAAAAAATACAATATAAAAGGAATAATAATTGATATTGATAACACTTTAGTGCCTTGGGGTGCAAAAAATATTAATAATAGAGCCTATGAATTAATTAGTAAATTAAAAAATGAAGGCTTTAGGATTTGTATTCTATCCAATAATACAAAAAAAAGAGTAGATGAGTTTAATAAAGATTTAAACTTACCTGCCGTTTATAATGCAGGTAAACCTAGAAAATCAGCTTATAAAAAGGCCTTAAGTCTATTACAAACCGACATTGTAAATACAGCAGTTATAGGAGATCAAATTTTTACCGATATATTAGGAGGAAATAGGCTGGGGTTATTCACCATACTGGTTAATCCTATAGATACCAAGGAATTTTTTGGGACAAGGCTTGTAAGAATACTTGAGCGGTTAGTTTTAAAGCGACTTTAAAACTAACAATAGTTAACTTGATACAAAACTATACTTAATCACACTAAAGGTTAAAATCATATTTTATTTTACAAAATATGATAAATCTATTGCTTTATTAGAATAAAAAAAGTAATATATTATATAACAAATAGGACGAATGAACTATGATTATAAATGGGATGCCTATATCATAGTGACGTTATGGCACAACCGACTATTTTAAAAATAGTTGGTTGTGTTGTTATTTAGAGAGAAATCCGTAGAATTATGTATTATAATGGTATGTACAACAAACCTTATATCATTTATAATTATTATTAATTAAATACATTTATTATTAACAAAGTAAGCGGGTGACGTTTTGAGAAAGAACTTAAAACTGGGCGATATCCTTTTAAATGCAGGAAAGATTAAAGAAAGGCAATTAAAAGAAGCACTAAAAAAACAAAAGGAAACAAAAATTAGATTAGGCGAAGTTTTGGTTGATTTTAATTACTTAAGTGAAGATGATATCTTGGAAGCACTTGAGAGCCAGTTAAAAATACCATCTGTGGATTTAGGTAATTATAAAATTAATCCCAAAGCTACTATTATGATTACAGAGAATTTTGCCAGAAAGAATGATTTAATCCCTATTGATATCATAGATAATGAGCTTTTGGTAGCTATGGCTGATCCTTTAAATATATTTGCCATTGATGATATAAATCTTTTAACTAATATGAAAGTAAGAGCTGTTCTTTCAACAAAATCCGTTATTCAAAAGGCAATAAACAAATTTTATAGCAAGGAAGGCACAAGAAAAGTAATTGAAGAGTTTGAAGAAACTTTTACTACTAACAACTTAGAAGATTTAGACGAAGAAGAGTTATCTAATGTTCATAGTGCACCTGTTGTTAAATTAGTAAATTCTATAATAGGACAGGCTGTAATAATGAAATCCAGTGATATACATATAGAGCCTTTTGAAGATAATATTAGAGTAAGAATAAGAATAGATGGAGATTTGCAGGAAATAATGAGTTTCTCAAAAAGAAGCCATATGGCAATAGTTACAAGAATTAAAATAATGGGTAAAATGAATATTGCAGAAAGAAGAATACCTCAAGACGGTAGGGTAGAAGTAGAAGTTGATAACAGAGAAATAGATATGCGAATATCCACCTTGCCTACAGTTTATGGGGAAAAAGTTGTTATAAGGCTATTGGATAGGGGCGCTTTTAATTTTAATATAGAAGATTTGGGATTTTCCGAACCCGATTTAAAAGTATTTAATAGAATAGTAAAACAACCTTACGGAATAATTTTGGTAACAGGTCCTACAGGAAGCGGTAAAACAACAACCCTTTATGCTGTGCTTAAAGATATCAATAAAGAAGAAAAAAACATTATAACTGTTGAAGATCCTGTTGAATATAAATTGCATGGAATAAATCAGATTCAGGTAAATATAAAAGCCGGCCTTACATTTGCAAATGGTTTACGTTCTATACTAAGACAAGATCCCGATATAATTATGGTTGGTGAAATAAGAGATTCAGAAACTGCTGAAATAGCAATAAGAGCCTCCATTACCGGACATTTAGTATTATCCACATTACATACTAATGACACTGCTTCAACTGTTGCAAGACTTGTAGATATGGGTATAGAGCCATATATGGTTTCAACATCGGTAGTCGGTATAGTATCCCAAAGACTAATTAAAAGGCTTTGCCCCGATTGCAAGGCTTCTTATGAAGCCAGAGAAAAAGATAAAAAAGTACTTGGCCTTAACGGTAAGGAATTTACTTTATATAAGCCTGTAGGATGTAATAAATGTATAAAAGGCTATAGAGGAAGAATACCTGTATTTGAAGTTATGTATATTGACCATGATATAAGAAGACTTATAGACAAAAGAGCTACAACTGATGAAATAGAAGAAGTAGCTGTGAAAAACGGTATGAAAACATTGTTTAAAAGCGCTGTTAACTTAGCTATAAAAGGTATAACTTCATTGGAGGAAGTCTTGAGAATCGGATACACGGTAGAATAGGAGGATTATAATTTGGATTTTATTGAATTAATAAAAGACGGAACGGAAAAGAACGCATCAGATATTCATATTACCGTAGGTTTACCATATATATACAGGATAAACGGCAAGCTAACAAGGATCGGCGATGAGATAATCAAACCTGATATGACTAATAGAATTGTTCGTGAAATTTTAAATGAAAATCAATTGAATATTTTGTTTGAAAAAGGTGAACTTGATACATCTTTGTCATCCGCCGGAACGGGAAGATTTAGAATCAATGTATATAAACAAAGAGGGAGCTACGCTTTGGCTATAAGGATAATCCCTTTAGTTGTGCCTACAATAGATGAGTTAGGGCTTCCAAATATAGTTAGAGATTTAGCTATGTTACCAAGAGGCTTGATTTTAGTGACTGGTCCTACGGGAAGCGGTAAGTCCACTACATTAGCTTCTATGATAAACCTTATAAATACAGAGAAAAGCTATCATATTTTAACTTTGGAAGACCCCATAGAATATTTACATAGACATAATAAGAGCATAGTGAATCAAAGAGAAATAGGAAATGACTCATTGAGCTTTGCCAATAGTTTGCGTGCAGCACTTAGGCAAGACCCTGATGTAATATTAGTAGGGGAAATGCGTGATTTGGAAACGATAGGAATTGCTTTGACTGCAGCGGAAACAGGACACTTAGTTCTCTCTACTTTACATACTCTTGGTTCGGCTAAAACTGTTGATAGGGTAATCGACGTATTCCCTCCTCATCAACAACAGCAAATAAGAATACAATTTGCTTCTGTACTGCAAGGTATCATATCACAACAATTATTGCCACGGACTGATGGCAAAGGAAGAATAGCGGCTTTTGAAATAATGATGGCAACTTCAGCAATCAAAAACCTTATTAGAGAAGATAAGACCCATCAAATAGATACGGCTGTCCAAACGGGAGCTAAATTTGGAATGCAGACAATGGATAATTCACTTTTAAATATATATAGGAGCGGACTTATAAGTCAGGAAACCCTTACTTCACAATCAACAAATCCTGATATTTTGAAAAATTATGTTTTCTGATAAGGCGGTGAAATTTTGCAGTTTAAATATAAAGCCGTTGGAGATAACGGACAGGTAATCGAAGGCCTATTTGATGCTTCAAGCAAACAAGAAGTAATAGGTATGCTAAGAAACAATAACCGCATGCCTATTTCCATTGAAGAAACCAGGGATAGTGGTGCCAGTCAGGTTATAAGCTTTGGAAAAGTGAAGAAAAAAGATCTGGCCATATTCTGCAGACAATTCTATACCATGCTATATGCAGGTGTAAGTATAGTAAAAGCATTGGATATATTGGAAAAGCAGATTGAAAACAAAGTAATGAAAAAAGCGGTTGCAGATATCCATGATAGTGTGCAAAAAGGAGTTGCATTATCAGAATCAATGAAAAGTAATGCCAATGTTTTTCCTCCCATATTGATAAATATGGTAGAAGCGGGAGAAGAAAGCGGTAACCTTGACACCATCATGGACAGGATGGCTGTTCATTATGAAAAGGAATATAAAATAGAAAACAAAATTAAAGGGGCAATGATATATCCCACTGTATTGGCTGTAGCTGCTATAGGAGTTGTAGTATTTATGATGGTTGCTGTGATGCCCACTTTTATAGATATGTTTGAAAGTAGCGGAGTGGAATTGCCCGGATTGACAAAAGCATTATTGGCAGTAAGTCATTCTTTAAAAGAACAATGGTATTTTTTTCTTATGGGACTGGCTATATTAGTCTTTGGAACCGGATTTTTTTTAAAATCGGAATTGGGCAGTATATTCTTTGATACTGTTAAATTAAAAATCCCTATTGTAAAAAATACTAATATAAAGGTTGCTACATCAAGGTTTACCAGAACTTTGTCCACTTTGCTGTCTAGCGGTATTCCTCTTCTACAAGGAATTGATATTGTATCCAGAGTTATCAATAACAAAAACATAGCAAAGCGACTTGACTATGTTAAAGAAGAAGTCCGCAAAGGTGTGCCTCTATCTAAAGCCATAAAGGATATAGATTTATTTCCGCCCATGTTGGATTCTATGATAAATATAGGTGAAGAATCAGGAGCCTTGGACGATATATTAAATAAGACAGCAGATTTCTATGATGAAGAAGTAGAAGTGGCACTGCAGACCATGACGGAAATGATGCAGCCAATAATGATAATAGTTATGGCTTCAATCGTAGGTTTTATAGTTCTTGCCATAGCATTACCCATGTTCGATATGGTAAATGCCATATAAATGCTGCAGAGGAGATTGTCAATTGCTCTCATAAACGAATGTGCAACTATACCGTTGTAGGGGTGACCTGTGGTCGCTAGAGGAGGTGATACAAAAGAAAAGTCAATAAAAGCTATTATAAAATGAATAATAAGGAGGAAAAAGAATGTTAAATTATTTTTTAAAAAGAATCAATAATAAGAAAGGTTTTACTCTAGTTGAGTTGGTAGTAGTTATAGCTATATTAGGTATTTTAGCAGCTATTGCTGTACCAAGATTTACTTCACAAACCGCAGCAGCAAAAGAAGCAGCATTAGCAGCTTCAGTTAAAAGTTTAAATGGTGCTATAGGCATGTATATAGCTGAGGATGAAGATACCACTGAGTTAGATGTAGATACAGCGGCAGAAGCAATAGGGGTATTAGAAGAAGCAGGATATCTTCAAGCTGGCACTGATGATACCGGCATTGATTACGATAAAGACAATTACTTATTTACAGTAGCGCCCTAAAACATGTTAAAACCAAAGGAGACTGCAAATGTATATAATAGTTTTTTTGTTAGGCATTATTATAGGTTCATTCCTCAATGTATGTATATATAGAATACCTAAAGATGAATCTATAGTATATCCTTCTTCTCATTGTACTTATTGCAGCAGTCCCCTTAAATGGTATGATTTAATACCTATAGTAAGTTATTTATCCTTAAAAGGGAAATGCAGATACTGCGGGGGCAAAATTGCCCCTCAATACCCTTTTGTGGAAATTTTAAACGGATTACTTTATATACTTTTGTTTTATCATTTTAGTTTAACTGTAGACTTTATTTTCTATTGTTTATTGGCAAGTGTTATAGTTGTTATCAGCTTTATTGATTTACATGAGCAGATTATTCCCGATGGTTTGGTATTAATTATTTTATCTGTTGCAATTATTTACAAAGCCATTAATTATTTTATTTATAAAGAAAATATAGAAATTTTAAATAGTATTTTAGGCTTTTTTACCGGCGGACTTATATTTCTTCTTATAGCCATAGTGTCAAATGGTGCTATGGGTGGCGGGGATATAAAGCTTATGGCAGTATTAGGTCTTATATTAGGATTGAAAAAAACACTCTTAAATATTTTATTATCCTTTATTATCGGGGCAATAATATCTGTTTTTTTATTGATTGGCAAAAAAAAAGGGCGAAAGGATGCTATACCCTTTGGGCCCTTTATAAATATAGCTTTTATAATAGCATTGCTTTATGGTGATTTTATTATCAATTGGTATGTACTAAAACTTCTAATTTAGGATGATATTCTATGAGAAGATTAAATAATAAAGGTTTTACTCTTGTAGAGATAATGGTATCTATAGTGATATTAGCAATTATTGCTTTATTTATGTTACCTTTATCCCTTTATGCGGTAAAGTTTTCAAAATGGAATACAATCAAGTTTAATGCTATGAATTTGGCATATTCCCAGGTAGAATGGGTAAAATCTTTGGATTACGCAAAAGACCTTGAAATAGAGGGGAAAAAGACCGGTTTTAAATATAAAGAATCCGGTGTTGAAAAGGATTATATTGGTATTATTAAAGAAGACCTTTATTTAAACAAAAATGGCACAAATCCAATAGAAATGGATGGAATTAATTATTATTTACAAACAAGCATTTATCCTCGAGAAGCTATATCTATTACAGGTGAAAAGGTTTATAATGCCATGAAACAAGTAGATGTAACAATAATTGTAAAAGACCCCATTACAAAAGAGAATAAAGAGTTTTCGGTTATAGGCACTTTAGTATCTCACGAAGGTGAAAGACCGGCTCATAATCCTATTCCCCTCGAAGTGACAGTAAGCATAGGAGAAGATCCTGATAACCTTGCGAAAAATGTAAATGTAGAAATATATAAAGTACAAGGTAATAATAAAAATAAAGTAGATTGGCGTAGGACTGACGATGAGGGAAAGGCATATTTTACAGATATAGGCACTGGCAAATATGTAGCTTTTGCTGCGGACTGGTCAGGTAAAGATATGATACCTGAGCCTACTTCGGTAACAGGTAATTATGATAATATGAAATGGGAATTTTATAGTTCCGAATTTGATATACCTGTTGTAAGCAATGATGTAATTAAGCAATATATAAAAGTTGATTATTCGGGATATATTAAAATTCCAAAGGGGAATAAATATCCTTTAAATGCAAAAGTAGAATTAAAACCCATAGATAATGATAAGATCCCGCAACTAACTATTTCTTTAGGAAAACTAACTGAAAACAATGAAACAAAATTATGGAGACATTGCGGTTATGAGTATACAATAAAAAGCCAAAGTAGCAGTGAACAATATTATTTTGTTGATGAAAACGATGAAGATTGGAATGGTTATTTAATTATTGACAGCAATAAAACTACTACAAAAGAGTTAGAACTTGTTTTCGGTTTAAAAGACGAAGGAATTTTTGAAGAAGAAGGTGGAAAAATAAAAACCGTGACAATCGAGTTTTCTTCAGATGTAATTAATGCAGGAGATTTATCGTTTGAAATTAATAATGACGAAATAGATAGAAGCAGATATTCTATAAGCAAAGTTGAAGATAGGAAATTTAAAATTGATTTTTATGATATAGAAAGCAGGGTAGATGCAATAGCATCTAATGTGTTTACTATAAAAAATCCTGCTAACATAAAAAATGAATTTGGAATGAAATTATCCAAATTCAAAAATCATTGTCAATTAAAGAAATAATCAGGTGATTGTTTTATGTTAAAATCAAACAAAGGGCTAACATTTATCGAATTAATATTAACGATACCATTAATACTAATAGTATTTACTTTAGGTTATAATATGCTTTTTATTATCAATAAGAGCCACAAAATAGTAAGTGATGATTTTTCAAATGCTGAGGATATAAGAATATTTCAAATAAATATACAAAACGAAGCCAATCAAGCAAGAAAAGCTTTATTAGGTTCAAATGAACCAAATACAGAGGATATTACAAAAGCTGCTTTGGTAAGAGAGTCTGATGGTAATAGGCTTCGTATATATACTTATCTTGATAATAGTGATTACCCTGTATTAGTTACCTATGAGCTTAAAAGTGGCGGAAAGCTGGAAAGGACTGAAAGAAAGGCAACAAAGACTTCTTTTCCTTATACCTTTGAAAACAATCCTTCAGATACAAAAATTGTACTAAACAATATTGCTAATGATAAAATCTTTGGAATAGTTGAACCTTTAAGAGTTAGGTCGGAAGGAAGCCAAGAAGGAGAAGATTATAGGAAAAAGGTAGATATGAACATTGAAATAAAAAACAGAGATGGTAGAACTATTGGTGTAAATACCTATTTAATCACGAAAAGCAGAGCTACTGCAGAATAAAAGAAAGGGGATATGATAATGGGTAAAATAATGAATAATAAAGGCATGACCATGCCCTTGGTTTTGATTGTCTTGTTATTTGCTACTGTATTAAGCTTTTCCTCTTTAACTCTGATTAATTCTCAATCAAAATTTAATGTGGTAGAAGATACAGCAAAAAAGAGCTTGGAAGCTGCAGAAGCGGGGTATTATGAATATCTTTGGTATCTCAATGATGATGTGAATTATTATTTGATGGAAGATAATATAGCAGGAAGAGATATAGAATATGCAGATGGGCTTTTTTATCGTTTAGAGGTTACACCACCGGAATCAAACGATAGATTTGTTAATATAAAATCTATAGGATGGACAGCAATGAATCCTGAAAAGAAGACGATTATCGAAGCAAAGATAAGGAAAAAGCAATTTGTGCACCATGTATATGTAAGTGACAGTGATGGCGACTCCATTTGGTGGACCTCAGGTGATGAAAGTCATGGTCCATATCATACGAATTTAAATCTATATATTCAAGAAGGCAGCAGCATAAGAAATGAAACTTTAAACCGGAATGTTACATATCCGGTATTTTTCGATACTATTACTTATTCTGGTAAATTGACGAACAATGTTAAAACATCGAATTACTCGATAGCTTTCCAAAATGGTGCTCCGGAGAAAATTGATAAGTTAGAGTTTCCAGAATCAAATATAGATCTTAAAAGATGGGCTGAAAAGGACAGTATGGTACTTACAGGTAGGACATGTATTAACCTTGAAGGAAAAAACATTAGAATAAAGGACAGATATGGAACAGTCGAAGTAATTAATATTGCAAACGAAATACCCAATAAAGTTATTTATGTAGATGGGAATACAACTAGCTCTACAACAACTGCCAATAAGTACGACCTTGATTTAGGGAATATTTTTATTTCAGGGAAATTGGATGAACAATTAACTATTGCGGCTAAAAATGATATATATATTACTTATGCAGACCCTACAAACTGGTATGACTATAATGAAAGCGATTTATATAAACAAAATCCTAAACCGCCTCAACCTCCAACAAGCCCGCCTCTTAGCGGTGGCATAACATATGAAAATATTACTTTTGTAGAAAAAAAGAACAATGATACCGGATTATACGAAAGAACAATAACAGGTGCGGGTAATGCCATGCTTGGATTGATTGCAAATAACGATATAAAAATACTTCATTATGGTTGGCTTAGATGTTCGAATGACGGCGGTAAACCTTATTGGAATTTTGAATGGACATGGAAGTCAGATGAATATGTTTATAAATATTTGGATGTAGGTGTATATAATAATATAACAATAAGGAAAGATTCTCGGGTTACTACTTATCCTACTTTAACTGTAGTAAGCAGCAGACCTGGAAACAATCAATTAACCAGAGGGTATTACTATGTTTTACAGCCTGGTTGCTGGCAAAAGAATATAAAGAATGATAATTACTATGATCTTGCGCCAAAAGATATCACCATTCATGCCGCACTTTTTTCTGTTAAAAAGGGCTTCGGTTATGAAGAATATAATAAAGGAGTACGCAAGGAGGATATATTGCTTTGGGGTAACATATCACAAAGAATAAGACTGGCTGTAGGAACCATAGGCAGCACCGGTTATAATAAGAAATATAATCATGATCCTCGCATGTTCTACGATTACCCGCCTCATGTTTTAGAACCAATAAATGTGGGATGGGAAGTACATGACTGGCAGGTAACAAACTAATAAAGGGAGGCATAATATGATATCTATTGATTTTGGCTCATATGAAACAAAGGTGACAGATGGAAAAGCTGTTCGAGGCAATATTATTATAAATAAGGCTTTCTCCTTTGATACACCTATTAGTTCTTATGAAAATGGTTATATAAAAAATGAAATTTCGTTATTAGAGATAATAAGAGACAAACTAAAAGATAATAAAATAAAATTTGGAGATTGCTCTGTCAATATTAAAAGCACTACAATAATTACAAGAGAAATTATTTTTCCTTTATTATCAGATAAAGATATAGAAGGATTACTGCAATATCAACTTCCTGAATATCTTCCCATGGATATGAGCAAATATGTTATTCAGCATAAGCCATTGGAAAAGATAATCGTTGACGGTAATGAGAAGCTTAATACTTTAGTAGCTGCGATACCGAAAGATATTGTGGATAACCATTTTCACTTTTTAAAAGAGCTGGGATTGAGACCGGTAATAATGGATTTTCAATGTAATTCCATATGGAAACTATTTAAACATTCAAATATAATAAATAACAGGTTTTCAACTTCAGATAAAACTATTGCTATTGTAGATTTGGGTTATAGAAGTACAAGCACCACTATTATAAAAAATGACATAATGCAGTTTTGCAGGGTATTCGATGCCGGCGGTGTAAATATCAGTGATAGTCTAAAAGAACTATTATCTATGAGTTTCGGAGAGATTTCTTCAAATCTGAATAGCATAGAGGATATCAGTATAATTGAAGAAGGATATACTGATTACAATAGATTTGTAAATATAGTAAGAACCGGACTGGATGGCATTATGGAAAGAATTGATAGGATTTTTAGATACTTTTTAGCCCAAGAAGTTGGTAATGAAATTCAGAAGATTTTTTTAGTTGGAGGCTTATCAAATATAAAGGGTATTCAAAATCTCTTTGCAAATTATTTTAATTTGCCTGTTTTTACAATCAAGAATATTGATAAAGTTAATATGCAAGAAGACTTAAATAAATACTTTAATTGTATCAGTGCTTTATTAAGAGATGATGAGGTGCAAAAAAATGAAAGATTTAAACTTTTTTTCTGGTTATAGTAAGAAAAAAGAAATCAAGATTAATAAAAGCTACACAATGTTTGGAATTATATCTTTGTTCGCATGTATATTAATCTTTTATTCCCTTTATAATTTTTTAATTATTACAAAAACAAAAAAAATCTTATCGGCTATGAAGAATGAAGCTGAAATAATTGCATCCAATGAAAAATTAAAAGAAGTATTAAGATTGGAGGAAAAAATTGAATCTTTGGAAGTCGAAAATAAAAAATTAAAGGCACTGGATGATTATGTTAATTCAAAGGATATAATAAATGAATATTTATTGCTGACCATTGAGAATTCACTTCCGGCTAAAGTATTTCTTAAAAACATGGTGATAAATCCGGGAATGATAAAAATTGAAGGTATCTCAGAAGACAGAGATTCAATAGCGGCTTTTCACTATAATATTGGGAAACTTGATGTATTTGATAAAGTTTTTATTCCCGTTTTATCCGATAATGAAGGCTACTATACTTTTACATTAGATTTAATGCTTAAAGAAGGTGATAAAGATGAAGAAAATTCTTAAACGCCTAATTGACAAATTCAAAAACTTGAAAATAAGTATGAGCAAAAAGGAAAAAAATCTTTTGATTTTGTTATTATCCGCTATCTTTATTTTTTTAGTTTTTAAATTTGTAATAGACCCTCAAACAAAGACATTGGCTCGATTAGAAGAAGAAAAAGTCGCTTTGTCAAAGGAAAGTCTAAAAAACAACAAGATTATGGCAAAAAATGATTCCGTTAGGAAACAATGGACTGAATTAAATAAAGATATTCAGGCACTGTCAAATAAATATTATTCCCATATGGAGCAATCCGTAATAATGCAGGAACTTAATGCAATTATAGATGAAAGTGATTTGGATATTCCCAGCATAAGTTTTTCCAATCCGGAATTGTTGAATATTGATGAATATGAAACTGAAAGCATGTTAATATCTTTACCTTTTAGAGGAGATTATAAAGGTTTAAATGAATTCCTTTCCAAGTTAAGAGAAAATCCAAAAAAGATATTGGTAAAGCAACTATCTCTTTCTAAAGGAAACGAAGATTTGTTAGAAGGACAGATATCTATTGAAACCTATTCATTTGGCAATATTTCAAAATTGAAAGATGCTTTTTTCTACGATAATAAATACGAACCTGCCAATGGTGAAGACCCTTTTAAGCCTTTTGATTTTTTTACTGATAGTAATGATTCTGATGAAGAGCTTTTACTTTCACAAATTGATGAAAGCAAAAGAGTGGTTGTGGACAGTTTGGAAACCAATGAAATTCATTTCATGGGAACATCTGCAAGTATAACTGGCAAGGTAAATAGATTCAATATGTCCAAGCATGGTAAGGCCTCAATAAGATTAGAATATTTCATCTCTACAAATTTTAAAGAAGAAAGAGCATTTTTGGTTTTGGATGATAGGGATATAATTTTCAAATATCCTCCTGATTCTATAGGCATATGGGTTTATTCCTATGGTTATTCGCCTGTAACAATAGGTTTTCGCTTTCAAGACCCTGACGGAAATAAAATTGATTCAGAATTATCTAGAGGAGTCAGTTGGACCGGATGGGAATATATTTCCGCATCACCGCCAAAGGATATAAATATTTATCCCCTTAAATTGGACAGGGTTTATTTAGAATTAGGTGCTAACAGAGATGATTACGGCGTTATTTTATTCGATAGGATAGAGGCAAGTTTTCATAAAAATGAAGAAGAAGCCCAAGAAAAACAAGGATATACGTTCTACGTAGTAAAACCGGGAGATACTTTGAAAAGCATCAGTGAAAATATTTACGGTACCCAAAGCAAATACAGAAATATAATGGTTGACAACGGTTTAAATGAGCCCTCTGAATTAAAGACGGGAAAAGTACTGGTGATTAGAAATAGATAAATTAAGAAAGGATGATAGTTTTGAATAGGAACATAAAATTTACTTCCGCAGCATTGATTTTAGTATTTATATTCATTCTTTTTCAGCCGTTTATTGTATATGGGGTGGACAGTGTTGCATATAATGACGGTTATAGCAACGGATTATGGGAAGGCAGAGATGCTGCTTATGAAGACTTGGAAGATGTGAAATCAAAAAACTTCAGACGTCTTTTACCAAAAGATAGTGAAATAGAATCAAGATTTGATTTGGATAAAGAGACAACACAATATAAAAGGGATTTTAAAAGCGGTTATAAAAGTGGTTTTGAGAAAGGTTATAATGACACCTATGATAACCCTCAAATAGAGATAATTCCAACAAATTATGATGAAATGATAGGATATGAGATGGGGAAAGCAGCCGGTTTAAGTGATTTTTATGCAAATAAAAATAATAAATGGGCTTTGGCTGTACCTTCAACAACTAAAATCTTGAATCTTTTTGATTTAAAAAAAGAAACGAATGCTTATAAAAATGCATTTGTAATAAAATTTAAATCAAAATTTCAGGATGGGTATGAATTTTCATATAGACAGGCTAAATTTGAACCTACTTTAAATGATCTTAAAAGAGGAGAAGAAGACGGAAAAAAAATCGGCGAATTATTAGGCGAAAATAACGGTAAAAAAGATTATTATGACGGTAGTTCCAACAAATGGGATAGGGATTTGCTCTCGGATAAGGAAATAGAAAGCATTTTTGCTCTAAAAAAAGAAGTTAATGATTATAAGAACAGTTTTATAAGTTCATTTAAAAGGGCTTATCAGGAACAGTATAATGAAGGCTATAGAAACGGACTTTTAGATTATGAAAATTCATTATTCAAAGACGGGCACGAAAACGGTAACAAATTAGGAAATGCTAAGGGTTATTCCACAGGTAAATCAGATTTTATAATGGGCAAGCCAAATAGTGTTGATAAACATAATTTTACTGATGAAAATATAATAAATGAATATCAATTACATAATGAAAGCCAAAGATATCGTGACGCATTTATTGGTGGTTTTAAGGAGGGTTTTAAAGAAGGATATATAGAATCATATCAAGACAATGCTCTGGCTTCTTTTAGTGAGAAAATCGCAGAAGAGACTATCTCTATAGGCGGTGGAGAAGTGTTATCAGGAGATGGCAGATTGAAATTGGCTATAGATGCAGGTACATTTTATAATGATATTATTGTATCAATAGATAAATATACTAAAGTAAAAAATACAATTACTTTACTTCCCGATGACAGATATACAAGTAGCTCAGATTTGTATCTTTTGAAAATTGACAATCCCACAGATAAGTATAATGATGATAAAGATATAATAGTGAATCTTGACTATTATGGCGGCTTAAACGGTGGTTTATACAGATATCATTATGGTCATTGGCAATACGTTCCGTCTGTATTGACTGAAAATAGTCTTACTGCTTATATCAATCCCAAATCTCTTTTTGAAAATGCCGTTTACGGTGTGTTTATTGATGAAAAAGCTACCTATCCTTTGGATATTAGAGGGCATTGGGCTAAGGATGAAATAATCACTGCTATTAGGAGAGAGTATGCAGGCTTGTATAATGATAATACCTTTAGAGCCGATACCCCTCTGACTACAGCCCAATTACTATTGTATCTAAGCTGGGCTAATAATTGGAAAGTAGAAGCTAATGATGATAATTTGGCTGTAGTTAAGAGCCTAAAAGATTATAATGATATAAAAGATATTGAAGAATTAGTTGCTTATGGCATAGGAAAAGGATATTTCCACATATCAGCTGGTAATAAATTTAATAAAAATAATACTGTAAGTTATAAAGAATTGGAGAAAATTATTCAAAAGGTATATGATTATAAAGATTTTGGATGGGAATTTGTATCTGATAAGATGGCAAGGCTAAAAGATAAGCGTTGCAGCAGTAATGATTCAACGAATAATAAAGTTACACGAGCAGAGTTTGCGTATTTATTAAACCTGCTTAAGTAAAACTAAATAATTCAGTTTATTTTAAAAAAATTAAAGGATTTTGTAAATTTATAGTGAATATAAGAGTGTATGTAAATTGAAAAATACATTCTTATTTTTTTTGAGGAACTTTAAATGAAAAGACTGGATTCAAAAGGCTTCACTTTAATCGAAACTATTTATGGCATAGCAATATTAGGAATTTTGAGTATTGCTCTTTCCAATTTGATTATGCTGACTATTAAAACTTATAAGGATTCAAAGGAGCAGTTTAATGCTACATTGTTGGCGCAATATTATTTTGAGGAGAAAAAAGCATCTTATATAGTGGAAACGGAAAAGACAGTAATTAAGTCAGGAGATTTACTTGTTTCAATAGATGTATTGGAAGTAGAAAGATATAAAGAAAGACTGTTTAAAATTACCGTTGAGGTAATAAAAGACGAAATGACTCTTGAAAAATTTGAAGGATATAAGTCAATAGACCTACAGGAGATACAACATGAAGAAGATAGTGGATAATAAAAGAGGGGCAATACTAGTTTTTATATTAATTATTTATGGAATATTGATTCTGGCTTTTACAACATTGTTATCATCAACAGTCATGAATTATAAAATGCAAAAAATGAATAGTAAAATAAAAAAGAGGTTTTATTATGCCGAAGCAGGATTGGATGAGGCTTATGCTATGACCTTGGAATATTTGTCTGCTGTTTTGGATTATTTTCATGGAAATAATGAAGAAAATGACCGAGAGGATGAAGAAATTTATAATAATTTTAAAAATATGATTAAAGGAACTAAAGACAATATGGGCTTAAAAAAAATTTTAGCAGATAAAGATAATTATATAATTGATAATAAAAAATTGATAATCAATGTGGAGTTAAAGGAAAAAGAAAATTATTTTTTGTTAAAAATTAGTTCCGGTTATAAGACAGGTATAATATTAAATAAAATATCTTTGTCCTGTAAAATTATGATTCCCCAAAATAAAACCCGGTTGGAGGGTATTACTGCCAAAGATCTCATTACAGACAGTTATTGGCATATAGAAAAGGAAATGCCATGAATGTTAAGTCATTTAAAACGGATTTTAAAGGTTATACAGTAATCGAGCTTATGGTTACAATCAGTATTCTTGGCATGCTGATTACTACGATAATGACTTCCTTTATTTCTAAAATGAATATTTGCGGCAGAGTAGACAGAGAAGTCGAATTACAGCAGCAAGGGCTGTTTATGCTTTGTTTTATTGAAGAAAAGATTATAGAGTCTAAAGGCATTACATATGTTGAAGATGTTTCAGGGAAATTGATGCATCATACAAATAAGAAAGTTAAGATTAAAAAGATAAAGTTTGAAAATAATGAGAATTCCGTCATTAAAGGCTATGTTTTTAATCTTACAAAAAAAACAGGAGCAAATTATTATAATTTATTATACGGAAAAGATTCATCAAATACCGGTACAGTGGAAGTTGGCAATTTCATTGAAAATATTGAATTGGAACCTATACCGTCTGATCATTCTTTTGTTGATTCAAAAGGAATAGTATTAAGGATTAGCCTTATATATAAAGAAAATAGATTTTGCGTGGAGAATTCATTTTGCTTTAGAAATAAGATATGGGAGGAATAAATGAAAAGAGACAGTAAAGGTGGATTTACATTAGTGGAATTAATTGTTGTAATAGGCTTTTTAGGATTACTTTTCTCCATAGTTTTGCCTAGAATAGATAAAAGCCCTTATATACTCTTATATTCTGCCAAGACTTTAAGAGATGATATCAGATGTATCAGATATACAGCTATGACTGAGAATCCGGGTGCAAGAATTGTGCTTGATAAGTATTCATATAAAATATTAAATGGCACTAAAATAGTAAGTACCGTTAATCTTAATAATGGTTTTTATATAAAACAAAACTTTTCAAGAAGCTCAATTGCTTTTGATTATAAGGGTACACCTGTTCATGGCGGAGGTACTGTTTCCATAGTAGATGAGAATTCTAAAAAATATTGTGAAATTACAGTAGTCCCTGATACAGGGAGAATATTGATGAAGGACACTATACTTAAAGGATATAATAGTAAATAACAAAATAAATTCAATAATATTAAAGGAAATGTGCTTTCTTTATTGAATATATCAATAAAAATATAATAGGAGGTCGCAAAATGTATAAAATTAAAAACTATATGGAAAATGTAGTTGAATCAGCGACTGAAAATATACTCAAACTTATGAATATTTGCAAATGTGAAAAATGTAAGGCTGATATCATGGCTATAGCATTAAATGAATTGCCACCAAAATATATTGTTACGGAAATAGGAGAATTATATACTAAAGCAAATGAACTGGAACAGCAGTTTTCTGTAGATGTGCAAACAGCAATTATCAAAGCTGCGCTAATTGTAGGTAAAAATCCTAAACATGATTAGAAGCTAAAGCTATTGATATTTGAAGATGTAATAAAATTGATATTTGTTTATATCAAAAAGTTAAATATTATTTGTAACTATCTATTCATTCTTTTTCAATTATGCTAATATATAGTAAGAGTTTTTCCCGTACCATGTTTATTGGAATCGCATTAAAGGAGTGTGATTTTTGTTAAGAGAATAAAGAAGATAAGGGATATATTTAATAATATTGATGCTGATGGAATAATTATCTGCTCACCGGAGAATAGGAGATATTTAAGCGGATTTACCGGTTCTAACGGATTTTTAATAATCAGCAATAGTGAGTTGGGTTTTGCTACGGATTTCCGATATGTAAAGCAAGCTGAAAAAGAATGCGGCAATTATGAAATATTTGAAATCAAGTCACAGCCGGTAGATTTATTATATGAAATAATAAAAAAGTACAATATAAAGAAATTAGCTTACGAAGATTCATTTATGACAGTGAGTTTTTATAACAAACTAAAATCTAAATTAAAAGAGATTGATTTTATACCTCTTAAAGAGGCTGCAGGAGTTATAAGAATAATAAAAGATAAAGATGAATTGAAATTAATAGGAGAGGCCGCAAAGATAGCAGACAACGCCTTTACACATATTTTAAAACTTATCAAACCCGGTGTTCCCGAAAAAGATATAGCTTTAGAATTAGAATACTTCATGAAAAAAAATGGGGCTTCAAAACTATCATTCGATTCTATTGTTGCCTCAGGAAAAAGGTCATCATTACCTCATGGTATTGCAACAGATAAAGTAATAGAAAATGGGGATTTAGTAACCTTGGATTTTGGTTGTGTCTATAATGGTTATTGTTCTGATATGACTAGAACAATAGTAGTTGGTAAAGCTGATAATAGGCAAAAAGAAATATACAATACAGTACTAAAAGCCCAAGTTGAAGCGCTTAGCTATATCAAAGCAGGGGTTTTGGGAAAAGATGTAGATAAAGCAGCTCGTGACATTATAAGTGATGCAGGGTACGGTGACTATTTTGGGCATGGACTTGGCCATGGTGTGGGCTTGGCTGTACATGAAGAACCCAGATTGTCGATAAATGGAGAGATGGTATTGGAAGAAAATATGGTAGTAACTGATGAACCGGGAATCTATATACCTGATTATGGCGGTGTCCGAATAGAAGACCTTATTATAGTTGGAGAAGACAAACCTATAATTTTAAGCAAATCAGTAAAAAAGCTGATAGAATTATAAATATAAGTTAGGAGGATTCTTACATGTTATCAGCAAGCGAATTTAGAAAAGGATATACTTTTGAAATGGAAGGTCAAATATTTATTATTGTAGACTTTCAACATGTTAAACCCGGCAAGGGTGCAGCCTTTGTAAGAACTAAGATCAAGAATATTATTACCGGCTCAGTAATAGAACGATCTTTTAACCCTTCGGATAGATTCCCAAAAGCACATATTGAAAGAAAACAAATGCAATATTTATATGAAGACGGAGATTTATATTATTTTATGGATAATGAATCTTATGAGCAAATACCGTTAAACAAATCTCAAGTAGAAGATGCTATAATGTATTTAAAGCCTAACGATTCGGTTATAATAAAGTTTTATAAGGGTGAAGCTTTTTCCGTTGAAGCTGAAAACTTCGTAGAACTTGAAGTTGCACATACGGAACCGGGGGTAAAAGGTGATACTGCAACAGGTGCTACAAAGCCGGCAACATTAGAAACAGGAGTAATAATAGCTGTTCCCTTATTTGTTAACATCGGTGATAAAATTAGAGTTGACACTAGGACAGGAGAGTATATGGAAAGGCTTTAATGGAATAATAAAAGTAAAAAGAAGGAGATGGATTGAATGGATTATCTTTATGAAAGAGTAGCATACCTAAGGGGCTTGGTAGAAGGTCTCGGAATAGAAGAAAAATCTAACGAAGGCAAAGTAATTGCTAATATTATTGATGTTTTAGAAGATTTTGCAGAAGCAATAAATGAATTATATGATTATCAGGAAGATTTGGATGAATATGTAGAAGCTATAGACGAAGATTTATCAGATGTAGAAGACGAACTTTTTGAAGATGAATATGATGATGACTTTGATGATTTTGAAGATTTTGATGATTATGATTATGTTGAAGTAGAATGTCCTAATTGTAAAGAATATGTTTATTTAGATGAGGGCCTCTTGGACAGCGATAAAGAAGTAGTTTGCCCTAATTGTCATAAAGTAATAGATTTATTAGAGGAATGCTATTGTGATTGTGATTGTGGAGATAATAATAAAGAAAAATAAATTGCTATAGTAAAAGACCTTAGCTCTCGAGTATTTATTTGCTCGAGAGTTTTTTTGTTTTAATTATGTTATTTTAATTATTAACCAGTCATATTATTAATAATGATTAAATATATTTAAGGAGAGGACAAACTTGAAAAATATAAAAGCAATTGAAGAAATAACAAACTTTATGCCTCCAAATATTAGCTTTATTATCAATCGCATAACTAAAGATATCATATACAAAACAGAAGAGATAAGACTAAGATTAGGCAGACCGTTAATGATATGCGGAGATGGCTGGGATTATTTTATTAACAAATACGGACAACCGGTTACCGATATAGATTACTCATATTTTATAACGAAAAATGATATCAGCAGTGCATCGGAAATCATTCAAAGTTTTTCAGCTTATTCTTTTAACGAAGAATTGCGTAATGGTTATATTACGATTCCCGGCGGTCATAGAATAGGTATAACCGGTAAGACTGTTTTAGAAAACGAGAATATTAAAACAATAAAGGATATCAGCTTTATAAATTATCGTATAGCAAGATCAATTTTAGGTGTAGCTGATAAAGTAATCAAATATATAATTGACGAGGATTTAAATATTTTTAATACAATAATTATTTCTCCGCCCCAATGCGGTAAAACAACACTTATAAGAGATATGGTTAGGCAACTTAGCAATGGAATTCAAGGGCTTAGGTTCAAAGGTAAAAAAATTGGCCTTATAGATGAAAGATCGGAAATTGCTGCTTGTTTCATGGGGAAACCACGTAATGATGTAGGTTATAGAACGGATGTTTTGGATGCTTGTCCTAAAGCCAAAGGGATTATTATTATGATTAGATCTATGTCACCTGAAATAATTGCAACAGATGAAATAGGGAAGGTTGAGGATGCTGATGCATTACTGGAAGCAGTAAATGCAGGTGTAAAGGTGATTTCTACTATACATGGCAAGGACATTGATGATTTGTATAAAAAAGCTGAATTAAAAAAAGTTCATAATAATATTTTTGAAAGAATTATAGTATTGGATAGAAGCCAAGGAGTCGGCACGATCAAGGGCGTTTATGATAACGATAAAAATGTATTATTTAAAAACAATTATGAGGTGAAAGAAAAATGTTTATAAAACTAATAGGGGGGATGATAATTATTTTATCCAGCAGCCTCATTGGGATTCTTTTGGCAAATAAATATATTATACGTATAAAAATACTAAAGACTTTTAGATTTTCAATTCAATTGCTTGAAACGGAGATAGTTTTTACTTCGACACCGCTTCCCTATGCATTTAACCATATAAGTTCAAAAATCGATAAACCGTGGAATGCGTTTTTTCATGAAGTTTCTGAAAATTTATTAAAAAGAAATTTTTTCACTATGGAAGAAGCATGGAATAGTGCTATGAATAATCATTTAGACTTGCCATTTTTTAAAAAATCAGATATTGAACTAATAAAAAACTTTGGCAAGGTTCTTGGAAAATCTGATACAGAGGATCAAAAAAAGCACTTTCTTCTAGTATATGCTCAGTTAGATAGACATGAAGAAGAAGCCGAAATTGAAAAGAAAAAAAATGTGAAAATGTATAAAAGCTTAGGACTTTTGTTAGGAATTGCTATCTATATAATTTTAATTTAATAGGAGGGGTAATCATGGATGTAAACATAATTTTTAAAATAGCAGCTGTAGGAATTGTAATTGCAGTTTTAAATAATGTATTAATAAGGTCGGGAAGAGATGAAATGGCAATGATGACTACATTGACAGGACTAGTGGTAGTTTTAATGATGGTTATTGGTCTTATAAGCCGTTTGTTTGATACTGTTAGGACGATGTTTCAATTATAGGTGAAGCTTTATGGATATTATGCAAATTGTTGCAATAGGAATAGTTTCATCAATACTAATTATAGTTGTTAAAGAATATAATCCGGAATTGGCTATACAAATAAGTATTGTTACCGGATTGATTATTTTTGCATCAATACTGGGAAAACTGAATTCAGTTTTAACCGTGCTTAAATTTTATGCAGCTAAAGCAGATATTGAAATATTCTATTTCTCGATAATATTAAAGATTGTATCAATAGCTTATATTACTGAATTTGGAGCACAGATTTGTAAGGATTCCGGAGAAGTATCTATTGGTAAAAAGATAGAATTTGCAGGAAAAATATTAATTATGGTACTTGCAATACCTATTTACGCAGCCCTGTTTGATGTCATAATCAGAATTATGCCTTAAGGATGAGTTAAATGAAGAAAATATTAATTATTGTACTGATTATAATTCTAACGTCTGGGGTTATTTATGGAGACGGTTTAGAAAGTTTAATCAATGACCAAATAGAAACAATAGATATACAAGAAATGCAGAATATTATTGATAGAATAAATGCAGAAAACAACAATATTCTAACTGATTTAAATATAAAGAACCTTATTAAATCATCTTTTAGCAATCAGAATGTTTTCAATTTTAAAGTCTTAATAAAAAATATTTGGCGTTATGCTATGACTGAGTTAATCATTAATATAGGTTTGTTAGGGAAAATAATTATTTTGTCAATATTTTGTGCTGTTTTTCAAAACTTTCATACGAGTTTTCAAGGGGAATCTATAGGAAAAATAGCTTACGGAATTTGTTATATAATAATTATCATTTTAGCAATGCAAAGCTTTAGTATAGTAAGCAAAACATGTTTTGAAACAATTGATCTAACAGTCACCTTTATGCAATCCCTTCTTCCTATTTTAATAACACTTTTATTATCTGTAGGCGGAATAACATCTTTTTCACTTCTTCAGCCAATTGTATATACTTCATTAACAGTAATTGTAACTTTTATAAAAACGATAGTTATACCAATGGTAATATTCTCCTCGGTTTTATCAATTATAAGCAATATTTCAGATAAAGTAAGAATTTCAAAACTTGCTTCTTTAATAAGGGGAATAGCAATAGCTTTATTAGGTATTATTCTTACTGTTTTTACAGGTATTATTTCAATACAAGGGTTAGCATCAGCCAGTATGGATGGGGTAATAGCAAAAACCGCAAAGTTTACTGTGGATAATTTTATCCCAATAATAGGGGACTTTTTATCAGAAGCTTTTGATACTGTAATAGGCTGCACCCTTATGGTTAAGAATGGAATAAGCATAATCGGCTTATGTATTCTGGTTTTTATTGTATTATTACCGGTAATAAAAATACTGGCAATTTTCTTATCTTATAAACTTAGTGCTGCGTTGATTCAACCAATAATTGATAATGAATTGGTACAGAGTCTAAATGATATTGGAAATTCTGTTTTCGTGTTACTTTGCTGTATGGCTTCAGTTGGAATTCTATTTTTTATAGCTATTACAATAATAATGGGAATTGGTAATGTTTCAATTATGATGAGGTAAATAAAATGTTAATCGAAATTTTAAAGCCTTGGATAATGAATATAGTTATTGTAGTCTTCTTCTTACTAATGACAGATGTTTTATTGCCCGAGGGGAATATAAGGCAGTATGTAAAGGTAGTCTTAGGACTTTTTATAATACTTGTTATTATTAAACCATTAATAGATATGAATAATATAAATAGTAATTTTGAAAACATTTATATAGAAACAGCCACATTTCTAGAAACTGATTCAATAAATGCGGACGTTGAAATTTTACATAAATACCATAAAGAAAAAACACTTGCCTTATATAAAAAAAACATTGAAAAAACTATTATAAATACCGTATCCAAGGAATTATCTATAAACAGTGATTTAATTAAAGTTCAATTAGATCTGGAAAATAAAACTGATATTTATTCAGGAATGATTGAGCATGTCTTAATTATAATTCCTGATAAACGAGATAGTAACTTTATAGACAAAATTAAAAAAGTTGATATACCAAACAATAAAAAAGTAATTTATAAGGACGAAAAGGAATATAATTTCAATGATAAGGCTTATGTGGAAGATTTAAAAAATTTATTAACCAAGCTATTACCCGTAGAAAAAGAAAATATTGAAATAAAATTTACTATAGATAACGGAGGAGATTCTAAATGAAAATACCGGGTTGGATAAAAGATAAGCTTGAAAAGCTGGAGTTACATAACAATAAAAAGCTATTAACAAATCTATTGATATTATTATGTGCCGGGGTAACTATGGTTGTTGTTGCTAATTTTTTTAATGATATTTCATTAAAAAATAAAAGCGACTATGAAAATAACTCTATAACAAATGGTGCAGATACTTTAAATGATTATTCTATTGGTCAGTACAGCTATGAAGAAAACATGGAAAAACAGCTATCTTACATATTAAGCAAAATTGACAATGCCGGTAAAGTCTCAGTGATGATTACCTATAAAAGCAGTAAAGAGTTTATAACGGATAAGGATAGTTCTAAAAATGATAAAATAACAAATGAAAAAGACAATGATGGAGGTATTAGAGTAATCAATGAGTTGAGTACTAATGATAAAACAGTTTTAATAAGTGAGCAAGGAAGTAATTCAAAAGCAGTAATAACAAAAGAAATAAATCCGGAAATCAAAGGAATAATTGTTGTAGCTGAAGGTGCTAAGGACGTTAAAGTAAAGCAGAAGCTTACTGACGCTGTTCAAACTGTGCTTGATATTCCGGCATACAGAGTTATAGTTTTAGAAACAAAATAATAAAGGAGGTGTTCCAATGAAACTTAAACTTAATAGAAAGGTAATCTCAATATGTTCTCTTGTTTTAATATTGTTTCTTATTGGCTATATTTATAATGCATTTGTAAATACAAAATATAAAGATTATGATACAGGTTTTAGTGAAGATATTTTATTGGATATAGAAGGATTTAATGAAGATTTCTCTGAAGACAAAGGTAGCTTAAGTATTATAGAGAGTCAAAAAGAACAAGATATAAGTAAAGAAAGTTCCACTTTTTTTACTGAGTATAGATTGGAAAGAGATAAAAACAGAAGTAAAGAATATGATATGTGGCAAAATATAATTGAAAGTGAGAAAGCAGAAGAAACCTTTAAGACTCTTGCCCAAGAAGAAATAGTTAAAATAGTTTCATTAACAGAAAAAGAGATGATTATTGAAAATTTAATAATTGCCCGTGGATTTAAGGATGCTTTAGTTTTTTTAACTGAAGATAGTGTCACTGTACTTGTAGAAGCAAATGAACTTAATCCTGCAAACATAGCTCAAATCCAAGACATAGTTATGAGAAAAACAAAGCTTGGTGCAAATGATATTAAAATAATGAAGAAAGATTAGTTAGAGTATAATTTTAATTGGCAAAACAACAAAAAAATAAAAAGAAGGGGAAAACCCCTTCCCAACATACAAAAATACCTGTAAAATTTAATTTGCACAAAAAACTAACAGGAGGTTTGTATGTTGG
>Ga0172382_10002404_pt1 | contig 31417 bp, 25 predicted proteins | sample Leawel138RmetaG_FD_122245 | JGI IMG/M metagenome (GOLD analysis project Ga0172382, IMG submission 122245) | Leachate microbial communities from a municipal landfill in Southern Ontario, Canada - Leachate well 138R metaG | ecosystem: Engineered > Solid waste > Landfill > Unclassified | place...
CAGAAAACAGGACTCTGTGTCCCTGTAACTTAGGGATAAATGTGTGCATGAGCCGTATACGAGGCCCGTACGTACGGTTCTGTGAGAGGGATGAGGCGGCGACGCCTCACCCTACTCGATATGTGCCTCAATCAGAGCGCTGCGTAAACTACCGTGGCAAGCTGCAATATCTGGTCAGCGATGTCGCAGCGTACACGGAGGAGGCGTTACTCGACCGTTACCGATTTGGCCAGGTTGCGGGGTTTATCCACGTCGGTGCCTTTGACCAGCGCAACGTGGTAGCTGAGCAACTGCAATGGAATGGTGTAGAGGATAGGGGAAATGATGTCCTCAATCTGCGGCAGGCTGATGGTATCGCTGTCATCACCGTCAGGCTCAATGGTTTCGCAGGCGAAGGTAATCAGCTGGCCGCCGCGGGCGCGCACTTCTTGCAGATTGGATTTGAGCTTTTCCAGCAGGCTATCACCGGGCGCGACGCTGACCACCGGCATGTCCTCATCCACCAGCGCGAGAGGCCCGTGTTTGAGCTCTCCTGCCGCATAGGCTTCGGCATGGATGTAGGATATTTCCTTGAGTTTGAGCGCCCCTTCCATGGCGATAGGGTAGTGGGGGCCGCGGCCGAGGAAAAGCGCGTGGTGTTTATTGGCAAAGCGTTCGGCCAGGCGGGTAATGGCGGGCTCCAGTGCCAGTACCTTGCTGGCCAGTGCTGGCAGTGTGCGCAACGCCGCGACATTTGACGCTACCTGGTTTGCCTGGCCTCCACGTGCCTGCAGTAGGGCGGTGGTCAACCAGAGCAGGGCTACCAATTGGGTGGTAAACGCCTTGGTCGAGGCGACGCCGATTTCTGGCCCGGCATGCGTGAGCAGGCGCCAGTCAGCCTCCCGCACCAGGGAGCTGCCAGCCACGTTGCAGATGGCCAGACTGGCAAGATAGCCTTCGTTCTTTGCAAAGCGCAGCGCTGCGAGGGTATCAGCAGTTTCTCCGGACTGGGAAAGAGCGATCAACAGTGTATCGGCGGGCACCACCACGGTACGGTAACGGTATTCGCTGGCCACCTCCACTTGGCAGGGCAGGCCGACCTGAGACTCGATCCAATAGCGCGCAACCAGACCGGCATGGTAACTGGTACCGCAGGCTACAATGTGGATGTTGCGAATATCAGCAAGGCGGGTTTCTGCCTCGGGTCCGAGAACCGCAGTCAGGACATGATCTTGACCCAGGGTACCGCTGAGTGTGTTACTGATAGCCTCGGGCTGCTCGAAAATTTCCTTGAGCATGAAGTGACGATACTGTCCCTTGTCCAGATTCAGGGCGGCGTGTTCATAACGCTGAACGGGCCGCTCAACCGTCTGGCCTGATGCGTCCCAGACGCTGCATTGGGCATACGACAGGCGTGCGTGGTCGCCTTCTTCCAGATAGCGGAAACGGTCAGTTACCTGCAGCAGGGCCAGAGGATCGGATGCCAGGTAATGTTCATCACTGCCTTCACCGATGACCAGTGGGCTGCCCATGCGGGCGCAATACAGCGTTTGCGGTTCGTCCTCATGGATCAGGGCTAGCGCATAGGCACCGCGCAATTCAGCCAATGTGGCGCGAAAGGCGCTCAGCAGATCTTTCAGCTGGTGATAGTGTCGGGCAATCAGATGCGCAACCACTTCGGTGTCGGTCTCGGAAGTAAAAACATAGCCCTGCTCGGATAACCTGCTGCGCAGTGCTGCGTGATTCTCGATGATGCCGTTGTGAACAATGGCCAGCTTTTCGGACACATGCGGGTGGGCATTGTGTTCAGCCGGCTTGCCGTGGGTGGCCCAGCGGGTGTGGGCAATGCCGAGCGCGCCAGAAGCAGGGTCAAGGCTAAGCGCCTTTTCCAGCTCTGCGACCTTGCCTGTCGCACGAACCCGTTGAATCTGCTGGCTGGCTGTCATGACAGCAACGCCAGCTGAATCATAACCGCGATATTCCAGGCGACGCAGACCTTCAAGCAGAATGGGGGTGATATTGCGCTGGGCGATAGCGCCGACGATTCCGCACATATTGTGGTTTCCTGTTGCCGGATGCGAGGCCGGTATTTTATCACCGGCTATGCATCCGTATAACAGAAATTACAGCGTAATCCGTGCGTTATTCGGCATGGATAGCCGCCACTTTGCTACAGGAAGGCGCAGTATCTACGAGCGATCCTCAGCAATATTCATCCTCGCCATCCTGCGCTCAATGGCTGAAACGGGCTACCAGCTCGCTTTGGCTGTTGGCAGTGTATGCCAGCGCTTCGCTGAGCTTTGCATTCTGCTGTGCTTGGGTAGCAGTCTGATCCGACAGGAGCGCAATGTTGCTGATGTTACGGTTTATCTCCTCGGCGACGGCACTCTGTTCTTCCGCTGCGCTGGCGATCTGTTCACCCATGGCCGTAACCCGGCATATTGCTTCGCGGATGGTGTCCAGAGCCTCATCGGCTTCGATTACATGCGCCACGCCTTTGTCGGCCTGCTCCTTGCCGGTGCGCATGGTGCTGAGGGTGCGTGCCGTCGCTTGTTGGAGGTTGTCGATCAGGCGGTGAATCTGTTCGGTGGAATCCGCGGTGCGTTTGGCCAAGGCCCGCACTTCGTCGGCAACCACGGCGAAGCCGCGACCCTGTTCGCCAGCGCGGGCGGCTTCGATGGCTGCGTTCAGGGCCAGCAGGTTGGTCTGCTCGGCGATACCTCTGATGACATCCACCACGGTGCCGATCTCCTGGGCGTCGCTGGCCAGTTGAGTGGCAGCGGTGGCGGCGGAGCTGACCGAATCAGAAAGTATTTCTATGGCCTCGCGAGCCAGAGAAGCAACATGCTTACCCTGTTCTGCGTGCTGATTGGCAGTCTGCGTAGCTTCTGCAGTCAATGTGACGTTACCGGCCACTTCCATACTGGCCGCCGACATTTCGTTGATGGCGGTAGCCACCATATCGGTTTCTGCCCGCTGGCGTTCCAGCTGTTCGCTCGACTGGTGTGACAATGCACTGCTGTGTATCGCCTGTTGGCGCAACTGTTCGGTGAAATCCGCCACCCGGGTGATGCAGGTGCGCAACTTTGCCTCATGACTGTAAAGCGTCATTTCCAGCCGACCGAGGGGGCCTTGCTGGTCGGTGTACATCTGCGCGAGCAAAGGGTCGTCAATGCTGTTCTTGGTATCGCCAAACATCTCAACCAGTCGGCGATCGCGATGATATTGCAGCAGCACTCCGATCGGCGCGGCGAGTGCCAGAGCGGGAATCAATCCCAGGGGGCCCAGCGCATAAATGCCGAGGCCGCCGAGCAGGCAGCACAGACTGCCGGGTGCCATGGCAAATGCCTGCCTGCCCCAATTGACGGGGATGGTCCTGGAGTTGTGTAAGCGCTGATAGAACGCAGAGGTACGGGTGATCTCCTCGGCAGAGGCCTTGATGCGCACCGATTCAAAACCCACAATCTCGTCGCCTTGGCGGATGGGGGTGATGTAGGCATTGACCCAGTAATGGTCGCCGTTCTTGCAGCGGTTCTTGACCACTCCCATCCAGCTACGGCCTTTCTTGAGATACTCCCACAGGTGGGAGTACACCGCCGGCGGGACATCTGGATGACGAACCAGGTTGTGGGCCTGACCGAGCAATTCCTCGCGCGAAAAGCCGGATACCTCAACGAAATCATCATTGCAGTAGGTGATAACACCTTTCAGGTTGGTCGCTGTGATCAGCCGCTGTTTATCGCTTAATACGACTTCTTTCTGTGTTACCGGAAGATTCTTACGCATATGACATCCCTGAACATGGGGTGCGAGTGGACTATGCTGGAGGTATCGGCATGACTGTCGAATCCTTGAACCCTACTTATCATGTGGATTAAAAACACCACAGGAGCCGCGAGATGTCATCCATAGACAGTTTGCAAACCTCGAGCAATTTACAGGTCGGCAATTATACGTACCGGTATCACTCGTTGTCCCTTGCTGCCGCGCGGCTGGGAGATATTCAGCGGCTGCCGGTGTCGCTCAAGGTACTGCTGGAAAATCTATTGCGTTACGAAGACGGCGTTACGGTAACGCGTGATGATATTCAGGCGATGGTGGATTGGTTGATTGACCGCCGCTCGGATCGTGAGATCCAGTTCAGACCCGCCAGGGTGCTGATGCAGGACTTTACCGGTGTGCCTGCGGTGGTGGATCTGGCCGCGATGCGAGATGCTGTGGCACGCGCCGGAGGCGATCCGCAGCGTATCAATCCGCTGTCGCCGGTGGATCTGGTGATTGATCATTCGGTCATGGTCGATCACTTTGGTGATCCGGCGTCCTTTGCTGACAACGTTGCCATGGAAATCAAGCGCAACGGCGAGCGCTACGCCTTTCTGCGCTGGGGGCAGAATGCCTTCAATAATTTCCGGGTAGTGCCACCGGGTACGGGCATCTGTCATCAGGTGAACCTGGAGTACCTGGCCCAGAGTGTCTGGGCGGAGCAGATCGCAGGCGAGCATTGGGCTTATCCCGACACGTTGGTGGGCACCGATTCGCATACCACCATGATCAATGGCCTTGGGGTGCTGGGGTGGGGCGTAGGTGGTATTGAGGCGGAAGCGGCGATGCTGGGGCAGCCGGTATCCATGCTGATTCCAGAGGTGGTTGGTTTCAAATTGACCGGCAAGTTGCGCGAAGGCATGACCGCCACCGACCTGGTGCTGACGGTCACGCAAATGCTGCGCGAGCGAGGCGTGGTCGGTAAATTCGTGGAATTTTATGGGGATGGTCTGGCCGATCTGCCGTTGGCCGACCGGGCAACCATTGCCAATATGGCGCCAGAGTACGGTGCCACTTGCGGCTTCTTCCCGGTGGATGAAATTACCCTCGCTTATCTGCGCCTGACCGGGAGGCCTGCCGACGTTGTAGCGCGGGTGGAAGCCTACAGCAAAGCGCAGGGCATGTGGCGTGAGCCGGGGCACGAGCCGGTGTTTTCTGACACCTTGCATCTGGATATGACTGAAGTAGGGCCGAGTCTGGCTGGGCCGCGGCGGCCTCAGGATCGGGTGTCTCTGGGGGATGTTCCTGCCGCGTTTGAGACCTTTCTGGCGTCGCAGTTATCCCTGCCGGCCACAGAGGTGGAGCGGCTGGAAAGCGAGGGTGGCGGCGGTACTGCGGTGGGCGGAACCTGTGGTGATGTGCGTGTCATGTTGGAGGGCAAGGAGCATGTGCTCAACAACGGTGCCGTGGTCATAGCGGCCATCACCTCCTGCACCAATACCTCGAACCCCAGTGTGATGATGGCGGCGGGATTGCTGGCCAGGAACGCCGTGGAACGGGGTATCCAGCGTAAACCCTGGGTTAAATCATCGCTGGCTCCGGGCTCCAAGGTGGTTACCGATTACCTGCAGAAGGCCGGACTGATGACCTATCTGGATCAGCTGGGCTTCAACCTTGTTGGCTACGGTTGTACTACCTGTATCGGTAACTCCGGGCCGCTACCGGAACCGGTCAGCCAGGCGATCAGCGAGCACGACCTGGTCGTCTCGGCGGTGTTATCCGGCAACCGGAATTTCGAAGGGCGTATCCATCAGCAGGTGAAAGCCAACTGGCTGGCCTCGCCGCCGCTGGTAGTGGCCTATGCCCTGGCCGGAGATAGCCGAATCAACTTGCTGGAGGAGCCGCTCGGGTTGGATCGGGATAACAAACCGGCCTTCCTGCGCGATCTATGGCCCAGTAACAGTGAGATCGCGGCGGCAGTAGCCCTGGTTGAGGATCACATGTTCCGCAGCCGCTATGCTGATGTGTTCACCGGGGATGAACACTGGCGGTCGATTGCTACCAGCGGAGGTTATACCTATGCCTGGGACAGTCACTCGACCTATGTACAGAATCCGCCGTACTTTGCTGATATTGATAAACCGCTGCAGCCACTCAAGCCCATCGAACGCGCTCGTGTACTGGCGGTCTTTGGCGACTCGATCACCACGGATCACATCTCCCCAGCGGGCAATATCAAATCCAGCTCTCCCGCAGGGGAGTATCTCCAGCGGCTCGGCGTAAGTCCGGAGGATTTCAACTCCTACGGCTCGCGGCGGGGTAATCATGAGGTCATGATGCGTGGCACCTTTGCCAACATCCGTATTCGTAACCGGATGATGGGCGGGGAGGAGGGCGGCTTGACCATTCACGTGCCCAGCGGTGAATGCATGTCCATTTATGATGCTGCGATGCGCTATCAGGCGCAGGGCGTGCCGCTGGTGGTGCTGGCAGGCAAGGAGTATGGCACCGGCTCCAGTCGGGACTGGGCCGCCAAAGGCACCAATCTGCTGGGGGTCAAAGCGGTCATTGCTGAGAGCTTCGAGCGTATCCACCGCTCCAATCTGGTGGGTATGGGTGTGCTGCCATTGCAATTTACCCGGGGGCAGAGCGCAGCAACGCTGCAGTTGAGTGGGCATGAACTGTTGGATATTCCCGGTATCAACGACCAGATCATGCCCGGGCAGATACTCAAGGTTGTCGCGCACCGGGATAATGGCGAGCCACTGGAGTTTGAAGTGCTATGCCGGATTGATACGCGTAATGAAGTGGATTACTTCAAGGCGGGAGGCATTCTGCATTACGTACTGAGAGAGATGATCGATGAAGATCAGAGTATATAACGACGCGTGAGAACGCACCCGGAATGAGGAGACAGATGCCCTGAGACGTCCTGTGCGCAGGACGTCTCAGGGCAATCATGGTCACTCGCCCAGAAAACCACCTGACTGACGCGCCCACAGTTGGGCATACAAACCGCCGCGGCTGATCAATTCTGCGTGGCTGCCATCCTCCACAATTCGCCCCTCATCCATGACGATCAGTCGATCCATTTCAGCGATAGTGGAAAGGCGGTGGGCGATGGCGATGACGGTCTTGCCAAGCATCAGTTGGTTGAGGTTTTCCTGGATAGCAGCCTCGACTTCCGAGTCCAGTGCCGAGGTGGCCTCATCCAGGATCAGGATGGGTGCATCCTTGAGCATGACCCGGGCGATAGCAATACGCTGTCGCTGCCCGCCAGACAACTTCACGCCGCGCTCACCTACATGGGCGTCGTAACCCGTGCGGCCTCGGGCATCGGTCAGTTCCGGGATGAACCCATCGGCGTGGGCATTGCGCGCTGCCCGCAGCACCAGATCTTCTGTTGCATCCGGACGGCCATATAAGATGTTGTCGCGTACGGATCGGTGCAGCAGCGAAGTGTCCTGCGTGACCATGCCGATGTGCTGACGCAGGGAGTCCTGGCTGACTGCAGCAATATTCTGCCCGTCGATCAGCACCTGCCCGTGCTCCACATCATAAAAACGCAGCAGCAGGTTAACCAGCGTCGATTTGCCGGCGCCGGAGCGACCCACCAGACCGATCTTTTCACCCGGACGGATGTGCAGATTCAGATCCTCGATAACTCCGTGGCCCTTACCATAGTGAAAGCTGACCTGCTCGAAGCGGATGTCGCCCCGGGTTACGCGCAGCGGCGCAGCGTCGGGCTTATCAATGACTGCCTGCTGGCGGGATATGGATTGAATGCCGTCCTGCACGGTGCCGATGTTCTCGAACAGGGCAGAGATTTCCCACATGATCCATTGGGACATGCCCCACAGACGGAGAACCAGGCCAACGGCAACGGCAACCGCGCCAACGCCAATGCTTTCCTGCAGCCAGAGCCATAGCGCCAGGCCGGTCACGCTACTCAGCAGGATCCCATTGAGCACATACAGCGACAGGTTGACCAGGGTTACCAGTCGCATCTGTCGATATACCGTCTCCATGAACTCGGTCATGCCTTCACGGGCATGTCGCGCCTCGCGCTGGGCGTGGGAGAAGAGTTTGACGGTCTGAATGTTGGTATAACTATCGACAATGCTGCCGGTCATGATCGATCGAGCGTCGGCCTGTTGTTCGGCAACCCTGCCAAGGCGCGGTATGAAGTGCCGCATCATCAGTGCATAACTTATTGCCCAGCCTAATAGCGGCAGGATCAACCGCCAGTCGGCCAGACCGACCACCATCAGGGTGCCGAGGAAATACACCACGACGTAATTAAGTACATCGATCAGTTTGATGACGCACTCGCGCACCGCCAGCGCAGTTTGCATCAGCTTGGTCGCAATGCGGCCAGCAAATTCATCCTGATAGAAGGACATGGACTGGCGCAGCAGGTAACGGTGTACCAGCCAGCGGATGCGCATGGGATAGTTGCCCATCAGCGTCTGAAAACTGAACAGCGAGTTGGAAAGAATCAGCAGTGGCAGCAGTCCCATAACGACCAGGAACATGCCAGTGAGTTTCCAACCTTCGTTCTGCACGAACGTGCTGCGGTCCTGATCCGATAGCCAATCAACGATATTGCCCAGAAAACTGAACAGCCAGACCTCGGTAATGGCGATAGCTGCCATCAGCAAGGCGGCGGTGATCAGGTAAGGCCAGGAACCCCGAGTGTAATGCAGACAGAAGGCAACGAGGGTGCGCGGTGGCTGCGTCGGCTCTTCGGCAGGAAAGGGATCGAGACGTTGTTCAAACCAGCGGAACATGATGGCAGCCTGTGAAGCATCGAAGGCTGGGCATTATGCGCGCTCGGATGGGGTTGGCTCAAGCGAATGGGGTATGCGGCATGGTCTTTGGAGCATGCATGACGAAGCTGACGATTTGCTCCACAATGATGGGCTAGGTACAGGCACAGGTGATTCATGTCCTGGTTCAGGGCTTTATTGGGAAAATTATTCATGGCTGGACAGGAAACCCTGCTGGAGCGGCGCAGGGATGACTACGGCACGCTGCGTATTACCGAGAACCGTGAGGGTTATCGGTTCTTGTATTTTGGCGAGTTGACCGAGCAGAGCTGCATTTTCTCTGCCGATCCTGCCTGGCTGGAGTATGACTATACACGGGCCATGCTGCTGGGCGCTTTCTGGGTGCAGGCGCGTCCCGACATGACGCTGTTGGGGCTCGGTGGTGGCGCACTGGCCAATAGCCTGGTGAAACATTTCGACCCCGGCCGCGTAACAGTGGTGGAGCTGCGGGCTGAGGTGCTGGCGCTGGCACGGCATTGGCTTGGCTTGTCGGACGATCCTCGCCTGCAGGTGCGAATAGGTTGTGCAGAGCAATACATCAGTACCGCCCCTGCCAGCTGTGATCTGCTCTTTGTCGATCTGTATATGGAAGGTGGACTGTCGCGCTTGCAGCTGCAAGCGGATTTTTTCCGCAAGTGCCAACGGGCGCTGCGCCCCGGCGGTGTGTTGGTGATCAACCAATGGCAGATGGGCGATACCGGCTTGCCCTACGCAGCGGCGATGCTGGGTGATCTGTTTGGTGATCAGTTCCTGCAAGTGCAGGTAGAAGAGGGCAATATCATCCTGTTCGTACCGGCAGTTGGAGATCCGCCCCTGTCGCTTGATCGGCCGCAGATGCACGCCTGGGCGGCCGCTCTGCAGGAGCGGCTGGGGTATTCACTGCAAGCCTATATCAATAACCTGCATCGGGCGCGCCAGGTGATTTCTGCGCATGACGGGGATTAGCCGATACGGCGTTGCTCACCGGTAAAATGCAGCCTGTCGCCGCAGCGGCGACAGGAGTAACGCCGGCCTCGGCGCACCAGCGCATGGCGTTGCGCGCTGAAGGGAATACCTTCCGGGCAGCCACAGCGGTACAGATAGTGGGTGGCGCGCCGTTGCGGCACCTGGTAATCATGACAACGCTGGGCCGGCAGCTCGAACAGGCCGGTCATCAGCGCCTGCCATTCTCGACCATGGGGGCGAATGCGGTTGCCGTAGAGTGCCTGGGCCAGTAGATGAGCGACTTCGTGGGCAACAGTCTGGCGCAGGAAATCCTCCTGATTCTCCCGGTACAGTTGCGCATTGAAACGCAGCAGGTTGCGATGCAGATAGGCAACGCCTGCCTTCTGGCCGCGTAGATCCAGTCTTACCTGTGGGCGTTCAAATGGTCGGGCGAAGTGCTGCTCGGCGAGCCGGTAGCACTGTTCCAATCGATGCAGAATCTGATCCATGCGGCATTATAAGGGCTGCGGTTAAAATATCCCACTATCCAGACCGGCTGCCATATACAAACCCAGCTCTTCCACGTCCTCCTCGAACCGGGGCTGCCACTCGCCGCGCAACACCAGAGGATCCTGCGCCCAATTCCAGCGCAGGCCGGTCACTATGGTCTCGATTGCCCGACGCGTACCGGTGCCATCGTGCCCCGCTCGGATGTACAGCGCGCAGGGTAATCCCTGCTTCACTTCCAGTACCGGGTAGTAGCAGCGATCAAAAAAATCCTTGAGCGCACCGCTCATATAGCCGAGGTTTTCCGTGGTGCCGAGGATGATCGCATCGGCCCGGATAACATCTTCGGGTGTCGCTTCCAGAGGGGCGACCCAACGGGCAGCCACGCTTTCGATACTCGGCGCAGCAGCGCCGCGCAAGGCAGCATCACATAGTTTGCGTGTGTTCTCAGAGGGCGCATGGGCAACAATCAACAGGTGTCTTTCAGGCATGTGGCAGTCCTCATAACAGAAGTTCAGCATCTATCCGAGTGTAAGGCTTTGCTACTCGGATTGGCGAGAGGTGGAGTCCTGATATAGCCTGGACTGTATCGGTGGCCGTCGTCAGAGGCTCTGCATGCTCCGAATTGTGATTACCACCAGCGCATCGTTGGCCGGGATTGCCGCACCAAACGGAACGGTAAGCAGAGGTGAGCGATGAGGTTGAGCCGGAGAGCGTATCCGGCTCGGAGGAAGCGGGCGGTGAGGATACCGCCCGCTGATTGGTCAGAGACGATCGCTCTGGTTTATCTGGAATACCGCCGTGGTACCGCTGACTTCGTTCCCGACAATCAACAACGGCTCGCCATTGGGTGAGTCTTCGGCACTGATGAAGGCGAGGCCTTCCGGGCCAAGATCACCGACTTCCTGCAGGCGACCGGCAGCAGCAAGCTCTTCCGGCTCGTCAACCCAGTTCTCACGGGTGTTCAGGTAATCCTGAAACGCCGGTGCCATTGGGTCGGTGATATCGAACACCATGACGCCGCCCATGCGCTCCAGCCCGATGAAGGCAAAGGTTTGTGCGCCGATGCGGCCAACAGTAATACCTTCCGGCTCAGGGCCCTTGGCATCGCTCCGGCTGTCGAAGGCGTTACCTTCGTCATGGCCGGAGTTGAAGTAGTCAATGCAAGGAATAGCGCGATCCTGCCCCAGTCCGCAATCAAACTCAGTCTGGCCGGCGAGGAATTTCTCGAGGAAATCACCGGAATCCCATACCAGTGTGCCATCCTCATCCCAGATCGAGAAGGAACGTGCGCCATAGGAGTACAACGTGTGGTACATCAGATATCCGGTATCCGCGTCAGCACCTGGAGTCGGGTTGCCGGCAGCATCATGGTAGACCGGGCTGCCGTCGGGGTGGGTTTGGTAACCCTGTATCCAGCTGACATTCAAACGACCCAGGCCGCCATTGGTTGCGGAGTCGGCTTCGTCTTCCCGACAGGCACCGGCTTGCTTGGCAAGGTTCAGACCTGCGCCGCAGTAACCAAAGACCGCTGGATCCAGTACCGCACCTACAGCCAGGTCATATAGCTGCGGGGGCATGTCATCAGCAAAGCGGCGTTCAAAGCCATTGTGATGAACCAGATGCTTTAACCGGATTTCCTCGACAAAGCCTTTGCTGCGATCGCCGGGTAGGCTGTCATCGGCGCCCCAATAGCTATCGTCGTCCTCGCCCCAGGCACGAGCATCACCTTCGTTGGCCGATACGATATAGGTCTTGCCATCCACGGTGTAGCTGGTGATGGCGTCAGGATGGTACATGCCAACAACGCCGGGCCATTGCTGGAAGTTGAGCAGCGGTGTGCCTTTGGGGCCATCTTCATCGCTGGCGTCGATGGTATTGCCTTCCAAGCCGTAATCCTTATAGCCCAGCGGCAGGATGTCGTTGATGGTGGCGCTGGCGATATCCAGCTTGGCCAGAGCATTGTTCTCCTGCAGCGTTACCCAGGCAGTGGCTCCGTCTTCCGAGACGGTGATGTACTCCGGCTCCATGTCCTTGGCAACACTGGTGATATTGGCGTGCCCGTAGGTCAGATTGTTATCCGCAGGGCCATAGATGCGCACGCCCTTTTTGATGAGGTTCTGCTTTTCTGCTTCAAAGGCTGTGAAACCGGCGGTGCGATTGGTACCAAAGCCGGAACGGTCGGCCAGTACCTGCACAACGCTGACGGAGCCTTCAGGATCGACCGAATAATCATCACTGGGCTCGCCTTCGTTGGCGATGAGCACATACTGACCGTCGGGAGTGAAGGTAACCATGTCGGGCAGGGCGCCTACCAGAGCACTGTCCAGCAATGTCAGGGTGCTGGCGTCATACAGCTCGACCGTGCCGCGGGCCGTTTTGGGAGAGGCTTCCACCGCTACGGCGATCAGTCCATCGTGCCACGCGACGCTGTTGATCGTTGCGCCGGGGATGGCTGTGGCCAGCGACTCAATGAATACTGGATTGGCGGGATCAGCTGCATCCAGCACATCAACCGCACCGGACTGAGCATTGACGATGAAAATGCGCTTATTGATCGGATCAAACGCTGGTATCTCCGCAGCGCTGACCTCGTACTGATCGCTTGAATAGCGGCCGAGCAGGCTCAGTTCGATGTTTTTCATCACCGGTTCAGGGATAGCGGACTCGCCGTTATCGCTGCTACTGCTGCTACTACCCAGGCAACCGCTGAGCGCGACCGATGCCGCCAATGCACTGACTGTGAACCACTTGCTCATGCGTGTATTCCTTACACAAAAATGGAGTGGCTCAGGGATACGCGGATAACGTGACATGTCGGTTATGGTTCGATGGCGGGGCGGTGACATTTTCATGTCGGTTCGCGCTGGCGAGCCGAAGCTAATGCGTATTCGCTATCAGTAACGAAACCAAAACTGCGAATCACTCTAATAGCATGAGCAGGCACTGCTTGAATTTGACTATAGTCAAGTACAGCAGTTGCGACAGGATGTCGCAGTGGTGATCGGGCAAGTGCATTGACCAAAAAAATAATCAGGAGGTCAGACCATGATCCAGAACGTTGTGGGGCTTTTTATCAATCCAGATAAGGCGTGGCGAACGATCAAGGCCGGTGAAAGCTCACTGGGCCCGGTGTATCTCGCGCACATTCTGGTGCTTGCGGCCATACCAGCGATATCGGCTTATATAGGCACCACTCAGGTGGGCTGGACTATCGGTACGCTTGAGCCGGTCAAACTGACGCAGGCCAGTGCGTTGCAGATGACAGTGCTTACCTGGTTGGCGATGCTGGCTGGTGTGGCGGTCATGGGCGCCTTCATTCACTGGATGTCCCGAACCTACGATTCCAGTCCAACGCTCAGTGAGTGCGTCATCTTCGCGGCGTACACCGCTACACCGCTGTTTCTTGCTGGTGTTGCGGCGCTCTACCCCAATCTGTGGCTGGCGATGCTCATCGGCACGGGTGCGATCTGCTACACGGTATATCTGCTTTACCAAGGTATTCCGATCTTCATGAACATCCCCACAGAGGAGGGCTTCCTGTTCTCCAGTTCCATTCTTGCTGTCGGGCTGGTGGTGCTGGTCGGGATGATGGCTACCGCAGTCATTTTCTGGGGGCTTGGCATCGGGCCTATTTACCTGCGTTAAGCTGGGCACCCCGTTATCGCGGATCTGCAATGGATCTGTGATGACGGGTGCAGGTTCTTCTATTGCACGATTATCGGTAGAATGCGGGGTTTTGAGAGTCCCGGGTTTCTACCGCCATGTCCAGCCTTAGCGTCAATCAGAACAAACTGCAAAAACGTCTGCGTCGTCTGACCGCGGAAGCGGTTACCGATTACAACATGATCGAGGACGGTGACCGCATCATGGTCTGCCTGTCCGGAGGCAAGGACAGCTACACCATGCTGGACATGCTGCTCCATTTGCAGAAAGTCGCGCCCATCCGTTTTGATCTTGTCGCGGTGAATATGGATCAGAAGCAGCCCGGCTTTCCTGAGGATGTATTGCCCAGGTATCTGGATGAGTTGGGCATCAACTACCATATTCTTGAGCGCGATACCTATTCCATCGTCAAGGAGAAGGTACCCGAAGGCAAGATCACCTGCTCCCTGTGCTCACGACTGCGGCGGGGTAATCTGTATACCTTTGCGGATGAAATCGGCGCGACCAAAATGGCCTTGGGGCACCATCGGGACGACATTGTCGAAACCTTCTTTCTCAACATGTTCTACGGCGGCAATCTGAAGGCCATGCCGCCAAAACTCCGTGCCGATGACGGGCGCAACGTGGTCATTCGTCCGCTGGCGTACTGTAACGAGAAGGATATCGAAGCCTATTCCGAGCTGCGTGAGTTCCCGATCATTCCCTGCAACCTGTGTGGCTCCCAGGAAAATCTGCAGCGTCAGGTGGTCAAGGACATGCTGCGCAGTTGGGAGCGTGAGACCCCCGGACGTGTGGATAATATCTTCCGCTCCCTGCGCCACGTGCAGCCTTCGCAGCTGGCGGATACCAGCCTGTTTGACTTTGCCAGCCTGAAGATTGACGACAAGGCCGCGCCACGCTTTGTCGATATAATGAATCTCTGAGGCGGATCACAAGCCGATGCGCGACTACCAATGGCTGGATGAATATTGTCTGAACCGATTCGGTTCCCGCGAGGCACTGGAGGCGCGCTTGCCGGTGACCCGCAGCGCAGACCAATTGCGCGTCATGACGGATGATCGCTACCTGTCCATGATCGCGTTACGCGTGTTCCGTGCGGGCCTCAAGCACAGCGTGGTCGATGCGCGCTGGCCGGCTTTTGAAGACGTATTCTTTGGCTTTGACCCGAACAAGGTCGTGCTCATGAGCGCAGAGCATATTGAGCGGCTCATGCAGGATAAACGCCTGATTCGTCATCTGGCCAAATTGCGCAGCGTGCCGCGCAACGCGCAGATGGTGCTGGATCTAAGCCACGAGTACGGCAGCATGGGCGCGCTGATAGCCGATTGGCCAAGCCAGGACATCGTCGGGCTATGGCGCTTGCTGGCCAAGCGAGGCAATCAGTTGGGCGGCCTGTCGGTGCCGCGGTTTCTGCGCATGGTGGGCAAGGACACCTTCGTCACTACCCTCGATGTGCTGACCGCTCTGACCGCGATGGGTGTGCTGGACAGACCGACGGCTACCAGCCAGCGCGACCTCGCCGCAGTTCAGGCAGGATTCAATCGCCTGGCTGAACAGAGCGGCCGACCGCTGAGTCAGTTATCCGCGATGCTGGCTTTCACCGTTAATCATTAAGTTATGTACACAGTCTCGGGTTCTACCTCAGCACTTGACCTTAACCTCTTGAGCGGGCAAGGTTAACGGGTCTCTTTGTCGGGGTCTTCCGATGCGCCTGCTTCTTCCGCTGCTGATTCTGATGCTGGCTACGCTGGCCGGGTGTGCGAGCGCACCGCAGAATACTGTCGCATCCATTACGCCGCCTGCTGCACCACCCGCTGCCACACCGGCGGGCCACGATGATCTTCTATTTCATGCCTTCAGTCTGATAGGTACACCTTACCGCTGGGGCGGAAGTTCGCCGGAGACCGGATTCGATTGTAGCGGGCTGATCAATTATGTATTTCGTGAAACCGCCGGTATGCGGTTGCCCCGCACTACAGCTGAATTGAGCCAGCTGCCTCACGCCGCGCCGACCGATGCCCTGCGACCGGGCGACCTTGTTCTGTTCTCGACTCAGGGTAAACGCGTGGATCATGCCGGCATCTATGTGGGCGAGGGACGTTTCCTGCATGCCCCCAGTACGGGGGGGCGTGTACGCATTGATGATCTGCAGGCCAGCTACTGGCAGCGCAGTTTTGACAGCGCTCGCCGAGTGCTTGACCACTGACCCCTATCACATGGGCTGTACCCGCTGTTGTAGCGTTCCCTTGCTGACCAGTTCCAGAAACTCATCCCCCATCCGCTGACTTTCCGACATGGCTCGGCGCCAATACCGTTCGCGGCCCGCGTCATCATTGATGAATCGACGATAGTCACGCCGGTCCGGCAACTTGCCGTAGGGCAGGCGAGCCAGGTAACCGGGAGAAGGTGCCAGCAGCAACACATCGCCAATCTGGGTGGGGTTGGCCTTGCGCCAGGGGAGTGCCTTGTCAAACCAGCCGGGTACCACACGGTCGATAAAGTGCGGGTACAATACGACACCCGGCGCACGCCAGGGCAGATCCAGATGATAATCAAGCAAACCGCCGTCCCGGTAAACACCCTGGCTGGCTCCGGGGATGTCTCTAACGGCTTCCATCACCATGGGAATGGAGCCGGACGCCAGCAGAGCAGGGCGCAGGTTGTCCATGCTGAGCGGCACGTAGCTGGTAATGAAATCATCCAGTTCGGCAAGCGGAGGGCGCAGACGTTGATCATGGATGATTACTCGCTCAAACCAGCGCTTGAGATGGCGACGCCCGAGCAGGTTGGAACCCATCACACCGCCCAATCCCAGCCCCAATTGGCGTGGATGGTCATGCTGCAATGAGCCAAGTGATTTCACTACCATGATATGCAGGTGGTACAAGGCGCTGTTGAGGATCTGTGCGTCCTGACCGTCCAATAACTCATCAAGCATGCGCGCGCAGCGGAGGCTGATTTCGGCCACGCTGATGCCCTTTGGAAAGCGCTGGGTGGTATAGAGCTCGCCCAGACGTTGCAACCCGGCAACCGGATCCGGCATACATACGCTGGCGAAGCGCCAACTGCCAATGGATGCGCCAATCAGACTGCGCGGCTGTGCTGTTTGAGGAAGCCAATGGCCGAACAGGGCTATATCCAGCCCCTGAATGCCCAGCGCCTTGGGGCCGCCTGCGGCACCCGGAATAAGATAAATATCGGTCGGCTGCAAGCCGGTGTCGCGAATATGTTTCAGCGCGCGGCTTCCGGCGCGTATCGTCAATGCGGGTTCGGCAATATGAATAGCGACCATAAGTTTCCCAGAGCAGAACGGCAAATCCCGTTGTCTTAAGGTTGGATTCAGGAAGTTTTAAGCCTGAATTAAGCTTCTGTGTCTACCATGCAATCGTGTTCAAACAACGGAGTTACATGATATGAAAAAATTTATTGCACTGTCTTGCGCTGCGCTTCTGGGTATGGGGTCGACTGTGGCTTTTGCCGATGATGATATCAATAAGGAAGAAGCAGCCAAATTGGTAGAACAAGGCACCATCCAATCGTTGGAGAGCCTGGAGGAAAAGGCACTGGCAATCAAGCCCGGCCAGATTACCGATCGGGATCTGGAGCGTGATGACGGTCGCTACGAGTACAAGTTGGATATCCGTACCGAGGACGGTACCGATTGGGATATCACCTTGAACGCTGCCACCGGCGAAGTCATCAAGACAGAGCAGGATGACTAAATCGCTCTTCAGCCGGAAACCAGCCGCCTTGTGCGGCTGGTTGTGTATTGGGCTGACACTGGGCTGGGCTGCACCGCTCATGAGTGATGAAATTGATCACGATGAAGCGCTGCGGTTGACTGAGCAGGGGCGTATCCTGCCCTTGCAGTCCTTCATTGACGACGCCCTGCGCCGCTTTCCCGGCCGTTTTCTGGAGGCGGAGTTGGAGCGCGACGACGGTCGTTATATCTATGAGTTGGAAATAGTTACCCGGGATCGGAGTGTCATCGATCTGGAGTATGATGCCACCACCGGCGCACTGCTGGATGTGGACAGGGATGAGGATGATTAATGCGTGTTTTGCTCGCCGAGGACAATGTTGCCCTCGCTGATAGCCTGATACAGAGCCTGCGGCAGGCTGGGTATGTCGTGGATTGGCGAACGGACGGTCGGGACGTTCAACTGTTGGCCGAGCAGGAACATTATGACCTCTGTGTGTTGGATCTGGGCTTGCCGGGTCGTGGTGGATTGGAAGTATTGCAGGCCTGGCGTGCCCAGGGGCTGACTATCCCGGTGTTGGTACTGACCGCCCGCGGCAGTTGGTCTGAGCGGGTAGAGGGGCTGCGCGCCGGCGCTGATGACTATCTCGGCAAGCCGTTCCATCCCGAGGAACTGCTGTTGCGTATTCAAGCGCTGTTGCGGCGCAGCCATGGCCGCGAACCCCAGCAACTGTTGCGGGCTGCCGGTCTGGTTCTGGATGAGGTCAGCCAGCAGGTATCCGGTCCGGGACTGGATGCGGTGCAATTATCCGCCAGTGAATTCCGTATGTTGCGTTGCTTCATGCTGCACGCCGGGCAATTGGTCTCCAAGGCGCGTCTGGCGGAGCATCTCTATGATCAGGAAGCAGAACGCGACTCCAACGTGATTGAAGTGCAAATCAACCATCTGCGTCGCAAACTTGGCAAACAGGCCATAGAAACCCGCCGTGGTCAGGGCTACGTACTGGTGGGCCTGCCAACATGACATCGATCAACCGCCAGCTCGGCGGTGGTCTGCTGATAGTGTTGCTGGCCACTGTGGTGCTGGTTGGGCAGGGCGCCGTGTGGCTGTTTGACCGTGCGTTGCGGGATTATCTGAGCAGTGATCTGCAACGTGAGGCCGACGCGCTGTTGGCTGCCCTTACCCCTGGGCCGGATGGCCTTTATCTGGATTCCGCGCGGCTCGGAGGCGATTATATGCGGTCTTTTTCCGGGCGCTATTTTGTCGTTCAAGCCGGCGAGGATCGCTGGCGCTCCCGCTCCCTGTGGGATCAGCGCTTGCCGTCACAGTCGGTGGAGCAACCCAACGCGCTGGTGCCTGGGCCAGGGGGGCAGCAGTTGTTGGTGCGCTCGGATCGTTTTCAGAAGCTGGGGCAGGCAGTGAATATCAGCGTCGCACTGGATTATCAGCCGCTGCTATTGGCATTCGAGCGGGCGCGGAACTGGATCTGGGGATTGGGGGCCATTGCCGTTCTGATCAGTCTGCTTATCCAGCAATGGCTCTTGCGCCGCGCGCTGCATCCGCTTCGGCATGCCCGCCAGGAGTTGGCTGAGTGGCAAGCTGGAGAACGCCTGATATTGAATGATGCTGTGCCGACGGAGTTGCTGCCACTGGTACGGGAGATCAATCATCTTGGCGCCCAGATCGATCAAACCATCCAACGCTCACGAAAGGGGGTAGGGGATCTCAGCCACGGACTGAAAACCCCCCTTGCGGTGGTTGAAAGTCTGCTGGCCAGAGAAGAATTTGGGCCAGCCGACAGACCCGTCATTGAGACGCAGCTCAGAGAGATGCGTGGACAACTTGAGCGCGCATTGCAGCGAGCGAGGCTGGCGCCGGAAAGCCATTCCGGTAACCGCTTTCATCCTGCTCAGGATCTGCCCTGGTTGATTGGTTCGCTGCAGCAGATTCATGGCGAACAGGTGAAAATCGTGCATCCGCCGCTGATACCCGACCAGCAATGGCCGTTTGAGCGGGAAGATATGCTTGAGCTACTGGGTAATCTGCTGGATAACGCCTGCAAATGGGCGGTCAGTCAGGTTCAGCTGGATTGGACGGTAACGCCTGAAACGGTGCAGTTACGTATCCAGGATGACGGCCCCGGTATCCCGGAGCAGAAGCGTAAACAGGCATTGATGCGCGGTACTCGGCTGGACGAAAGCGTAACAGGCCACGGCCTTGGCTTGGCCATTGTCGGTGATCTGGTGGAGGTTTACGGTGGCGAGCTGACGCTGGAGAAGAGCGAGCTGGGGGGGCTGGCAGTGGTGGTCAGCCTGCCGGTGACACGCAGAGCTTGAAACGGCCGCGTCCATGCAGCCATTCATCACAGGGCTTCTAGAGAATCATCGCAGCAACCCAGCCGAATGCAATCAACGGCAGGTTGTAATGCAGGAAGGTGGGTACCACGGTATCCCAGATATGGCTGTGCTGCCCATCCACATTCAAACCGGCGGTTGGCCCCAGGGTGGAGTCGGAGGCAGGCGAGCCCGCATCACCCAGCGCGGCGGCGGTACCGACCAGTGACATAATTGCCAGCGGGCTGAAGCCCAGTTGCATGGCCAGCGGTACATAAATCGCGGCGATAATGGGCACGGTAGAGAACGATGAGCCAATCCCCAGGGTAATCAGCAGACCAACGATCAGCATCAGCAGCGCCGCCAGCGCCTTGTTGTCGCCGATGTATTCAGCTGATGTCAGTACCATGCTTTCGATATGGCCGGTGGCCTGCATTACCGCGGCAAAACCGTTGGCGGCGATCATGATGAAACCGATCATCGCCATCATCTTCATGCCTTCGGTGAACAGGTCATCCGCTTCACGCCAGCGCACCACGCCGGATAAGGAGAATACGATGAAACCGGCCAGCGCGCCCATGATCATCGAATCCAACCACAGCTGGATGCCGAAAGCGGTGATGACCGCGACCAGCGCAACCAGCAGGGTCTTGGGTGTGTAAGCGGCTTTTTCCGGTGCATGCCCGCTGGCGCCGATCTCCACACCGACATAATTACGCGGTTTGCGATAGTTGAAAAAAGCTACACCCAGGCCAAACGCCATACCCAGCGCCGGTAGCGCCATGGCATGCATGACGCTGATGCCGCTGGTATCCAGCCCGCCGTCCTGCACATTGGCCAGCAGGATGTCATTGAGGAAGATGACACCGAAGCCCACCGGCAAGAACATGTAGGGGGTAATCAGGCCGAAGGTCAGGACACAGGCCGCCAGCCGGCGATCCAGTTGCAGCTTGTTCATGACGAACAGCAGCGGCGGTATCAGCAGCGGGATGAAGGCGATATGGATGGGCAGAATGTTCTGCGAGGCCATAGCGGCCGCCAACAACATCATCAACAACATGAAGCGTAACTTGCCGCCGCTGCCCTGACGCTGACCATCAATCATGCGCAAGGCGCGGTCCGCCAGCGCATGGGCTGTTCCGGACTTGGCGATGGCTACCGCGAAGGCGCCCAGCAGCGCGTAACTCAGGGCAACAGTTGCACCCTTACCCAAGCCACCCTGAAATGCCGCTAAGGTGGCGTCCAGACTCAGCCCGCCAACCAGGCCACCGGTAACTGCACCTACAATCAGCGCGACGACCACGTGCACGCGACACAGGCTGAGAACCAGCATTACTGCAACTGCAATGACGACTGCATTCATGGTTGCTTCCCGTTAGAAAAATGATGGTATCGCACCGAATGATGAGAAGGACGGATGTGGGATCGATGATCCTGAACCGCTGTCAAACATCCCACAATTGCTGGCGTAATAATACGCGGAAAAAAACGGCTGCAAGGATACCTGAGCTGACGGTAGTGATCCATCAGCGGGATCGTCTGATGCGGATCAGTATCTTTCTGGCGACAATCTTGCATAATCTGTGCAGCCATCTGACCTGGAGACTCTGTTGTGATCGAAGGACAACCGCTGCCGTACTACCAACCGCTGATCGATACCGCGACCGGGCGGATCGCCGGATATGAAGCGCTTGCGCGTTTGCGCGATGATGATGGCAACGTTGTCAGTGCCGGGCCGCTATTCAGCGATCCGCAGGTGGATCAAGCCGAGCTGTTACAACTGGACCGGACTGTCCGGCGCATGGCGCTGGAGCACTTCCAGGCCACACCCACGGGCTTCATAACCCTGAATATTTCGCCCAAGTGGCTGGCCAATGTCAGCCTGGATGCGCCATTGCCCAGTCTGGTGTTATTGGAAGAAGTGGGTTTGCCGCCGGAGAAAGTGGTATTTGAAATCTCCGGATTGCAGGATGATCCAGAGCGCCTGCAGGAGGTGGTAGCGCGGTATCGCGCTGCCGGTATCCGTGTGGCCGTGGATGATTTCGGTACGGGTTACTCGATGCTCGATCAGGTCATCGCGCTGGAGCCGGACTTTCTCAAGCTGGATATCCAGTTGTTGCACCGCGCCACCCGGGACAACAGCAGTAGCTCGGACTTCGTCAAATCATTAGCCCTGGTGGCCGAAAAGAGTGGCTGTTGGATCATCGCTGAAGGGGTTGAAACTGAAGAGCATCTGCACTTTGCGCTGGATTGTGGCGCTCGGTATGTGCAGGGTTACCTTTTTGGTGCAGCGGAAGAGAATTTCCTGCAGGAAGATATGGTGCAACCCCTGTTCTCGCATCTGCGTGATCAGTACGTGCAGAGCAAACTTGCCGAGCGCGGTCGCCTGTTGGCCTTGCGCAAATCGCTTGCGGGGCTGTTTACTGAGTTGCGTGAGTGGCTGGAGCAGGGCGGCAAGCCAAGTGCATTACCTGCGCCGGATAAATACCCGTGGTTGTTACGGTTCTTCCTCTGTGATGCCTACGGTACGCAGATATCGCCCAACTACCAATGGACAGGAAAGCAATGGCAGCAGGATCCCCGTTACCTGGATCACAACTGGTCATGGCGTCCCTATTTCTATCGCATTCTGGCGGCTTCTGACGAAGACAGTCGGGTGATTCTGTCCAATCGCTACCGTGACGCCAGCAGCGATAGCTATTGCATGACCTCAGGACTGTTCATCGACGGCGGGCGCCATCTGCTGCTGGTGGATATTGATGTGGATCGCTTGCAGGCAGCCGGAGTTGCTCCCTGATTTCCTGATGTGAATCCGGTGCCTGGCGAGCTGACCCGCCAGGCACCGGATCCGTTACCTCAGATCTTGAAACGTCCCAGCAGTCCGCTGATCTGTTCTCCAACGCGGGCCAGATGCTGACTGGCCTGGGCAGTCTGTTGCGCACCGTCGGTGGTGTCCCGCGCCAGTTGGGCCGCTTCGGTAACGTTGCGGTTGACGTCCTCGACCACGGTTGATTGTTGCGTGGTAGCGCTGGCGATGGAGGCATTCAGCGCGACCAGTTGCTGCATCGACTGGCTGATTTGCTCCAGTGCTTTGCCCGCTTCGTTGACCTGACCCACGCTCTGCTCCGAGTAACGGCTGCTTTCATGAATAACCTGAACCGCAGACTGCGTATTGGTCTGCAGGCGCGTGATCATGCCGTGAATCTCTTCGGTGGATTTCTGCGTGCGTTGGGCAAGGTTACGCACCTCATCGGCCACCACGGCAAAACCACGACCCATTTCTCCCGCCCGGGCAGCCTCAATAGCAGCGTTCAACGCCAGCAGGTTGGTCTGCTCGGCAATCGAGCGGATGACATCCAGTACGGTGGCGATTTCGTCGGCGTCGGTGGACAGGGTTTCCATATGCCCGACGGCGGTACCGATGCTGGCAGACAGACGATTGATCTGGTCAATGGTCTTCTCCACCTGCACTCGACCAACTTCGGAGCCTTCATTGGCGCTTTCCACTTCCTGCGCAGCGGCGTTGGCGTTCTGCGCTACGTCCTGAACGCCATAGGTGATTTCGTTGATAGCGGTGGCCACCAGCTCCATACGCTCTGATTGACGATTCATTCCGGCAAGCGAGGAGTTGCTGATCTGATCCAATTGTTGGCTTGCGCTGATCATCTGGTTTGCGCCGTCGCCCAGTTGCCCGACCAGTTTACGCAGGGTACCGGTAAAGGTATTGAAGTGCCGGGCCAGCAGCGAGAGTTCGTCCCGCGCGTTGGCATCCAGTGTGCGAGTCAGATCACCTTCACCATTGGCAATGTCGCCCATGGCCTGTACTACCAGATTCAACGGTTGGGTAATGCTGCGGCCAATGATATAGATGATCACAACCATGAACAGCACAATCACCGCGACCACCGAGAGCGCCCAGATCAGCTGGGTGCGGAAGCGATCCTCCATCTCCGTGAGGTAGATGCCGGTACCGATCATGTAGTCCCAGGGCTTGAAATGAGTAAAGGCAGCGAGGCGGCGCATCGGATCGTCCTCTCCGACTTTTCCGCCGGGTTTGACCCAGTTGTACTCATGATGGCCCGCACCCTCGATGCGGGCCTTGTCGACCATCTCCTTGATCACGTTGACTGATCCAGGGCGCCCCAGCGTGCTCAGGTCGACGCCTTCTGTTTCCGGAGCAAAAGGGTGCATGAGCATGATGTAATTCATGTCATTGACCCAGAAGTACTCATTGCCGTCATAGCGCATGCCTCGCAGGGCGGCCAGCGCTTCGCTTCGGGCCTGCTCTGGGCTGAGCTCGCCGCTGAGTTCCTTGGCGTGGTAGACCCCCATCAGGCTATGGGCAGTTTCTGCCAGATGAGTGGCCTTGGTTATTTCTGCTGCGTGGACTTCCTTGCGCAGGTGGTCAAGAGAAATGAACAGCAACACCAGAAGGCTGATGAGGGATACCAGCAGAATCAGCCATAGGCGCTGGGTTATCTGCATTCTGCGTAAAAAGTCCATTTTGATCTCCGCGATCTTGTTCTTTTGATAACTGCGATCCGCTTGTCGGCGATCCACCTTGAAGTTTATCGGCCGGCCAGCACGATACTGGAGTGTCATTTCGCTACGATAGACCGTAAAGGCCACTATTTGTCCGGTGAATCGGGCCGGTGCCTTGAGGGTTATAGCCCGCCGTGCAGAGCGTTGTCGGAGCACCTTTCGCCCGCCTGGAGGGCGTGCTACATTGCCGCCGCCAGAGCAGGGATGGCACTTTCCGCTGTCGGCTCGGTCTATCCGTTTGTTTCACATGGGATATTTTATGCAGTTATCTATCAAAAGCCTCTCTTTCGCTGCGCTGTTGGGTGTTGCTGCGGTATCGGCCTCGGTTTTCGCTGGCGAGCCACAGCCGGTCGAGCCGCCACCTGAAGCGACGTTGGCCGAGGATGTGGCTGGCAAGGTGATTGTTGGCTGGATTGAAAAGGGGCTGATTCTTCCGGAGCAAACTGCAGTCAAGGTCAAGGTCGATTCCGGCGCGCTGACCTCATCCATGCATGCGGTCAATCTGGAACGCTTCAAGCGCGATGGCAAGCGTTGGGTGCGTTATGACGTGGAAGTGAAAGATGCTGACACCGGTGAGGCTGTAACGCTGAAATTTGAGCGCCCGGTATTCCGTCAGATTACCGTGCGTGGCGCGGGCGGCGAAGATTATCGGCCGGTGGTAAAAATGCGCATGTGCATCGGTAACCGGATCTACGAAGAGCAGTTTTCGTTGCGCGATCGCAGCGACATGACCTACCCGGTATTGCTCGGACGCCGCACCATCGAGCATATCGGCTTGATCGACGTGTCCAGTACCTTTCTGTTGCCGCTGGAATGTCCGGAACAGGCCAGCGAAGACGAGCGCAAACGTCAGCAGCAAATGAAGAGTGATGCCACCCTGGTCGACGACAGCCAGATCGACCAGCCGTTCGACATGGAAGAAGACGAGCAGGAAGGCCGCGAATAATCAGCCCTGTAGGGCCCAGCCGATACCCGCCGTGGCAGCAACTACCAGCCACGGCGGCAGCTTCCAGAATGTCAGTGCCACCAGCGCCGCCAGTGCCAGCGCAAAATCCCCCGGTCCGCGGATGGCGGTTGTCCACATCGGCTGATACAGCGCCGCCAGCAGCAGTCCCACCACAGCCGCATTGATTCCGGCCAGCGCCGCCTGCATCTTCAGGTTATGCCGTAATTGTTCCCAGAACGGCAGGATGCCGATCACCATCAGGAACGACGGCAGAAAGATCACCACTAGGCACAGCAGACCGTTGACCCAACCGGGCAACCCGCTATCCATCGCCGCGCCGAGAAAGGCCGCAAAGGTGAACAGCGGTCCCGGAACCGCCTGCGTCGCGCCATAACCGGCCAGGAACATATCCACATTCACCAGCCCAGTGTCGACGGTTTCCGTCTGCAGCAGGGGTAACACCACGTGTCCACCACCGAACACCAGCGAGCCCACCCGATAGAAGCTGTCAACCAACGCCAGCAGCTGGCCGGGCATCAGTGCGACCAGCAGCGGCAGACCAATCAACAGTGCAAAAAACAGGCTCAGTGCCAGCGCACCGGTACGGCGGCTGACCGGTACCGAGAGTACGTCCTGCTCCAGTCCGATAGCGGGTTTGAGCAGCGCTACGCCCACCAGCCCGGCTACCACCAGTACCAGCAACGGACTCCAGATGCTGGCCAGCAGCAGGACGGTGATCGCGGAAAATGTCATGATGGTCACCCGCAGCCGATCCGGACACAGACTGCGAGCCATGCCCCATACTGCTTGGGCAACCACCGCCACCGCGGCGATCTTCAGCCCCTGAAGCATGCCGGGAGAGAGATTGCTCTGATGTAGCAGCAGGCTGGCAAACAGGATCAGGGCAATAGCCGAGGGCAGGGTAAAGCCAAGCCAGGCGGCCAGCGCGCCACCGTAGCCGGCACGTGTGAGCCCCAGCGCGATACCTACCTGACTGCTGCTTGGCCCCGGCAGAAACTGGCACAGGGCGACCAGATCCGCATAGCCTCGTTCGGACAGCCAGCGCCGGCGCACCACAAACTCGTCACGGAAATAGCCAAGGTGAGCAATAGGACCACCAAAGGAAGTCAGGCCCAGCCGCAGGAAGACCAGAAAGACCGACCAGGTGTTGCGGTCGGTCATAACCGGTTGAGTGGGCGTCTTGCCCATCAGTGCCGGCCTGCTACCACATCAGGTCATCGGGGATTTTGAAATCGGCGTAGGGATCATCTTCATCCGGCTGCTCCGCTTCGACCTTGGCAATGACCACCGGCCAGTGAGGCGCGCGCTCCATTACCTTCTCGGCGGCATCCAGCGGAATAAGCTGATACTGGCCAGACAGGCGCACGATACCCAGCTTGCCACGGCTGAGCATGTTGAACTGCTCATCAGTGACATGGATTTTCTTGATCTTGTTCTTCATCACGAACTGATAGGCGGTTTCTCCGCCGGCGCGATCAATCTTGGCCTGATCAATGATCTGCTTGGCCTGGGCTTCGCGCTCCTTGCGAGCCGCTTCTTCCTGGCGTTGCAGGTTCAGCTGGCGATCACGTTCGGCCTTCTCGGTACGCGCCTTCTCAACGGCCGCAGCGGTATCGTGCACCTTTTCAGGGGCGTTCTTGACCGCTTTCTTCTTGGCGCGCTGGGCCTGTTTGATTTTCTTTTCATCGACCAGACCAGCCTTGAGCAACTGGGCTTGCAGCGAATTGATCATGCGTTGGGCTACCTGTGACAGCGTGAAAGTGAGGAGCGCATTCTAGGGGTTTCAAGGTTACAGGGACAACCTCAATGCTCCACTGAGCGCATCAACGATCCTGTTCGCGCTCCTGCGCCTCCAGTTCCGCCTGCCGCTCCTTGATTTTCTTCATCTGCTCCTCGCCGATAGGCATCCTGTTGGCCGTCTTGCGAAGCATATAAAGGCCTCCGATAACGGTGGCGACAATGATCAATACAAATATCCAGCCGAAAGTGGACATGGCAATACTCCCTGTTGGTGGGCTTCATTATCAAGGATGGCCCAAGTCGCCAGACATGGCGAGCAATCCGCCAAAAGGCTGCTTTATTCAACCGTGCTGGCGATCTGACTCTGAAAATGGAGTGAAAGCGGCACTTGCGGCTTGACTTGATCCCCCGAGCGTTTACAATGCGCGCCTGCTTCGATGATCAGTCGTCGGACAGATGCGCAGTGGTAGTTCAGTTGGTTAGAATACCGGCCTGTCACGCCGGGGGTCGCGGGTTCGAGTCCCGTCCGCCGCGCCATATTTGAAACCCCTTAACTTGATGAAAGTTAAGGGGTTTTTTCGTTTTTGAGGTTTGGTTTTATGATGTTGGCCAGCGAGTGATTTTGACTCTGTGACCAGGACGTGACCAACTCGTGACTGCTCCCCCTAAAAAACCGGTACTCATTTTCAGCTGGTTGAGTTCAGCAAATGCCTCGATGACTCTTCCGCCCCAGGCATTAACAGCTCCGTTTTGGATGTCATACACAACCCTGCTTTGCATCAAAATATCAAGTCGTTCTCGCAAGTCAGGCATGGGAGGTAGCGGTGTGGTTTGAAAGTGTGACCAGCACTGTTAGGAAGTAGATATTTTGGCTGTACTGCTGCCCACTGCCCAAGCCGTAACTCCTTCAGAATCTGCCACTCGTACAGCTAATGCCATCTTCGATGGCAGCCACGCCCAGATTGTGATCTCAGCTACGGTGGCTATTATGCATACCCTCAAATGAGTACTGGTATCGCCAACCATGGTGGCGGTAGAAATATTGACGGTGAAGCGATTCGTAAAGTGGGAAAACGCATGGAGGGAGAGTGATAATACGGCTGAAAAGCCAGCCGTATTATCACCTAATTAGCCAATGGTTCGACCCAAGCTTGGCAGCAGGTAATATAGACCATTTGGCACGAGGGTAGAGCCGTCTTGCGGCGATAAACCGCACTATTCCTGAGTTTGTGCTGAGCTGAGACAAAGAAAATACTCAGGCGTACCGCTTGGTGAGAACTGGTGCAGTTGATTTCGAGGCATCATGGTCTGCAAATAAAAAAGCCCGGCAAGGATGCCGGGCTTTCGACGGGGATGCTGTTCCTTCAGCGAGCACTGATCCTTTAGTGGTAGAGGAGCATACACCTTTGTGTATGACACTCTGGTGACGTGCTGTTCATGTTGTGGACATTTGCTTCCTATTTCATGCGGTATATCCAAGGCTGGGAAAAAATGGAGAAGCGGTTAAGGTATTGGTCCCGCATAAGCGATGGTACGTAGCATGGCTTTACCAGATATCGATTTCACCCAAATTCGACCTCACGAGGGAAGCCGCCATACCGGTTTTGAGGAGTTGATCGCTCAGTTGGCCTCTCTTGAAGAGCGACCAGATAGTTCCATTTTTGTACGAAAAGGGCGGGGTGGTGATGGTGGAGTTGAGTGTTTCGTTGCCTCGTCCAACGGGGATGAGCGTGGCTGGCAAGCCAAGTATATATTCGAGTGGGATGCCAATCTCGAAGCCCAGCTCAATAAATCTATGGAGGCGGCGCTCGCTAAGCATCCACGTTTAACCGAGTTGACGGTTTGCATTCCGTTCGATCTCCCGGATGGGCGGCCTAATCAGGGGAAAAGTCCAGCCCGGAAAAAGAGTGCGCGTCAAAAATGGGAGCTGTGGAAATCTGGCTGGGAGCAAAAAGCGGCTGGCCAACAGAGAAGGCTAACCATTTCTCTCTGGGATGGTGGTGCGCTGCGTGGCCGTCTTATGATCGACAGTTCCGCTTATAGCGGGCGCCTGCTCTATTGGTTTGGGGCTACAGCGCTCACCTCTGCATGGTTTGTAGAGCAGTTTGGAAAAGCCCGTGAAGCTTTAGGTTCGCGTTATACCCCTGATACTAATGTCGAATTATCGATCCGTAGAACTTTCCTCGCGTTTGCCCGGGATCCATCGCTGGACGATGCAGTGATGGAATGGTCACTGGCCTTGGGTAATCGCGGCAGTGACGTACTCAAGGCTATTATGTTTGTCCTTGGTGAGAACGAGCAGCCTAAAGAGGTGACTGTCCTCGGTGAGGCGATAGCATCATTTAGCCAAGCGCTGGATGTTGAGCCTATTGGCCCCGAAAGCCCATTTCCACTTAGTGTTTGGCAGAAGGCCGCTCAGATATGCTTATCTGCCTGTCATGATGCGCTGAACTGGGTCTATACCCTCCCGGCGAGCCCAGCGGAACACGGTGCCTCTAAGGAGAGTCGGGCGCGAGCGGCAGTCTTCCGGCTGATTGATGTCGTCCGTGACATTGAGGAGGCGCTGGACTCCGACGATTGGCGTCTGGCGAATGCCCGTGCTGTCCTGTTGGAAGGTAACGCTGGAACGGGCAAGTCACATCTTCTAGCGGATGTAGTGGAGCATCAAATTAATGCCAATAGACCAGCATTGCTGTTGCTGGGTAGTGCGTTGGTTGAAGGTGAGCCATGGAGGCAGGTCATGGCGCAGTTGGATTTGGCGCCAAGCCTGCAAGTCAAGCAGTTCCTCGGTAGTTTGGATGCTGCGGGGCAAACGGCTGGGGTACGCGCTATTATTTGTATTGACGCTATAAACGAGCGTCACGGTACGGACATCTGGCCGGATCGCTTGGCAGCTTTCCTCAAAATGGCCGAACCTTTTCCGTATGTAGGTGTTGTGCTGTCTTGCCGGTCGACCTATGTGCAGCATGTGGTGCCGGACTCCGTCGGTAATGATCGTTTAACTCGATTGGTTCATCAAGGTTTTGCCGGGTACGGCGGCGAAGCCGCCAATATCTATCTGGCCAAGCGGGGGATTGCTCGTCCTGGTGCGCCTAATCTGATGCCAGAGTTCCAGAATCCACTTTTTCTCAAAACTTGTTGTGACTTTCTTGAGAAGGAAGGGCGGAATGAACTTCCACGTGGTTTGCGCGGGGTAAGTGCTATTTTCGGTTTCTATAATGAAGCCGTTGTACGCGCCGTCACCCAACGCATGAGGCTCGATCCTCATCTAGACCTCGTCGCGACCGCGCTGGCCAACTTCACCGATATCCTTGTCAGTCGCGGTGAAGGCTATGCCCCCAAAGCAGATGTGATCGCTGCATTTGAAGCCGTTCTTCCTTCCGGTGGTTCTCTTGAAAAGAGCTTGCTCTCCCAGTTTGAAAGCGAGGGAGTTCTGGCAATCGAACCCATTCTTGAAGATGACAATAAGATCGTACCAATGGTCCGTTTCACCTTTGAACGGTATAGCGACCATGCTATCGCGGCCCGCTTGCTGCGGGAGCATTTGAACCGGGAGGATGTGAAGGGAGCTTTTTCTGAAGATACCGTTCTGGGAAGGTTGGTTTTCGGTGAAGAGTATTATCAAGTCGCGGGTATCATCGAGGCGATTGCGATCCAGCTGCCTGAGTGCTGTGGGGTCGAGATCGTGGATCTCAGATCAGAAGTTCATTGGGCGGTGCGCCAAGCATTTCTAGACAGCCTGCTGTGGCGCGAGCAGCGATTTTTTGTTGATCGAACCTTTGAGTGTCTTCGGCATCTCGAAAGTGACGACGGCATTCGCGACATTCTCATCTCGGTTGCCACTGAGTCTGAGAACAAGTTTAACGCCCTCTATCTGCATGAACATCTATCATCACTTTCCATGCCCGAGCGGGATGCCTGTTGGTCAGTCTATCTGACCAATCGCGGCAGCGAGAATGATCCGGTGGACGTGATTATTAGCTGGGCTATGCAGAATGGCATGAGAAAGATCGACGATGATCGTGCGAAGTTAACTGCGATCACGCTTTCCTGGTTCCTGACAACCTCGCATCGCGCAGTTCGGGACAAGGCAACTAAAGCTTTGGCTTCTCTCTTCGCTACGCGGCTTCCCCTTGCCGCTTCCATGCTCCGGCTCTTCTCGGAAGCGAATGATCTCTACCTCAGGGAACGGCTGTTTGCTGCTACCTATGGTGCGGTATTGCAGGGCAGAAGTACTGAGGGGTTGTCCGAACTTGCGGCTACTACCTACGAGCTTGTATTTGCGGATGGCGACCCACCTATGAATGAGTTGCTTCGTGATCATGCCCGTGGCATCACTGCTTAGTAAGCAACCGGTGCCTACCGTCTTGACGAGCCGACCGCCATGCTGGATGGCGGCTATAGGCTCACATTCCAGGGCAGCAGTTCGTCGATCCGGTTTACCGGATGGTCTGCAATAACGGACAG
>Ga0172382_10002409_pt1 | contig 31379 bp, 33 predicted proteins | sample Leawel138RmetaG_FD_122245 | JGI IMG/M metagenome (GOLD analysis project Ga0172382, IMG submission 122245) | Leachate microbial communities from a municipal landfill in Southern Ontario, Canada - Leachate well 138R metaG | ecosystem: Engineered > Solid waste > Landfill > Unclassified | place...
CTTATCTCCTATATTGGAGATTGAGCCTCTCGATCCCTTCTTTTCCCTTCTCTCTCATGGGACCCGCGGTATCCGTCGCGTTCGCGATCACCTACCTGAACCCGTAAATTCTTGACTCATACCAATCTCGATTGACATTCCGTAAACTCGGACGGAATTAAGGTGGTAGGGAGTCTCACTACAACTAGAATGCACCAAATTTCGGGCCGAATCCAGTCCCTGATTGGTAACACGTTGTGAATACTTTTCAAGTAGCGTATTTACTAATACAGTAGTCGCTTTAGGTCGGTTTGTGGTTTCAAATAGGTTATTTGGTAAGAGTTGTAACAGAGGTACTGATAGGCATGCGGTGCTAGAATCGACTGTTGAAAGTAAGTACGTAAAGTAGCCTAGCCAGGGATTACTTCACGTACTACTGCCGTGGTACTTACAAAGTGACTGTGGTTTCCCTTCTTACCCCCTCTTTGATTAAGGCTATCCTTAGCTTATCACCGGGGGCATGGCTGCGCACTTTCTTTACTAGCTCATCCATCGTAGAGATCGGTGTTCCGTTGACACTGATAACGGTATCACCACTCGTAATACCCGCCTCAGCCGCGGGACTTCCCTCCCGTACCGATAGGATATAGGCTCCCTTTGAGGGTACTTCATACCCTAGTCTTTGACCAAGTTCCTTGGCTATCTCAGGGGTAAGGGTACCACCGAGGGCCCCTAGTCGGGCTACTCTACCGTACTGTTTCAACTGCTCCATAACATCCTTAGCACTATCGATGGGAATTGCAAACCCAATCCCTTGGCCAGGCTGGTAGATTGCTGTATTAATCCCAATAACCTCACCCCTAGTATTCAGTAGTGCACCACCACTGTTACCGGGATTGATCGATGCATCGGTCTGGATCATGTTCTGTAGATCTAATCCTGAACGGGGATCGATGGTGATGTCCCGTCCTAAGGCACTTACTACTCCGGTGGTAACTGAGTTATCAAAACGGAAGGGGTTACCGATGGCGATTACTGCTTCTCCCACCCGTAGATCACCGGATGATCCTAAGGTGGCAGTGGGCAGATTATCCCCTTGGATCTGTACTACAGCTAGATCCGAGAACTCATCTCTACCAATGACCTCGCCTTGAAAGCTCCTGCCATCTGGCAGAAATACCGTAATCTCTTTCGCATCAGCAATCACATGATTATTGGTTAGGATGGTTCCTTCTTTGTCCACAATAACCCCGGAACCGATGCCTTCCCGTTCTTCAACAATCTGGAAGAAGAAGTTATCTAATATGAGATCCCGGGTGGTCACAATCTTGACCACCGCAGGCCCCACCTGTTCCACTACGGCAACAGTTGGATCTTCCCCACCGGTGGCCTGCCCGGCTAGGTGTCCTTCGTCAATCGACGTCCACGGCCACTTTGCATGTAAGAAGGAGCCTAGAACTACTCCTGTAGCCACACTCAATACCACCATGACCGACAAAGCAATAATAAGTCTACGTTCCGATGTACTTCGCCCCGACACTGTATATCCACCCCTTAATTTATTTCTTCAGTAGAAATTATTTCCTATGCAAAGGGTAAACATACCGTATGTTTATCATGTGTGGGGCGAATAATAAGAAAAAAGGGGAGTCGATGACTCCCAAAAAGGAACTTGTAGGTATGCTAGAAGATAAATCCCGTTTTATTGAGATCTACCAAGAACGACTCCGGGAGAACAAGGAAGCTGCTGTAATACGCAAATACCCGGATAAATTTGAAGAGGGAATGCCTTGGTCTAACCGGGCTTTGCCCCCACTTAACATCAAGGATCGATTCATCTATTTTCTGACCTCACCGGGCTTTCTCTTCGTCCTTGTAATTGGAGTGTTAATTGCCCTCTTGGCCCTAGTTATCCTATTTCCCCCGGAACTTAACGAGTTTGAGGGCGAAGCAGTACTTGTTGCTTGTCTAGATCAACCCTTACCCTTCAACTCACTGATCAAAGCAGGAATCACCTCTAACACATCTCCCACGATTCCGTAGTCCGCCACCTGGAAGATGGGGGCATTGGCATCTTTGTTAATCGCCACAATGACATCTGAAGACTGCATCCCGGCTAAATGTTGAATAGCTCCGGAAATGCCACAGGCAATATAAATCCTTGGCTTAACAGTCTTTCCCGTCTGTCCTACTTGATGGGCATAGGGTATCCACCCAGCGTCAACGACAGCACGCGAGGCACCTACTGCTCCACCTAAGAGCTTTGCCAGCTCGTTTAAAAGGGCAAAATTCTTAGCATCACCCATTCCCCGTCCACCGGCAACAATAATCTCCGCCTCGGCAATGTTTGCTGTCTCATCGTCCTGTTCCGTAACAGAGAGAATTTCACTCAGTGCCTTTAAATCCTCAGGCACAGCCATCTCTATTAGCTGTCCCGGATAATCTGCCACCCGCTCCGGCATGGAGAACACCTTAGGACGAACGGTGGCCATTTGGGGCCTATGATTTGGACAAATGATGGTCGCTAGCAAGTTACCGCCAAAGGTCGGCCGGGTCTGCATTAGGTTACCCGCCTCATCCAAATCAAAACCAGTGCAATCCGCCGTTAGACCAGTACCTAATCTGGTGGCAATCCGCGGAGCGATGGACCGTCCAAGGGTGGTACCACCAATCAGGAAAACTGATGGTCTGATCGTTGTAATTAAGTCAGTAATCAGGCTCACGTATTTCTCTTCATGGGGCAGCTTAAGTTGTGGATGGTCAAAGTAGTAAACCTGGTCCACACTATAGGTTACTAAGTCCTGAGCGTGGTCCTTAATGCCCTCCCCCAAGATTACCGCCGTCAGTTGCGCCCCTAGTTTGTCGCTAAGCATGCGCCCCACCGAAAGCAATTCGTAAGAAACATCGGCCACCTGGCCATTGCGCTGCTCACAGAAAATTAGGACATCCTTACCCTCAGGAGCTTTGGCTTCTTTTTGCCCTCGCTCTATGATGATTGCTTCCACAGGACAGATCTTGGCGCAGGCACCACATAGGGTACAACCGTCCCCGATCACAGCCCGTTCACCTTCCATGCTGATCACGCCAAAGGGGCACTCATCTATACAACTACCACACCCAATACACGCATCGGTTACTCTAATCGACATTACTTGCATTCACCGCCTTCTTAAGGCATCATTGTACTTGGCCTAGTTTCTCTAGAAGAGCCCTGGCCTGCTGTTGGGGCGTACCCTCCAACATCTGACTTGTAATCTTTCTAGTTGGCTCCCAGGTCCGGTAAACCTGGGTGGGAGAACCATTACTGCCAATCCGTTCTGGCTCTGCTTGGATATCCCCAGGACCCCAGATGGGCACTTGCATTTTCTTCGAACGCATCATGCCTTTTAATGAAGGCATCCTTGGCTCATTCAACTCTTTGACCGCGGTAATAAGGGCCGGTAGAGGCATTCTTATTGTCTCGTATCCGTTTTCGATCATCCGCTCCACCACAAGCTGGCCATCATCCGCTGAGACAATACGCCGGACATCGGTAGCATGAGGAATCCCTAACTGCTCTGCTATACCTGGTCCTACTTGCGCTGTGTCCCCATCAACCGCCTGACGCCCGCAGATAATCAAATCAAAGGCCCCTATTTTCCCTATACCCAATGCCAATGTATAGGAAGTTGCGAGGGTGTCCGCCCCGGCAAAGGCGCGATCACTTAACAGTACTGCATCGTCGACTCCCATCGCCACTGCTTCCTTTAGGGCCTCCGCCGCATCGGGAGGACCCATGCTTAGAGCAGTAACCTTGCCACCATGGGCTTCTTTAAGCCTTACCGCCTCTTCAATGGCATACAAATCAAAAGGATTAAGGATCTTCTTAACTCCCGCCCGAATAACAAGACCAGTCTTTGGGTCTATCTTTGCTTGACTAGGATCCGGCACCTGCTTTATGCAAACAACAATATTCACAAAATCCACCTGCCTATCTATGGCAAAACCTAACCCCGCATGGATTCTTTAATCAGTTCTTGCCCAATAATATTCCGCTGAATCTGGTTCGTACCTTCATAGATCTGCGTAATCTTCGCATCCCGCATCATCTTCTCCACAGGATACTCCTTCATATAGCCATAACCGCCTAGGATTTGTACCGCATCTGTGGTGACTTTCATGGCCACATCCGAAGCAAAGACTTTGGCCATTGCCGCTTCTTTAGATACGTTCTTGGCACCGGAATCGATCATCCGGGCAGTAGCGTATACCAACGCTCTGGCCGCCTCGATTTGTGTGGCCATATCGGCTAACATATGAGAAACCGCCTGGAAAGAGGCGATGCTCTTGCCAAATTGCTTTCGCTCCCGGGCATAGTTCACCGCATAGTCTAAGGCCCCTTGGGCAATACCTACGGCCTGGGCCCCAATACCAGGTCGGGTCTTATCGAAGGTTTTCATCGCCACAATAAAACCCATTCCCTCTTTGGCCAGTAAATTTTCCTTCGGAATGCTGCAGTTCTCGAAGACTAACTCTCGGGTTGCTGAGGCACGGATGCCCATTTTGTTCTCCTTCTTACCGAAGCTAAATCCTTCGGTACCCTTCTCCACTATAAAGGCACTAGCTCCCCGGGCCCCTTTATTTCGATCGGTCATGGCAATGATCGTATAGATCTCAGCCTCACCGCCATTTGTGATCCACTGCTTGGTACCATTTAATACGTAATGATCTCCATCTAGCGTTGCGGTGGTACTAATGGCACTAGCATCACTACCCGCATTGGCCTCGGTTACAGCAAAGGCCGCAAGTTTCTTCCCAGAAGCAATCTGGGGCATATATTTTTGTTTTTGCTCCTCGGAACCAAACAGTAAGATGGGAAATCCACCAAGTCCGCTGGCTGCATAGCTTACTGCAACACCACTACAAGCCCGAGAAAGCTCCTCCACAACTAGGGACTGTTCAAAGACTCCCCCGCCCAAGCCACCGTACTCCTCAGGTACCCACACCCCAAACAGGTCCGTATCGGCCAAGATCCTCATAATCTCCCAAGGAAACTGACCAGTTTCATCTAACTCCAGCGCCACCGGCGCCACCTTTTCATCGGCAATGCGAGCCGCAAGCTCTTTGATCATCTGCTGCTCTTCAGTTAAGAAATACTCCATAGGATTCTTGCCCCCATTCGTCTTGAGGTGGCGCAAGCTACCCCGTACCCAAATGCGCCCCATATGTTTTGCACTGCTAATTTAGTACCAGGTACTAAAACAGATCTCTTGCTAATTCGACGGCTTCTGTCTAAATTCCTGCACGCTATTTGGAAAGCACTCTAGCATTCTTCTGACTACTGCAAAGTATATCATACTTGGCATAGGTTGCCCACTTGGCACCCAAACATGACCCTTGCATTAACCTAACCTCAGAAAACAAGGGGTTATCACAGGACCTCGTCGTCAGAACATGTAAGCAATTTCCCAGGGGAAGGAGATAGATGTATGATCCAGGCGCTTACTTGCGTCTAGACCTGCTGTGAGGGCAAAGGCTCTGCCAGGAACTACGTTTTGTCCTAGTGAAGCTCACCGGCCAATGGTCCATTGTGGTAAGTACGGATCTGACTGCGGAACCGACAACCTTTGACGTATGGTAGGTTCAGTTGGGAGTCTGTGGCGGCCTTCAGTGAGATTGTACCTCGTCCCCATACGTTTAAGTAAGTCTTGGGGGAGCTCCTTAACTTGGATTTCTCGGGGAGCCAATCTGCGCAAAATGTCTCGATTTGCCTGATGCCGGATAAAGCAACCTAGTCTGTCTCTAAAACAATTCCTCTGTAGTTGATGCCAACTGGTAGAAAGCTCCCCAATCTACCCGTTCAACCAACCAAGCACTATCACTGTTGCTTAGGTAGATCTCCACGGATGAACTCTCTGCAGCACTGCTCTTGAATGGCTTGATCGCAACAGCAGTGATGGTAACTCCGGATTGCAACTCAGGCCCAAACGTGGGAGCATCTTACAAATTCGCTGCCGTTGACAATAAACGTTCTCCTTGGCAGTCTGTCTTGCCCGGACTAGGTCCCTGAATGCTTCGTGTTCTTTCCGGGACCTAAACAGGAGTAAGCTCTCCACTTCGCAACCAACGGGCCAAACCCTCTGCATCTTTTCGATCAGTCTCTACTCTTTCACTGACTTGACAGTATTTGAGATTCTAACCTATACTGTCAGTAACACGAAGTTTATTTTCGTATTACGGGAGGTTTGGTTTGGTATGTGGAACCGGTGCATACAATTTCATGGCCATACCTGTAAAGGATTGGCTATTGGCTATCGAGTGGGGATAATTGCCTTGGACAAGCTAGCATCCCGGCGGGCAATCGATGAGGAGATTATCGCTATCGTTGAGAATGCTTCTTGTGCAGTCGATGCCATCTCGGTTACAACGGGCGCCACATTAGGCAAGGGCAACCTCCTCTTGCAGGACTACGGAAAACAAGTCTATACCTTTGGGCTAAGAACCGAGAATAAGGCCATCCGCATTGCCGTGCGCAACCTGAGTTGGCCCAAGGATGTAGGTATCGAGAACATTCTCTCCATGGATGAAGAGCTGTTTGCTAAAGTCGAGGAAGTGGAATTGAAGCTGCCGCCTAAGGCGCGTATGCACCGCTCCTATCCTTGTAGTTTCTGTGATGAATCCGTTAGCGAAGCAAAGCTCCGCATAAGGGACGGAAAACTCTGTTGTATCCCCTGTGCCTATGAGGATCTTAAACGCTGGTAGCTTCCTAACCCAGGAACTCAACTAAATCAAGAGGGGCTGTGGGAACCGTGATTCAGATAGAACCCATTGGCTATGTTCATTACCGAAGAGAAGTGTCTGCCCCCAAGGTCATTGGCCCGAGCCGACTCTACCCTTTCCCCAAGGTGGTAGAGATTCACATCAAAGAACAATACATAGACGGGCTTTTAAGGATTGAAGATTGCACTTATCTTTCGGTATTGTATTGGATGAACTATTTACCTAAACGCACCGGGCTCCAAGGGCATCGTTTCGGCGATGAAACCCAGCCGATGATGGGCTCCTTTGCCACCCGAAGTCCCTACAGACCTAATCCCATTGGCGTTACTAAAGTAAGACTGATTAATCGTCGGGCTAATGTAATCACCGTTGAGGGGTTAGATGCCTTCGCGAAAACCCCGGTGCTGGATATTAAAGCTGCAACTACTTAGCCCTGTGCTCACTTTAGAACCGAAAGCAGCAGATTAGGGCGAACACACTGTCTTATTACGGAAAACAAGGAAAGGCATTATCTATGAAAGGTGGTGGGACAATAATGCTTCGGATAGAAATCTGAGGTATTGTTGTCTATGATGTTATGCTTAGAAAACAAAAGAACCTCATGTTCTGTATCTTTGTGCTATGTGCAGCCCTGATCGCGGGACTAGTAGCCTGGTTTCTAAGGCCAACTCAGCAATACATCGGTGGTGAGCCCCAGGAATCACTAAAACCGGTTCTCCGCTTACCCGGCGGTGATTGGGGCCCTCCGGCACCCTATCTACATTACTCCCGGGGACCGGGCGTGTACAAGATGCAACTTGTCTTTGATAGCCTCCTCGAACGAGATGGGTCCGGATATATCCCCTGGCTTGCCACAGGATACCAAGTATTGGATCAAGGGCGAACCTATGTTTTTAAGTTACGCCAGGGTGTAAAATGGCATGATGGTAGGAAGCTTACTCCTGAGGATGTACTTTTCTCCTTTGAGTACGCGCTTAGACATCCTCCGGTACAAGCCCATATCACATCAGAGAACATCACCATGTCTGTTGAGGAAGATAGTTTCATCGTTCACCTTGATTTTCCGGATGCAGCCATGCTCGGCAAGCTTGGTTCTGTGCGTATTATACCCAAGCATATCTACGAGAATATTGAAGACCCAATAGGTTTCTTAGAGCCAAGCGCTTTCATTGGTACCGGCCCCTTCAAGCTTGAGCAATATAACAGGGAGCACGGAACTTATCGGTTTGTGGAAAACTCCGACTTCTTCGGTCCAGCTCCAAAGGTCTCAGCCATTGAATTCGTACCTGTGAGCGATGAGACTTTAGCTCTGCTGCAAGGTGACTTGGATGCTGCAACGATACCACCGGATGCCATATCACTGTTTGCCGACCTTGAACAATTTGCGGTAATGCAAAATCCGGGGTTCTGGGGTTATCGGCTGCTATTTAACATGAATGTTGAACCTTTGGGAAGTATTAAATTCCGGCAAGCCTTAGCCCACGGTATCGATCGCCAACAATTAGTGGAAAAGATTGCCCGGGGAGCAGGCGTCTTAGGCAGCTATGGTATTCTGCCGGTGGATCACATTAACTATAACCCCCAAGTAATCGACTATCCCTATGATCCCGAGTTGGCAAAACAACTCATCGCAGAGGAAGAGATAGCAATACCAAGTTTGAGCATACTGGTAGCGGGAGAGCGGGAAGCGCGTATTGGCCAATTACTGAAAGAACAGCTGGCCGAGATGGGAATTGAGCTTAATATTCGAAGTGTCGATGCCAAAACAAAGGATACGCTCATTCAAACCGGCCAGTACCAGCTTGGCTTAATCGGGCATGGTGGGATGGGGATGGATCCCGACTACTTACGCATCCGCTTCGCTCAGGAAAAAGCTGGTCAGATGATCTCCCAGGTGTCTTCCGTAGGCTTTGCTAACGATGAGATTAATAGACTATGTCTAAAACAAAGGAAGACTACAGATGAAAGTCTTCGCCAGGACTATCTCAATCAGCTGCAAAACCTGATAGCAGAAAACATACCGGAGATCCCTCTGTTTTGTACCACCGACTACTTTGTATATAACCGGGAGAAACTCGATGGCTGGGTATACATGTTTGATCACCATGAACCGACCCATTGTAACATGTCCTATCTGGTGCATCCTTGATCAAATCAGGATTAGAGAGGAAACTTAGAATTTGAGTAAACCACATCGGTTACTGGAGTACGGGTTAACCTTGTTTGTCCTGTTTAACTTGAACTTCATATTACCCCGGGCATTGCCCGGGGATCCCTTACTTACATTGGTCAATACAGATCAATCCTTTAGCGTACTCACCGCCGAACAGCTTGATTACTTCACAAGCTACTACGGTCTTGATGAGCCCTTAAGTCGGCAGTATCTAAAGTATTGGCAGGGACTCCTGACGGGAGAACTGGGCAAAAGTATTTACTTCAAAGAGGACGTGGCCTCTTTGGTACTAAGAAGGCTCGGCTGGACCGTGCTTTTAGTAGGTTCAGGTATCCTTCTTAGTTCGCTTGTGGGGGTTATTCTGGGTAGTTGGGCGGCATGGTGCCAAGGTAGTTGGTTTGATCGGGCACTGTACTTCTTCCTCGTCTGCCTAGCGGAAACCCCGGTGTTCCTGATTGGTACGCTGTTGTTATTTACATTGGGCGCCCGGCTGCATTGGTTTCCCCTAGGCGGTGCCATGACCCATTTTGCTTCCTATGGAAGCCGACCAGGTCAACTACTAGATATTCTCCATCACGCCGCCTTGCCTGTTGTCACTTTGGCCCTAAGCAGACTAGGTAGCAGTTTCTTGCTGAGCCGCAACACTATGGTTGCCACACTTAACGAAGAGTTCATGCACACAGCATACCTTAAGGGACTACCAGGGAAAACCCGTCTGTTTAAGCATGGACTGAAGAATTGTTTGGTACCGGTTATCACTCGAACACTGACCTCCTTGGGCACAATGATAGGCGGCGCCGTTCTTGTTGAGAATCTCTTTGCCTATCCGGGGATTGGCGGCCTACTGCAGCAGGCCGTTTTGGCCTGTGACTATCCTTTAATGCAGGGTATCCTGCTTGTTACGTCAATCTCTGTTGTCACCATGAACCTCCTTGGGGACCTTCTTTGCTACCGTTTAGATCCCCGGGCACGTTAGGAGTTTTGCTATGCGGCTATCTTGGTCAGGATATCTAGGCATATTGATGCTAGTGGTAGCCATTCTATGCGCTCTATTCGGTAGTTGGATCTACCCCACTGCCTATGATCGTTCAACGGGCCCACCGCTACAGCGTCCAAGCCAAGATCATCCTTTGGGTACCGATGATCTTGGCTTTGATATCCTCGCCCAACTACTTCTCGGAGGTCGCATCAGTATTACCGTGGGCCTTGGCGTTGGCGTGAGTGCAACACTCATTGGTTCACTAATTGGGTTTTCCGCTGGCTTCTACGGGGGATGGATAGATCAACTCTTGATGCGCTTGGTTGACATCACCTTCGGGATCCCCCAGTTTTTAGTCATGATTGTTCTAGCTGCGTGGTTGGGTCCTAGCTTAAACCATACGATCGGTGTGCTTATCTTGTTTTCATGGATGATGCCCGCACGCCTAATCCGGTCCTCCACGGCGAGGCTCAAGGAGGAGTGGTTTGTTAAAGCCGCAAGAAGCTATGGGGCAGGACCACTATATGTGTTTTTTCGACATCTGTTGCCCCAGTTGGCCCCCTTAATGGGTCTATCCCTAATCCGCACCACAAGCCGCGCGATTATGGCGGAAGCTGGGATGGCTTTCCTCGGTCTTGGGGATCCAAGCCTACCGAGCTGGGGACAGATAATGCGAAATGCCTTGGCTTTCCCCGCCATCTGGCATACAGACTTTTGGAGGTGGTGGCTGCTCAGTCCCCAACTGGCTATTACGTGGGTAGCCATCGCTTTGGCCTTGCTCTATCGTAGTATCGATGCCCTATATGGCACTGAGGTCGCCATAAGTGAACAAAAACCTAATAAACGCCATACCACAGAAAGGAGGGAAGCCGAGGGTTGCTACTTGCAGCGAAACTCAGGCAGTGGCATAGTTCGGTAGTTCATGGTACATCCTCTGCTTCAGGTTGAGAACTTAACAGTAACATTTAGATCAGGACAACGGGCCGTGGATCAAGTCTCCTTTGTACTTTATCCAGGCACTGCTACGGGGCTAATCGGCGAGTCAGGATGCGGGAAAACCACCCTACTACAAAGCATCTTTGGTTACACACAGGACGCCACCCTCTCCGGCGCAGTCTACTTTAACGGGATCAACATCCTCAGGCTACCCCTTGGGGAGCGGCGAAGACTATGGTGGCGGGAGATCAGTATCGTCTTCGCGAATACCCAAAGGGTCCTAAACCCAGTGTTAACCGTGGGGGAGCAAATTCGAGAGGTGCTTAGAACATCGAAACAGGACCTCAAGTCAGTGGGGCAGCTTTTCTCCTCGGTGGGTCTAGACCCCTCCCACATCAACAGCTTCCCCCATCAGCTCTCCGGAGGCATGAGGCAGAAGGTCTTGATCGCCATGGCCCTTGGGGCAAACCCCAAGTTGCTTTTAATTGATGAACCTACTTCATCCATCGATCCCTTAAGTCGAGGACAAATTAGGGATCTATTGATTAGGTTACAACAAAAGCTCGGCCTTACCTGTTTTGTGGCGTCGCACGATCTACCATTAATCGAGGGGATGACCCAGAAGACACTCATCATGTGTCAAGGAACCATCGTGGAACTGGCAGGCACAAAGGAGATCCTAGACAAACCAAACCACCCTTATACAAAAGGTTTGATAAATTCCTCACCCCAGTATTATCCTTACAAGGAATTATGGGGAATGAAGCCCCAGGACGCTAAGGGTAATCATGCAGGATGCCCCTTTTACAGTAGGTGCACCCAGAGAGAAAAGGTATGTGCAAGTGCCCGGCCCTTATTGCTTGAGCAAGGGGGACGCCAGATTGCCTGCCATTTGGGAGGGATCACAACGCTACTTCGGGCACAGGACATCTGTAAATCCTTCAATAAGCAGCGCGCATTAAGTGAGGTAGATATGGAGATCTCCCACGGAGAAGTAGTGGCCTTACTCGGAGAGACCGGTTCCGGAAAATCCACCCTGGCCCAGGTTTTGGCAGGGATCTTAACCCCCGATGCGGGATTAGTCTCCTTCCTCGGACGCAGAATCCAGGGTCATTGGGCAACCTCTATGCAAGGTGCCATCCAAATTGTTTTCCAAGACCCGATTGCAGCCCTTAATGAGCGTTTTAGCGTCTTTGCGGCTGTGGAAGAGCCGTTGCTTCTTCTGGGTTTACCTGTGCCCACACGACAAGAGCTGGTAAAGACCGCGGTGGAACAATTGGGTCTAGGCGATAACCTACTTGAACGCAAATGCAGGGAGCTAAGCAGCGGACAATTGCAGCGGGTGGCCATTGCCCGGGCCTTGGTAATGGAACCAAAGCTGCTCATCGCCGATGAAATCTCCTCTTTCCTGGACCCTTCTTCCCAAGCGAATTTGCTGCGTCTCCTCAAGGAGCTACAGTACCAGAAGGGTTTCTCGATGCTTTTCATCACCCATGACGCTGCTTTGGCTCGGAAAATCGCAGATACGATCTGCATTATTGAACGGGGTAGGATCCTGGAGAAAGGTCCTGCCAGAACAGTACTGGCTAATCCTAAACATCAATACACTCGACTACTCTTGGGTGGATAGAAAGGAGTCATTGGTAATGGAAGGAGAACTAAGCCGTTTTGGGGTTTCCGTAGATAGCAATCTTTTGACCAAATTTGATCAGTTGATCACCAACCAAGGATACACAAACCGTTCTGAGGCCATCCGGGATATGATGAGGGATTACCTGGCAGACCACGCAAAAGAGGAAAATGGAGTAATGATCGTAGGAACACTCACCCTACTTTATGACCATCACGTTAGAGAACTCAGCGATAGGCTAACTGACCTGCAGCATCACTACCACCAAAACATCATCTCCACACTTCATGTACACTTGGATCAGTCCCTTTGCCTGGAGGTGCTAATTCTTAAGGGTAAGAATCAGGACATCGAGAAGATCGCTGGAAAGCTAATCAGTACCCGAGGGGTCAAATACGGTAAGTTAACTAGCACATCCCTTCATGTGTTCTAGCCGGGAAAGACTCCGCTTTCCCGGCTAGCTCTTAATTTACCCCAATTAACTCCTTGGCGACATCCACGGCACTACTGGCATCAGGAGCGTAACCATCGGCGGTTATCTCAGCACAGTAGTTCTGTGTCACTGGTGCACCACCAATGATGATCTTCACCTTATCCCGTAGTCCTGCATCTTCAAAGGCCTTAACCGTATCCTTCATGTTCACCATGGTGGTGGTAAGCAGTGCGGACATGCCTACAACATCTGCATCATGTTCCTTGACCGCAGCCACAAACTTATCTGGAGCCACATCCACACCAAGGTCGATCACCTTGAATCCGGCCCCTTCCATCATCATGGCCACTAGGTTTTTACCAATGTCATGGAGGTCACCCTTGACGGTCCCAATCACAAACACACCGGTGGCTTGGACCTCCCCCTCGGCCAACAGGGGCTTTACAATGTCCAATCCCGCATGCATAGCCCGGGCGGCAATTAATACTTCAGGCACGTAAACCTCGTTTCTCTTGAACCGATCGCCGATCACGGACATACCCGGGATTAGCCCTTCTTGGATAATCTGACCCGGCCGTACGCCTTCGTCAAGGGCTGTCTGTACTAGACTCTTAACCTTGTTTGCATCCCCTTTAATCAGAGCTTGTGCAATATCCTGCAAAACTGCCATTCCAACTACCCCCTAGATTAGTACTAACTATCCAACTTACCCTCTCGTTGCGCCGAAATATAACCGGCACAGTATTCATCTTTCCCAAGGATAGCTTCCGCCGCATAGACAAGGGCCATCAACTTCCGATCCAACGGGTCCACGATGGCACTATCCATACCTGAAGCCATAGCCATAACCAGGAAAGCCTGATTCAAATGCTTCCGGTTAGGCAATCCGTAGGAAATATTGCTAAGCCCACAGGTAATGTGAACCTTTGAAAACCTGTTTCGAATAGCGGCTACTGTCTGAAGGAATACCGTCCCATACTTAGAATTGGTACTGATGGGTCGTACTAATGGGTCGAGGTAAATATCCTCTACGGGTAGACCCCGTTGTTGCAGCCTTTCGACGAGCATCTGGGCACATTCCAGAGCCATGGTCTCATCCTCCGGCATGCCCCGGTCATCCATACATAAGCCGATGACGCTGCATCCATACTCCGAAACAATGGGGATCATTTGCTCAAATCGCTGCTTCTCAAGACTAATGGAGTTTAGCAAAGCCTTGCCCCGATGAACCTGCAAAGCCGCTGCCAAGGCCTCGGGATTAGGTGAGTCTATACACAGGGGCAGGTCCACCACTTCTTGTACAATCCTAGTAAGCCATGCTAACATTTTCGGCTCATCGGCAATATGGGTACCACAGTTTACATCAAGATAATCGACTCCTGCAGCTGCCTGCGCTTTGGCAAGATCCTGAATAAAACCTGCGTCTTGAGCGGCAATCGCTTCCGCAACGGGCTTTCGACTAGAGTTGATCAGCTCACCAATCAAGATCAACGGTATTCTCTCCTTTGTCATATATTCTTTTGACATTTATAGATTCAATTCCTCGGTAGCTTCTTGCTTTTTAGGGGAATATCTTGCGATGGGATTGGAAAGAAGCCTGAACTTGCTCATAATCTGGAAACATCATGGCTTCCATGAAGGTTTCCTGAAAGTCCCAACGTCCAGACAGCTCAATATGTCCCGTAGTGCTGGCCAGTTCCTGGGCCATCTTTAGCATTTCCTGGGAAACTAACGCCAGCTTGGCACCACTACGGGCCGCATTACCCACTGAAGTAATCTTATGCTCTGCAACCATGGGTAACAATCCCACGGTCACTGCACTCTTCTTGTCCAGATAGTTACCAAAGGCACCGGCAAGAAGGACTTCCTCAAGATCTTCTGACCTGAGCTCCATTTCCTTAAGTAGTACAGCGATCCCGGAAAAGATGGCTCCCTTTGCCAGTTGAAGCTGTCGGATATCCCGCTGGGTTAGAACAACTTGGGGCCTATTGTCTTGATCCCAAGCCAGAACAAATCCATTACCCTCATTCGAGGTAACCAATCTGTTTCTGATATTATCGAAGGATTGAGGAACCTCTTCTTGTTCAAGCAGACGCCCGGTCTGATCAACTAGTCCCAAACGGAGTAATTCCGCCACCGCATCAAGAAGACCCGAACCACAGATACCAATGGGTTGCTCATTTCCGATAACCTTAATCTCCACCTCATCTTTGGTTAGTCTCACTGCCTCAATCGCACCGGGAGCGGCTCGCATGCCCTTGGTAATCTGGGCCCCTTCAAAGGCAGGCCCAGCAGCGGTGGAGCAGGCCAACATTCTGCCATTACAGGCTAGGGCTATCTCTCCATTAGTCCCGATATCCACAATCAATGTGGGCTTGTTTTTGGAGTAAATTGACGTCGCTAACATCACCCCAACGGTATCGGCCCCAACATACCCGGCAATATTAGGTAAGGTCAATACAATGGCCCCGGGATAGACAGATAAACCTAACTCCTGGGCCCTTACCGAAAGGGTACGTCGGAAACACGCGGAGTACGGGGACTCGGCCAAATACCGGGGAGGTACCCCGACAAGCAAATGTTGCATACAGGTGTTTCCCACAGCCACCACTTGGTAAATCTGCGCTCTACTAATCCCCGCGGTATTCACTAGATCCGCAATAATCTCATTTAAGGTAGTTACAATAGCCTCTTGGAGTGTTCTTAAACCCTGCTCCTCTTCCACAGTGTAGTTAATCCTGGAGATTACATCTGCCCCATAGACCACCTGCCCATTGAGGCGAGAGTGTACGGCAAGCTCCTCACCAGTGTTTAGATCAACCAGACTGCCTACTACCGTAGTGGTTCCAATATCAAAGGCGACACCATAAAGGTCACCGGTGGTATCACCAGGTTCAATACCAAGAATCCCATCTGGGTGCTGTATGACTGTCACTTGGTGATTGGCACGACGCAAGAGCCCAGGAAGTGTCATCAAAACATCCAAGGGAATCTGGCCTTTAGAACCGATGGCTTCCTGTAATCTCTCATCATCGGAACGATCATCATCAAGGGTTGGTTCTAAGACGTGGATGAAACTTTTACTAACAAGGGGCAAGACTGATACGTCCCGCTCTAGACCACTACTAAGGATTTGGTGGGTTTTGGGTGTTTTTATCACCCACACCGAGACCTCTCCATTAATCTTCGCCTGACAAGCTAGACGTATATTGTTTTCTAAGTCACCTTTGGTTAATACTTTCTCTTCTGTGGGAGTCACCGGCGCCAGTTGTCCTCGAACACGTACTTTACACTGGCCGCATCGCCCCTTCCCGGCACAGGTGGCCTCGATTTGTACTCCCCCTTGACGGGCTAATGCAAGGATGGTACTACCCACAGATCCTTGGACCTGTGCAATAGGTGTTGCTCCTTGAAGATCATCAACGTCATAGAAAGTAACTAGTTCCAAAATAACTACTCCGTTTCTGTACCCGTTCCTACAGCCTCTAGTGTGTTTGCCATGAGCATCGCAATTGTCATGGGGCCAACGCCACCGGGAACAGGCGTAATAAATGAAGCCCGCTGCCTTGCCGATGCAAACTCCACATCGCCAAACAGTTTCCCCTCAACCCGATTCATGCCTACATCGATTACGATAGCCCCTTCTTTAATCCACTCACCCTTAATCAGTTCAGGCTTACCTACAGCCGCCACCAGTACATCGGCCCTGCGACACTCTTCGGCTAAGTCTTTTGTGCGGGAATGACATACGGTAACGGTGGCATTTTCCTTCAGAAGCAACATGGCAGTGGGTTTGCCGACAATATTGCTTCTTCCCACTACGACAGCTTGCTTCCCGGATAGATCGACCTTAGTACGTCTTAGCAGTTCCATGATCCCCGCCGGGGTACAAGGCAATAGTGAAGGCTCCCCTGTGGAAAGCTTACCAACGTTGATCGGGTGAAATCCATCCACATCCTTAGCTGGGCTAATAGTATTAATGACATACTTCTCATCTAGGTGCTTCGGAAGCGGTAATTGGACTAGAATGCCGTGGATTGACTGATCAACATTCAGCCGATTAATCAGCTGGAGTAATTCCTCCTGGGTGGTACTGGCAGGGAGACGATACTCCTTCGAGTGAAACCCCACCTCGTTACAAGCACGTTTTTTCATGTTCACATAGATCTGAGAAGCTGCGTCATCGCCAACAAGCACCACCGCAAGTCCTGGGGTAATTCCTCGGGCACTTTGCAGTCTAGAAACGTCCTCTTTCACCTTCGCTCTTATCTCAGCAGCAATCGCCTTCCCATCAAGTATGTTTCCTAACATGATCCCTCTCCTTTCCCCGGGTCGGATCTCTAAACAAAGGCCCGGTCTTCTTGAATGCTATTTACCTGCTTGCAAGTACCTATGGATTGCCATCGCAGCCTTCTTCCCATCTCCCATAGCAGAAATCACGGTACTCTCACCACCGGTTAGATCTCCTCCGGCAAATACTCCGGAAAGGCTCGTAGAAACCCCATCCTCGGTAATTACATTACCCTGCGCATCAACAGCAAGTCCTGGGGTACTCTGCGCAAGCAAAGGATTAGGCCCTTGACCGATGGCGACAATGACCGTATCCGCCGGCAACTCAAAGCTTGAGTCCGGTATAAGTACAGGTTTACGCCTCCCATCGGGTCCTTGGGGACCAAGCTCCATACGGCCACAAACAAGGCCTGTAACCCATCTTCGCTCATCGAACAGGATCTCGTGGGGAACAGTCAGTAATTCTAAGACTATACCTTCCTCAACCGCATGTACTATCTCCTCCCCCCGGGCTGGCATCTCTTCTCTGGAACGACGGTAAACAACAGTCACTTCTGCACCAAGCCGACGGGCGGTTCTAGCAGCATCCATAGCCGTATTCCCTCCGCCAATGACCACTACCTTCTTTCCTACCTTCACCGGGGTATCCACCTCGGGGAACTTATATGCTTTCATTAGGTTCACCCGGGTTAGAAACTCATTGGAGGAAAAAACACCGTTGGCATTTTCCCCAGGGATTCCAAGGAAATATGGGGTTCCAGCCCCAGCCCCTAGGAAAACCGCATCGAACCCTAAATCGGAAAACAACTCTTCTAAGGTTAAAGTCCTCCCGATAATCACATTGGTCTTTATGTCAACCCCTAGGGATTGTACGTACTCTATCTCCTCTTTGACTATCTGTTTAGGTAATCGGAACTCAGGAATGCCGTAAACCAAAACACCTCCAGGCTCATGAAGGGCCTCAAACATCGTCACCTGATACCCCAATCGAGCTAATTCGGCGGCACAAGTTATCGCAGAGGGCCCTGAACCCACAGTAGCCACCTTACCAAGGGCTTGTCCCGTAGTGTTTGGAGTTGCCTGTGTGGTGTCAGAATGATTGCGACCCCAGTCCGCGGCAAATCGTTCCAAGGCTCCTATCGCCACTGGTTCAAAACGTTTACCCAGGGTGCAGACTGACTCACACTGCCGTTCCTGGGGACACACCCGACCGCAAATAGCAGGCAAGCTGTTCTTTTCCTTAATTTTGTCCAGTGCCTCAGCGAAACGCTCCGCTGCGATTAGCTTAATGAAATCTGGAATCTCAATCCCTACAGGACATCCCGCAACACAGGGACGATGCTTACACTGAATACATCGTTTCGCCTCGGCAACGGCTTCTTCCACCGAAAGACCTTGGTTAACTTCGTGGAAGTTTTCGATCCGCTCCTGGGCAGACTGTACCGGCATTTTGGTCCTTGGCTGAATCTTACCCATGGCATGCACACCTGCCCTTATGGGAATGCTCTAAGGCCCTTTTCTCCTCCTCGGCGTACTGCAAGTTCCGAGCCAGCAACTCATCGAAGTCTACTTTATGGGCATCAAATTCAGGCCCATCAACACAGGCAAATTTGACCTGTCCATCCACAGTAACCCGACAACAACCACACATACCGGTGCCATCCACCATCAAGGGGTTCAGACTTACAATTGTCTTAATCCTTTTCGCCTCGGTTACCTTAGCCACCGCCCGCATCATCATGATCGGCCCAATTGCCACCACCAGATCGATAGTCTCACCCTGCGCAATAAGTTCCGAGAGTAAATCAGTAACAAAACCCTGATGCCCAAAGCTACCATCATCGGTGGCATAAAAGACCTCATCACTAACCTTCTCCAGTTCATCGGTGAAAAAATAGTGGGCTTGGCTGCGAGCCCCGATGAGGGTAAGTACTCGGTTACCTGCCTCCTTAAAGGCCTTCGCCTCAGGGTAAATGATCGCATTCCCCACACCCCCGGAAACACAGACAACAGTGCCAAAATAGCGGATATCCGCAGGCATACCTGAGGGACCTGCCACATCCTTGATCTGCTCACCGACTTTTAGACTGGCCAGTTTCTTGGTGGTCTTGCCCACCCGCTGAACCACCAACGTAATCGTCCCCTCTTGCTGATCGGCAGAAGCCACGGTAAGGGGAATGCGTTCACCCGCTTCATCAGTCCTAATCACCACGAATTGTCCGGGTTTCACCTTCTTTGCGATTAGAGGTGCCTCAACTTCAATCCGCTGAATCTGCGGCCCAATTTCCTCGCTTTTCCTAACCAAATACACTCATTTCACCCTTTCCCCCAGGTGTACCAAAGACTGCTTGCGGTTATTATATCATAACCACCGCATAAAAGAAGAAACAAGTAACACCTAGACCCACGCTTTAATCAAACGCCCAATCTGTCCGGCCAACCCTTCCAGTAACTCACCGGTTTTATCCATAGCCGAAGCCAATGACATGGGGCGATTAATAATGGAGAAGTATGCAGTAATACCACAGTCATGGACTTGTTCACTGCCCGGTCCCACCGAACCCACAATAGCAATGACAGGGCAGTTATACTTAGAAGCCACCTTTGCTATCCCTACAGGTGTCTTCCCCCGTACACTTTGACCATCAATGCTTCCCTCTCCAGTGATCACTAGATCGGCATCCTTGATTAGCTCTTCTAGGCCCACTGTTTCCATGACAATTTCAATACCTGGTCGCAAATTGGCATCGGTAAAGGCCAAGAATCCTGCACCGAGTCCACCAGCAGCCCCGGCTCCAGGAACATCGCCTACGTCTATACCAAGTCCCTTATTGATCATATCCGCCCAATGACGCAAAGCCCCATCCAAAAGTTCCACCTGCTGTGGATTCGCCCCTTTCTGGGGCCCATAGACGAAGGCTGCCCCCTTTGGACCGTAGAGAGGATTGTCCACATCACAGGCAACCTGAATCTTCACCTGACCCAGCCGCGGGTCTAAATCCCGCAGATCGATCCGGTCCAACTCCAGTAGGCTACGTCCCCCAAAGCCAATGGAAGTACCATCTTTACGAAGCAAGTGTCCTCCTAAGGCCTGTATCATCCCGGCGCCTCCATCATTTGTGGCGCTGCCCCCAATACCAATAATTAGCTCCTGACACCCTTCATCCAGTGCGGCTCGAATCAGTTCCCCTGTACCATAACTTGTTGTTAGTTCAGGATTTCTTAAGCCGTCGGGGACAAGGGGCAAACCCGAAGCTGCGGCCATTTCAATCACGGCAGTTTTTCTGTCTTTGAGAACACCGAAATGTGCCTGGACCTTCTCTCCTAAGGGACCAGTCACTTCCGTTGAGACAATCCGGCCATTTAGTGCAGCAACAAGGGCCTCCACTGTACCCTCGCCTCCATCGGCCATGGGTACGGTAAAATACTGGGCACTTAGGACCTCTTCCATCCCCTGTTTGATCCGAGCGCAGGCTCCCTTGGCAGATATACTACCCTTAAAAGAATCGGTTGCGATCACAATTCTCACTAGTTTCCCTCCTAAGCTAAACCCTCTTTGCCCACGCGTGAAACCTACGGTAGGCAAAATAGGCAAGAATCAATATAACGACCACTCCTACGGTAACCAGCTCAAAATACTGATTAATAAAGTCCACCATCTGCCGTCCATACTTCATCAGTAACAACGCAATCAGGCTGTAGCGCGTCCCCCGGGTCAGCGCGGAGATCAAAATGAACCACTTAAATGGATAGACGAAGATCCCCGAGGTAATTACACAGACCTGGTAGGGCACGGGGGTAAAACCCGCGATCCCCACAGCCCATACACCGTATTTGGCAAACAAGCGCTCCACCAACTGTACCTTTTCTTTGCCCGCGAGGCGGACTGCCAAAGGCCGTCCGCCTTGTCTTCCTAACCAGTACCCAACACTAGCCCCCAATAGTGAACCAGTGGTACAAATCAGGGCGAAGAGCAGTCCAAATCTAGGTTTAGCTAGTGTCAACGGAATCAATAGGGTTTCCGGTGGCAGGGGAAAGAAAATGGCTTCTACGGCGGCAACAAAGAACAGAGTAACCGGATTCACCGCCGACATGATTAGGCTAACCAATCGTTTCCATCCGTCGCTAAATACCGACAGCATCCATAAGTCCTCCCAACTTGGGCAAAGATACTAATACCTATGCCCTGGGCAACCGAATATATGCTAATGACACCCGCCGGAGTGGCGCCTATAAAATGACATTCGCTTAAAGTAGGTCCCACTCCTCCACCACCTGATCGGTAAAAGGATGAGCCTCTTCCCAAATTGTGAATCCAAACCCTTGGGCCAAGAGAATAGAGTTCTCCTGTTCTGGCAGCCAGGACTTTTTCGTTGCGCGGAAATGAGAACAGACTTGCTGGAGGATTTAGCGGTTTACGGCAGATATGAACGGGGCTTGCGCCCCGCTTCTCACAAACTAGAATAGATCTGATACTCCGCAAATCCACCATTGGTCCATGAGATAGGCTAGTTCAATAATCACCGGATAATCCACTGTACCCGTCTCACCGAAAATGGTGGTTCCCTTGAATTCAACCCGTGCTTCAACAATTACAGAATGCTCCGTGCTAATAGTTGTGCGATCATAGATTCTGTATCGGGAAATTTCCTTAAACAGCATAATGGTCCATACTATGGGTTGCATCAGCTCGTCTCGTGTAAGAGCTTCGGTTTGCTCCTCCTCTAGATTATAATACAAGACTACGTCACTAAAAAGGGATTCTAAACCGGGGACATCTCTCTGCTTCATATAGTATCCTAGACTGTCAATAGTACTCTTAACGGTATCTGAAAACGTTACTACTACAACCCGCCAGAAGTGTGACTATTAGCGCAATTACCCCTACCTTCATAGTAATCCCCCTACCATTGTTTTCCTCATACAGTATTCCTGGTTCCTAAGTAGTACCTCCCTTTCCGTATTAATGTTTCCGCAGAGACGCAGTAGGCTCCCATAGGTATATCTACGTAAACGGGGTAAGCATTGTCAAATTCGAAGCGCATCGTGGCATAGCTGTTGACCTCTCTGGCGAAGTTGCTCAAATAATTTACCTTGCTAAACGAAGATGGAAATCTAAGGTACAGGTTAAATCCATACTGCAATTTGCTCAAGAGCAATACCACTAACATAGTCAATCACTCGTGGTAAACGAGTTTGGCTTTGTTCGAAACACAATCCAAGGGCTTTTGTACATCTAGGGGATTACAGTCTGAAGTAGATGTGTGTAGCGTCTGCCCCTTAGTTCTTTAACGAATACTAACATCACACTAGAATTAACTAATAGCGGGCAGGCCATTTCATGTCTTTGGTGTGGTGCATTCAACCCCAGATTATGTCTTAGGATGCCAGGGTTTGCTTGCATATTCTCAGAAAAACTCCCACCGTCCCACAGCTTGGCCTTCGTTTATTTTCTTGGCAATAAGGTAGGCATCTAACGAAACGCAAATAGCGTAAATGGGAATACCGATACCCCCAGTGATACCTCCAAAGATCAGGGCGCCAAAAAGCATAGCGACTCCTTTGTGTACCTGGCCAAGAATGATCTGACCCAAGCCGTTGATAAAAAAAGATAAAAGAGCGGCTACCCATGGTTGCAGTGCTGTGGATGATTCAACTCTTGCCGTGCCCGATTGTCCTAGTAGGCAACCACATTGCAGGCACAACTCTTGCGCCTCTGTTGTAGTTACACCGCAATTAGCGCAGAAGTTCCGGTGCTTTTTAGGATGGAATCCACAGTGGGGGCAATACTCCGCCCGGGGAGAAATCTCTTTACCACAGTTCGTGCAAAACATGACCACACCTCATTTTCCGATGTAATTGGCTAATTGCATACCATGCCTATATCCGAGAGTAGCGATATGATAAACCAGAAAATCGGTGGCTATTCCAGCCAGTATTCCTGATATAAGTCTACGTGGATTTGTGCTAATCCATAACCCTAGATACTGGCCCATTCCATCTATGAGTAGTGGTAGCATAAACAACAATGTTATCTTCCATGACAAAGTGCCATATAGCAGTGCGTATATACCTCCACAAATGTATCCCACCAAAATTCCGGTGCACCTAGCACATAAAGGGAGCTGATATCCCCGGATGAAAAGAGACCGCTCAGGTAAACGATGGCACAAGAACATTACCTGGAGCAGCTTCCCAAAGCCCAAATCGACCACTCCCTACCGTCATATGTAATAGCTAAAGCCCCCCAAGCATAAAGCCACAAAATATACAATGGCTACGACTAGCACCCCTACCAGCGCCCATTTGCAGGCCGTGTTGGCACTTTCAGGTTTATCTGTTCTCCAAACGAAATATAGCACAGCCCCAACGATGGGGAAGCAGCATGAGGCAAGTTTCACCAAGGTCAATGACTCTTCCTCATTCTTTGTGCGACGTAAGCGGACACCACAAACAACACACATTTCCTGTTCCGGCTTTGTCGGTCTACCACAGTGTTGGCAGAACCTATCACTATTAAGGGGTCTTACGCCACAATGGGGGCACACTACGGCTTTTTCATTAATCTGAGCACCGCATTCCCTACAATACACTTGGGCCAACTCCTTTTGTATGTGGTCTTAGATCGCCTTCTTCCTTTTACCATTTACTTCGCTATTAATCATTATATTCCTGTTGGTTCACTGTGGTTCTTGCGGAACAACAGAACAATCAGCATCTTGCCGCAGATAGCCTACGAATTCCACATTTGACGTCGGTACCACAGTAATATGGGACAGTGATATGCATTGGTCGTCCGAGAGAAGGGCCGATACCGATTACAACAAACGCTGACTTGTACTATGGTATGAAGGCTGGTCATAGCAAGTAGACATAAGGGACTTTTGTACTTGCGGGTTCTTATCCGGCGATGAAGAAGGGGAATAAAGCTCATTCTCCCGACATGAATAGCTAGATGTCCATCTATTCCGGGGTTGCCGTTCGCTGATATTGAGCTCGCCAGTAAGTAGGGGCATCAAGGTGTGTTAGAAAGTGGCTGTTGACCTCGCGTTCTGTACTTGGTGTTTTCAACTGAATCGTCTCCTTTCAAGGGACTCGGGCTGGAAGCGGAAAAAGTCTGGCCAACATCGTTAACCTCTTTCCGCCTAACCCGATACTCCGCAGTAAGTAACCTAGAACTTAAGTGAGACCTCCGCATAGCATAGCGATTCGGGATCTTTCCTCTCTTCAAGCGATGTAGCAATGGCTTCGATCGTACGCGGAACAATGCCCTCAAAAAGCACTTCTTCGTCAGACACAATACGAACCGGTTGATCTAAATCGATCATTCGGTCATGTAAACGTATTTGCAAAGAACGAGCATCACAGTGTTCAATGCGAATCTCTTGGCCTACATAGGATGCAATCACCATGGCTCCGACACGCTGAGCATCGGGACCTGAAACCTTTAGCCAGTAAAATCGCCTATGGGGCACATTGTCTTGCTTCCAAACAACCCGAGCGGGGAACGGATCGCGAGTGAACTGAGCCATCCACGGCAGAGCACTCTTGTCTTCTCGGTTCATCCAATGACCAAGTTCGGGGTAAATCTGCACCCAATGCTTATACCCGTCGGGATCAGCATCTTGAAACTCCTTTAGCCAGTGTTTCCATTCCTCAGCTAGTCTGTTTCGGTTGTACGCCGTATCCTTACCACCCATATGGATTGTAAAACCAATGTTTCGCAACCCATAGGGTTCCGCGGTATCGGGGTGTCCCGCCATCGTGGCAACCGCCGCAAAACGATCTGCCATTCGCGGAGCCAATTTCCATGAGCCGCCTCCACCAGCAGAATATCCCATAAGGTAAACACGATTAGGATTTACGTTTTCTAATACGATTAGGCTTTCGATTAGGTAATCCAGTAACAGATCGATACTCGGCTTGTGCCAAAGATCGTAGTCATTAGTTGGTGCCCGAGGTGCTAAATAAATACCCTCATCCGGCTGGTAAAGCTTCTTCTGGTTTTCCCACTGTTGATCATTCACTTCAGGGCTTGTGGCACCACCACCATGCAAGGAAATGTACAGGCTACGCATTCCATCTACCGGTTTACCGTATATTGTGTAGTCAAACGCCATGCGCAATTTCAAGGTGCCAAGCCCAAGACGAATAGTCAAGACCCGATCATCAATCATTTTCTTCCGCTCAGCAATGATCTGCTCTCGATGATAATTCCAAAGCAACTCAGCAGCAGACTCCGCTTCCGCCTTAGTCAAAGGTTGTCGTGCAAAATGCTTTTCAGATAACGGAGGCCGATGTTTTGGATCTTCTTGAAGGTATTGTCGTAGTGCTTCAATTGGGGCAGTCTCCACGGTCATTGCCCAGACCGGGTCTAATGCTAAGATCAAGCTACACAGGAGCAATACACCGAAGAACACAATAACTTGCTTCAATTTCGTTTCCCTCCTTGGAAGTTCACCCATGACAGATTCTACAAACCCACTCATTCCAGTGCGGCCATTTCCGGATATGCAAGTATTCCCGCATAATATGTTCGAGAAAAACGAAAAAAAGCCTTTCTTGCAGTGTAAACGATAACCGTTCTTGGCTTTTGGCCCGTACTGTTATGACTGAGTATATATACGAAAAACATTTAAGATCGTGCCTTCGCGTGGATAACCCAGAGGCTCTGCATCATCTGATACAACCATATTGTCAAGAAACCTAAGGCTATAACCTTTTGTCGCCTTGGATAGCAAGATACAGACTTGACTTCGCTAAAGAACCAAGATTGTTATGCATCCTGCTAATCGTTAGGGCGGGATCTTTGTCCAGAGATACGAAAACACCTTCCTTTACCGAGGCAACCGTATGCTGTGGCTAAACTCGCTCCATTCACCGGTACTTAATCCTGACAATGCCCGGGGCATCAGGATCGAACACTAGGTCACACTCAATTCCATGCCCTTAATTATCAAGCTCCGCCAGATGTTCAATAGCAGCATCGTGCCCTGCACTAGACCACATTTCGTCGGCAGGACTCAGGCCATTACATTCGATCAGCAGTTGGTTTAGTCGGTGGTGGAACCAAGATCAAGGGGTTAATCCAGGAGGATTCTGGAGTTTTGGTACATTAAGCTGCTGATACGCACACTATATTCGTAAAGGTCTTCTGGATCAATATCCACTTGATTGCTCCACCCAATACTGTCAAAGCTCACCCTAACAGACCTGAAGAGTCTTTCGTCCCTTGACTCTTTTAAGATGCCCTTATTTAGGTAAGGCTTAACATCAAATATTCGTTTGTCGCCATTCTAAGGTTAAGAGAAGTTAATAGTCATCCGTCGGTTTTAGGTCAATGACTGCCAAGTACATCAATTCACTCCTCATCTATTTCAACGGTTGTCCCCTCAATCAATGGGACCTCCGCCTTCAGCATCATTACCTCTTTTGGGTAATGGACACATTGATCAACTGCGGTTTGGGTAACATCTGGTTGGTGTTTCGCGGTTGAAATTGACATCGTAACCAGTCTTCTTGATGAGATGCGAAAAGAGGTTTATCCTAGAGTAAAAGAGCAAGGCGCTCTTGGGGGGGGCAACCTACCCTCCTTTTTCGAAGCAAAGGGCAAGAAAATGGTGCGCCTAGCAGGACTCGAACCTGCGCTCCTGGCTCCGGAGGCCAGTGCTCTCTCCACTGAGCTATAGGCGCACGAAAATCATGATTAAGAACATAGCTGTATTATACCAAAGCGGTCTGGGGAATGCAACACAAAGAAGCAGCTTATATAAGGCAAAGGAAGATTCATCAGGTCATTTTGGTTAGTTACACACATGAAGCAGGCACATCCGGCGTAATCATATCTCAGTTCCCGAAAGAGTAAGCAACACCTCCACCGCAACAACATAGATAACTGCGAAGTAGTACATCCAGGAGCGTTTCGTCTTGTACAGATACAAAAGAACCGCACCGACAATCGATGCACCGATAGCCCACACCAAAACAGGCCAGCGGTAGAACTGGATGCCAACTTCTGTCAAGATAACTATCAACGGCATTGTGGAAAACGCTGCCTTGCCTAGGTCACTAATCGCGTTCTAAAAACAGCCCATGAAAGCAGGAGAATAAAGAAAAGATAGACATAATGCCATGAAAAATAGAGCGCACGAGCATTACCTAGTCTCTGCCCAAGTGACGACATTACCATGCCACAAGTGATATGCACAAGGTAGGCCAGAATAAACGCAAGGTTAAATAAAATGCACCCTGCTCCCACGATACAAAGCATGGATAGAAAGGTCTTCTGCCAGGTTTTCAGTTTCAACTCCCATCCTCCCATATTTGTTTCAAGATCCCGGGTAGCATCATAGATGCCGTAGGAAAGCCCCGGGGTTGTTCAGGAAATCCCGGGTTAGGTTGACATGCTCTAGGTCCTCGAAGCCTACGGTGCTAAGTGGTGAATGATCAAAGCTGTAGATCGTAGCATCGGGCAGCGCAAGCAGAATCGGGGAATGGGTAGCGATAACAAACTGGCAACCCTCCCGTTCAGACGTCTGCTTAATCAAAGAAAGCAGGGCCAGTTGGCGGCTGGGCGAAAACGGCGTCTCTGGTTCATCCATCAGATAGAGTCCTTCAGGGACTATTCTTTGCAGTAGAAGATGCATAACAGCTTCTCCATGGGAGTTGGCATCAAGGTTTTCCCCGTACTTACGAACAATCGCATCTCTTTGGGCAAGGGCTGAGCCTTTAGCAAGTTGAAGACCATATCCACTAAGGGACTCCTCATAATATGCAGCATCTTCAGCCAGTTCTCTAGCCATGTTAGCCATTCTCCGAGAAAAGTTGAAAAAGTCCTCCGAGCGCAGAAAGAATCCCCGTTGGGACTTTTGATTCCAGGTCAACCTCATGCACTTAGCTAATTGGCGTGCATAGACCAAAGTATCGTCGTAGCGTATTGAATCGCCACCTATGGTGGGTAAATCAATAGCAGCTGCTAGGGCCTCCAAAATCGTAGACTTACCGGAACCATTCTCCCCGACAAAGAAGGTGACCGGTGTGGCAAACCGAAGGGGGCCACTTATCTTGGTAGCGGCTACCGAAAAGGGATACTGATGCTGTTGTCCTTGAGATATTTCCTGTCTAATCTCTTGTAAATAATTCATTCTAGATGGCTCCCCTAACACTTGAGCTCCAAGCCCTTTATGGCTCAGGAATACGTTGCTAGCATCTCCTCTACTCTTCAGTTTCTTCCCTTAGCAAGCGTATTCCTTCAATCTTGCTGAATTAAACCAAGGCCAGATTTCGTCCTCCACCAATTGTCCCTAGCTATGTCCGGGTATGTAAAAAGCCTTCGTTTGACTTGGAAAGACGAAGGCTTGAACGCAGGTTTCTAGACGCGCAAAAACAGACCCTGCCGAATGCGGGTAAGACCCGTAGCAAAAGCTGTTCTAAATAAACAAGCGACTTACTGACTGTTCTAAATAAATCCGTCTGATCGCTTCCCCGAACAAAGGCGCAACAGATAAAACCACCATGTTATGAGTCCTTTTCTCCTCACTTAGGGGAATTGAGTTTGTTACGACCACTTCTTTAATGCCAGACTCAGCCAATCTTTCCGTAGCTGGTGGTGAAAACACAGGATGGGAGCAACAAGCATATACTTCCTTTGCCCCTTCTTTTAGTAAGAGATTGGCTGCTTGAACGATGGTACCACCGGTGTCAATGATGTCATCGACCAAGATGGCTACTTTACCCTCCACATCGCCAATGATGTGCATGGCTTCGGCAACATTAGCTTTCGGTCGCCGTTTATCCACAATCGCCAAATCACCATCCAGACGATGGGCAAGCTCCCTTGCACGCCCAACACCGCCTACATCAGGAGCAACTACAACTATATCCCCTAAGTCCTTCTCCATTAGATACTTGGCAATAATCGGTAGGGCCAATAGATTGTCCACCGGGATGTCAAAAAAGCCTTGGATCTGCCCCGCATGTAAGTCCATAGTCAACACTCGATCGGCCCCAGCCGCGGTCAGTAGGTTGGCAACTAGCTTTGCACAAATGGGATCCCTTGGTTGAGTTTTGCGGTCTTGCCTTGCGTATCCATAGTAGGGGATGACCGCTGCAATCTCCTTTGCCGAGGCACGGCGGCAAGCATCAATGATAATCAGAAGCTCCATCAGGTTTTCGGCGGCGGGGGAACCGGTCGGTTGAACAATATAGACTTCGGCACCTCGTACCGTCTCGTTAATCCTTAGATTTACCTCTCCGTCTCGAAATCGGCTAATCTTGCAATCAAGCAAAGATATACCCAGGTAATCGGCAATTTCCTGGGCAAGCATGGGATTGGCCGTTCCCGCGATAATCTTGATCTTCTTGTCAAAGGTCACTGTCTCCACCCTTGGCCACATCTCCCTTTTTATCCTTACATATTTCTCCTTTAGATTTTTGCTCCGTTTTCATTCTCCGTCTGGAAGTCCAACCCTCAATATTCCTTTGTTTTGCTCTCCCTATAGCGAGGGCACCCTTGGGAACATCTAACGTGATGGTTGAGCCTGCCGCGACAAAAGTATCTTCAAAGATATGAACTGGGGCCACCAAGCTCGAATTGCTACCAATAAATGATCGATCATCGATTAAAGTTTTGTGCTTCTGCTTACCATCAAAGTTGCAGGTGATCGTCCCCGCCCCGATGTTCACCTCCTCGCCAATGGTTGCATCACCCATATAGCTTAGATGGGGCACTTTACTATTCTGACCCACCCTAGTGTTCTTTAACTCCACATAAGAACCAACCTTAGCATTGGGTCCGATTAGACAACCGGGTCTAATATATGAGAAGGGGCCTACAACACTGTGCTCCTTGATTGTACTACCGATGATCACCACTGAGCTGTCCACAACTACATTATCTTCGATCAAAGCATCCTGAATCCTGCTGCAAGGACCAATCGTGCAGTTAGAACCAATCTTTGTCTCGCCAGTAATCACAGCGTAAGGGGAAATGATTGTGTCCTTTCCGATGCAGACATCTACATCAATCGTAGTATGGTCCGGATCAATAAAGGTAACCCCTTTCCTCATCCAGAGTTCCTTGATCCTACGGCCTAGCTGTTGATGAGCTATCGCCAACTGTATCCGATCATTTACGCCAAAGGCCTCAGTTGGATCATCAAGGGTAACCGTATGGACCATACCCTCTAGATGCGAGAACACATCGGTTAAGTAATACTCTCCTTGAACATTCTTCGGAGAGATCAACTTCAGGCTTTGGAACAAACTGGCCTTATCAAAACAGTACATACCAGTGTTGATCTCGTTAATCTGACGTTGGCTTGCTGTCGCATCCTTCTCCTCTACAATACCAGCAAAACACCCCAGATCATCACGAAGAATACGGCCATAACCCTCAGGGGATTCTATTGCTGCTGTCAGTACCGTAGCTACGGCACCGGTTGCTTCGTGTTCGGTAACCAACCTGAGTACAGTCTCAGGGCGCAACATGGGAGTATCTCCATATAGTACCAAAACCGGTCCTTCAAATCCAGCGAGGGTCTCTTCTGCTTGTATCACCGCGTGGCCAGTACCTAGCTGCTCCGGCTGAAAGGCATAAGTATACTTGGTCCCTAAAACCCTTTGAACCTCTTCGCCTTGATGTCCGACCACAACTACCACTTTGGGGTTTTGCAGGCACTCGAGTCCCCTTAGTACATGCTTGATCATGGGCACTCCGCAAACCGGATGCAGCACCTTTGGTAGGGCTGAATTCATTCTGGTCCCCAAACCCGCGGCTAGAACAATGGCGGCAATTCCGGGCATGCAATCACACCTTTTAGTTCGTCTCGCTGTACCTATTCGACGCCGGTAGACTGTTTCCTTTGTGGATTTAGCTGTAGTGAATAGAAAAAACATGGAATGAAACACGCAGAGGAAAAAATGGCTGGGGCGCCTGGATTCGAACCAGGGATGAGTGGTCCAAAGCCACTTGCCTTGCCTCTTGGCTACGCCCCAGCGGATAAACAAAACAAGATAAAGTGTCAGCGTGATTTACTATATCAAAAAAGCTCTGCTCTGTCAACCGCCACAAAAGTCAGGAGTGAGTCAACGATTAGCGGGTAGAGGCTCCATCTCCAAGTCGGCTCGGTTCCTTACGTGCTAGAAAGTGGTACCTTCATTGAGTCTGTTGAACAGGTTCGACAATCCACCAGACGAAGTC